>UMGE01014729.1_pt1 | contig 23761 bp, 19 predicted proteins | sample 1965191 | NCBI WGS metagenome assembly UMGE01 (sample SAMEA4836065, study PRJEB28245) | human gut metagenome | biome: gut microbiome; material: fecal sample | place: Denmark | collected 2008 | reverse complement strand
TCCCCGTCATGAATGACGGGGCTTTACGGCTCGTTTTGGTAAAATAATGGGCTTCAATCGGGCGCACTTTCCCTTTCCGAAAGATGACGGAAATTATGGGCGCATCGGTTCAACTCTCATCCCATTCGGCCGCCTTTGAAGCGCCCGACCACATCGGCATGACTCCACGATTAAGCCTTCGCAACATTACGAAGCGCTATCCGGGCATTACAGCAAACGATCATGTATCGCTTGATATTGCGCCCGGTGAGGTGCTCGCCATCCTCGGCGAGAACGGCGCGGGCAAGTCCACCTTGATGAAAATCATCTACGGTGCCGCACGTCCAGACGAGGGCGAAATTTCTTTTGACGGGCATCCGCTCGGCGTTGAAACCCCGGCACAGGCGCGAGAACTCGGCATCGCAATGGTGCACCAGCATTTCGCGCTTTTCGATACGCTTTCGGTTACGGAAAATGTAGCGCTTGGTCTTTCGACCGGCATTTCGGCTGCAGAGATCGAACGTGAAATTCGCTCGCTCGGCGAAAAGTACGGTTTGGAGGTGGATCCCGCCTCGGTTGTGATGGAACTCTCCATGGGTGAGCGCCAGCGCGTTGAGATTCTTCGCGCGCTGATGACTAAGCCGAAGCTCCTCATTCTGGATGAGCCGACTTCCGTCCTCACGCCGCAGGCAGTGCGCAAGCTCTTTAAGACACTGCATCAGCTTTCGAGCGAGGGTGTCTCCATTCTCTTTATTTCACACAAGCTCGATGAAATTCGTGAGCTTGCAGACCGCTGCGTTGTGCTTCGCGCAGGCAAAGTTGTGGCGAGCGTTGATCCGAAGGCTGAAAGCGAGGAAAATCTCGCCCGCCTTATGATCGGCAATGATCCGCCGACGGTGCGCGAAGGCACGGCCAAGGCTGGCGAAGTGGTTTTTGAGATGCGTCATGTCAGCGCGCCCGGATCGACGCGCGTCTGCGGTATTGAAGATGTATCGCTTGCCGTGCGTGCGGGTGAAATCGTTGGCATTGCCGGTATCTCGGGCAACGGTCAGGCTCGCTTTATGGCGGCAGCCTCAGGGGAGTATCTGTGCGAGGCCGATCGCGTTTTGCTTTTTAATTCGCCCGTCGGAGAGCTCGATACGCATGCCCGCCGTATTTCCGGACTGCGCTATGTGCCCGAGCAGCGTCTCGGCCATGCGGCTGTGCCGGAATTGTCGCTAACGGCCAATACCTATCTCACCGGCGACTCACTGGTGCGCAGCGGCTTTATTCTGCGCGACCGCGCAAGAAGTTTTGCCAATCTCGTCATTGAGCGCTTTCACGTGAAGACGCCCAATGCTGAAAAAGCTGCCGGCAGTCTGTCGGGCGGCAATCTTCAGAAATTTATTATGGGACGTGAGATTCTCAATCGTCCTCGGGTTCTCTTGGTTCATCAGCCGACTTGGGGTGTCGACGTCGGTGCTGCTGCCGTTATCCGCAACAGCCTTATCCGACTGCGCGACGACGGCGCTGCGATCATCGTTGTCAGTGAAGAAATCGACGAACTCTTTGAGATCTCCGACCGTATTGCCGTGATGTACCGCGGAGCGCTGTCTCCGGCGGTGCCAAAGACCACGATTTCCATTGAGGAAGTCGGCCGCTGGATGTCCGGTCTCTGGCCAGACTCTCCTTTCACGCAGAAAACCTCGGAGGCGCACTGATCATGCTTCAGTTTCCGATTGCCATGACGCCGCGCACCGAGCCCGCTCGTGCACTGGCTTGGCTTTCTCCCGTGATTGCCTTTGCGCTCACGGTTTTTACGGGCTTTTGCCTTTTTGCCGCATTGGGTCAGGATCCCGTAAAGGCGCTGGGCGTCTTTTTTATCGCGCCGCTCGATTCGCTGCGCGGATGGACTGAAATTGCTGTCAAGATGACGCCGCTGCTGCTCTGCGCGGCGGGTCTTGTGGTCTGCTTCAAGGCCAACGTTTGGAATATCGGCGCCGAAGGCCAGCTGATTGCCGGCGCCATTACGGGCGGCGTGGTGGCGCTCGCCTGTGATCCGTCTTGGGGCCGTTGGTATGTCGTTCTTGTGATGCTCGCATCAGCCGTGGGCGGTGCGGTCTGGGGCGGATTCACGGCGCTTTTGCGTCACAGATTTCATGCGAACGAAATTCTCGTTTCTCTGATGCTGGTGTATGTCGCGCAGTTTCTGCTCGCTTGGTGCGTACAGGGGCCAATGCGCGATCCCATGGGATTTGGTTTCCCTCAGACGAAGCTTTTTGAAGCAGGGGCGATGCTGCCGGTGCTCGAGGGAACTCGTCTTCATGCCGGTGCGCTGCTGGCGCTCTTTTCGGCGGTGGGCGTATGGCTCCTGATGGATCGAATGGCGCTCGGCTTTCAGTTCAAGGTCTCCGGCATGGCGCCCTTTGCTGCGCGCTATGCGGGCTACCATCCGGGCAAACTCATCTGGGCATCCATGCTCATTTGCGGGGCGCTTGCGGGGCTGGCCGGCGGCATTGAAGCCTCCGGTCCTCTCGGTCAGCTCACACCGACCATTTCTCCGGGGTATGGATTTGCGGCCATCATTGTGGCCTTCGTCGGGCGTCTCTCGCCGCTTGGCTGTATTCCCGCAGCTTTTGTCATGGCACTCTTTTATCTTGGCGGCGAATTGGCGCAGAGCCGTCTGGGGCTGCCGAGTTCGATCACGGGCGTGTATCAGGGACTCCTTCTCTTTTTCATTCTCGCTTGCGACACGATGATTTTTTACCGTCTCTCCTGGCGAGGCCTTTCGGCTGACGCGGGCAAGGAGGTTCGATAAATGTCGATTGCTGCCTCCATCATTGCCTCGACTTTAAATGCCGGCACGCCGCTCCTTATCGCGGCGGCAGGCATCGTGATTCATGAGAAGTCGGGTGTTCTCAATCTCGGCATTGAGGGCATCATGCTCATGGGTGCGGTCACGGGTTTTACCGTCACGCTTTCTACGGGTTCCTTTGCGCTCGGGTTCCTCGCCGGCGCGGGCGTCGGCATTCTGCTCGGACTCCTCTTTGCGTTTTTTACGCTCGGTATGCATGCCAACCAATATGCCGCTGGCCTTGCATTGTCGCTTTTCGGCGCGGGACTCTCGGCCTTTATCGGCAAACCGCTCCAGGGACAGGCGCTCGCGGAGCGCAGTGTGTCGGGGATCCCCGGGCTCGAAAATATTCCATTCTTTGGTGAAGCTTTCTTTTCGCAGCACATCTTGGTGTACGGCGCCTGGGTGCTGATCGCTGCGGTTTGGTACTTCCTTTTCAGAACGCGTGCGGGTCTGGTGCTTCGCGCTGTCGGCGAGTCGCCGCAGTCCGCTTTTGCGCTGGGCTACCCGGTACTGCGCATCCGACTCTTTGCGGTGCTCTTCGGCGCGCTTTGCTCGGGTGTGGCGGGTGCTTATTTGTCGTTGGTTTATACGCCGCTCTGGGTAGAAGGCATGACGGCCGGCCGCGGGTGGATTGCATTGGCACTGGTGACTTTTGCAACCTGGCGGCCGCTGCGCGTGGTTGTCGGCGCTTACCTTTTCGGCGGCGTGACGATGCTGCAGTTCGCCTTCCAGGGGATGGGCATTTCCATTTCGCCGCAGTTCATGGCCATGACGCCTTATCTCGCGACGATTCTCGTGCTTGTGCTGATTTCCCGGAACCCCGCTTGGATTCGCCTCAACGTTCCTGCGTCGCTCGGCAAACCTTTTTCGCCTAAAGGCTGAGAACCTTCAGCGGGCTGACGCGCTGCCAAGAGTTCAGTTTTTTCGGGCAACAGTTTTTCTTAATTTCATTGTTCTCAAAAGGAGTCAACGAAGATGAACAAGCGCTTTGCTTTCAAGCTCGCATTCGCTGGTGCCGCCGCCTTGGCGCTCACGGCCTGCGGTGAGAAGACTGAACCGCCGAAGGCGGCTGAGCCCGCTAAGACCGCTGCCGCTCCGGCAGCTGCGAAGGAGCCTCTGAAAGTCGCTTTCATGTATGTGAGCCCAGCCAATGAAGAAGGCTGGTCTACTCAGCATGACATTGCCCGCCGCGCGGTTGAAGCGAAGTTCGGCGATAAGATCAAGGTGACAACCGTTGAGAATATTCCCGAAAATGCGGATGCCGAGCGCGTGCTGCGTGATTTGGCTCAGCAGGGCAATAAGCTCATCTTCGCCACTTCGTTTGGCTACATGAACTCGGTTCTCAAGGTCGCCAAGGAATTCCCGGATGTGAAGTTTGAGCACGCTACGGGCTATAAGACTGCGCCCAATGTGGCCAATTATTCCGCGCGCTTTTATGAAGCCCGTTATCTTGCGGGCAAGCTCGCGGGTGCAACCACCAAGTCCAATATCCTCGGCTATGTTGCCGCGCTGCCGATTCCGGAAGTGCTTCAGGGCATCAATGCCTATACGCTCGGCGCTCAGAGCGTCAATCCCAACATTGAGGTCCGCGTTGTCTGGACCTCCGCTTGGTATGACCCGGGCAAGGAGTCCGATGCTGCCAAGTCGCTGATTGGTCAGGGTGCCGACGTTATTACGCATCACACCAATTCTTCAGCGGTTGCTTCGGCCTGCGAAGAAGCGAAGATCCCGGTGATTTCCTACAACACTTCGATGAAGCGCGCTGCGCCCACGATGCTGATCGGCGGCGTTATTCATATTTGGGATGAGTTCTATGCCGGTCGCATTCAGGCCGTCATGGACGGAACCTGGCAGCCTCAGTCCATCTGAGGCGGTGCGCCTGAACACATGATCGACCTCGTGGACATTAAGGCGACGGACGCCGTCAAGGCCGACATTAAGGCTGCATACGACAAGATGGCAGCCCGCGAGTTCCATCCGTTCACCGGTCCGGTTTTTGACAACACTGGCCGTCAGGTCTTGGCAGAAGGACAGAAGGCGACCGACGCCGATCTGCTCACGATGAACTGGCTTGCCAAAGGCGTGGCCGGCAAACTTCCGAGCGGAAGCTAATATTCATTGACGTTCATCGTTGGGACCGCATATTGTGATGCAGGTTCGGCTTTTCAGCCGAGTGCTCAGATATCGGTCCCAATTCATTGTTCGAATTATTGTTTTTGGAGTTCTCCAATGATGCAGAAGCGTACTGCTTTGAAGTTGGTCCTGGCCGGCGCCGCTGCGGCGATGCTCGCGGGCTGCGGCGACAAAACCGAAGCCCCCAAAGAGGCTGCCGCACCGGAAAAGGCCGCTGCCGCTCCCGCCGATAAAGCTGCAGGCCCCTACAAAGTGGCTTTCGTCTATGTGAGTCCGGCGAGTGAGGAAGGCTGGTCGCGTCAGCACGACCTCGCCCGTATCGCGCTCGAAAAGGTTTATGGCGACAAAGTAAAGTTCACGACGGTAGAGAACATTCCCGCCGGCGCTGACAGCGAACGCGTGCTGCGCGACCTCGCGCAGCAGGGCAACAAGCTCATCTTTGCGACCTCGTTCGGCTACATGAACTCGGTTCTTAAGGTTGCCAAGGAGTTCCCGGACGTTAAGTTCGAGCATGCTACGGGTTATAAGACTGCGCCCAACGTGGCCAACTATTCGGCCCGCTTTTATGAAGCGCGTTATCTTGCCGGCAAACTCGCCGGTGCGATGACGAAGACGAACGTTTTGGGCTACGTCGCTGCCGTTCCGATTCCCGAAGTCCTCCAAGGCATCAATGCCTATACGCTTGGCGCTCAGAGCGTCAATCCCAATGTTGAAGTTCGCGTAGTCTGGACTTCGGCTTGGTACGATCCGGGCAAGGAATCCGATGCCGCCAAGACGCTCGTCGGTCAGAAGGCCGACGTGCTGACACATCACACCGATTCGCCGGCCGTTGTGGCTGCCGGTGAAGATATGAAGGTCCCGGTGATCTCCTACAACACGTCTATGAAGCGCATTGCTCCGACAATGCTTTTGGGCGGCGTGGTTCAGAGCTGGGAGGAGTTCTATACCGGCCGAATCAATGCTGCGATGGACGGCACTTGGAAGTCCCAGTCGATCTGGGGCGGCATCCCCGAACATATGGTGAATCTGGTGGACATCCGCTCGGATGCTCCTCAGTCGGTGCAGGACGATATTCAGGCGGCTTACAACAAGATGGCTGCCCGCGAATTTTCCCCCTTCACGGGGCCGATCGTGACGAACGAAGGTCAGACCGTGGTTGAGGCCGGCAAGACGGCTCCCGACGATGTGCTCCTCAATATGAACTGGCTCGTCAAAGGGGTCGTGGGCAAAGTTCCGACAATGAATTGATGCGGCAGCGCGAAGGCGTAGTGCTTTCGCGCTGACTTTCAGAAAATTCAACTCCGGCTGGATTCGTTCAGCCGGATTTTTTACCCGTCCGCTGCGGGAAAGATCATGGAAAAAAGGCAAAACTTGTGCGTGCATCTCAGCCGCTCACTCATCATCGGATGACTTGGCTTTTGGGAATGAGAGGTTATGGGCGCTATACGCCTCGCAAGCGTGAAAAATTGTTCCGAAAGTGTCAGCAATGCTTCGTCAAAGGGGGCCAAAGCGTAAAATTTTTCTGCTTGATGCGTTTCGCCTGCATGCCGACGGTGTTTCGCAAAAGCTTTGGACCAGCATAAATTTTGACGCGCCGCGCACAACTTAAGAAAAAGGACGGGCCGTGCAGAACTATTCCCTTATCACGAGTCTCGTAACCGGCTTCGGCCTTGCGCTTCCCTTCGGTTATCTTGCCGAACGTTTCCTTCGGTCACCCGCCCTGGTGGGCTACATTCTGGCAGGCGTGGCAGTAGGCATTATTCCGGGGCTGCCGCCTGTGAACGAAGCCATGATTGAGCAGCTCGCGGAAATCGGTGTGATGCTGCTGATGTTTGGCGTAGGCCTGCACTTTTCCGTTAGGGATCTTCTGAACGTGCGCACAGCCGTTGTGCCTTGGGCGGCTGTTCAGATGATGGTGACGGCTATTCTGGGCGCCTGCGTCGCCATGGGTTTTTGGCACTGGTCGTTTGGTGCGGCAGTGCTCTTTGGGCTCACCATTTCGTGCGCTTCAACGGTGGTGGTGACGAAGGCTCTGGAACTTCGCCGCATGACCAATGAAATCAATGGTCAGGTGGCCATCGGCTGGCTCGTGATGGAAGACCTCATGAGCGTGGTGCTGCTCGTTTGCCTGCCGCCCTTCGCACAAGCTGTACAGGGGGCGGATGTCTCTCTGAGCGCTGTGGCCTGGAAAGTGGCGACCACGCTGATTTGGGCGGCAGTTTTCGTCGTGCTGATGCTCGTGGCCGGCCGCAAGGTGATGCCTCGCCTTTTGCGGGAAGTGGCGCTGACGGGGTCCAACGAACTCTTCACGCTGTCGGTGCTGGGGTGTGCCATCGTCATTGCTTACGGCGCAGGGGCCATTTTCAATGTGAGTTTCGCTCTGGGGGCGTTCTTTGCCGGCATGGTGATGCAGGAAAGCCGCTATGCACATCGGGCAGCAACGGATTCTCTGCCGCTGCAGGACGCCTTTTCCGTCCTCTTTTTCGTGTCCGTTGGGATGATGCTGGATTGGCACGTGTTCCTGCAGCATCCGATTGAAATCACGTTGGTGGTGCTCATCATCATCATCTGCAAGATGACTTTTGCAACCACTTTCGTCACCATCGCCCGCTGGCCGCTGGAAACGGCTTTTACGGTCGGGGCCTGCAACGGTCAGATCGGTGAGTTCAGCTACATCCTTGCAGCTCAGGGCATTGCCCTTCATCTCGTCGACAGCTCGATGATGAGCATCATTGTGGCAGCCTCGATCATTACGATTGCCTTTAATCCGGTGCTCTTTGAGGCTGCTCCCAAACTGATGCGCATCTTCACCTCGCGCTATGCATGGGCAAGACGTGCGGCCATGCGTCCAGCGCCCTTCTCGCAGCTGCCGGAAAATGCGCCGCGGGAGATTCTCGATGGTCAGATGATTGTTGTCGGCCTCCCGGAGGACGGTGCTCAGGCCTTTTTTGATTCACTCCTTAAAGCCAAACGCCGCACGATTGTGATCTGCGGCGGTTCTGCGCCCGTTGATCGTCTGCGGGAGGCCGGCATCGGCGTGCTTTTCGGCTCTCCGTCCGATCCGATGGTGCTCGTTCAGGCGCATGTGCTCAGCGCGGGCGTGCTCGTTATTCCTTCAGGAACCGCGGCAGAAGCGAAGGATGTGGTGGATGCTGCCCGCAAACTCAATAAAACGCTGCCCATCGTTGTGCTCACCAAAACCATTGACGACGGCGTGTTCTTTGATCAGACGGATAAGAACCTGAAGATACTCTGCGAACCGCTGGTCACTTCGCTCACGGTGGCCGCCACCGCTATTGAGGAACTCTTCCAGCGTGAGGAGAGCGAAGCCGAGGAGGAAGCCAACCGCAAGACGGTGCGCGAAATTATCAATGAGGAATACATGCGTACCGTCGCAGCGGTTCGCACTGGGGGCGCATCGGATGCGGCCGAATCTCAGAGCGACAAACTGCAGGCCGCTGCCGTGACAGTGGCTGACGAAGCAATGTCGGAAGCCAAGCGCCAAACCCCGGCCCAAAAAACACTGCGTGAAGCCGCACGCGGCTGGGGCAGGCGGGCTGCATCCGTCTTCTTTTGGAGAAAACGCGGCAGCGATCACTCGGGCGATGCTGAGCCCGCGGATGAGGCAAAGCCTGACACGGCAGAGCAGACAGCGCAAACGTCGCCCAAAGCTTGAAAAAGTCTGCAAAGATCTCATTAGGCTTGGTTTGGGTTTTCAGCCCGCTGAAGGCTGACAGCTCGGTTTTTCTGCTTTTCGTCGTTTGAGTGACTTTTTCATGCCCACGGAACACACGCTTTTGCTCGCACTCTTTGGTCTGCTTGCGCTTACCGTCGGTCTGCTCGCTCTGCTGATTTATCTGGTCCTTTCAGATCGACACCGTCGCGGCGCAGAAGGTGACGACCTGTGCGACGCACTCCTCGAAGGTGTGGCGGGTGCTAAGCGGGAAATTGAAGGGACCGTGGCAAAGACCGATGCCAGACTTTCTGCCGGGCTGTCGAGTTTGATTACCTACTCAACGACCGAACAGAAACGGTCGTCAGAGTCCGTTGAGCGGTTTGCGGCGTCAGCGCGCGGAGATTTGGCGCGCATGAATGAAACTTTGGCCAAAGAGTTTCTTGCGCTGCAAAGCATGGTGGATGAGCGTTTTGCCAAGGTGCTCCAAACCAATGCGGGAGCTCAGGAGGCGCTCGGGGCGAAGCTTTCGGCCGCACTCGCCGAAGTGCGGGGCACGGTGGACGCCTCGCTTGAAAAGGTGCGCGCAGAAAATGCACAGAAGCTCGAGGCCATGCGCGCAACCGTGGAAGAAAAGCTGGACCGAACCCTCTCAGAACGGCTCTCGGCGAGTTTTCGCATGGTGGATGAAAAGCTCGGCCTTGTACAGTCGGGGCTCGGTGAAATGCGCCGCATGGCTCAGAGCGTTTCGCGCCTGCAAAATGTGCTGGCCAACGTGAAGACGCGAGGCACCTTCGGCGAGGTGCGCCTTGCGGCCATCCTTTCGGAAATCCTGACGCCCGCTCAATACGCTGCTCAGGTGCGGCTCGATCCCAAATCCGCCGAAGCGGTTGACTTTGCTGTGCGGCTGCCCGGACGTGCAGATGATGCACCCTGCTGGCTGCCGATCGATTCCAAATTCCCGTTGGAAGATTGGGAGCTTTTGGAAAATGCCGAGCGCGAAGGGAATGCTTCAGCTGCCGCAGAGGCCCGTAAGGGGCTTGAAAGAGCGGTGCTTAAGCAGGCCAAGTCGATTCGCGAGAAATATGTGCGGCCGCCGGTCACGACAGAATTCGCGGTGATGTTTTTGCCGTCCGAAGGGCTTTACGCCGAAGTGCTTCGTTCGCCCGGGCTGTTTGAACGTCTGCAGCGGGAATTCCGCATTACGCCCGCAGGCCCCACGGTGATTGCCGCACTGCTCAACAGTCTCTTAATGGGATTCATGACGCTTGCCATGGAAAAGCGCTCGAGCGAGGTCTGGAAGATTCTCGCGGAAGTGAAGACAGACTTTGCGGTCTTCTCTCGGCAGTTTGAAACGGTTGAAAAGAAATTCCGCGAAGCACAGAGTTCCCTCGAACAAATGTCTGTTAAAAGCCGCCGTATGGGAGCGCGCATGCAGGCTATTGATGCTTTGGCCGATGGGGAAGATGCGTCAGCAGATGTCGTGCCAAAGCTCGATGAGGGGGAGGCGGCCTCGGCGAAATGCGTCAACGATGCGTTTTGATCGCATCAAATTGTTTGATTTGAGAAGCATGCCTGAACACGTGCTCTAAGATGCTGATCTGAAAATATTTCTCTCAGGACACCATGGATTCGTTCTACCACGCCATTCAGACCATCTGCGTCTACGCAATCCCGCTGATCTTTGCTATCACGCTTCATGAATCCGCTCATGGCTGGGCGGCAGGACGGTTGGGGGATCCGACCGCCACGATGCTCGGCCGCGTGACGATCAATCCGATTCCGCACATTGATCCCATCGGCACCATTGCAGTGCCCGGCGCGCTCCTGCTCATGAGCGCGCTTACAGGGGGCGGCGGACTGCTTTTTGGCTGGGCAAAGCCCGTGCCGATTAATCCGCGGTATTTTCGCAATCCGCTCAAGGCCATGACGATCACGGCAGCGGCCGGACCGCTCTCCAATCTGCTGCAGATGATTTTCTGGGCGCTCTTGCTCAAGGCGCTCGCTGCCGTTGGGTTTTACGACAAATTCGTGATTTCTGTTTGTGCCGCGGGCATTTCCGTGAATCTGATGCTGATGGCCTTCAACCTCATACCGATTCCGCCTTTGGACGGCGGCCGAATTGTCCGGGGGCTGCTGCCGCGTCAGGCAGGAATGGCCTTCGACAAGATTGAACCGTACGGCTTCATGATTCTTCTGGTGCTGATGGTGGGCGGAGGTCTGTCGTTTTTCGTGCGTCCTTTCCTGATGTTCGGCCAATGGATCATTAACCTGGTTTTGTGATTTTTTGTGGGGGCACGTTGAAAATGACGATCTGTCGTAATCCTAAAAACTGTATGGCGCTGCCCTCGGCATGGGTGCTTCGGTTTATTGATGAACTCCCGCCCCATGCAAAAGTGCTGGATGTGGCCTGCGGAGAGGGGCGGCATACGAGTCTCTGCCTCCTGCGCGGTTTTGACGTCATCGCGGTGGACGTAGATGTTTCGCATCTCGAACCGCTCGTCGGCACGCCCGGCCTCACTCTGGAATGCAGAGATTTGGAAGCTGAGCCCTGGCCCTATGCCGAGGAAGCGTTCGACGCCATTATTGTGACCAACTATCTTTATCGGGCGCATTTTCCTCATTACTGGCGCTCGCTCAAGTCGGGCGGCTTATTCCTCATGGAAACCTTCACGACCGTGAATACCGCCATTTGGGGACGCCCGCGCAGTCCTGAGCACGTCCTGCAGCCCGGTGAGCTCCTGCGCCTTGCGCCCCCGGAAGCGCGCATTTGCGCCTATGAGGAAGGACTCAACGCCGATGAGCTTGGACTGGAGCGTATTGTTTGGCTTAAGCCCGGAGATGCTGAAGTGCTGGCCCTGCGGCTCGGCGCGCGGTGAATCGTCTGAAACATTTCGAGAGCATGCCATTGGCGCTGTCAACTCATTCAAATGCTTGGCAAGCGTTTGCGCGGGCCGGCCTTTGATAGAATCAGCAGATCTTTTTTCAACCCGCAGGCGAAGTCGTCTGATTTCAACACATCAGCAGCTTCCGACGGCGCCCGATTGTGACGGGCGCCTGAGGCAACACCTTGTCGGGTCCGATTCACTTTGCGGAAACATAGAGTAAATGTCCTTGCGCGCGTTTCGACTCGCTGCCGCCTGCGCGGCGATTGCCTCCCTTTCCGGCTGCACCTTTCTCGGAATCGATTTCAATGACGAGAAGGTTCAGTACGAGTCCTCCAACTCGCGCGCGAACCTTGAGGTTCCGCCGGATCTGACGCCGATCCAAAATGACAATCGCTTTGCCGTGCCGTCGCGCAACGGTGTGGTGAGCGCCAATGCCGAAGCTCAGCGTGCTCAGGCTGCGTCAGGTCAAGATCCTTCGGCTGCATCGAGCCGAATTGTGCCGCTGACGGTGTCGGCTAAGGTAATGAAGGACGGTCAGGATCGCTGGCTGCGCGTCAACGCAGCGCCGGAAAAACTCTGGCCGGTCGTGCAGGACTTCTGGCCTTCCGTCGGTCTCGTCGTGCGCGAGCAGAATCCGAAGACGGGCTATATGGAAACGGAATGGGCGGAGAACCGCGCCAAGCTTCCTCAGGACATTATTCGCCGCACGGTCGGCAAGATTATTGACTTTGCATACTCCACGGGTGAGCAGGATCAGTACCGCGTTCGCCTGGAGCGCAACGACGACGATACGACCGATATCTATATCTCGCACCGTTCGATGGTTGAAGTCATGACCGGCCGCGACAATGAGAGCAGCGTCTGGCAGCCTGGTCCTACGGACCCGACGATGGAAGCAGAAATGCTCCAGCGCCTTGCGCTTCGCATTGATGCCGAATTTAATCCCGAGGCCTCCGGTCAAGAGCAGGAAGCTAACGCGCAGCAGATCGCCAAGGATCTGGAAATCAAACCTGTTGCCCCTAAGGCAGCCATTGAAAACGGCAGCGACGGCAAGGCTGCCGCAGTGGTGCTCGACGAAGGGTTTGATCAGGCTTGGCGCCGCCTCGGTCTGGTGATCGACCGCATGGGCTTTGAGCTCGTCGACCGTGACCGCACGGCTGGCTGGTATCTCGTCCGTTATCTGGATCCTGCCTATGAAGCTAAGGTGAAGGAATCCCGCGGCTTCTTTGCCAATGTCTTCGGTTCTGATGAAGCGATTGAAGCGCCCACCTATCGTCTGCACTTGGGTGATGAAGGCGCCAAGACCCGCCTCACGGTTCAGGATGCTGAAGGCGGCGAAGACAAGACCGGCGTTGCGCCGAACATTCTCAGCCTGTTGGCGGAGCAGCTTCGCTGATTCGGTTTCGAGATGAACTTTTTCGTTAAGTGCCTCAATGCCGTCGGTCTCCATACGGAGGCCGAACTGGCTGCGGCACGTCGAAAAGGTGCAATCGAGAGCGGCGCTCAGCCGACAGCGCCGGTGGTTCCGAATTCGCCGGCGGCTCTTGATCATTCGCCCGCCGGCGTGCTTTACCGCCGTACTGCTGAAGATCTTGCAGTGATGCCGGTATCACTGCAGGTACAGGTCAAGGCTCAAACCGTCGTCAAACTCCAAAAGATGGTTGAGCGCTCGCTTCTCACTCAAGAGGAGTTTGAAATTTGGAAGCGCCGCATCATGATGCTTTAACGCATCAGGCGCTTCGGGGAATTGCACTCATGTCGACAGAGTCTATTCAGCCGAATTGCTCGAATAATGCGGCATGGAATGATCCTTCTGCAGGCATGGGGCTGCGCCTCTTGGCATTGCTCGGCAGCGTCGTTCTGACGCTCTTTAATCCGCAGGTGCGGATTGACCGCAGGGGATTCGCAATTGGGCTTGTCGGCTGGCTGCTTGCGGCCGCTGCCGCTTATGCCTTGATGGATCCGATCGCTGACGCGGCATGGATTTCCGACAGTGCGATTTTGGTGATTGCCAAGATCTACGGCTGGGCAGCGGGCTTGTGGAGCATCGGTGTAACCGTGCTTTGTGCAAGAAGAGCGCACGATTTTGGGCTTTCGGGCGCCTGGGCACTGCTGCTCTCTGCAGCCGGGGTCAATATCCTCTTTCTGCTTGCATGCCTCTGCCTGCCGGGGCGCCCAGAGGGCCTGGCATGGCCCAGGGCCGATGATGCGGCCGAACTTTTTCACGGCACGCATCAAACGGTCTGCCGGAACGAATAACCACCCCAATGAAGGCAGGTGCGGCAAAATAGCGCACTGCACTAGATATTTTCTATTTGAGAGACAAACGCAATGGCTGATGCAATCCGCAAGGGCATGCTGGTAACGATCTCCCTCGTGATGGCTGATATGACGGGCCGAACGCTTGAAGAGACCCCGCCCGAAGGCATGGTTTATCTTCATGGCGAAGGCGATATTTTTCCGCGTCTGGAAAAAGCGCTCGAAGGACATTTCGCCGGCGAAGGCTTCACCATTCATCTCGAACCTGAAGAAGCTTTTGGCGAATACGATGCCGATGCGATTCGGTGCATACCCGTGGAGAACTTTGCGCATCCCGAACGTCTGGAAGTGGGAGAGCTCGTGGACGAAGTGCCCGGCGAAGCGCCCGACGGCCGCTCCTGGCGCGTGACGGATATGGCCGACGGCATGGCCGTTCTGGAAGCCAATCATCCGCTCGCCGGCGTCGGACTACAGTTTGCCGTCAAGGTTTTGGATGTTCATGAACCCTCAGAGGCCGAGCTTGAAAGCATGGAGGACGATGGTTCCGCTGCGCTCGTGCCGCCATTCCTGCGGCTTGCCGACAAGATCGTTTCGGAGGACGACGATGACGATACGCCTTATGAGGCTGCCGACGGGGAGTCGGCGGCCCCCTACAGCGACGGATCGTCCATGGCTAAGCTCGCTAAGCCGCCTCGCATCGTGCGCTAAAGCGCCTGCAGTTTGCCGCAAGGCGAACGGAGCACCATTGAACAAAAACGAATGGGCGGTTCCGCAGGTCCTTTTGCAGGTCGGAATACGCCCGTCATCAAAGATGCATGGTTAGCCGTGTTCACGACTGCACGCTTGGGCAGCATCAACAGCAAAACCTGCTGAGCGTCATCAGCTTGGGCGCTGCATCTGAAGTCCGGCGCTTGAAATCAGTGAGCGGCTTCCGTTTGTCTGTCACATGACAGGCCTGTGGGGAGGTATGCAATGCTTTGTGTGTCTCCCGCGGTCCAAGCATGGTTATCCTGAGGACCCTATTAGGCGGCTCTGATGTCTCATAATCCTATGGGCATGCGAGCGTTTTCCTGATTTGACAAACGATTATGAAGTCCAGAGGCGTCCGTCAGTACGCTGCTTTGAGGACTTGTCTGTCGAGTTTTTGACTAAAAAACAACAAATACGCCTGCATATCTAAGTATACATTTTAGGTGGTTTTACTAGTACTTATACTGCGAACTATTCTCATTTTTAGTTGCATTTGCAATAAGATTCGCAATGAATACTCGCAAACCACTCTCTTGCATTTCCACAAAGCGCCTCGCACGCAAGCGCTTAGCCATTGCACTGTCTCTGGTGTTTTCCGGCTTGGGAACGCTCGCGCTGTCTCAGACCGCAGCTGCCGCAGATGACTATCAAACGATTGACGGTGTCGGCGTGACGGCTCAGGCGCTGAAGATTGATGTCTCGCTTCAGGATACGCCGCAAAGCGTCAACATCGTCACCCGCGAACATCTCGACAACACGGTTGCTACCAAGATTGACGATTCGCTTCGCTATACGCCAGGCTTTTGGAATTCGTTCGGCCCGGACTTTGATACCAATTGGATCACCATTCGAGGTTTTGATTCGTCTGTGCTCGTTGATGGCAAGCGCCAGTACAAAGACGGCTATTTTGCAACGATTGTTGAACCCTTCGCTTTGGAATCTATTGAAGTTGTTCAGGGACCATCGTCTGCGTTATATGGCAATTCGCAGCCTGGCGGCGTCATCAACATGGTGACAAAGAAACCCACCAAAACACCGCTTCATCAGGTATCCGTTTCTGGCGGCAGCAATGATTATGTTCAGGGCGGCATTGATATCTCTGACAAAATCAACGAAGACGGTTCCCACCGTTACCGCGTAGTTGCGATGGGCAGCCGTTCGGATGGTGTGCTTGATGGTGTGGATGGCTGGCGAGCATACATTGCACCGAGCTACACGATTGACATCAGTCCCAACACGTCTCTCACGCTAACCGCAAGCTATTTGAAGGATCGCCGCGTCAACAATTCGGCCTTTTTCTCGACTTATGGCACACTCATTCCGGTCAACGGGAAATATGTTTCGCGCCATACAAACTACGGCGACCCGGAGCATGACAAGCAGGATACGAGCCAGTTCACGCTGGGCTGGGACTTTTCGCACAAATTCAATGATGCCTGGACGTACAAGAATTCTTTCACGTTCATGCATCAGGATTTCTATATGCGCAATACAGCGGCATACAATGCGTGGGAAGGGAGTGTTCTACTCACGGATAAGCTGCAGCGTTACTCCATTCTTAATGATGGGAAGACGATTAGTTTCAGCTTCGACAACAACCTGACCGGTCAGTTTGAGACGGGTGACTTCGCCAACATTGTTCAGCTAGGCTTTGATTACAACCAAAGCAAAAATGATTTTGTTGGCACACCAAGCAGTGGACAGTCAGTCGGTGGTCTCATTGACATCTTTAATCCCACATATGGTGGTTTGCCAGACGATTCAGGACTGACGCTTTTCAATAATAATCTTTCGCAAAAGCAGCTTGGCATCTACGCTCAGGCACAGACCACTTGGAACGAAACCATCGTTGCCAAGATTGGTGGGCGTTATGATCGCATGAAGATTGAAAACGATACGGAGTACACCAATGCTGTCAGCCCGCATCAGTCGCTCGACAAGGGGAACTTCTCGTGGAATGCGGGGCTGATGTATTTGTCGCCGATCGGTGTGTCGCCCTATGTGAATTATTCTGAATCGTTCTATGCTGCGGCTTCGCTTGCCAATACAAGTGATTGGAAGTTGATTTTGTCGGATCCAATTGAGTCCAAGCAATGGGAAGCGGGTGTGAAATTCACGCCCGAATGGCTTGACGGCTATATCAATCTTGCCTATTTCGATTTGAAGCAGAAAAATGCGCTGTCGCAGACAATGGTAGGCGGTACGCTTGCCACTGCCGTAACGCCGGAGAAGGAAACGCGCGGGGTTGAGATTGAAGCTCACGCAGCACTCACGAAGTCGCTTTCCACGGATCTGACTTATACCTACATGTCAGCAACATACGGCGACCAAAATACACGTGCAGACTACATGCCGCACAACATTGCCACGGCATGGGTGAACTATGACTTTACGAGCCTTGGTGTTACAGGCCTGACGCTTGGGACTGGTGTGCGCTACCGTGGTACATCCATCAATACGGCAACGAAGGATAAGGTAGACGATGTGCTTCTTTGGGATGCCGCGGCTTCTTGGAAAATTGATAACCACTGGAAGTTGAACGGCACGATCTCCAACATCACTGACAAAGTATTTATCAGCGGTGCATACGGCAATATTGCTTACTATGGCGAAGGCCGTCTGATGAAGGCAACCGTGACTTACTCCTGGTAATCATTGTGGTTCGAGCTGCATCTTTTCATACAAAGGATGCAGCATCGTACGTTTCTTGAGCCGTCCGTGACGCACCGAAATTGTTTTGGGTGTTCGGACGGCACTCCCATTTCTAGAGCGTCATCCAGAATGTACGAATTAAACGGTATCCGCATGGTTCGCAATGATCGAGCGATTCTTTCGATCGACCATCTCGAAATTCCGACACATGAGCTCACACTCATTTTGGGTCACAACGGTTCGGGGAAATCGACCTTAGCTTCGATCATTTCCGGATTGGTTAAGCCCGATGCCGGGACGACGAAACTCGAAGGGTGCGACCTCTTTACGCTTTCAGAACGTGAACGCGCTCAGAGAGCAGCTTTTCTGCCGCAAAAACTTCCGGCATCGGAAGGTCTGACATGCCGCGAACTCGTGCGTCTGGGACGCTTCCCTTGGCGCGGGCTTTTTGGCCGATGGCGTGCTGAAGATGAGGCAGCTGTTGACGAGGCACTCGCGGCTACCGGCACGGCGCAGTATGCACAAAGCTACGTTGATGATCTTTCCGGGGGCGAACGGCAGCGCGTTTGGATATCGATGCTTCTCGCGCAAGCTTCACCCGTAATGATTCTCGACGAACCGACTTCCGCGCTGGACGTTCGTCACCAATACGGGACACTGGCGCTTCTGGAGCGCCTTAATCGTGAAACGGGACGCGGCGTTATTGCGATCATTCACGACATCAATCTGGCACTGCGGTTTGCTACACATATCGTGGCTTTGAAGGAGGGGAAGGTTCTCTTTTCTGGCGGAGCAGAACTCCTTCATAGTGAAGAAAATCTTAGGACACTCTTTGAGGCGCCGGTCAAACTCATGCTGCATCCGGATCCGCCGGCAGCCTATACCGGCGGCAAGAAGCAGCTTCCGCTTGATGTGGCCGTGGTGTGCGAATGAACCTTCTTCCTCCATTCTCCATACGCTTAAGCCGCCGAGAGGTGCTGAAGCACTTCGCGGCCGGTTCGCTCGGCGCTGCGTCGCTACCGAACTTTGCTTCGAATGAAAAGTTGGCTGCAGTCTCGGGCATCACCATTCGCGATGACTTGGGCGAGCATGTCTTTCAAACCATCCCGCAGCGTCCTGCCGTGCTTCAATGGGATCTGCTGGAAAACTTGGTTGGTCTTGGCGTCAAACCCGCGGGCGCCTGCGACATCTCCAGCTGGGACACCTGGGTGCGTGAGCCCGCGCTGCCTGCCGGCATTGAGGATCTCGGTACCCGAGCCGAGCCCAATCTTGAACGCATTGCCAAACTTAAACCTGACGTTATTCTCATCGGTCCCACTCAGCTCGATCTGATGCCGGTGCTTGCCACCATTGCGCCGGTGCTGCTCTTTAGCAACTACCGCGCCGATGCGCCTGAAAATGAAGCTGAGACGGCTCTCAAGCAGTTCCGGGAATTAGCAAAACTCTTTCAGCGCGAAGCCGCTGCTGAAGCTGAAATTGCTCGATGGTTTGCGCAAATTGACGCTTATGGCGACGCCATCCGCAAAGCTTTTGGTTTTGCTCCTCAAATTCAAGTTATCCGCTTTTCCAGTCTCACAACGCTTTTTGTTTATACGCCTAACTCTATTGCGGACTGGGTTGTGCGGCGCATGGGAATGGCGCAGCCGCTCACTCGGCCGGCAAGCGCCTATGGCCTCACGCAGGTGAGGATTCGCGACCTCAAAAATTTAACGGATGCCTATGTCATCTACATCCGTCCTTTCGCTCAAGAAGCCAAGGTGATGAATTCCATCCTATGGTGTGCCACACCATTTGCCCGCAAACATCATGTGGCACCTGCGGAACCCTACTGGAGCCATGGGGGAGCGCCCTCGATTCTGACAACTGCAAAACGCATTACCGAAGCACTTTTGACGCTGGCTCCTTCTTATGCCGGCAGAACGGAGCAGGAGGGAACTTCAAAATGAAGAGTTTCTCCATAGGTGCACTCATTGCTGCGGCGGCTGCGCTGGGTCTTTCCATTTTCTGCACTTTTACGTTAGACAATGCGCTTTCCTGGACTGACCGCGTCAATCTCATCTTCGATCCGGCGTCAGCAGAGAGTTTTGACGCGTACTACTTTGCTTTTGGAACGCTTCCGCGATTTGCCGCTGCGGCCATTGGCGGCGCACTGCTCGGTTTGGTGGGGAGCCTCCTGCAGCAGCTCACGCAAAATCCCATGACTTCTCCCTTGACGCTGGGTACGTCATCGGGCGGCTGGCTTGCAGTTGTATTGATTTCCGCCTTCTTTCCCGCGGCGGCCGGCGCATGGCTTTCATTGGGAGCTTTTGCTGGGGCGCTCGCTGCCTTCGGACTCATCCTGCTTATTGCCGGTCCGCGCGGCATGACGGGGGTCGCGCTGATTATCGCCGGCATGGTTGTGAACCTTCTTTTTGGGGCCATTGCGACTGCGGTTGTGCTGCTGCGTGCTCAGTTTGTTGAAAATGTCTTCCTCTGGGGGGCCGGCGACCTCGCGCAAAACGGCTGGGGCGGCATCACTGCGCTTTTGCCGCAGACGGTTCCGGTGGTGATTCTTTTATTGATTTTTGCGCCGCGCGCACTCGCACTCATTTCGCTCGGAGACGAAGGTGCTCGGGCTCGAGGCTTGCCTATCGTGCCCGTCTTCGGTGTGTTGGCGGCATTGGGAATCTGGCTTTCATCGGCCTTTATTGCTGCGGCCGGGGTTATCAATTTCACGGGACTCATTGCACCCAATATCGCGAGAAGAGTTGGGTTCGTCAATCCGCGCACTCAGCTCTGTGCAAGCATGCTGATTGGGGCGGCACTCCTTTGCGCCACCGACGCAGCGGCTCAGGGACTCACCTCGCTTACCGGCAACATCGTGCCCACCGGCGTCGTGTCAGCCATTATCGGAACACCGATCTTCATCTGGATTGCCCGGAAAAGCCTCTCTGCGCTTGCGCGCGGCGGTGCGCAGCCCGGTCAGGCATCCGGCATGGTGCGGTCGTCGCTTAAGAAGCTCTCCATTCCTGGGCTCATCATGCTTGCCGCAGCAATGCTGCTCCTCATCGTCCTCAACTTTACGTTCATTAATCGAGAGGGCATATGGACATTTGCACTGGCAGATAAGTTTGAACTGCTTCTGCGTATTCCTCGGTTTATTACTGCCGCCGCAGCCGGTGCCGGCTTAGCGGCCGCGGGCGTCATTTTGCAGCGTCTGATTCGCAATCCGCTCGCCAGTCCGGACATTCTTGGAGTGTCGTCCGGCGCCGCTTTTGCGATGGTCGTGAGTGCGCTTTATTTTGGCGGCGCCGTGGGATCTCTGGGGTCGCTGACGGCTGCCGGGGGCAGCTTTGTGGTGCTCTTGGTGCTGCTTGGACTCTCAAAATCGTCTCGTTTTTCGCCTGACGTCGTCGTCCTGATGGGTATTGCGATCTCGGCTTTCCTGGATTCCGCCGTCACGCTCGCGCTTTCGCGCGGAACCATGGAAAATTACTTTATTCTCCAGTGGCTTTCAGGCTCAACCTACCGCACTACCCCTCTTGCGGCCGCAATGCTCTTGGGAGCCGTTCTCGTACTTATCAGCATTGCTTTTGCCGCTTCAAGAAGCATGACGCTGCTCTCCATCAGCCGAGATTTTGCGCAGTCCCGCGGGCTGTCGCTCACGCGTTCTGCGCTGGGGCTGCTCACGCTTTGTGCGCTCCTTTGTGCCTCAGCTACTGCTGCCATGGGGCCTGTAGCCTTTGTGGGGCTTGTGGCGCCGCACATGGCCGTCATGATTGGTGCACGAACGGTAAAAACGGAACTCTGCACGGCAGCGCTTTTAGGGGCTGCACTCGTTTCCTGGGCTGATTGGCTCGGTCAGGTGCTGATTGCTCCCGCACAGATCCCAGCAGGTACGTTGGCGTCGATTATCGGCGCAGGGTACTTCCTTATTCTTTTGGTTGTGTCACGACGGTGAAGAAAAAGGCGCTACTCATACAGCTTGCTGAAAAATACCCATTCCAATCAATGTTTGGTTTGAGCAGCTGCGTGGTTGTGAACGAGATTTTCGAGTATGAAATGCCAGGCTTGAATTTTCAGCTTAGGTGAAACGAGATCAACTTCGAATTTATGCGAATAAAAGAAGCCCTCGATAGCCATGATGGCCACGAGCGCTGGTGTTCGAACATCTTCGGGTAAGGCCGCAATTCGAGCATGCAGTCTCTCGTACCAGAGTTTTACAGGGCGCATGAGTTCTTCGTCGTGCACGAAATTGGAATGGATAGCGAGCCCGACTGTTGACCAGCCGTGGTTGTCATGATCAAAGCTGCGGAACCATTCGATGAAGCCGGGAACGAGCGTTTCCTCGGGAGGTCCGTCAAAAAGCGCTTCGTGCCGAGCGAGTTCTGAGGAAAGATGTGCCGCGTACTCTTCGACCAGTGCTGCTTGCAGTGCCCGCTTGCTCTTGAAGTGGTACATGCAGGCGCCTTTGCTGATGCCGGCTTTAGTTGCCGCACGCTCCATTGTGAGCGCACCAATACCTTCCTCAATGATGATGGCTTTCGCTGCATCGAGGATGGACTGTCTGGTTTTTATTGCTTTGTCACTGGCCATTTGGGGAAGAAAGCACAGAGGGGAATCCATAGAATGAGCCATTGTAGGACTGTCGAGTGTATCGGATAACGCTGACGGCCCGCGACTTAGTAAAGGTCGCAGGCCGTCGTGAACGGAGTGATTTTTATCTGCATCGATAGAATCGATGCAGATTGGGACATTACTTCGCAGCTTCAGCTGCAGCCTTGCCGGCTATTCGGCCGAACACAATGATGTCCGTATAGGCATTGCCGCCCAAACGGTTTGTGCCGTGCGTGACGCCTGTCACTTCCCCCGCAGCCCAGAGCCCCGGGATCACCTTGCCGTCAGCCGTCAGCGCCTGCGCTTTTTCATTGATGCGCACGCCGCCCATCGTGTGGTGCACGCTCGGCACCGCCTTGATGACGTAGTACTGACCTTGACTCATATCGACGAGACCCGCACGGTGGTGGAAGTCTTTGTCGTTGCCCTTGCCGGCCATCGAAGTGACGCGGTCAACCGTGCCCTTCAGACTGTCGTAGGGGATCTTCGTGAAGTCGGCAATGCACTTCAGATCCGGGCAGGTCGTCATGATGCCCTGCTTGGTGAAGGCATCGTATTCCGTCGGGTGTTCTTTGACAGTATTCGATACTGCGCCGATCTTATCGTTCCAAAGCACCCAGCAGTAGCCGCCAGTCTGATCGAGAATGGCTTCGGAGAGCACGTCGCGGCGGCCGAGCTCTTCAACGAAGCGCTTGCCTTCCTGATTCAGCATGATGGCGCCGTCAAAGCGGGCATCCGCGATCAGTTCAATCACGCCCGAGATCGGGTCGCAGATCGGATAGGTCTGGATGTACTGCATGTTGACGAGTTCAGCACCCGCGCGTTGAGCCATGTAAAGCACTTCACCGGTTGTGCCCGGAGCGTCTGTGGTCTTAAAGCGTTCGTCAATCTTCGGGTTGTACTTTTTCACCATCGCGGGGTTTGCGCCAAAGCCGCCCGTGGCCAGCACCACGCCGCCCTTGGCATTGAACGTGTATTCGGTGCCGTTCATCGTCGCCTTGACGCCCACAACGCGGCCGGCCTTATCTTTAAGGAGTTCCTCAGCCTTCATGTTGGTGATGACGGGAATCCCGAGCTCATCGGCCTTCGCCAGGAATTTCGTGATGAATTCCGTACCAGTGTGGCCGACCGGGATCAGGGCGCGCTTGCGGCTGTGACCGCCGAAGAAAAAGAGATTGTCCGGTTCAAAACGAATGCCCAGATAGTCGCGGCACCATTCCGCGCCGGCCAAAGCGTTGCGGGTCATTACATTGATAACATTCATGTCGCCCTTTTTATCGCCGCCCAGATACGTATCCTTGGCATGGAGCTCAGGCGAGTCGTCTGTAATGCCGAGCTTAGGCTGCACCCAGTTTCTGGCAACATTCATTTCCGCGCCGGAAATGAGGGAGTTGCCGCCCACCTGAGGCATCTTTTCGAGCAGCACCACATTGGCGCCGGCGTTCTTGGCTTCAATGGCAGCAGAGAACCCTGCGCCGCCCGCACCAATCACAACGACGTCATAGGAAGCATTCTTCGGCAGATCCTTGACTATCACGTTTAAAGTATTTTTATCGGCCTTGCCGAGCGTTACACCGGCCTTCTTGGCGGCATCTTCAATGGCGTCGAGCATACCTTTCGACGTGAAAGTTGCGCCCGAGACGATGTCGACCTGCACGGAGCTGGCGGCAGCGACCTGATCCTTTAAATCCGTGAAAACTTTTTTGGAGAGAACAGGGTTTTCGGCATTCTTCAGAATGTCAATTTTCTGGATCTTGCCGTTGTCAAAAGTCACAGCAACTCGGATGTCGCCGTGTTTGCCCACGCCGACGCCTTCAGTGGTGATAGGGGTTGCGAAAAGAGTAGTCGAAGCGGCGCCAAAAGCAAGGGCGGCAGCAATCGTGATCAAGTTTTTTTGGAACTGCATGATGAAATAGATCCTGTACCTGCTATGAAGGATTGAGGGAATAAGCTGCGGGGCATTATATGCAAAACAAACCATATGGTTTGTTTTTT
>UMGE01021139.1_pt1 | contig 25420 bp, 19 predicted proteins | sample 1965191 | NCBI WGS metagenome assembly UMGE01 (sample SAMEA4836065, study PRJEB28245) | human gut metagenome | biome: gut microbiome; material: fecal sample | place: Denmark | collected 2008 | reverse complement strand
GGCGCAGTGTCAAGCGCGAATGCAGATGCTCTCGGATCCGCCGACGGCACCGCACGCCAATCGAAGGCGCCCGCAGCATGCATACGGCCAACCGGCTGCGCCAACGGATGCACTGTGCCTTCGCTCATGACGGTCTCCTCAAAACATTTAAATGTTAATGAGAATTATTCTCTATTCGTCGCTAATGCGCAAACAATTCCGTTCGATCTGAAGAAAACACACCCAAAATACCTGTTGCTGCGCAATGCGCCTGCGGAAATCTCCCAAGCGCCAGAAACACAAAACCGGCCCATTCGTGAGAACGGCCGGCCTTGCTCTGCCTTGATGTCGTCAGCCCTGCTTAGACCTTATCCGACGGTGCCTTGGGTTGCTCTTTCGTTGGTTCCTTGACTGCGTCCGGCGTTTCGGGGGAGGTTTCGTTTTTACTCTGCTGCGGGGCACGATCGCTCGGCCAAAGCTTTGTGGTATCGAAGTGAGCGTCGGGCGACGGCTCAACCTTCTTTCCCGTTGCCGAAGCGAGTGCCTCGCTCAAACGGGCAATTTCACACTGCTGGGCTTCAACAACACGCACAAGCTCAAGAATAGAGGTGGCATACGGGTCGCGCATGCCGGGTTCGAGACCGTATGCATGGAAAGCGGCCGCTGCCGCATGAACGCCGCGCTCGCGCTCCGGCTGGCTGCAAGGCTCTGGGGCTTTCGCCGGCGTCTTTTTAGAAACCGCGATACGTCCCGGGACACCTACCACCGTTGCGCCGGCGGGAACCGGCTTCACAACGACGGCATTGGAACCGATCTGGGCGCCGGCTCCCACCGTGAACGAGCCGAGCACCTTGGCGCCAGCACCGACCACCACACCGTTTTCCAGCGTCGGATGACGCTTGGCGCCGGCCGTCAGGTTCGTTCCGCCCAAGGTCACACCCTGATAAATCGTGCAGTCGTCGCCCACTTCCGCGGTTTCGCCGATCACGACGCCCATCGCATGGTCAAAGAAAACCCGACGGCCAATCTTGGCTTTGGGATGGATTTCAATCCCGGTGAGAAAGCGGCCCACCTGAGAGACCCAGCGGGCAAATGCCGTCCAGCCCTGAATCGCGCACCAATGCGCAAAACGATGAATCATCACCGCATGAAATCCCGGATAAGCAAAGATGATTTCCGCTGCGCCGTGAGCGGCCGGATCCTTTTCTCGAATGGTGGCGATGAGTTCGCGAGCTTCTTTAAACATGGGGATTTGAAACCAAGTGAATAGCTAAAGAGTCCTGATGGGACAGCGGATATCGAAGACTTACCGTTCTTCGGGCGGCATCGGCGAATTTTTGGGGTCGTTCTGCGTCTGCTCGCGCATCACCGCCTTGCCTCGCGTCTTGGTGCCGATGCGGTCCCGCTTCGGACAAATCACCGCAGCGCAGACGCCGCGCAGCAGATCGAGTTCGTTTTTAGTGAGCCCGGCGCGGCCGAACAGCCGGCGAGAGACTTCCATAAAATGACGCGGTTTCTTGGGATCATGCGCTCCGCAGGCAGCCATCGCCCTCTCCCAATGATCAAAAAAGCCCTCTACCGCCTCGAGCGGCGCAGGTTCTTCATGCGCAAAGCGTCCCTGCCAATCGTAAAGCGCACCGGCATCTCCGCGGGCGTCGAGGAGCGCGAGCTGCATCTCATAAGCAGCAATCTGCACCGCTTGTGAAAGGTTAAGGCTTGGACTGGCCGGATCAGCCGGAATCGCCGCGCACCCCTGACAAAGGCAGACTTCCTCGTTGGTGAGACCGCTCCTTTCCGTGCCGAAAACGAAAGCAATGCTGCCTTCGAGCGCCGAGAGACGAGAAGCCGTTTCGGACGCCGCCTGACGCATCGGCGTGAGCGGCGCGCCGAATTCACGGTCATAGCCCGTCATCGCCCAAGCGTGCGTAACGCCTTCGAGGGCTTGAGCTAAAGTCGCATAGGACTTTGAAGCTTCGAGCACATCCGCCGAACTCGTTGCATAAGCTAGCGCTTCTTCATGCGTCCGATAGTCAGCCTCACGAGGCGCTACAACGCGCAGATCGCGAAATCCCATCGTCTTGATGGCTCGCGCAGCAGAGCCGATATTGCCCGGATGAGCAGGTTCGCAGAGGATGAAACACACGCGGCGGGCGAGTTCGGGAACGGACTGCATTGAAAGACGAAAAAGCGGATGAGTAGAAACACTAAAGACTGCCATTCTACTCGGCGCATCGCCCTCAGCGTCAGCCGCACATCAAGAAGATTGCCGACTGCGTATCAGGCCTTGGCCAGAAGTACCGTCGCGAGCGCCATCATGCCTTCTTCTCGGCCGACCGCATCCATCTTTTCGTTTGTCTTCGCTTTGATGCTGACTTGAGCTGGTGCAACGCCGAGGAGCTTGGCCACATTGGCACGAATCTGCTCCTTCAGGGCGCCCAGCTTTGGCCGCTCGCAGATCACCGTCGCGTCGAGATTCACCACCTGCCATCCGGCAGCCTGAGCGAGATCCATGACTGCCGCGAGCAGCTTCCCGCTGTCCGCACCTTTCCATTTCGGATCTGAAGGCGGGAAGTGCGTGCCGATGTCGCCCAGCGAAGCAGCCCCGAGCACTGCGTCGGTCACGGCATGGAGCAGCACATCGGCGTCGGAATGACCGTCAAGGCCCTTTTCAAACGGAATAGTGACGCCGCCCAAAATGAGCGGGCGGCCACCAACGAGACGGTGAGAGTCGTAGCCCTGACCCACACGAATTTCAGGAATCGGCATAGGGCCTCCTTGCCCTTCAAGCAAACATTCTGCGAGCCGCTCGTCTCCCGGCTCCGTCACTTTGATGTTCGTCGCGCGGCAGGAAACCACTTTAACCGTCTTCCCCGCGCGTTCCATTGCACTCGCTTCGTCCGTGATGCCGTCGAGTCCGGCATTCAGCGCCCCGATAAGCTCTCCCGCTCTGAAGAGCTGCGGCGTGGCGGCTCGCCAGAGACCGGAGCGCGGAACCGTTTCGATGATGCGCCGACGGGCGTCGGCACGCTTCACCGTATCGGCCATCGGCACGGCAAGAATGCCGCCTGCAGCAGAACTGTCGGCCGTCACCTCATCAATCAAATGACTCACTTCACTCGGTCGAACACAGGGGCGCGCCGCATCATGAACCAGCACCCAGCTTTCGAGCGGCAGGCAGGCTGCGCGCAGTCCGCCCAAAACGGAATCGGCGCGCTCTGCGCCGCCCGCACGAAGAATCTTCACGCGGTCACCCCATTTTGCGAATGATTCGGCAGCGTGGTCGATGTAGGAATCCTCAGGACTCACCACCACAAAAACGCGTTCAACTCGAGACGCTGCTAGAAGCGCTTCCACGGTTCGCACCAGCATGGGAACGCCGGCTATCGGCATGTACTGCTTGGGGCAGTCCGCCCCCATGCGGCGTCCGACACCCGCAGCAGGGATGAGCGCAAAGATTCGAGCGGAATCGACTAATGGTGCATCGGTCATGGAGGCATTCTCGCAGTCAATGAGATGCTTCGAATTCTACCGAGCAGAATCTCTAACCCAAACTTCCCGAGGCAATGACGGGTTAACTCGAGGTTTGCCAAGTAAAAGCGTTTTAGCCGCAACAGGCTTTTTTGGATTAACCCCTTTAGGGCATACCTTCCCAAATGCCTCTGTTTTGAATACCAAGAAGCTAAATATTTATTTAAACATCAAAGCAATAAAGGCTCACTTCACACTATCGGCCCCCATCATCCGTCTGCATGAAGTTTGTATCAACCAAGGGTTAACACCTAATTTTCGTGTTATTTCTCTGCTTTTTCTTCGCGCAGAATGCGGTTCCACATGTTGCGGAATATTGCATTCCGATTGATTTTCTTCATTTAATAAAGTTCTTCAGGAGACGTTCGTGAATCACACGTCCTTCAAGATTGCTGCGGCGGCCCTGGCCGTAGCTTCTGCCCTCAGCTCGACGGCTTATGCCGGCGGTTTCCAGCTCACCGAACAGTCCGCGCTCGCCCTCGGCCGCGCATATGCCGGCGTCGGCGTTGATGGTACGGACGTTTCCGGCATGTACTACAACGCAGCAACGATGACGCTGCATCCGGGCACGCAGGTTCAGTTCGGCGGCGTTGGTGTTGGTCTCAACCTCGAATATGTAGCCAAAGATGGCGAAAAAAACAATGGTCGTGCTAAGGAAGAGGTAATTCCGCACGGTTTCATTTCCCACCAGATCAATGATTCAACCTGGGTTGGCCTCGCCATCACTGTTCCCTATGGTCTTGCTACTGACTATGGCGACAACTGGTCTGGAAAGGATCACGGTACCAAGGCAGAAATTACTGTAATTAATTTCAATCCTAATGTTGCTTGGAAAGCTACTGACACCCTGAGTCTCGGAGCTGGTCTGGCTTTACAGTATGTTGACGCCACCTTTGGTGTTGGTGCCAATACTCCTATTGGCAACATCCATTCTGAGTACACCGCTACAGACTTTACCTGGGGCTTCAATGTCGGTCTGATGTGGCAGCCGGTTGAAAACTTGCGTTTTGGCCTTTCATATCGATCTGAAACGAAACATGCCACCAATGGTGATTTAACTATCTCTGGTACAAACGGTAATGGACAAAATAGTATTGATGGTACCTATAACGCGTCCGTAACAGTATCTGGCCCTGCTTGGGCTATGGCTACAGCCGCTTGGGATGTTAACGATTACCTTAGCCTTTACGCGACTTTCCGTTGGGCTGACTGGTCAAGTTTTAGTAGTTTGACAACAACTAGTAATGAACTTACTACAGCTGTGTATGGAGTGGCTACCTCCAATCCCACGCTTGCTGGTGGGTATAAAGCTGTATTCGATCAGCTTAAAAATATCGACAATGATTGGAAAGACACCTATCTCATGTCCGTCGGCTATGACCTCCGCGTGAACAGCTTCTGGACGCTGCGCGGCGGTATCGCTTATGAAACGTCTCCGATCGACGACAAGACCAAGCGTACGGCCATCATTCCTGACGCGGATCGCTGGTGGTTTGCTATTGGCTCGTCCTTCCATTGGACCAAGGACTTCCAGACGGATATTGGTTTCGCTCATCTGCACGGCGTGCATGAACGCTCTCTCTACGATCGCACGTCTGGTGAAGAAGTCGGCCGCTATCGTCACCTCGACGCCTACCTCCTCGGCGTTCAGATGCAGTACCGCTTCTAATCAGCTCAAGCTGATTTGAGGTCAAGCCCGCCCTGGTGAATTGCCGGGACGGGCTTTTTGCTGTGCGCTTTATGCCGCCGGCGATCCATCATCGTCCTACACTCAACTCCAGATTCGGACGATCGTCAGAAAGTGACGACTGTCTGCCCTAAGCACTCTGCTTGGAGACAACGATGGCCAGTTATGACGTCTTTGAGCCGCTCTTCACCAGCCAATTCATTGGCGGCGAGTGGACGGCTTCCTCCTCTCCCAACCGCATTGCGGTTGAGAATCCCGCGACACTAGAGAAATTCGCAGAAATTCCTGACGGCACGGTCGACGACATTGATCGTGCGGTTGATGCCGCTTATGAAGCACTGCCTGCCTGGCGAGCTACTCCGCTCGAAAAGCGCCGGGCGCTGATGCAGCGGTTTCTCGAACACTTCAAAGCCATGCGTCAGGCGATCATTGATCTGGAAGCTGCCGAACTGGGCGCTCCGATTGCTTTTGGTGCCAATGCGCACTGTGAATATCAATTCGTCCGCATTCAGTCCTACATTGACGAAGTCGAAAAAGTCGTCTTTGAGGAACCCTTTGAACATTCAACCGTCATTCGCGAGCCCGTCGGCGTGGTCGGCTGCATCACGCCTTGGAACTATCCGATTGGGCAGATCGTCCAGAAAGTCATCCCGGCGCTCCTCACCGGCAATACTGTCGTGCTGAAGCCCAGCCAGTCGACGCCGCTGACGGCCTGCCTCATGATGGAGGCTTTCCGTCTAGCCGACTTTCCAAAGGGTGTAGTGAATCTCGTATCGGGACGAGGCAGCCGCGCGGGTGCTGAGCTTGCCCTCAACCCCAAAGTAGCGATGATTTCCTTCACGGGGTCAACCGCAGTCGGCGTATCTCTTTCGCAGCAGGCTCTGAAGACCGTCAAGCGCATCAGTCTTGAGCTGGGCGGCAAATCGCCTTGTGTGTGGCTGCCTGACCTGCCCGATTATCGTGCCGCCGTCAAGCCGCTCTTTAATTCAATCTTTTTGAATTCCGGCCAAACCTGCACGGCGCTTTCTCGGCTCATTGTGCCGAAAACTCGGCTCGCTGAAGTGGAAAAACTGCTGCTGGATCATGTGAAGGACTATCCGGTCGGTGATCCGTTTGATCCCAAGGTACTTATTGGACCAATGGCCTCTCGTCAGCAGTTTGAGACCGTGAAGTCCTATATCGAGCTGGGGGTGAAAGAAGGCGCTCTTCTGCTTGCCGGAAGCATCCCAGAAGAACCTGGCGCTCATGAAAAAGGCTGGTTCATCCAGCCCACGATTTTCACGGACGTCAAAAATGACATGCGAATAGCCCGTGAGGAAATTTTTGGCCCCGTACTCTGTGTGATTGCTTATGACACGGTCGACGAAGCGGTAGCCATTGCCAACGATACGCCGTACGGGCTCAACGCCATGGTTGTGGGTCCCAAGGCGGAAGCTCAAGCCGTTGCCCGCCGAATTAACGCCGGCAACGTTTATATCAATGACGCGCCGCGCGATGTAACCGCTCCTTTCGGCGGCTATGGTGCATCAGGCATCGGCCGCGAAGGCGGACGCTACGGGCTGATGGAATTCACGCAGCTTAAGGCAGTCTTTGACCATTCAACTTATTAAAAAACTGCACAACATTTCGGCAAAAACGGCGCGGCATCGCAATGGATGAACCGCGCCGTTCGTTTTACAAAGAAACTTAAAGACCGACTCACTTTGACCGTTTCTCGAAAGCACTTGTCTGTTCCGAGGATTCCTAGTGCTTAGGGCCTAATTTAAAATAATCATGTGGTTGATGAGTGCATCCCGAATGGATCCCCTCAACCGCAGGACCCTATCCATAAAAAAAGGAACAAGGAGACTTTCAAATGCAAAGACGAGAACTCGTCCGTACCGGTCTCTTCGGCGTCGCCGCTGCAGCAGCAGGCGCCGCTCATGCCGCACAGGACGCAGCACCGGCCAAAAAACGTCTCTCAGAGAACTGGGATGTCGTTGTTGTAGGAGCCGGCTTCGCCGGCATGTGCGCCGCGCTTGAAGCAGCCGAACAAGGCGCAAAAACGGTCCTTCTGGAAAAGATGAACCGCCCGGACGGCGCCACCGTTTATTCATCCGGCTGGATTGCTGCTGTTGGGAGCCGCTTTCAGAAAAACCACCCGGAAGACTCTCCGAAAGCCTTCTTCGAAGACATGATGCGGCTCTCGCATCAGCGCTCTGATCCGGAACTCATCAAGGTCTACGCTGAAGAGTCCGGCGCAGGTATCGATTGGCTTGCCGATCACGGCACCCCCTTTTACCTTTGGGAAGGTCTTCCTGCACCGGAACTCTCACGCTGTCTGATCAGCCCGGGAGAAGGCATTACGGGCGGCAGCAAACTGATCCGGTGCCTGATGGCGGCACTTGAAAAGAAGGGTGTTGCCATTCACTACAACACCAAAGCTGTCTCACTCGTCAAGGATGAGTGCTTCAATGTCGAAGGTGTGTCCTGCATTACGCCCGAAGGCCGTAAAGACTATCTGGCCAGCGGCGGCGTCATCCTCACCACGGGCGGATACGGCGCAAACGAAGCGATGGTCGACAAGTACATTGGTCCCTGGGCATCGCGCCTCATCGTACGCGGTTCGCCCTGGATTACGGGCGAGAACATTCTGATGGCCGAAGAGGTTCAGGCGTTGCTCGTCAACATGGATCAGTTCTATGCGGGCCCCATCACGCCGACGGGTCACTGCAATCCGTCTCCGCTCATGCATGCTGGCTACGGCATCCAAGTGAACACGAAAGGCAAACGATTTGTTCCCGAAACCTGGCTGCAGGTTCCGAAAGCAAAAGCCATTGCCGAGCGCACCGAGGACAACCGCAGCTTCATGCTGATTGGTGCGGACGCTGACAAGAACGCACAGATTCTCACGAACACGATCAAACGCTTCGCACGGCTCGGTTTTGAAGTGATTAAAGCCGACACGATTGAGGAAGCTGCCAAAAAAGCCGGCGTGCCGGAAAAAAATCTCGTCGAAACCGTGCGTGAATTCAATGCCGCAGTGAAAGCGGGCAAAGCAAAGGAACTGGATCCGCCATACGAATACGACGAACCGCATGCGCTTGAAACGGGACCTTTCTACATGATTCCGGCTGCTGGCGGCATGGCCAGCACATTTGGCGGACCCAAGATCAACAAGGACGCACAGGTTGTGAATTTTGAGCGCCGTCCGATCCCAGGTCTTTATGCTGCCGGCGCAGCCGCTGGCGGCGTCTGGGTCTACGACGATATCGGCGGCAACCAATTGGGCGGCGGCATGGTTTTCGGCCGCGTTGCTGCCCGTCATGCAGCCGGCCGCGCCGCTTCCCGCAAGAACGCCTGATCCTTTGAGGTATACGCCATGCAGTTCAATCGTTTTACTGCCGCCGTCCTCACCGCCGGCGCACTTGTCCTTCTTTCCATCAACACTGCGAGCGCTGCCGATGGACAGTTTCTCGCTGACCGTCACGTTGCGCGCGGCGTTGCATGTGCATCCTGTCACGGCAAGGAAACACCCAAAGCGGGGGCAAAAGTTTCAACCGCGCAGTGCAATACCTGTCATCAGTCGCTCGATGCCGTTGCTAAACAAACTTCTAAACTCGATCCCAATCCGCACTACAACCATCTGGTCGGCCTGGATTGTGCCGAATGCCACCGCGGTCACCAGCAAAGCGTAAACATGTGTGCTCAGTGCCACAATATTGAGTACAAGGTTCCATAACCGCCCATTTCTGACAGCAAACGTCTTCTAATGACACAAAGAGTGGTTGCCGTCAGAAGGCGTCCAACGTTCTTCATCTTGCCGACGGAGGAGCTTAGAACTCCGTCGGTTTTCTCATATAAAAACAAGCACCTTTAGGCAGAGAGATATGAACGCTTTCATTGAAGCTACGAAGTGGCCGATGGGGTTTGAACCAGACGACACGACGTCACTTCTTCAGTGCGCGATCGTCAATGAACGAACCTCCGTCGAAGCTTCTGTAGGCCAGCATGTACATCAAACCGGCCAGTTCGTGGTTGCGCTTTCCGGCCTGGTCGGCCTTGCCTTAGGCAGGAACCGCGTTGCCTTTCCGCCGTCTTCCGCAGCCTGGGTGCCGCCAGGGTGCAGACATGAAGGGTTCCTTGGAGCAGGCGCCGTCTCGCTCTATTGCCTCATCAATCCGGAATGGGCTGCGATGCTTCCGAATGAGCCCTACCGTCTGCTGCTCTCACCGATGGTGATAGCGATGCTCAAGCATTTTTCGACGCTGCCGAGGCGCTACCCGATGCACAGTCACGAAGCACGCCTCGCCGGCGTCCTCTTTGAGGAACTTGCTGCCGCTCCGAAACTCCCCATCAGTTTTGTGCTGTTTCCCAACCATCCTGCACTTAAGCGCATTGCGGAATCTATTATTCAATCCCCCCAGCTTGACAGGCCTGTCGCCTCCTGGGCTCAGGAAACCGCTATGAGCGAACGTACGCTTGCAAGGCTTGTCCTCAAAGAAACAGGACTTTCCTTTGGCGCATGGCGGCTGCGGATCGCTATGCTCACCGCCACACAAAAACTTCTGGCCGGAGAACGCGCTGAAGAGGTTGCCGCATATCTCGGCTACGCCGTTTCAAGTGCGTTTCGGCGTGTTTTTGGCATTTCTCCAACTGCATTTAAAGAAACAGAACGACCTCTTCAAGAGCAGAATATTCGTTAAGATGGCGTACACTGATTCCTAATACAAACACCAATAGGAATCTATTAATCAAAGAAATAAATTCATTCAGAAAAAAATATTATTCATAATAATATTTTCAAGATACAATTAATAACTATCCAACAGTCCTAGTATATCTTGTACAAAATCTCGCCAAACTTCTTGTGCGGCCAATGACTCAGCAAACAAAGTCAACTTGCCGGAGCGATTGATACACACAAAGAAGTGACAGATGTTCTCATTACGTACACTCCGAATGCAGAGTGGATTCTCAAATATAGTGATTTTATCGCACTGACAACATTTAACGCACAACGGCTTTACATGTTACCTGATGTTCCTACTTTGAGGGAAATTAGCTACGATTGTTGGAGAATAATTTTCTTTCTCAAAGAAACTCCTGAGGCAATCGTTGACTACATTGTAAACGAACTCTAAGCTGTTATAGATCCGAAGTTTGCACGAAAAGTATCAGAAATGAAATAGGCCTCAATGACATGGCTAAACCAAAAAGACACTGCAACCTTTCCCAATGAAGAGCTGAAACTTCATAAAAAGATCCCTAATAATTTGAGTATTCATCGGTCATATCAAATAGCTAACGCTTAATTTAAAAGACAGTCATGAAGAAAATTACTACTTACTGCCTAATGGGTCATGAACTATGAAACCTCTGACAAGCAGACTCTAAAGTTCATGAAGAACAGAACTCACCACCTATATTTCCATGCATGTAGGACTTAATAAAATTCATTCAAGGTATTTTCGACACTGAACAATCACCTTTTAGCGCGTTTTGAACAATCTTCCCCGCCTCGTCTACACAGAGGTTAAGCACTTCAGAACTAAGCGAACTTTTTTCTGGCCAAAAAGCAAAGATAGGTACTTGCCGTTCTGGCATAAAGGGAACCGCGATACATCCCCGATCACACCAAGGCCCTGCGGCAAGACTATTGGTCAAGTGAATACCCAAACCGGAGGCTGTCATCGACAAAGCAAGTACAGTATTGGTAGTTTCTATGGAAATATTTTCTGGAGCAAGGAACGGAAGGCATTCCTGAACCACTGACCCAACAACCGTATCCGAGGTCATTGAAACGAACTTTTCGGACTCTAAATCTTCTGCCGTCAATATTGACTTTTTAGCCAAATGATGTGTCCTAGGAAGGCAAATCACCAGTCGATCTCGACCCAGCTCCCTCATTGCAAGTTCATCACCCAGTTGCCGAATCAAGAAGCCCACACCGAAATCAAATGGATGGCTGAACCGAGACGTTCTGAAATCTCTTTGAGCGTGAACGTCAACCCGTAATCGCCATTTTGGAAGTTTTTGAATGAGCCTTGCCGCAAGCGGCACAACGACGGGTTCAGCATAACGAGTAAAAGCAGCGATTCTGAGAAGTGGCTTTCCTGTTAATCGATACTTCGCACCGAAACGTTCCAAACGCTTGTGAGCATCAAGCAGTTCAAGAACTTCCATCAAATATAAATGCCCTGCATTGGAAAGTTTTGTACGGCTTCCACTAACGAAAAGTTCTGTGCCCGCCATCGATTCCACCTTGCCGAGCAGTCGGCTGATGGTTGAAACAGAGACAGAAAGCCGCTCTGCCGCCTTTGACATTGATCCGGTCTGAGCTACCAAAACAAAGGCTTTCAACGCCCTTTCGTCCAAAACCATCCACAACCTTCCTTGAATAACCTACCTGATAGCAGAGTTGTATTCGGCGCCAATATCAACCTGCAAGACCTTTTGCAGTATTTGCAAAAAGTAACAGATATTCTGATCTTCATGTCTATGTTCTGCAAATGAAAGGTATTCCATGAAGGTCTTGAAATCAACTTTTGTCATCCACTCCGTGATTACAGCTATGGCTATCGCCTTTACGGCTCCCATCGCGGCCTCCGATAGCACCACTTCACGCATAGAATCCGAGCCTTTCAGAGGCGGCATCTCCGTCTACGATTCGTCAATATATGCACCGCTTTTTACAACAAAGGAGATGGCTGCAATCTTCAATGACGCCAGTCTCATCCGTTATTGGCTCATTTATGAACGTGAACTCGCCAAAGCAGAAGCAACGCACAACGTCATTCCTCAAGCTGCTGCAGATGTCATCAACAAAATCGCCCGTCCTGAGAACATCAATATTGAAGAATTGCGCAAAGCCACGCTCAAGGTTGGCCGTCCCGTTGATGGTTTAGTGAAACAAATCCGCAAGCTTGATCCCTTAGCAAAACAATATCTGCACTTTGGGAGCACGACTCAAGACGTTATGGACACCGCCACAGTTCTCCAATGCGTTGAAGCCATTCATCTCATCGACCGTCAGTTGAAAATTGTCATTGAGCAAATCGCCGATCTAGCAGAGAAATATGCCGCCGAACCGATGATTGCCCGCTCCAACGGTCAAGATGCCATCCCAACGACCTATGGTATGTACCTTGCCTCCTACATGGCTGAGCTCAACCGCAACCGTACGCGTCTTCTTCAAGCCCTCGACCGGGTCAGCGTCGGTCAATTCGGCTCAGCCGTTGGAACAATGAGCAGCATTGGTCCCAAAGGTCTGGAAGTGCGCAAAACGCTCATGAAAAACCTAGGACTGAAAGAGGCAGATATGACCTGGAATGCCTCACGAGACAATTATGCTGAAGTTGTTCAGATTCTCGGACTTATCAACGGCACCATTGGGCGTATTGCCGCGGACCTCAATCTCTGGTCGCGCACGGCCGACAATAGCGTGAGCGAAGGGGAAGGAGGGGCAAGCTCAACAATGCCGCAAAAACGCAATCCTCGCGCAGCAGAATTCATGGGCGGTTTGGCGGCCATGTCTCGTATCCGAGTAACGGGAGCCATGGAGATGCTCGAACAAACAGAAGTCCGTCAAGGTGCGCCATGGATTTCGGAATGGTCCACGATTCCGGAAATGTTCATGATCACTAGCACTGCACTTAATCGGACCTCAAACATGTTCGCGAAACTTATCATTCGACCGGAAACAATGCGTGCGCGTTTCAATGACTCCCAGCATTTCGTTATGGCTGAAGCCGTACAGCAATTCCTTACCTCAAAGATTGGCTTAGGTGAAGCTCACACTCTCCTCGTAAAAGCAATCAAAACCGCACCTCTCGGTACTCCTTTTGAAGATGTGCTACGTGGCACGCCCGAAATTCGCAAGTTGATGACAGATGCTGACATTGAAGAAACTCTAAATCCAACAAACTACTTAGGTCTCGCACCAACAATTGTCAAGAATGCAGTGACAAAGGTTCGCAGTGATCTGCAGAAGCAAACATTTTGAAGGCTAACTAAGCCAATTTGGTAATACCTTCGTGATAAACCAAACTTTGCCATAGTCAGGAAATGCCTCTTGGTTACGGCAAAGTTATCCAATATTTCTACTGGATTCTCATAAGAAACACTAAACTTTTTCGCCTTTATGAGATTTAACCAATCTTTCAAATACCGAAACAGAACCATTCCGTTTCGTTATGTCTAAGAAGACAACGCGCGTTCTACCCAAAACGCGACTCCGACTTGCTCAAACGATTGAACGCTCGTTTAAATCCGCACATCTCCCCATAACAAACGGCGCGGAAATTGCAATTTATCCGCGCCGTTTATGCTGCTGAAATGCTTAAGAGCACTCACGTTCTCGGATCACAGGCATGCGGAATCTTCCACGAAAGGAAGAGCCCCGCTGCCGCACCGCCGATTGCGGGCGAAATCCAACCCAAATCAATGTTGGACCAGGGGAGATCTGCGCAGAGGTTCGACAAAAAGGGCACATTGAGACCGAAAGCTTCCAGCCCGGCAGTCACGGAAACGACACCCGTAAAGAGCATCGAAAGCGGATAAACCCAGCGGTGCAGATGAAGATTTTTCCAGGCCAGGTTGATAAGACCCAACGCGATCAGCACGATGGCAAGCGGATAGATAGCCACCAGCACTGGGATCGAAAACTTCAGAATGAGCGTGAGACCGGCATTGCTGATCACCATGCTGACGACGGCAAATACCACGGCCCAGCCGCGGTACCCGAGCTTCGGGAAGAGTCCGGAGAAATAGTCCGAGCAGCAGGCAATCAAACCCACGCAGGTATTGAAGCATGCAATGAAGAAAACGAGCCCCAGGAGCACCTGTCCCGCCGTGCCGAAAAGTTTGTCTGCGACAGCCGTGAGCGTTTGAGCGCCGTTTTCCATCCCGGTGAATGCGCCGCCCGCTTCTGCGCCGATCTGCGTGAGTGCACCGTAGACCACAAAGAAAACGGCCGCGGCAATGCAGCCGGCAAAAACCGTTTCCTTCACGACGGCACCTTCGCTCTTAATACCCATCGCACGAATGTTCATTGCAATGATGAGACCAAAATTCAGCGCCGCGAGCGTATCCATCGTCTGATAGCCGTCGATGAAGCCGTGTGCAAGCGCAGCGCCCGCATAAGCGGCAGCGGGCGCACCGGCTTCGCCAATGGGATTGACAAAGGCGCCGAGCCAGAGCACGCAGATGAGCGTAATGAGCGTGGGACAGAGAAATTTGCCCAGACGGCTCGTCAGCTTTTCAGGGTTCAGGGCTACTAAAAAAGCCGCCAAGAAGAAAAGGACTGAATAGGCAAGCTGAGAAAAGCCCAGCGCCGTCCAGCCTAAAAGCGGGGCTTCGAGCAGACCGTTCTCGGCGAGAAGCGGCCGCACCACCATCTCGAACGACGTGCTCGCCGTACGCGGAATCGCCAGGCAAGGGCCGATCGAGAGATAGATGAGGAACATGAAGATGAAGGCAAAGACCGGATGCACCCGGGCGCCGAGGTTCTTTAACCCCCCGGATTCCGCTACGGCCATCACGCCCAAAATCGGGAAACCGACAGCGGTAATGAGAAAACCGATGAAGGCCGAGAGCGACTCTGTTCCGGCCTGCACGCCGAGCCAGGGCGGAAAAATAAGGTTGCCTGCGCCAAAAAACATCGCAAAAAGCGTGAGGCCCACCAAACTTCGCTGCCTAAGCGTTAATGCCTGCATTTCTGAAATTCCTCCTCCTAAGGAAAAGGTCTTAAGGCTAGCACACGACATTCCTCCCTACGCTCTCGTTTCTAGGGATTCTCGGTTTGACATTCCATTGAACAGCGCCTTGTGCATAATGGAGATCTCTCTATTTTTCCGCTTCAGCAGTCTTTCCGGGCGCTTTGCCGCACCCCGTATTCATCATGACTTCTCTCGGCCCGATCTTTGCCGACGACCTTGCCCGCGTAAAGCCGGGTGATCGGCTTCGCCTTACGATTTCCGCTCAAACGAGCGATGCTGCCGCTTTGGCTCAGGCTGCGCTTGAAGCACGTGCTCGAGACGAACGCGTTCTGGTGGTCTGCGCCGACCCGGCCGACGTGCCGCGTCTTGCACAGGAGATGCCGTGGTTTGAGCCGAACCTGGATGTTCGGCCGCTGCCGGATTGGGAAACGCTCCCCTACGACGTGCTGTCGCCCCAGGAAGAATTAGTCTCTGAGCGCCTTGAAGCCCTTTATCGGCTGACCGCGCCGACGGGGGGCGCAGACGTGCTCCTCACCTCTGCCGTGACCGCTTCTCAGCGGCTTTCTCCCGTTTCTTATATCGGCGCCAATACGTTTTTCTTTCATCAGGGCGAACAAATCTCCTTGACGACGCTGCAAAAGCGCCTTGCCGCCGCGGGCTACGCCAATGTGAAGCAAGTGCTCGCCGCCGGTGAATTTGCCGTTCGCGGCAGCATCGTCGACGTTTTCCCCATGGGGTCTGAACGTCCCTTCCGGCTCGATTTCTTTGATGACGAAATCGAATCCATCCGTTGGTTCGATGTGGATACGCAGCGCTCGATGGAATCTGCCGAGGAAATCCGACTCCTTCCCGGCCATGAATTCCCGGTTGACCCGGAGGCGCTCCTCGCCTTCCGTCAGCGCTGGCGCAGAGAGTTTGCGGGCGACCCGAAAAAGAGCATCGTTTACTGCGACATTGAAAAGGAAATTCTCCCGCCGGGGATCGAATACTATCTCCCGCTCTTTTTTGACGAAACCGCTGCGCTCACAGACTATCTTCCTCCCAATGCACGAGTCTTTCTCTTGGGCGACATTGAAGCCGCGCTGCAGGCATTCGGGCGCGACATGGCTTCGCGCTACAAAGTGCTCGCGGCCGACCCGCAGCGTCCGGCGCTTGCGCCCGAGCGCATTTGGCTCAAACCTGAAGAATTCTTCAAGTCGCTCGCGAACTTTGCGCGCTTCACGGTCGAGAAAAAAGAGAACGCCGAGGATCTCAAACGCTTGAGCGGCATTGAGGTTGACCGCAAGAGTCAGAATCCGGTCGGAAAGCTCTTGGAACGTACGCGCGAATCGGCAATGAAGGGAGTGCGCACATTGATCGCAGCGCCCTCAGCTGGCCGTATGGAGACCATGTCTCAGCTCCTGCGCACGGGCGGGCTGAGCGTAGAAGAATTCCCCGATTGGCAGACCTTCCTCGATGCCGATTCATCGCTCGGCATCGCCGCCGCACCGCTCTTTTCCGGCGCCGTTTTCCATCATCCGGAAATCGTTATTCTCTCGGAAGCAGAGCTTTATGCCGCCAGCCCCCGCCGCCATCGTCTGCGCCGCGTGAAGCACGCGACGACCTTGGAGATGATGGTGCGCGACGTCGCCGAACTCAAGCCCGGCGACGCTGTCGTCCATGCCGACCACGGCATCGGGCGCTATCAAGGCCTCGTGCATATGGAGACGCCGGACGGCGACGCGGAATTTTTAGAGATCACCTATAAGAACGACGCCAAGCTGTTCGTGCCCATTACCAATCTGCAGCTCATCTCGCGCTATGCCGGCGCCGATCCGGAGCATGCGCCGCTTCATCAATTGGGGCGCGGTGATTGGGAAAAGGCCAAGCGCAAGGCTGCGCAGGAAGTTCGCGATACGGCGGCCGAGCTCTTAAATCTGTATGCCATTCGCCGCACGCGCGAAGGCATCCGCTTCAAGATCGATCCGGCAGACTATCAAGCCTTTCGCGAAGGCTTCGCTTTTGATGAAACTCCCGATCAGTCCACGGCCATCAATGCGGTGGTCGACGACATGACTTCAGGGAAGTCGATGGACCGTCTGGTCTGCGGTGATGTGGGCTTTGGCAAAACTGAAGTCGCACTTCGCGCCGCCTTTATCGCCGCCATGTCGGGGCGTCAGGTGGCGGTTCTCTGTCCGACCACCCTTTTGGCCGAGCAGCACGCCGCCACGTTCCGCGACCGCTTCCGTGCCTGGCCGGTGACGGTTGCCGAACTCTCACGCTTTCGCACCGGAAAAGAATCAGCCAAAGTACTCGCGGGCTTGGCTGACGGCACGGTCGACATCGTGATCGGCACGCATAAACTTCTTTCCGACAAAGCGCAGTTCAAAAATCTGGGGCTCGTCGTCATTGATGAGGAGCACCGCTTCGGCGTGCGGCAAAAGGAAGTGCTCCGCAAAATCCGTGCTGAAGTCGATGTGCTCACGCTTACGGCGACGCCGATTCCCCGCACGCTTTCGATGAGTCTTGAAGGCATCCGCGACTTCTCCGTCATTGCCACCGCTCCCGAACGCCGCCTCGCTGTGAAGACCTTTGTGACGAGCGAACAAGACGGAACGATCCGTGAAGCAGTGCTTCGCGAATTAAAGCGCGGCGGACAGGTTTACTACCTCCATAACGAAGTGAACACCATCGAAAACGCCCGCGCCCGGCTCGAAACGCTTGTGCCCGAAGCCCGTATTGCCGTTGCCCACGGGCAAATGCACGAACGCGAGCTTGAGCACGTGATGCGCGACTTCTACCAGCAGCGCTTTAACGTGCTCTTGTGTTCCACGATTATTGAAACCGGCATTGATGTGCCTTCGGCCAATACGATCATCATTGAGCGTGCTGACAAATTCGGTCTCGCGCAGCTCCATCAGCTGCGCGGCCGCGTCGGCCGATCGCACCATCAGGCGTATGCCTATCTGCTCACGCCGCCCGACGGGGCCTTCACGAAGGATGCCCAAAAGCGTCTCGATGCCATTCAGGCGCTTGAAGATTTGGGGTCAGGTTTTTACCTCGCCATGCACGACTTGGAAATCCGCGGCGCCGGCGAAGTGCTCGGCGAACATCAAAGCGGCGAAATCGCCGAGGTGGGCTACGACCTCTATAACCGCATGCTTATGCAGGCCGTGAAGGCCTTAAAGCGCGGCGAGACGCCGCAGGCGGGCGATCCGCTGCAGCTCTCGACGGATATCAATCTTCACGCCCCGGCGCTCCTCCCTTCGGCCTATGTGCCCGACGTTTCGCAGCGCCTGGCCTTTTACAAGGCCTTTGCTTCGGCAGAAGACCGTGCGGCCCTTGAAAAATCCACCGAAGCGCTCGTCGACTGCTACGGAAAACTTCCTGACGCCGCCCGACGCCTCATTGAAGTGCATAAACTGCGCCTCAAGTGTGAAGCGATCGGCATCCGCCGTATTGATGCTGCGCCCGCGGCGATCATTATTGCCTTTACGCCAAAGCCCAACCTCGATCCGCTCGCCCTCGTGAAGCTCCTGCAGTCGCGTCGCGACGCGCAGATGCTCGGGCCCGAGCGCCTCAAACTTAATGTCGCCAACCCTGACCCCGAGAAACGCCTGCAGACGGTCTATGACGTGCTCGCCAAACTGGCCCTGCCGGCGGAACCGCTTCCGCCCGCCCCGGCGGCTCCCGGCACCTCATCGATGAGTCTCAGGAAGCCCAAAGGCGGCAAATCTGCGCCTGCCGTTTCTCGATCCGCTAAGCCCCCTCGCCGCTGACCCCACTGAGTGCATACGCTATGGAAGTCTCTGAACTCGATCAAATTCCTGAGCCCCGCCGCCGGCGCTTCTTTAAAGCTGGGCTTTATCTCTTTAAGGCGCTCGCCCTGCTGGGCGGACTGGTCGCCACGGCCTGCGGCTTCATGCTCCTTTATGCCCTCTGGTCGTCACATTCGGCACTCAGTACCGGCAATATCCTCTTTGTCGGCGCAGTGGGGCTTTTTGGCCTTTACATCGGCTTTTCGACCGTGCGGGACCTGAAGACCAAAGAAAAATCCGTTGAAGGCTGGGCCTTTTATGCACTCCTCACGGTCGCAGTCGCTGCTGCTTTTCTCGGCATTCTTCTGCGCAATGTCTCCTATACGGTCTCTTGATTATTTTTAGTTCCGGCCATGGCTGTCTGCATAGACGAGCGCGAAGAATACGCCTAAAATGATTCTAAACTGACTGGTCAGTTCAGAATGCACGCTAAGGATTTCGCCACCATGTCGAACGCAAAAAAGATCGTTCTTCTTGTCGGCGCTGCCGCCGCAGCAGCAGCCCTCTACTACGGCCTCAATTGGTGGGAAGCCCATCGCAGTGTCCCGCCGACCGTGGCCTGGGGAACCGTCGATATGCGCACCGTTGACCTCATGTTCGAAACCTCCGGCCGCATTGCCTCGCTGGCCAAAGAGGAAGGCGAACGCGTGAAAAAAGGCGAACCCTTGGGTGAACTCGATCTGAGGGCATTAAAAATTGAGCGTGAACGCACGGCCGCGCAGCTCGAAGGCCTTGACGCTGACTGGAAGCTTGCGCTTGAAGGCTATCGCGCCGAAGAGATTGATGCGGCTCGCGCGCAGGCCGAAGCGGCCGAAAGCAGCGCCAAACTGGCGCAGACCACGCTGGCACGCACGCAAAAGCTTTACCGCGCCCATGTGGCGTCCGATCAGGCGCTCGATGAAGCGCGATCCAATGCCGACAATCTGACCAAGGTATTCGCGGCGGCGCAAGCCGATCTTGCGCGCCTCACTGCGGGCCTGCGCCCTGAAGAAATTCGCGCCAAAAAGGCTGCCCGCGATGCGGGCGAGGCTGCGCTCAAGGTGCTCGACTACCAGATTGATGTGGCAAGCCGCATTGAGTCGCCCGTTGCCGGCGTTATCCGCAGCCGCCTCCTTGAGCCGGGTGACATGGCGAGCGCGAGCAAGCGCGTCTATGAAATTGCCGTCACTTCGCCCAAGTGGGTGCGGGCTTATGTGACGGAAACGCAGCTCGGCTTCATTAAAGAGGGCGCCCCGGCCCGCATCACCACGGATACAACGCCGGCGTACGAAGCCACGGTGGGCTACATCTCCCCGGAAGCGGAATTTACGCCTAAGACCGTGCAGACACAGGATCTGCGCACACTCCTCGTCTATGAAGTCCGCCTCACGCTTTCGGATCCGGAAAATAAGCTCCGTCTGGGCCAGCCCGTGACGGTGGACTTCGCGCCGCAAGCCGAGGCTCAAAGCGGTTTCCTGGACCTTTCGAGCAAGGCCGCGCCATGACGAAGGCTTTAGCCCCAGCGATCCATCTTGAGGGCGTTGTCAAGACTTTTCCCAACCCCCTCGACGATGCCCGTCCGATCCGTGCGGTCGACGGCATCAGCCTCAAAGCGGGGGGCGCCGAGGCCTCCGATCGGCTCATTGCATTGGTGGGACCGGACGGCGCGGGCAAATCCACTTTCATACGGCTCCTCTGCGGTCTGGAAGCACCGGACGAAGGCCGTCTCTCGGTCCTCGGCACGACGCCGGACCCCGACAACGAGGACTTCACCACCCGCATTGCCTTCATGCCGCAGACGCTCGGTCTCTATAAAACACTCTCGTGCCGCGAAAACCTGGAAGTCTTTGCGGGCCTGCGGGGATTTGAGGGGGAGGCCGATGGCGCTGCCGGCCTCGAGCGCCGCATCGCGGAGCTCCTCAGCATGACCGGACTTGCCGGGTTTGAAGAACGTCAGGCCGGCAAGCTTTCGGGCGGCATGAAGCAAAAACTCGCGCTCGCGAGCGCACTCCTGCGGATCCCCGATCTCCTGCTCCTAGACGAACCCACCGTAGGCGTGGATCCCCTCTCACGACGCGAACTCTGGTCGGTGGTGCGCAGGATGCTCGCAGACACCCCCATGACGTGCGTTTTTTCAACAGCGTATTTGGAAGAAGCCGAGGCCGCTGACCGCGTGCTCCTTTTTGAGTCGGGCCGCATCATTGCCGACGAAAATCCGCAGAGCTTCATCTCGCGCGCCAAGGGGCGCACCTACCTGCTCCCGCTTGCCAACCGCGGCGAACACGACGCGCAAATGCTCTGCCGACGCTTATCGGAAGAAACCGCCGCCACGCGCTCGGACGCCCTATTTCTAGACATCGTTCCGCGGATGGGGGGGGGGCGCTGCGGCAACGACGCTCGCACCGACGCTTTCGATGAAGGACGCCCGTGTGCCTTCTGGGTTCGTGCCGCGCCAACCCTCGCTCGAAGATGCCTATGCGCTCCTTACCTTCCCGCGAGCACCCAAAACCGCGAATCGTCTCGCCAGTCCCCCGTCAGACGTCTCCGACACTTCGGCCGATAACACCGCCGAGCGTCCCGTCGTCATTCGCGCCGACGGCATTGCCCGCAAGTTCGGCAATTTTGTGGCCGTCGCTGACACCTCGTTTGAAGTGAGGCGCGGAGAAATTTTCGGACTCCTCGGTCCCAACGGCGCGGGGAAAACCACCACTTTCCGCATGCTTTGCGGACTCCTTGTGCCCTCCAAAGGACAAATTGAAGTGGCGGGCTACGACCTGCGCACCGCCAAGGCGGGAGCACGTGCCCGCATAGGCTACGTTGCACAGAAGTTTTCCCTCTACGGCAAATTGTCTGTCGAGCAGAACCTGCGGTATTTCGGACGCAGCTACGGCTTTTTCGGCCAAGCGCTGCAGGACCGCATTGACGCTTCGCTCGAAGATTTCGGCCTGACGGATCGCCGCGACACCACAGCCGGATCACTTTCATTCGGCGCCAAACGAGATCTTTCCATGGCCTGCGGACTGATCCACTCTCCCGAAATCCTCTTTTTGGACGAAGCCACATCAGGGGCCGACCTTGCAAGCCGCCGCGCCTTCTGGCGCCGCATCAATGCGCTGGCGGCTGCGGGCACCTCAGTCGTGGTGACGACGCACTTTCTCGAAGAAGCGGAATACTGCGACCGCTTCCTCATTCAGGATGCGGGAAAGGTGCTGGCGCTGGGAACGCCGCGAGAAGTGAAGCAGCGCGCAGCCGTACTCTGCGCCGTCAGCGGACAAAGTCTCGTCGTCGACCGCATGTCGATTGAGGACGCCTTCGTCGCCATCGTTGAAGCAGGCCGACGCAGTCAGGAGAGGCCCTCATGAACGCCCTGCGCTTTTCACCCCGCCGCTTCCTGAGTCTCCTTAAAAAGGAAGCCATTGAGATCTTTCGCGATCGCTCCATCCTGTTTATGGGTCTGGCGCTCCCGCTTCTCATGCTTTTCATTTACGGCTACGGCGTTTCCATGGATATGGAAGCCGTGCCGGCAGCTGTGGTACTGAAGGAGCGCACCCCGGCTGCGCTCGCATTTACGCGCGACCTCTCAGCCAACAAGCAGTTTGCCGTCCGCACCGTGCAGGGCCGTCCGCAAGCCGAAGCGCTGCTTGAAAAACGAGACATTGAATTTATTCTCGAAATTCCGAACGGCTTCGAACGCGCCCTGACTTCCGGACGAGGACAGGTTCAGCTCACGATTTACGGGGTCGACAGCAATTCAGCCGTGATCTTTCGCAACTATGCCGCCGGCATCTTGGCGCAGACCGCCGCCAAGATGATCCAGGAGCGGCGCATCAGTTCGAGCGTGCAGAACGCCGATCTGCCGGCCGTGACCATCGTCCCCAGAACGTGGTTTAACGATGAAGCCAATTCCCGCTGGTATCTCGTGCCGGGCCTGCTGGTCATCGTTTCGGCGGTGTCCGCGAGTCTGATGGGAAGCATCGTCATCGCCCGAGAATGGGAGCGCGGCACCCTCACGTCGCTCTTTGCGACGCCTGCCTCATCGCTTGAAATACTGCTCTCCAAATGGACGGCTTACTCGTTCATCGCCTACTGCGGCTTTCTGCTCTGCCTCATCCTCGCCTTCCTGCTCTTCAATGAACCGCTTCGCGGCAGTCTCTGGGTCCTCCTCGGCACCGGCTTTCTCTTTATCGGATGGGCGGCAGCTCTGGGGCTTTTTGTCTCGGCCAAAACCAAAAGTCAGTTCCTCGCCACCGAAGCAGCAGTGCTCGCCTCCTTTATGCCGACCATGATGCTTTCGGGCTTCATCTTCGACCTGCGAAGCGTCCCCGCGTGGATTGAAGTGGTCGGCAGACTGCTGCCGCCCACCTATGCGGTTGAAACCTTCCGCATCTGTTTTCTCTCGGGCGGACAGCCTGTGACCCTTGCCGTCAACGCACTGGTGATCGCGCTTTGGACCGCGGGGCTATTTGCCGGCGCCCTGAAAGTGCTCGGCAAATCGCCGCTTGAAGCTAAGCACTCCCCCAAAAAGGCCGCATCATGACCCGCTCGAACCGCTTTCAGCTCCTTGATGCGCTTTGGGCCTCGATTAACCGCATCATTGCCATTGCCGGGAAGGAATTCGTCGCGCTCTTAAAGGACAAGGGCTCACGCCTCATTCTCGTTGTTCCCGTCATTGTGCAGGCCGTTCTCTTTGGCTACGGCGCCACCTTCAACCTCGAGCGCGTCCCCTGGACCTACTACGACGCTTCGCACTCCTCGAGCTCCATGGAAGTCGTGCGCCGAATAACCGGAACCGGTATTTTCGAACTCAAGGCCGCGCCGCGGTCGCTCGGCGAATTTGAAGAAACGATCTCATCGAGCACAGCGCTCCTTGGTCTCTACTTCCCGCCGGATTTTGAAAAGAACGGTCAGGTCTTCGCCGCCGCAGACGCGAGAAACTCCACGACGGCCGGCGTTGCCATGGGCTACGTGAACAGCATTGTTGCCCAGATCAATGCTGACCGCGGCAGATCCTCCGCTTTTGCCGTCGTTGAGCGCTACCGCTGGAATGAGAACGGCATTACGCGCTACGCTATCATTCCGTCGCTTACGATTCTGCTTTCCATGCTGCAGGTACTGCTTCTGTCAGGACTCTCCGTTGCCCGCGAACGTGAGGAAGGATCGTTTGACATGATGCTCATGACGCCCGCCTCCTCACTTGAAATTCTGGCCGGCAAAGCCGTCCCGCCCACGATCATTGCCTGTCTTCAGGCGCTCGCGATTTTCCTGATCGGGCTATTCTGGTTCGAACTGCCCTTCGCGGGCTCCTACCTGACGCTCGGCCTTTTCATCGTCGGCATATCGCTATGCTTCGTTGGCGTGGGACTCGCTATTTCTGCCTTGGCGAACAACATTCAGCAGTCCATGGTGATGGTGATTTTCTTCCTGCTGCCGTGCGTTATCCTTTCGGGACTTTTCACTTCGATCCGTGCGATGCCCGAGTGGCTGCAGACCCTGACGCTTATCAATCCCCTGCGGCATGCCATTGTGGCGCTTCGGGCGATTTACTTCGAAAATGCCGGATTCGCTGATCTTGTTCCTTCTCTCATCCCGATCGTATTAGCCGGTATGCTCTCGCTTGCCTGGGCGTCCTGGCTTTTCCGGCATAAGATTCAATAGACTGCCGACCCCTCCCGACAAGACGCCGGCGTCGGGCTTACTGGACAACGCATATGGCTAAAAAATCTGAAGACCGCCGCAGAAGCATTCTCAATGCAGCACTCGACGAATTTGAAGCAAAAGGTTTTTCGGCCGCGCTTGTCGAAGATATTGCACATCGGGCCGGCGTCTCCAAAGGCACCATCTACGGCTACTTCAAGGGAAAGGAAGCGCTGCTCCTGGGACTTGCCGAAGAAGTCGCTGTCCTAATCCAAAAAGAATTCGATCAGCCGAGCGAACACGCATCGCTGCCGCTGATTGAAAAGCTATGGCGAACGGAAGCCGGGCTCCTCGCAGACAATGGTCACGGGCGGCTGGCTCGAATCCTGCGTGTTGTCTGGTCTGAAGGCCTCCACCGCCCCGAGCTCACGCGTCCGATCTACGAAAAATTTCTGATTCCGCACTTCGCGCCGGGCAGCCCGCTTCGAACGGAAATTGAAGCCTCCAATGTCCCCGACTTCGTGAAGAAGCACCCCATGGTGCTCATGGCGCCCGTCATGCAGGGCATTTTCTGGGCAGGGATCATCGACAAGGTCATGCCGCTTAACCTTGAAGAATATTTCAAGGGCTACTTAACCATGATTTTTGGCGTGCAGCCGCAGAGCGAAAGAACGGATATTCAAGGCACCACCGATGAAGCCACCAAGGCTGCGAACGTCAAACCAAAGAATGCATCTGGGAGCAGTCAGCCGCTGACCTCCCCTTCGGCAGACAGGGCTCACCCCAAAACGGATTCGAAATCATCCTGCTGAACGAAAAAATAGAGTCCGGCAGCACCGCTCGGTGCCCCAGTCCTTGGCTGCCCCACCCTCTCGCCTGAAGATCGATTCCGCTGTTTTTTATGCGCCGCTTAGGGTCTGATTTCATCCGCACGGCCCTTGGCTGCTGACTGACCGAGTTTATCCATCCACCGCTTGCAGGTGCTCGCGCCGACCCCCGTAGCTTCCGCAATCTCATGCCAGGTGTGCCCTTTTTGGCGCATGCGCACGGCTTTTCGCTTGACGGCATCCGAATAGCGATAGAGGTGCGGCGAGATGGTAGTGCGGAATTTCCCCGCA
>UMGE01018431.1_pt1 | contig 25759 bp, 22 predicted proteins | sample 1965191 | NCBI WGS metagenome assembly UMGE01 (sample SAMEA4836065, study PRJEB28245) | human gut metagenome | biome: gut microbiome; material: fecal sample | place: Denmark | collected 2008 | reverse complement strand
GGACGGTCACTTTAGCGCCCCAAAATAAATTATAGAACCTTTTAACAGGACGGCAACCGGTTCTTAGCGGGCAGCCCAGGATTCGATGGCCTTCCAGTAAGGTCCGTCCAGTTTGTCCTTGACCATCCGATATAACCAGCCAATCGTCCTTCCCTTGAGATAGGTGCGATATTGGTCTTCGGCCCCTTTCATGACCTCACTGATCAGGCAGGGACATTCCGAAAAGGAAGGCGGCAATTCGTGCGGATCCACAATGGCCATATGCTGCCTGATTTCGGCACATTGAAACCGATAATGGGGCCCCTCGATGGCCTCCACGACATCCCAAAACGTAATCTCATCAGCTTCCCTGGAAAGGCGATAGCCTCCTTTGACACCGGGAACCGCAGATACAAGTCCTTTTTTCCTAAGCTTCATGAAGATCTTTGACAGATACGTCTCTGAAATGCCTTGGAATGCAGCCATCTCCTTGATGCCGATGGACCGGGACGTCGTGGGAATGGCTAAATAGATCAAACAGTGGAGCGCATATTCAACGCCGACAGAAATTGACATAGTGAGTTGTCCTCCCTCCCAAAGGGATGTTTCTTTTCGCTAGCCCCTAACCGGGGTCCTTTTCATATGGTACGTCACAAGAGGGGATTTCGTCAATATTACAGATATAATATATCTGTAATATTTTAGAAAAATATAATTGACTCAATGTTTATAGAGATGATATACTTTAATCACGGAGTTAATCTATCCATAATAAAAAGGAGGACGCAATCATGCTGCCTAAAAAATTTTTCGACGTACTAAACCATGAAGGAGTCGTAACGGTCATTTCCTGGGGAGATACAGAAGAACCCCATTTTGCCAATACCTGGAATTCCTATCTGGTCATTACGGAAGATGAACGGATCCTGATTCCTGCTTATGGGTTCCGTGTCACGGAAAGAAATGTCAATCGAGTAGGGAAAATCAAGATGTCTCTTGGCTCCAAGGAAGTCAAAGGGTACAAAGACTATCAGGGAACGGGATTCTATCTTGAAGGCACGGCCCGCTTCCTATCGGAAGGACCTGACTATGACCGCATGAAGGAAAAATATGATTTCCTGACCCGCGTACTTGAAATCACGCCCACTTTTGTACAGCAAAAAATTTGATCAAGGCAAAGAAAAATAAAACGGGCCGCCTGCCTCTAAAGAGGACGGGCGGCCTGTTTTCGGAAGGGAATATCAATCGTGAGGAGAACCGTGCGTTTGGTCTTTCATGGCATACGAAGGCAACGATGAGGCGCGGTCCCAAACCGTCCCTTCTTCAAAGGGTGGGGACCGAATCCATCCGCCCTTACACATGTTCTTCGGCTTTCCGATTTCACTCCCCTCTTATACTTTGGAGCAAAAATCGCTCCGATTCTCCAGCACTACATCCCTCCATTGCATCCATAAAAAAGGAATCAAGCAATGGAGGCATATCGTGGTAGAGACTCGGCGCGGTTTGGCGCCTAGTCAAAAAGTTGGAAACCTAGCGGTCTCATCCTTTTTTCTGATACACCCTTTCCCCACCCACAAAGGTCATCTTCACGTCAAACTTCTCGTCAAAGATGGTCATGTCAGCCAGTTTGCCTTTTTCAAGGGAGCCCATTGTCTCATAGACGCCCAGCTCCTTGGCGGGATTGACCGTTGCCATGCGGATGACATCGGCGAGGGGTAGGCCCGTAGCCTTCAGGAAATGATGGAGACTGTGTTCCATGGTGTCGACGCTTGCCGCAATGGTCCCGTCCGCGAGAAGCGCCCTTCCGCCGCGGACATAGACTGTCTGCCCGCCGAGTTCACTGATGCCGTCGCCTTCCATGGCAGCCCGCATGGAATCGGTCACAATGACAATCTGGTCCGGCCCCTTGACTTTTACCAACAGGCGCAGGACCGCATCGTGGATGTGCAGCCCATCCGAGATGATCTCCGTTGTCACCGGAAGCGTCAGGGCCGCGCCGACCATGCCGGGTTTACGGTGATGAAGGGGACTCATGGCGTTGAAGGTATGGGTGATGTGGCTGGCCCCTGCCTTGATGGCCCGGCTGGCTTCTTCATAGGTTGCACCGGAATGACCAAGGGAAACGATGATGCCCTTTTTGCAGCATGAATGGATAAACGCCATGGAAGACAGTGTTTCCGGGGCGATGACAAGGACTTTGATGACGTCGCAGTAAGGGCGGATCCGCTCCATATTGGCCGCTTGGATTTCCTCGGCTTTTTGCGATCCCCGGTAACTGCCGGAAATGAAGGGCCCTTCCAAATAGGCCCCCAGGACACGGCTGCCGGGGCAGGGGACTTCCATAGCCTTACGAACGTTTCTGAGCGCCTTTTGAACGATGGGCCATACCCTTGTCATTGTCGTCGGTAAAAATGCCGTAACGCCGCATTTTGGAAGTTTCCGGCAGAGGATTTCCATGGAGGTCCGGGTCCCATCCATTGTATCGGCCCCGCCGCAGCCATGGATATGCATATTGATGAAGCCAGGCGAGAGATAGGCCCCCTTGGCGTCGATGCTTTCCGTACCCTCCGGTAAGGGGCTGCCTGCCGGGAGAATATCGTAGATATGGGTTCCAAAAAGGAGCGTCTGTCCTGTAAGGACGGTGTGTGGTAAAATAAGTTTGCTGTTGATGATGGCTTGCATAGCAATACTCCTTTGCAATCTGCCCAATGGCTTATTGATTTCCTCTTAATTATACCCCTGAAAGAGGTTGGAACTTATGCTGAATTTAGAAAAACTTTCGACTGAAGCCCGTAATCCTGCTTCCAGCCGGATTGACAAACTCGATACGCTGTCCATGATGCGTGTCATGAATGATGAAGACCAAAAGACGGCCCTTGCCGTTAAGGCCATCCTGCCGGATATTGCACGCGCTGTTGATGTGATTGCGCCCCGGCTCAAAACAGGCGGCCGGCTCTTTTATATGGGAAGTGGGACGTCAGGACGGCTCGGCATTCTCGACGCCGTGGAATGTCCCCCCACCTACAGCACAGATCCGGACCTTGTCCAAGGGCTCATTGCCGGCGGCAAGGAAGCCATTTTTCGGGCCCGTGAAGGGGCGGAAGACTCTCTGGATAAAGGGGCAGACGATATTATTTCCCATGATCTTTCGGCAAAGGACGTCTTGGTCGGGATTACCGCGTCAGGCCGCACGCCCTACGTCCTTGGCGGCATGGAAGAAGCCCGGCGCCGCGGCGCTTTTGTCATTGGTCTTGCCTGCTCCAAGGAACCTGATATCGCTTGCACTGCAGATCTTATGCTCATCTGCCTTCCCGGTCCGGAAGTCGTGACGGGGTCGACGCGCATGAAGGCCGGGACCGTAACGAAGATGATCCTCAACATGCTCTCGACGGGCACCATGATCCGTCTTGGCAAAGTGCGGGGCAACCTCATGATTGACGTAAAGGCGACCAATGAGAAACTAAAGGAACGGGCGACGCGCATCGTCATGACCGTGACCGGCATGGACCGGGCCGCGGCGGAAAAGGCCCTTAGGGAGTCAGACGGCCGTGCACGCCTTGCTGTAGAGCGATGGGAGGCCAGCCATGACTCGTGAAAAAGAGATTGCCCAAAAGATCTACGCCATCGTGGGCCCCAAGGACAACATTGAAACAGTGACGCACTGCATGACGCGTCTGCGCCTGCACCTCGTAAAGGACGCGGACCTTGATGAGCTAAAGGCCATTCCTGGCGTCCTCGGCGTCAACCAAAACGGTGACGAGCTACAGATTGTCCTAGGCCCGGGAAAGGTGATCCGCGTGGCTGATGCCTTTGCGGCCCTTCTTGACGGAAACGAAGCACCCACGCCGAATGACTCCAAGGAGATGCCCAAAGAGCCAGCCGGCCTTTTTGGCGTCCAAGGGGAGGTGGGGGACGGCAAAGCCCTCCATGAAGCCATTCGGCAAAAAAACGCCACGCCGGCAAAAGCCTTTCTGCGCAAAGTGGCGTCCATCTTCATGCCCCTTATTCCGGGCTTTGTGGGCTGCGGTTTTTTGACGGGCCTTTTGGGCATCGTGAAATTCTACGACCCCGCTCTTCTTGCCCTGGCGCCCCTGCGCATTCTGCTTCTAGCGGGAAGCGCCATCTTCCAGTCCATGAATATCCTCGTCGGTTGGAACGCGGCCAAGGTCTTTGGCGGTTCGCCCGTTATTGGCGGCATCTTGGGAGCCCTCATTTCCCATCCCGGCCTTGCCGACCTCACCCTTTACGGCATGCCCTTGACGCCAGGCCGGGGCGGCGTCTTTGCCGTCCTCCTCGTTACCCTCCTTGCGGCCTACGGGGAAAAGCAACTGAGGAAAATCGTGCCGCCTGCCTTTGACCTTTTTGTGACGCCTACCCTTGTCATCCTTGTTATGTCTCTTTTGGCGCTCTACGTTCTGCAGCCAGTGGGCGGCTTTTTAGCAGAAACCATTGGCCGGGGCGCCACGGAAGCGGTGGAGCGGGGCGGCGCCGTGACGGGCTTTCTTTTGGGCGGCTTCTTTCTGCCCCTTGTCATGATGGGCGTCCATCAGGGCCTCACACCCATCCACGCCGAGCTCATCAGCCAATTTGGCTATACGATCCTTCTTCCCATCCTTGCCATGGCGGGCGCCGGGCAGGTGGGAGCTGCTCTTGCAGTCTATGTGAAAACAAGAAACCCACGCCTTAAAAAGATTGTGGCGTCGTCCCTTTTTGTCGGCGTCATGGGCGTCGGCGAGCCTCTTATTTACGGTGTGACCCTTCCTTTGGGCCGGCCCTTTATCGGGGCCTGCATTGGCGGAGCCTTGGGCGGCGCTGTGGAAGCGGCCTTTCATGTAGGGGCCCTTTCCATGGGTATTTCAGGTCTCCCCCTTCTGCCCAGTACGACCCATCCCTTGATGTACCTCGCAGGCCTTCTTGCCGCTTATGTAGGCGGGTTTGCTGCCGCGTGGATCCTGGGTTTTGATGACCCGCAGGACGCGAAAGGAGGCGCATGATGGAAAAAGGCATTTCCCTTTATCCCGGTCTTGGCATGACGCGGGAGGAACTCGTTGGACGGGTGGAACAGGCGGCCCAAAAAGGCATGACCCGCCTCTTTTTATCCTTTCATATCCCTGAGACCAATGAGGCGGCCTTTCAAAAGGATATCGACGCCCTTTTTGAAGCGGCTCGGTGCTATGACCTGAACGTCGTCGGCGACCTTGTGCCAGGTCGTCCCATTCCGGAGGCCTTGACCCATCTGCGCCTTGATGACGGCTTTACGCCGGAGCGCATAAAAGAGCTGCAGACGCGCTATCCGCAAAAGACCATCGTCCTTAACGCGTCGACCGTGACGGAAGGATTTCTTCTTTCCCTTGAGAAAGCCGGTGTTGACGTAGGATGCGTCGAAGCGCTCCATAACTTTTATCCCCGGCCCCATACGGGCCTATCAGAAGCCTTTTTCCTGCGGCAAAATGCCCTCTGTCACCATTATGGCATCAAAGTCGGCGCCTTTGTGCGGAGCTTTGGCGCCTGCCGCGGTCCGCTTTTTAAGGGACTCCCCACGCTTGAAATACATCGGACCCTGGATTTTTTCCTGGCCCTGCAGCATCTGAGGCTCCTTGGAACTGACGCCTTTTATATTGGGGACGACGGAGCAACGGAAGACGAACTGGACGCCTTGGCCCAATTGGATGACGTCCTTACCCTTACGCTGTTGACGGAAAAAATCACGGCCCTTCATGAAAAACTTGCTGCCTGTATCTTTACGCTGCGGCCCGATGAGGCCGAAGAGGTCCTGCGCGCCCAAAATAGCCGTGCTCTCTTTAAAGAAATGGATATCCCGCCCTTTACCTTGAAATATCTGCCGCAGGGTACAGTGACCCTCGATAACCGTCTTGCCGGCCGTTATGCTGGTGAAGTTGAGATTACCCTTACGGACCTTCCTGCTGATCCCAGCGTCAACGTCATGGGACGGGTGAGCGAGGAGGAACGGTTCCTGCTGGGTCTCATGCGGGGTGGGGCACGGTTTAGATTTAGGCTTGTCACAAAAGCTGCGCCGATTAAAAGTAAAAAGTGATCCCTTGCCTTGGAAAAGCGTCGGGAAAGTAAGGAATCCAAGGCTTGTTGAATAAAACTGGGAGCGAGCGTACCTGATTTTGCGTAATCTGGATGGACCAAAATCGGGTACGCTTCTTTTTGTTTCTTAGATCGATTGGATTCTAAAAATAGCTTATTATTCTTCAAATCCACTTATTTTACCCTATTTTCCCCTATTTTAAAAATAAACTGTGAACTTCTTGCTCCTTTATTCATCCTTACATTGCAAATCTACCGATTTTGCGCTATGATAAGCCTGTGGATGGGACTGTACAGACCCCATCTTTTTCATTATGGCAAAAAGGAGGTCACATCATGAAAAAGAATAGGAACCAGCATCGCGTGCAGGATATCCTGAAGCTCATCCGTACGGAAAGGGATCCCTACTTTTTGGAACGCGCCCTTGACAGTTATCACGATCACGATATAGCCGATGTGCTCCCTCTTTTAAGTTCGCCCGAATGGAAGCGCCTGGCAAGTCTTTTGCCGGCTCCCTATCTTGCCGATTTGATGGAATATGTCGATGACAAGGAATCCCTTTTTGAGGTTCTGCCAGCTGAAAGGGCAGCTGCCATCCTCACCCAGATGGAGCCTGACGAAGCCGTCGATTTCCTGAAGGAAACCCAAAGTGCCCAAAAAGAAGCATGGGTGGCGCATTTGGATGAGGCGACACGGCAAAAACTGACGCGCCTGGCCGCCTATGATGAAGATACGATTGCTTCCCGGATGACAACGAACTTTGTTGCCGTCGAGGAAGGTCTTGATGTTCCTTCCGTCATGCGCACAGTTGTGCGGGAAGCGGCTGACCATGATGAAATTGCGGTCATCTATGCCCTCAATGACCGTGCTCAATTTGCCGGGGCCTTTTCCCTCAAGGACCTCATCATTGCAAGACGGGATACTCCCCTTAACGAAATCATCGTGCGAGGATACCCTTACGTTTATGCCAGCGAAAAGATCAGCGACTGCCTGCAGCTGATTGAAGAATACAGTGAAGCTTCCATTCCTGTCCTATCGCCGGACCATCGGATCCTTGGCGTTGTAACCGCAAATGACGTAGCGCAGCTCCTTGATGATGAAATGGGCGAAGACTATGCTAAACTGGGTGGCCTCTCCGCTGAAGAAGACCTGGACGAACCGCTCAAAACGTCCATCAAGAAACGCCTGCCCTGGCTTATTCTGCTTCTTGGCTTGGGTCTTGTCGTTTCAAGCGTCGTCAGTCTATACGAAAACGTCGTGGCAAAGTTGACCCTTATCATGGCCTTTCAGTCCATGATCCTTGATATGTCGGGAAACGTTGGGACCCAGTCGCTTGCCGTAACCATCCGTGTCCTTATGGATGAAGAACTGAAACCAGGCGATAAATGGCGGCTCATCCGAAAGGAAGGGGGCGCCGGTTTCTTCAATGGACTGATCCTGGGAGGCATTGCCGTCTTGGGCATTGGTTTTTATATTTATGCGGTAAAATCCTACGATGCCCTTACGGCCTTTGGCATATCGTCCTGCATCGGCCTTTCCCTGGTCCTTGCCATGTTTATTTCGAGTCTTGTAGGGACCGTGGTCCCGATGGGCTTCAAAAAGATCCATATCGATCCAGCCGTGGCCTCGGGCCCGCTCATTACGACCGTTACGGACCTTGTGGGTGTCGTGACCTATTATACCCTGGCGTGGGCGATGTTGGTGCATGGATTGGGGCTGTAAGCGCGTAGGCATCAGCATTTAAAAGGGACAGCTTGTGGAATCGGCGCGCTCCCTATGAAATCAATGGAGGCTTGGCTTACTGTACAAGCTATCAGCAGCTGGAACGGTAGGTGTGGTGGCAGGCAAACTTGTAAAGAAATGGAATTGAAAAGAAAAGGGCCTCGGACCCTTTCTTTCGACTCCCCGATTCTCTTCGCCCCTGCTGAAAAAATCCCCTTGCTGTGATATAATGATGTGTCAACTTAACTAGACAAGGAGAGATCATCCATGAGTTCAACCAACCTCGAAATGGGTATTGTCGGCCTGCCGAATGTAGGCAAGAGCACCCTCTTCAACGCCATTACGAAAGCTGGGGCGGAAGCGGCCAACTATCCATTCTGCACCATAGAGCCCAACGTCGGTATCGTCGATGTCCCCGATCCACGGCTCCAGGTCCTGAGTGACCTATACCATTCCAAACGCATTGTTCCGGCGGGCATGAAGTTTGTCGATATTGCAGGCCTTGTGAAGGGCGCCTCCAAAGGTGAAGGCTTGGGCAACAAATTCCTCAGCCATATCCGCCAGACCGACGCCATTGCCGAAGTGGTGCGCTGCTTTGAAGACGGCAACATCACCCACGTCGAAGGCTCCATTGACCCTATCCGCGATATTGAAATCATCAATACGGAACTGTGCCTGGCTGACCTCGAATCGGTGGAAAAGCAGCAGCTCAAGGTCCAGAAGCTCTTAAAGAGCGGTGACAAGACGGCGCCTGCGAAAAATGCCCTTCTGACCCGTCTCGTCGAGGCCCTCGGCGATGCCAAGCCGGCCCGTCAGGTGGAAATGACAAAGGATGAAAAGGAGATGATCCGTGAACTCGATCTCCTCACCTTGAAACCAATTCTGTACGTAGCTAACGTTTCCGAAGAAGAGGCCGCCGACGCGTCCGGAAACCCCCATGTGAAGGCGCTAACGGAATATGCCGAAAAAGAAGGGGCCCAGGTCATCACCATTTCCGCCAAGGTCGAAGAGGACATTGCTTCCCTGCCGGCAGACGAAGCCAAGGAGTATCTTGAAATGGAAGGCCTCACCGAAGCGGGTCTTGATCGCCTCATCAAAGCTGGGTTCTCCCTCCTAGGTCTCCAGACCTTCCTCACGGCGGGGGAAATGGAATCTCGTGCCTGGACCATCGTCAAAGGATCTACGGCACCTCAGGCAGCTGGCAAGATCCATTCGGACTTTGAAAAAGGCTTCATCCGTGCTGAAATTGTTTCCTACGATGACCTCGTTGCCTGTGGCAGCAAACAGGCTGCCCGTGAAAAGGGCCTTGTGAGACTGGAAGGCAAGGACTACATCATGCAGGACGGCGACGTCGTCGAATTCCGCTTCAACGTGTAAAAAAGGGGTGAGGGCCATGCTGTTTGATACCCATATGCATGCCGATTATTCCTGCGATGCCGAAATGACCATCAAGGATGCCATGGAAGCGGCCAAAGCCGCTGGCCTTGGCATGATCCTGACGGAACACTGGGACCGGGACTATCCGACGAACCCGGAAAGCTTTCTTTTTGACATCAACGATTATTTCAAAAAAAACGCACCCTATCGGAGCGATACCGTGCTCCTTGGCATTGAAATGGGGCTCCAGCCCCATACCATCGAGGAGGACCGGATGGTTGCAAAAAGCCATCCCTTTGACGAAATCGTTGGCTCCATGCACTGTTATCGCGGCCTTGATATGTATGAACGGACGACTTACGACGGCGTTGCCAAGGATCAGGCTGTGGGGTACTATCTTGAGGATTCCCTCAAATGCCTCGAACAGGACCCGAACTTTGACACCTATGGTCACATCGACTATATCTGCCGCTACTGGCCCTATGAAGACAAGAACCTCCATTACAGCGAGCATGCCGATCTGTGGGACGAAGTCATGAAGCACCTCATTCGCCTCGATAAGAGCATTGAAATCAATACGCGTCGCCTTGCCGTGCCCGGTGCGGTGGAGTCCCTGACGGAACTTTATACGCGCTATGCCGAACTGGGCGGCAAGTACGTGACCTTGGGCAGCGACGCCCATGCGGCAAAAGCCGTGGGCATGCACTTTGATGTGGCCCAAAAGATCGCCAAAACGGCAGGGCTCACCATCGTCTACTACAAAAAAAGACAGCGCCAGCTGCCGAAATAAAGGAAACGCCGTGAAGGAAGGAGACTTCTTTCACGGCGTTTATTCATCTAATATCTGAAAAACGATTTCCTTATGGAATCTGTTTGAACGAAAAATATATTACTACTTTGAAAATAAAACGCAAATGTAATGAAAAAAATTTTATTTCATTTGCGTTGCGCTTTTGTTATGCTCATGGGATGAAACTTAATCGGATGGGAGGGAGGTTTTTCGTGAAAGAAAACACGACGCTCGAAAAATCCGCTGCTGACGATGAAAGGCAACAGGCTATGCTTTTTTCATTTTGTTTCGTAGAAGGCCTCTTTCCTTTTCTTGTAAAATCGGCATTATGCCACATAAAAATCACCTTTTCCGCATGACAATTTGATTGAGCTTTGGCATCGTACCTGATATAATGTAAGAACCATTCTGAAGGAGGATTTCCATATGCGCCGACAGCGTTTAGGCATCATGGGCGGGACCTTTGACCCCATCCATAATGGTCATCTTGCGATTGCCCGCGCCGCTATGGATGCCATGGCCCTTGATCGGGTCCTTTTCATTCCCGACTATTTGCCGCCCCATAAAGCGGCCGGATGGGCGCCGGCCGGGGATCGCATGGCCATGACCCTTCTTGCGACGATGGACGAGCCGCGTTTTTTGGTGTCCGATATGGAGCTGGTCCGCAAGGGCCCTTCCTATACAGTCGATACCATGCGGATCCTCCATCGTCGGTGGCATCGCTTTTATGACCTGTACTTCATCATTGGCGGGGATTCAGCCGAAGCCCTTGATACGTGGTGCCGCATCGAAGAAACGATGCGCTACTGCACCTTCCTTGCCATTGGACGGGTTGGGTACAGGGAGCGTCATGAAGATGTGACAAAACGACTGGCCCAAAAAGGACTCACCCGCCTCGTGTGGATCGACGCCAAAGCCCCGGATATTTCTTCCACCATGATCCGGCAGCGCCTTTCCCGCGGTGAATCCATTGATGGACTTGTTCCTCGGACTGTAGTGGACTACATGAGACAGAGAGACCTCTACCGTCGGTAGGGGGGCTCTCTTTTTTGTTGGGTGAAAGGGTCAGCCCAAAAATCGGGCAGCCTCGTGCGGAAATGAAAGGCGCCAGAAGCCGGTGACTCATTGTGTCCTTCGGACAGGGCGCTGAATTATATTTGCCCTCAAACATGTTTCTTTGCCTTCTGCGATTGCATTAAAGCAGCCTCGGAACCCGGGCAAATCTGCTTTGCTTCCGCTCAAGATGAGACATCGCTGCGCGCCTTATCCACCACCAAAAGGACTTGTCTATTGCAACGCAGCATCAAGTGGCTTTTGGTTCCCCGCCTTGGTAAGGCGGAACAGGGTTCGCCGTTTCTAAGGTAAAACCCGAAGATAAAAGAACGGGAGTGATCAGATGATTGCTGCTCATCTCATCCTTAAGAAAAATGAGGGAGCGAAAAGTCTGGTTCCACATCTTAGGGTCTTTTGCCTCAGCGCTCGATGCGCAGCATCGATCCGCCCCGTCAGGGCGGTAAGCGTATCGCCGATCGATTCGCGAACTTCCCTGTGCCTTGGAAAAAGCGAAGCGAGAGATCGTGACAGGGCGGTTAAGTGAGTCGCCGAATTTTTTGTTACCCCTTATGCTGAAAAATTCGTGCAGAAAGCTTACTCATAGGGCAGCGACAATAGGAGCAGTTGGAGTATCCTCTGCCGGAAAGGCCGGTCTTCTCATGTGAAACAGCAGAGAGCGAGCCCTTTTGGTGGTGGATGAGGAGGCCCGGGTTTGGGGCTGGCCTCCTGCACTTTTGTCTTTGAATCGACCTCACATCGCCTTCGTTTCGACAAGAAATGTGAACCCGATCATAAGGCGCCTCCCTTCTGGTCTTTTCGCCAGTTGCCGCAGGCAGCCTTCACCAAACTGCAAAAGCAGATCCTTAGCCAGGAATGCCTGCATTCCCTTAGCCTGCCGCCTCCGGCGGCCTTAGCCCAGATTTCATCGGCGCGACTTGCGAGCCGATTTCAATTCAAGTAAGGAGCTAACCAATCATGGATTTTTCCCAAATGAAAGAACAGCTTCGCCAAAGCCTTCAGCCAAAGCGCTTTGAGCATAGCGTGGCCGTCAGTGAAACTGCCGTTGCGCTTGCCCGTCATTACGGGGTCGACGAAGATAAAGCCGCCCTTGCCGGCCTGCTCCACGACTGTGCCCGCAAGTATCCGACCAAGGATTTTGTGGAGGTATCAAAAAAGCTGGGCGTCCCGCTCACGGATATCGAAAAGGCGCAGCCCATCCTTATCCATGCCATCTTGGGGCCCCTTGTCGCAAAGAGGGACTATGGCGTTACCGATGAGGAAGTCCTGTCTGCTATGCGTTATCATACAACGGGCAAAGCCCATATGACGGCCCTTGAAAAAATCATTTATCTGGCAGACCTTACGGAACCGCATCGTGACTTTCCTACCGTGGACGAAATGCGGCGCCTTACGATGAAGGATCTTGATGAGGCCATGATTGCCGCCTATGCCAATACGATGGAATACCTGATGCACCAGCATCTGTTGATCCATCCGGATTGTCTGGACGGCTATAACGAACTGGTCCTTGCGGCCAAACACAATAAGAAGGAGTAATCGCAACCCATGAGTGATATGGAACAATCAGGCGTGAAGAAAAAGAAAAAGCGGCTCCGCAAGGGACGTGTTTTTCTTCTCCTCATCCTTTTGATCGGGATCTTGTGCGGCGGCTTCATGGCTGGCATGGGCCTTTATGACCGATTTTTCAGTGCCGAAGATCCCGTGCCTAAACAGAAAGAGAACCAACTCCTCACAGAAGAACCCCTTTCAAGCCGCATCAACGTCCTGCTCCTCGGGAAAGATGACGGGGACAGCGAGGATATGAATAACCCCGATGCACCGAAGCGGACAGACTCCATGATGGTCGTCAGCTTTGACCCAGAGAAAAAACAGATTGCCATCGTCGGACTGCCGCGTGATACACGGGTCACCATTCCCGGCCGGCGGGGTCATGACAAGATCAATGCCGCATACGCCTATGGCGGTACCAAACGGGCCGTGCGCACGGTGGAACAGCTCCTCCAGATTCCCATCAACTACTACATGGTCGTTGATTGGCAGGGCTTCATTAAAGTCATCGATATGCTGGGCGGTGTGGACCTATACGTTGATAACAACATGGATTATGAAGATCCTTACGCCAACCTCAAGATACACCTCAAAAAAGGCTACCAGCACCTGGATGGTGAAAAGGCAGGTCAGTATGTCCGCTTCCGTCACGATGAATTGGGCGATATTGGCCGTGTGGAGCGTCAGCAGAAATTTATGAAAGCCCTGGCTGGACAGTTCTTTACCTTCACGAATATGCTGAAGCTTCCCATGATCATCAACACCGGCCTTGACTACGTCGATACGGACATGAACCTGATGACCATGATCCGTGCCGCCAACTGCTTCCGCATCTTTGGCGAAAACTCCATCAAAAGTGAAATGCTCGATGGTGATTTCAAGACCATCGATGATATCAGTTACTGGGTTACGACGCCGTCCCAGGTTTCGCACACCCTCGATAAACTGGGGATTCCCCATAAAAGGATTACAGAAATTTAAGGAGGTTCCATCCATGAATCCAAAAGAACTCGCAAACGCCATTGCCGCCGCCGCTGCTGACAAAAAAGCAAAAGACATCCTGCTTCTCAATATGGTTGGCCTGTCCCCTGTGACGGACTACTTCATGATTTGTTCTGCCCAGAGCGCGACTCAGGTCCGAGCCATCGCAGACAGCATCGAAGATAAACTGGCCGAAACACGCGGCATCCTGCCCTCCCACAAAGAAGGCTACACCGAAGGCAACTGGATCCTTATGGATTACGGCGACTGTGTGGCCCATATCTTCCGGGAAACGGAACGTGACTTTTATAACCTGGAACAGCTCTGGGCCGATGCCCCGTCTGAAGCCTATGTGGAAACGGAAGGAGAAGCATGAGCCCGAAAAAAGAACCGGCCAGCGTCAAGACCATTGGCAGTCACCGCGTTGGCGATGTCGTGGAACTTACGGCCGTGCGCATGAATGACCAGGGCGTTTTTCTTGATGCTGGAACGGGGAATACCAGTGATGATATTCTCCTTCATAAGCACCAGATGACATCGCCTGTTTCCGTTGGCGATAAGGTCAAGGTCCAGCTCTACCTCGATGCCAAGAACCGGATCACGGCGAGCATGAAGCTTCCCAAGATGCGGGAAGGGCAGCTGGGATACGTCAACGTGATCTCCGTGAACAGGATGGGCGGATTTGTCGATATCGGCGCTGAACGCGGCGTCTTTTTGCCCTATAGCGAAATGCGGGGCCATGTTTCCCCCAATCAGCATATCTGGGTGAAACTCTACCGTGATAAGTCAGGCCGTCAGGCCGTGACCATGCGTGTCGAAGAAGATATGGAACGGGCCAGCCGTCCGGCAGAAGGCGTCAAAGTGGGGGATGCGCTTACAGGGACCGTCTACAATATCCTTAAGGATGGCTTTTTCCTTTTTACAAAAGAACGCTATATCGCTTTTATCCATCGCAGTGAAGTCCCTGGTGGACGCCTTGACTTTGGTCAGCGTGTCACAGGACGCGTCACCTACGTTCGTGCAGATGGACACATCGATATGTCCCTGCGCCTTGTCAAAGAAGAAGCCATGCTGGACGATGCGGATAAGATCCTCTTCTTTCTCGAAAAGCGCAATGGCACCATGCCTTATTCCGATGATACGCCGCCGGCCATCATCAAAAGCGTCTTTGATATCTCTAAATCCGCCTTTAAGCGCGCCTTGGGCCGCCTTATGAAAGAAGGCAAAGTCGTGCAGGAAGATGGGTGGACAAGTTTAAAGAAATGAAAGTGAAGAAAAGACCACGCTCTTGCAGCGTGGTCTTTTTGGCTGTCAAGCTGTCTCATTCAGGGCCCCGCCCTGAATGGCTGTCTTACGGCAAAGCCGCGGCTGTCGAGCGAGAGAGGGGAAAGGATGCTGTGGTGCTGTGGGGCTAAGGCAGCCTTCGGCTGCTGGCTGAGGCGGAAGGCCTATGAAAACAGGTCCTTCCTTGGCTAAGGCGCTGCGCTTGGCCAAGGCTACCAGAGGCGGCAGGCTAAAAGACCGTGAGGGCGTCGCTAAACCTTCTCCCATTGGAATCTTTTGGTCGAGTCTTTCCCGTGGGGTTTTTGCCTTAGAGACGGCGAAAGCCGTTCCGCCTTACCAAGGCGGGGGACCATCAAGTGAGGTCATAACATGACCTCCTTTATGGTGGTGGATGAGGAGCGGAGCGACGTCTCATCATGAGCGGTAGCGAAGCAGATTCGCCCGGAGTTTCGAAGGACGCTTTTGGAGCGAAGCGGAAGTCCGAGAAACATGTTTGAGGGCGAATTAAGTTCCACCCCCTCCCGTAGGGCGGTTTGGGGCGGTGCCTCACGGTCTTTTGACTTAGAACTGCCTTTGTATCGCCTTAGAATCGCCTTAGAACGACAAGAAACGCAACTCCGACAACACAATTGCCGCATAGCGGCAATCTGCCCCCTCCGGTCGGGACGCTTTGGCGCCGCGCCTTTATATCTTCCATCTCCCAAAATAATATATTGACAACAGCGGTATACTTGAGCTATAATGAACAAGTCTTTTGGGGGCATAGCTCAGCTGGGAGAGCGCTTGCATGGCATGCAAGAGGTCAGGAGTTCGATCCTCCTTGTCTCCACCAATTTGGACTCAGATTCATGTGGCTTCAGTCACATGGATTTTTTGTTGTAATAAAGCCCCCTCCTTCAAAATAAAGGAGGGGGCTTCTTTTCCTGCCGCCTTAAGGGTGGCTTTTTTGTTTCCTGATTTCCTTTGCAACGGCTTCATAAAGAAGAAGCGTGGCTTCGCAGTCTGCCAGGGCTTCATGATGGCGATGGATGGGAATATTGAAGTGCGCTAGGAGCGCCGCAAGGCCCGTTTTTCCGCCTACAGCTTCACGGGAGAGGTGGCGCAGGATAAGGCGCGACGTATCTAAAAAAGGCGGGCGAAAGGCCTTCATGCCATAACGGCGGCAGGCAAGGTTGATGGCCATGATGTCATTGTAGCCGATATCGTGGCCCATGACGACACTGCCTTCCACAAAGGCAAAAAAACGTTTTAGGACCTCAGGGAGCTGAGGTTTATCCTTCACCATGTCCCGCGTAATACCCGTCATTTCCGTAACGCGTTTGCTGATCTTCGTCCTAGGCCGGATAAGCTCACGAAAAACGGCTGTCTGCCGGCCTAAGAAATCCACCTTGATGGCAGCAATTTCAATGATATCATCTTCGGCGTAGCCGGCCAGTTCAAGGTCAAAGACGACCATATCGCAGGTTGTAGGGTCCCGCAGTTCCTTGGCATCGACCTTTTGCTGCTCTGCCTTTCGCCAGCGCTTGTAGAGCAGATTGCGCCGCTCTTGCGGCGTCATCGGCTTGCGTGTTCGTGTATCCCGTCTCGGTCCGCGGGTCCGTTCTTCCACTGTGATCACTCCGTAGGATTGTAGTTGGAAGTCTATTATACCGCATGGCTACCGTGCTGTCACGAAATTGAGGGGGGAGAAGGCACTGTGAGGCCGGCGCCAAACCGTCTTCCTATTGGTCGTGGGCGCCGAATTAAATCCGCCCTTAAACATGTTTCTCGGACTTCCGCTCCAAAGGCGTCCTTCGAAACCCGGGCGGATATGCCTCGCTAGCCGCTCGCAAGGAAACGTCGCTGCGCTCCTCATCCACCACCGAAAGGGCACGCGTGCCTCATTTTAATGAGGCAACATGCGGCTTTCGGTCCCCCGCCTTGGCGGGGCGGATCGACTCTACGAGTCGAGTTCCAAGGCGAAAAGACCCGACAGGAACGGTTCGATGCAGGAGCACCGAACCTAAAGAAAAAAATAAAAAAGTAAGCCTTACCCCGAATCAAAGCGCGTTTTCGGGTTAAGTCTTTTTAGTTGATTCTGCATAGTTTGCTATCAATGACCTTCTATTGGCTTTTCTATACTAAGTGCAAAAATCACTAGGCAATACCTTTATTCTCAGCACGAACTGCCTTCGAATCTTTTGCCTTAGAGACGGCGAATGCCGATCCGCCCGTAGGGCGGTTTGGGGCGGCACCTCCTGGTCTTTTCCCTTACGGTCTTTTCGCTCGACAGCCAGCACCGTAGGTGCGAGAAAGCTAGAGCCGCAGGCTCGTGACAGCCTCACACCAAAAAACGCAGCGCCCAGTGGACGCTGCGTTTTACATTACCTCATTCTTTATCCGAGCTTTTCTTCATTCTGCATCGAGCCGTTCGTACAGGGCTCTCCGCGCCATGGCATCTTCCTTGGTCTTCTTGAAGAGTTCCTTTGCGACATCGGGGAATTCGTGTTCGAGGGAGGCATAGCGGACTTCTCCACGGAGGAAGGCTTCAAAATCACCAGTCGGGGCCTTGCTGTCAAGGAAGAAGGCTTTCTTCCCTTCAGCTTTGAGCTCCGGGTTATATCGATAGTTGATCCAGTAGCCGCATTCCACAGCCGCCTTGGCTTCCATGAAGGAATGATCCATACCGCGTTTGATGCCGTGGTTGATGCACGGTGCATAGCAGATGATTAGCGACGGTCCCGGATAGGCTTCGGCTTCCTTGATGGCTTTGATGGCCTGGTTCTTGTCATAGCCGAGGTTGATCTGGGCCACATAGACGTAGCCATAGCTCATGGCCATCATGCCCAGGTCCTTCTTCTTTGTCCTTTTGCCGCTGGCGGCAAATTTGGCAACCGCTGCCGTCGGCGTCGATTTGCTCGATTGTCCGCCCGTGTTGGAGTAGACCTCCGTATCAAAGACGAGGATATTGACATCGCGGTTCATGGCAAGGACATGGTCTACGCCGCCGTAGCCGATATCATAAGCCCAGCCGTCGCCGCCAAAGACCCACTGGGAACGTTTGACAAAGTAGATCTTATTTTCGTAGAGGTGCTCCAGCGTTTCATTGCCGGCCTTTTCTTTCTCGAGGAGGTCTGTCAGGCGATCGGCCCGTTCACGGCTCCCTTCCCCTTCATCGCGGTGGCAGATCCAGTCTTCCATGGCATTTTTGAGTTCCGTGGAAATCTGGCCTTCTTCAATGAGCCCCGTCATGATATCCGTGATCTGCTTGCGGCAGGCCTGGGTGCCCAGATGCATGCCAAGTCCGTATTCGGCGTTGTCTTCAAAAAGGGAATTGGCCCAAGTCGGACCATGGCCAGCGGCATTCTTCGTGTACGGCATGCTCGGTGCGGAACCGCCCCAGATGGAGGAGCAGCCCGAAGCGTTGGCAATCATCATGCGGTCACCAAAGAGCTGGGTTACGAGCTTGGCGTACGGCGTTTCACCGCAGCCGGCGCAGGCGCCGGAAAATTCAAGAAGCGGCTTTTCAAACTGGCTGCCCTTTAAGGTGTATTTGTTCATGGGGTTTTTCTTTGGCGTGACGTCTTCCATGAAGTAGTTCCAAGCGTCAGCCAGATGGCGCTGCGTATCAAGCGGTTTGGCCACGAGGGCCTTTTCCTTGGCCGGGCAGGCGTCGATGCAGTTGCGGCAGCCCTGGCAGTCCATGGGCGACACAGCAATGCGGAAATAAAGGTCCTTGGCACCAAGGGCGGGTTTCGCCGGTACGTCGGATTTTTCCATTTCTTCCTTCGTGAGGAGTACCGGTCGGATGGCCGCGTGCGGACAGATGGACGCGCACTGGTTGCACTGGATGCAGTGTTCAATCTGCCATTCCGGTACCATGACAGCAATGCCGCGTTTTTCATATTTTGTCGTGCCTGACGGGAACGTACCGTTGGCCTGATCCATGAGCTGCCCGACGGAAAGGGTATTGCCTTCCTGCTGGTTCATGGGCATCATGATTTGATCGACAAAGGCGTTGCCTGTCTTCGGATAGAGCTCTTCGTCCGTGCAGTCCTTCCAGGCTTCAGGAACCGTGACCTTGACGAGATTCTTGACGCCGGCTTCGACAGCGCGGCCGTTCATGTCGACCACATCTTGGCCTTTCTTGCCGTAGGTATGTTCAATGGATTCCTTGAGGTAGGCGACAGCGTCGTCGATGGGAATGATATCAGCCAGTTTGAAGAAGGCTGCCTGCATGATCATGTTGATGCGACCGCCAAGACCGATCTCGCGGGCAATCTTCACGGCATCGATGGTGTAGAAGTTGACCTTCTTTTCAGCAATGACGCGTTTGAGCTGACCGGGCAGACGCGTATCGAGTTCTTCCCCGCTCCAGCCGCAGTTGAGGAGGAACGTGCCACCTTCCTTGATTCCATTTAGCACATTGTAGAGACGGACATAGGACGGATTGTGGACGGCGATGTAGTCCGCGAAGTTGATGAGGAACGGCATATGGATGGGATCGTGACCAAAGCGCAGGTGGGAAATGGTGATGCCGCCGGATTTTTTGGAGTCATAGGCAAAATAGCCCTGGGCATACATGTCCGTCTTGTCGCCAATGATTTTGATGGCACTCTTGTTGGCGCCGACCGTGCCGTCGCTCCCAAGGCCCCAGAAAAGGCAGCTGCGCGTACCCTTGGGCGTAATGTCGAGGGATTTTTCCTTTTTAAGCGACGTGTGGGTCACATCATCGACGATGCCCACCGTAAAGTGGTTCTTTGGCGCATCAAGTTTCAGGTTGTCAAAGACAGCGAGAACGTCGCCGGGATAAAATTCCTTGCTGCCCATGCCATAGCGTCCGCCTACAATGACAGGACGGCGGTCACTTTCATAGAAGGCATTGCGCACATCAAGATAGAGCGGTTCCCCGTCGGAGCCCGGTTCCTTCGTGCGGTCCAAAACGGCAATCTTTTTCACCGTTTCCGGAAGGGCGGAGAGGAAGTGTTTCACGGAGAACGGCCGATAAAGGTGGACATTGAGGACACCGACTTTTTCGCCTTGACCAGCAAGGATCTTCACTACTTCCTCAGCCGTCTGGGCACCGCTTCCCATGAGGATGATGACCCGTTCGGCATCAGGCGCACCGGTGTAATTGAAGAGCTGATAGTCGCGGCCCGTGAGTTTGCTGATTTCCTTCATGTAGCCATCAACCACTTCCGGTAGGGCTTCATAGAATTGATTCACGGTCTCGCGGGTCTGGAAGTAGATGTCCGGGTTTTGGGCCGTACCGCGGATGACTGGTGTATCGGGGTTCATGGATTCCCGGCGGAAGCGGGCGAGGGCGTCCTGGTCCACCAATTTTTTAAGATCATCATAATCAAGGAGCTCAACCTTCTGGATTTCGTGGGACGTACGGAACCCATCAAAGAAGTTGAGGAAGGGAACGCGGCCGCGGATAGCCGACAGGTGGCATACGGCTGAAAGGTCGAGAACCTCCTGGACACCGGCGCAGGCCATCATGGCAAATCCCGTCTGACGGCAGGCCATGACGTCACTGTGGTCACCAAAGATATTGAGGGAGCTCGTTGCAATCGTACGGGCTGCCACTTGGAATACGCCGGGGAGCAGTTCGCCGGCAATCTTGAACATATTGGGAATCATAAGGAGCAGCCCCTGGGAAGCCGTGTAGGTCGTTGTGAGCGCTCCGGCCTGGAGGCTGCCGTGAACCGTACCGGCGGCACCGCCTTCAGACTGCATTTCCATGAGTTCGACCGGGCGGCCAAACATGTTTTTCTTGCCATAGGCAGCCCATTCATCCGTCACCTCTGCCATGGGGGACGACGGCGTAATGGGGTAGATGGCCGCTACATCACTAAAAGCATAGGATGTATAGGCTGCCGCTGTGTTTCCATCCATCATCTTGGTTTTTGTCATTGATAAGACTCCCTTCTTTTCTGTTATTTTGTCGATTTTATATCAAATATGAAAATAAATCTTTGAAATTAATAAAAAAATTATCACTATTCATATAGTATCGAAAAAATTAGAAAGGGGCAAGTGAAATCTAAACTTTTTTGGTTGAATGAATCTGATCTGATTAGATCAATTAAAATAGAAATCAAAAAATCTTGGATTTATGTTCACAATTTGATGTGTGTAATTAAAAAACAGTTGAATTTTGGCTGTTTTTGTAATGAATATATGATGTAAGTTACATCAAGTGATGCTTATTCAACATACTTTTATTCTTTAATATGAAGAATTTACGATAGAAAAAGAAGACTCCAAAAGGATGCAATCTATCAGGAGTCTTCTTAGAGACCGCAATATCTTAAATTAAACAATCAAAGTAAGTGTTTGAGAGGGGCAAAAAGTTATTTGATTAAGCTCTTGCTCGATATGCAGCTTCTTTTTCTCTAGCCTTGCGTCTAATTTCTTCTTCTACAGCAAAGACTTCAGGATCATCTTCATAGAATACGTAGAAATTGGGATCAACTTTCCCAATACCCATATAGCGAGCCTTGTAATCCTTAAACAGTTCCCAGAATTTATTTCTGAGAATAAATAAACCTAACAAGTTTGTTGCCACAGGAGCAATTAAAGAGATATTAACAATCGTCCAGAAGAGATCAGGACCATTTCCTGTATAAACAAGAGAACCTACAATGACTAGGTTAGGAATTGGATAGATAAATTTGAAAATCTTTACTAATCTGTCTCTTAAAACAGGGTGACTTCTAAATCCGTGATTAATAATAGCAACATAGAAGCTAAACCAACCGCTGGTAACTGTAATACCGAACAAAATAGCAACGATTCCTAAGAAAATATCACCGCCGAACCCAAAGGCCGTTTCAAATGCGGCAATACTTAAAGAGGCTCCCTTGATACCTGAATCCCAAACACCAGTAGCAATGACGCAAAGACCGGTTAAAGAACATACAATAATCGTATTTACAAAAACATCGAATGAGGCCCATAATGCTTGACGAACTGGATGCTCAGTATTAGAAGAACCGTAGATAAATGGACTGGAACCCTGACCAGCTTCGTTAGCATTAATCGATCTAGCGACACCGTCACCGATAACTTTGGAAATGGTCGCACCAACAAAACCTCCCGTTGCTGCTGTCCCAGTGAATGCATCGTGGAAAATTAGGTAGAACATATGCGGGATATTTTGGTAGTTGAAGATAATCAGGAAAAGGCAACCAACCAAATAAAGTAGACATTTAACAGGAGTAGCGTATTTTTCAAACTTTGCTACACCCGTAGTTCCATGATAAATAACATAGTAAAGAAGAATGGTGTAGAGAACCGTTGTTAACATTTGATTAATGCCAAAACTCGTATTTAAAATTTCAGAAATGGTATATACTTGTGATCCGCCTAAGAATTGGGCAATAAAACCAATACCGAATAATACAGCCAGTGTTGTGCCAAATTTCTTATGATGCAATTCCCGAGCGATCCCTTTTTCCAGCATGTATGTACCGCCACCATAATATTCGCCCTTCTCGTTGCGACTCCGATAGTAGCACCCTAACGCCGTTTCAACCATCTTAACCATCATTCCAAAGAAAGCCCAAATCCACATCCAAAAAAGTGCTCCCGGTCCGCCAGTTGCAACAGCTGTTGCAACCCCTCCGATAGTACCCATTCCAACGTTTCCTCCCACAGAAACACATACGGCTTCGAAGGGAGAAACGGTACCTTTGGATTTTTTGTGGGCATCTTTATTGAACATAGTAAAAAAAGTATTTTTTACTATATGCCCAAAATGAAAAATAGTAAAAAATTTTGACCCTATAGTAAAGTAAGCCCCTATGCATATTACAAAAGCGATAAATGGAATACTCCAAAAAAAGTCGTTGATTGAATTCAATACTTGTGCAAGCATTTTACAACCTCCTGTCTTATTAGGATTCATCAGTACAAATGCATTTGTTTCAATTTGAATTCTAAACTATATACTAAGAATAGAGTCAAATATTTTTCTGTAAATTTAAAATATTGACTCTATTCTTAGTATAGACCCTATAATTAAATCAAAGTTAGTTTGCATAGGAGGTTTTAACATGTTTAAGGAAACCAACAAAAAATTTAAGTTTGGGACGGATGTGCTTTCAAAGGGGATTTATATCGATAAGCCTGCAACCAATCCTGAAGCAACACCGATTTACATGACGACTGCTTTTAATGTAGAAGACCTTGATGATCTGCAAAAACGTTACGATGAACACGGTTTCTGCTATAATAGAAATCGCAATCCGAATCGCTCCGCTTTAATCGAATTAATGACCTATGCAGAAAATGGAGAGGATTCCATTGTATGCAGTTCAGGAATGGGTGCTATTTCTACAACGTTGATTTCTAATCTGAAATCAGGTGATCATGTAGTATCAGATATGACCCTCTATGGTGAAACGATTGACATCTTTACTAAAGTATTGAGTCATTACGGTGTCGAAACAACATTTGTAGATTTTACTAATCCTGATGTTGTTAAGAAAGCTATTCGTCCTAATACCAGACTGCTTTATACAGAAACAGTATCCAATCCGATGATTACGGTTCCTAATTTGAAAGTTATTGCTGATTTGGCGCATGATAATAATGCGATTTTAGTTGTGGATAACACTTTTATGACGTGTGTTCAATGCCGCCCGTTAGACTTTGGTGCTGATATTGTCGTCAATAGTTTGACAAAATTTGCTAATGGTCACAGTGATGCCGTTTGTGGCTCGGCAACAGGAAAAGCGGAACTAATTAAAAAGGCCTATGAACTTCAAGTTTTGATTGGTTCACAGGCAGATCCTTTTTCGAGCTGGCTTGTTCAGAGAGGTTTTAGAACAATTCAGCTGCGTGTACCTAGGCAGGCAAAAAATGCTGCAGCATTGGCGGAAGCTCTTGACAAGAGTCCATACGTTCTAAAAGTTCATCACCCTAGCTTGGTTACTCATCCTCAGCATGAATTAGCAGTGGAGCAGTTCCATGGATTCGGTGGCATGCTCAGTATTGAATTGCCGGATAGTCGCGAGAAAATGAATAAATTTATGCGAGCTCTTAGCTTCGCTCATTATGCAATGACTTTAGGTGGATATAGAACTACATTATCTTATCCTGTTATGTCTTCTCATTATGATACTCCGCGTGAGGAACGCCTTAAAATGGGAATTACTGATGGCTTGTTAAGAATTTCCTGTGGTATTGAAGATACAGAGGATTTAGTGAATGATTTTATGAACGCATTGGATGTTGCGTACGGTAAGTAAACAGTTTAGAACTCTACTAAGGCTATAGGTTAAGTAATATCTTAATCTATAGCCTCTTATCTTTTATTGGAGGTGTATCCCGTGCTGTATGACATTATTATGAGTATAAACTCATTCCTCTGGGGATGGCCATTTATAATATTCATACTGATTGTAGGAATATACTTTATGTGGGCAAGTAAGTTTTTCCCTATAATACATTTCTTCCATATTTTAAACTGTACAATCTTTAGCATTCTTAAAAGGAAATCTAAGCAGGAATTGAATTCTAAACAAGACGGCACAATATCTCCGATAGAAGCGGTCTGTATAGCAATTGGCGGCTCGGTTGGATGTACAGCAATCGGAGGAGTGGCAACTGCTATTGCTGTTGGAGGACCAGGGGCTGTATTTTGGATGTGGGCTTGGGCTTTCTTAGGCATGATCATCAAATGTGTTGAAACTGCCTTAGGTTGCTATTATCGATATCGTAACGAGCAGGGTGAGTATTATGGTGGCAGTGTCTATTTCATTGCTGATGGAATTGGAAAGGATCAGGGACATCCTCTTGTTGGTAAAATTCTCTCAGTTTTATTTTCGTTTGGGTTTGTATCTCAATTTCTAGGCGGTTCTCAAGTATTTACTGTTGCTGAAATTTTACAAGAATCATTTGGATTTGATATGATTATTGTGACCTTATTCTATTCTGCAGCATTATTTTACATCATCTTTAAGGGAGTGCCGCGTATCGCATCTTTTGCTCTTAGGATTGTTCCGATTATGTGTACTATTTTTATTTTGGCAGGCTTAGGAATTATTCTTATTCATATTGATGCTCTTCCAGCAGCATTTTATAGAATCGTCGTAGATGCATTTCACGGATCCGCTGCTGTCGGTGGCTTTTTGGGAAGTACCTTAGTTAAAACAATAAATGAAGGATTAGCTCGTTCTATTAATTCAAACGAAGCTGGCCAGGGTTCCAGTCCTCTCATTTATGGATCTGCCGATACAATTCATCCTGTTCGACAGGGATTGTGGGGCAGTTTTGATGTCTTTATTAATACCATTGTAATTAGTTCTATTACAGCGTTAAGTGTTCTTGTCACAGATACTTGGACAAGCGGAGTCTATGGTGCTACATTGACGATAAACGCTTATGAAAGTGTATATGGCCAGTGGGGGTCGATATTAATTGGATTTATTGCTATTTTATTTGGTCTCACTACTACTTCAGGATGGTTTAGTTACTATATTTCGATTATTCAGTATGTGTTTAAAAAATATCCTCAGAGAAGAGATAAAGTCATTAAAATTTTTAAATATTTATATCCTCTCCCTAACATTATTATCGTATCATCAATTGTTTTGACTGGAAATGGCCCTGATCTATTTTGGGCGATTGTTAATATAACCCTAGTATTTCCTGTTGGATTTAATTTGCTTTCACTATTTTTGTTACGCAGGCAGTTTCTGCGATTATTGGACGATTATAAAGCAAGATATATGGGAATTGGCACGGTCGACCCTAAATATAAAATTTTTAGAAATGCATATTAAACAAGGGGGGTTAAATAACCCTGTGGTTTACTATTATAAGATTGTGGAGACCCCTATAAACTTTGTGTGGTTTTAGATGAGACTCGAAGTGATGAAAATCGGTTCGAGTCTTATTTTTGTGCGCCCGGCATGGGTGCACTCTTAAGGATGCAAGTCCTTAGACTGTTCGAGTAAGTCA
>UMGE01017184.1_pt1 | contig 28313 bp, 33 predicted proteins | sample 1965191 | NCBI WGS metagenome assembly UMGE01 (sample SAMEA4836065, study PRJEB28245) | human gut metagenome | biome: gut microbiome; material: fecal sample | place: Denmark | collected 2008 | reverse complement strand
TTGCCCAGCGCAAGGGCCGTATCGAGCGCCAGGGCAACCAGAACCCTCTTGTCCATGTGTACCGTTATGTCACCGAGGGAACTTTCGATGCCTACCTGTGGCAAACCGTCGAAAACAAGCAAAAATTCATTTCGCAGATTATGACTTCTAAATCGCCGGTCCGCTCCTGCGATGATGTGGACGAAACGGCGCTGTCCTTTGCCGAGATCAAGGCCCTGTGCGCCGGAGACCCCCGTATCAAGGAGCGCATGGATTTGGATGTGGAGGTTGCGCGTCTGAAGCTGATGAAAGCCGACCATCAGAGCAAGCAGTACCGCCTGGAGGATCAGTTGCTCAAATACTTCCCCCAGGAAATCGAAACCAACAAGGGATTTATCAAAGGCTTTGAAGCGGACCTAGAGACTCTGGCCGCCCATCCTCACCCGGAGGATGGCTTTGCTGGAATGGAGATCCGGGGTGATGTGCTGACCGACAAAGAAAACGCCGGTGCAGCCTTGATGGACGCCTGTAAGGAGGTCAAAGGCTCCGAACCGGTGCAGATCGGCAGCTATCGGGGCTTTACTATGTCCGTGGAGTTTTCTGCTTGGAAACAGGAATATACGCTCCTGTTGAAAGGCCAGATGACCCACCGGGCAAGCCTTGGCACAGACCCGCGCGGAAACCTCACCCGTATCGACAATGCACTGGTTCAGATGCCTCAGCGTTTGGAAGCCGTGAAAAACCAGCTGGACAACCTTTACCAACAGCAGGCCGCAGCCAAAGAGGAAATCGGAAAGCCGTTTCCTTTTGAGGATGATCTGCGAGTCAAGTCCGCCCGTCTGGTGGAACTGGACACGCTGCTGAACATTGACGGCAAGGGCCACGCCCAGCCGGAAACTGTGGTTGCCAAGAGCGCACGGCCTTCGGTGCTGGACAGCTTGAAGCGCCCGATGCCACCCCGCAGTCCTGACAAGAAACCGAAACAACATGAGGAGGTGCGATAACATGAATACCAACGATCTGAATACGGCCCTTTATGAGAAGATGGCCGCTGAACAGGACAAATACCGGGACTGGCTGAAAAGCCAGCCCCCGGCAGAAGTCCTGAACCATGCCTATGAGTACACTGTTCGGGAGGACATCGTGATGGCGATGGAGCAGCTGGAGCTGACCGACGCCCAGGCTCAGGCGTTGATGGATTCGCCCACGCCGCTGGCCGATGTGTACCGTTACTTTGAGAAGCTGGAGACCGGCCACATGGATGTGATCCGGGACAGCATCGAGAACCGGGCCGATGATGCTTGCAAGGCCCAGACAGAGCTGCGGAAAGCCGCCATTTACCCTCACTCCGCTGTGTATGCGAAAGAGCATGGGGAGCTGGAGCAGTACCGGGCTTCCAATAACGCCAATCTCCAATGCAAGGAGGCCATTGAAGCGGCGGTGCGGGAACACTTCGACGGGATGTATCTCAGTCACGATGCCGCCAAGGGTGTGATCGAGACCTACGGCATGGACCGGGTCATGCTGGTCCTTGCCAACACCGTCCAGCTCCAGGATTGGGATGGACGCTACTCGCCCCGCAACAAGGAATGGGCAAAGACCATCCCTAACTACAATTCCGATACCGTCCGCTGCGGCTATGCCCTGAACAGCCACCCCGCTGTTTTGAACGGGTTTATTGATCTGGTGCGCGAGGAACATCTGCGCCGCCAGCCCTTGACGGCAGGGGACATCCAGGCAGAGGCAGAACGGATTTTGCGGGAGCTGCGCGCACCGGATGTGCCGAACAGCCCCCACGGGACCCATTACATGGCCCGCATTTCCCCGGAGTTTCTGAATCGCGCAGGAAGCAAAGACCATGACCGGCTGATGAATCTTCTGCCGTTTCGCAGTCTGGCGTTTACCGGTATGAAAGGGTTGCCCGGAACCTATGCCACCATTCTGGCCAGCGAGGACCGCTCCAAGGAGCTGCGCCAGCCCCGGTCCTCTGTTCGGGAGCATTTGAAGCAGGAGCCGAAACAGGCAGCCCCGAAAGCTCCGGCCCATAAGAAACGGGAGCCGGAACGGTGAGCACCCCGAAACGCAAACGAGATGTCCAGGTGAATTTCCGGGTCTCCCCGGAGGAGCTGGCGCTGATCGAGCAAAAAATGTCCCAACTTGGGACCAATAATCGGGAAGCCTATCTGCGGAAGATGGCCCTGGACGGCTATGTGGTACAACTGGATTTGCCAGAACTGAAGGAGCTGGTATCCCTGCTGCGCCGGAGCAGCAACAATCTGAACCAGCTCACCCGCCGGGTGCATGAGACTGGGCGTGTCTACGACGCTGACCTGGAGGATATAGCCCAGCGGCAGGAGCAGCTATGGGAGGGCGTGAAGGAAATCCTGACCCAGCTCTCCAATCTTTCGTGACAGGGGTATATATCCCATCTGCGGAGGGAGGAACGGCGTTCTTTTCGCCGCGCCTCCCTCCGCTTTTTCTTTTTGTCCGTATCCTTGCCGTTTGAAAAGAATTAACTCATAATGAATTTAGAATAAAGTTGGAGGTGACGATTCTGTGGGAATGATATTGGCCTTGTTGAAGCTGCTTTTGAAGATTGTGATTGCGCCGGTGATTTTACTGCTCACCTTGGCCATCTGGATTTGCGTGGGGATAGTCTATGTCTCTGGTATGGTGTTGAGTTTGGTCAGTATGGTGTTTGTTCTGCTGGGCGTAGGTGTCCTTGTGACCTATTCGCCACAAAACGGTCTAATCCTACTGATGATTGCATACCTTCTCAGCCCGTTTGGATTACCTAAACTGGCATTTTGGATGCTTGGTAAGGTGCAGGATTTGAAGTTTGTAATACAGGATTTAGTTTACGGCTAAAAGATACCCTCTCCCATTGGTGGAGAGGGTATCTTTATGTTGCTGTCCGACTTCCCCATACAACGAGGAACGGAGAAGCTGCGCGGCAGTATGCCAGAGCGAACAACGTCGCCAATAGACGGATATGATGTAGCTTTGTTCGCAGATTTGTGCTATACTTCTTTCTAAAGTGACCGAGTGGTAAATCGGAAAGTATATAGGAGTAATGAAATGAAGATAAAAAAATATTTAATCGTTTTTTCACTGCTTGCCGTTGTTATATTATCTTCCTGCGGCAACAGTGAAAAAGAAAACACTTCTACTGAAGAATACAAGAATATATACAAAACCGTTGTTCAATATTCAGGGGAGAATGATAGCACCTCTAAGTATTTGGAAATTGCAGAGCGCAGCGCAGAGTTAATCCCATTGCTTGAAGAAAATGTAAATGCCTTTGTTATGGAGGCTTATAACTATCAGGCAATCGACGATGATGGAACACCCCTTTATGAAATGAATGGCCTGGATTATCCGGTGGAAATTGATCCAGCAGGTCACTGCATTCGAGTAAGCCGAAACTATTTTCAATTTAATCCGATTGAAACTGTTGATGGTAATGACTTGGTTGACCAAATCATATATGACGACCTCACACTTAATATTTTAGTGCCAGAACAGTATATGGATATGGAAGAACAGATTATTGCAGCATATCGGGAGCAGTTTTATTTTGAAAAAGTCCAAGCAACGAATGACTATAACGAAATGGCAGGAATAGAAACGATGCTTGACATTTCTGAAGAAAGTCTGAATATTAATATCATTTATGTAAAAGATGGACAGAGCTATTTTACTTTCCGTTCTGATTGTGCGGCGACAACCGATAATCGGATTGTGGACCCAGTCGTGATGATTTACACATCAAATATCCATTGCAACTATGCACACAGCATTGTTTCTCAATGGCTATACTTCTATTCTGATGAAGAAAATACAGAGGATGTATATCAAAGTATTAAGCCTTATGTGTTACAATGTGGTGCAGAGGACAGCGTGCAACAAGTTTCCCCTGCTGCTTGAGCCAATAACGGATAAGTATTGAAAGAGAGAAATCTTGGTTTGTCAAGTAGACACACCATCTAAACAACTGAATACATCAATCAAGAGCAGTTATTTTCAACCAAGAAAATGGCTGCTCTTTTCTCTTGAAAGGAGGGGAATTTCATGGCAACCACACGCATCATGCCGCTGCACGTCGGTAAGGGCCGGACAGAGAGCCGTGCCATCAGCGAAATCATCGACTATGTGGCAAATCCGCAAAAAACTGACCACGGCAGGCTTATCACCGGCTACGAGTGCGACAGTCGCGTGGCCGATGCTGAGTTCATGCTGGCCAAGCGCCAGTATATTGCCGCCACCGGACGGGTCCGGGGCGCAGATGATGTAATCGCCTACCATGTCCGCCAGTCCTTCTGCCCTGGGGAGATTACCCCGGAGGAAGCCAACCGGCTCGGTGTAGAATTTGCCAAGCGGTTCACCAAGGGCAAACACGCCTTTATCGTTTGTACCCACATTGACAAGGCCCATGTCCATAATCATATTATTTGGAGTTCGGTCAACCTGGACTGTGACCGGAAGTTCCGCAACTTTTGGGGCAGCACAAAAGCTGTCCGTCGATTGAGCGACACCATCTGCATTGAGAATGGACTGTCCATTGTCGAGAATCCAAAGCCCCATGGCAAAAGTTACGACCAATGGCTGGGCGATCAGGCGAAGCCCTCCCATCGGGAATTGCTCCGTGCTGCCATTGACAACGCCCTGGCACAAAAGCCTGCTGACCTGGACGAGCTACTGAAGCTGCTCCGGGAATCCGGCTGTGAAGTATCCAAGCGCGGCAAATCCTACCGTTTGAAGCTCCCCGGCTGGAGCAAAGTGTCCCGTCTGGAGAGCCTGGGTAAAGGCTACACTCTGGAGGACCTGCTGGCTGTCCTTGCCGGTCAAAAGGAGCATACGCCCCGCCAGAAATCGGTCAAACAGGCAGATCCGCCGAAGGTTAATCTGCTGGTTGACATCCAGGCAAAGCTCCAGGCCGGAAAAGGTGCCGGGTATGTGCGGTGGGCCAAGATTTTTAACTTAAAACAGATGGCACAGACCGTAAATTATCTCACGGAGCATAACCTGTTGGAGTATGCTGTGCTGGAGGAAAAGGCTGCTGTGGCTACGGCTCATCATAATGAGCTATCTGCAAAAATCAAGGCAGCGGAGAAACGCATGGCGGAGATTGCCGTCCTGCGGACTCACATCATTAACTACGCCAAGACTCGTGACACCTATGTGGCCTACCGAAAAGCTGGCTACTCAAAGAAATTCCGCGAGGAACATGAGGAGGAAATTCTGCTCCATCAGGCGGCCAAAGCTGCCTTTGACGATATTGGGGTAAAGAAGCTCCCCAAAGTCAAGGAGTTGCAAGCCGAGTATGCCCGGCTCCTGGAGGAAAAGAAAAAGACCTATGCCGAGTACCGGCGCTCCCGCGAGGAAGTGCGGGAGCTGCTGGCGGCAAAGGCCAATGTGGATCGGCTCATGAGCATGGAGGCGGAAAAGCATCTGGATAAGGACCAAGAGCATAGACGATAAGCTCATGGGTGATGACAGCTTTGGGGCATGGCAGTTCAAGTTCACAGACGAGTGATCCAAGTATAGTAAAATGCCGGGCACGGGGGCTGAATGCCTCTGCGTCCGGCGTTCTTTTTTGTTTCTGTCATCGGGTGGTTTGGAAGTTTTTTAAGCAACTAAAAACAAGAGGCCGATTCAACTTCTACTCAACGGCTACTCCGTCGATCATCTTTTTGACAACAATAGCCGTCAAAATGTACCGTTTATCTCCCTAAAATCACTGAGTAGAGAGGCTATTGCTTGTATAAGGGAAACACAACATGATACAATCAAAGCGAGAAAGCCGGAGGTAAAGAGCTATGATGATTTATCTTCAAATGATCGATACTCCAGAGGATCGATCTAAGTTTGAGCAAATATATACCAAGTATCGGGACCTAATGTTCTATATTGCAAACAAAATCCTCAATAATGAACAAGATGCAGAGGATGTCGTACACGAAGCATTTCTGAAAGTGGCAGAACACATCGAAAAAATTGGCAATCCAGAGTGTCCAAAAACCAAGAGCTTCGTCGTTATAGTTGTTGAGAACAAAGCAATTGATCTTTACAGGAAACGTAGTCGGCACCCGAATGTTGAATTGAACGATGAGATACAAAGCGAGTCGGTGACTTACGAATGTGAAAATATTTTGGCTGAGTGTATTATGAAGTTGCCCGCCAGGTATCGTGAAGTTATTTTGTTGCATTATCACCATGGATACAGTCGCAAGGAAATAGCCAAAATACTTGGCCTCTCTTACGGTGCGACATCACAGCTTGAGCTACGTGCAAAGAAGCGCTTAATGGAACTGTATAAAAGGGAGGGGTAATAGTGATTACAGATGAAATGCTGAGAGCCGCTGCGGCAGAGGCAAATCAGGCGATTCTTGATTCCTTACCCCTTCCGCAAGATTGTGTCCATCGGTTCTCTCCGCAATTTGAACGCAAAATGAAGCGTATTATCCGGCGAGAGCGGCACCCTGTGGCTTACAAATTCTTTCAGGCAGCAGCCTGCTTCCTGGTGGCTGTTATTTTGACTGGTACGACCTGGCTCTCCGTGGATGTGGAAGCTAGAGAAATCTTCTTCGCTTGGGTACGCCAGCAGTACGAAAACCTTGTGGAATATCGTTTTGAGGGTTCGGTACCAGATGAAGAAATTCTCACCAGTTTTGCCCCCACATGGCTGCCTGATGGATATGAAGAGACCGAGGTACAGTCTGCCGGAGGAACTTGTATCAGAACATATAGCAACAGTAGTGGCCAAGTAATCCACTTTATGTACTCCGCCGGTGCAGACGCAACAAGCCTCTTTTTGGTCTCTGACCAGATGACCGTAGAAGAAGTGGTCGTGGGAACGCAGAAAGCCGATTTCTACAAGGATGCTGACCCTCAAAATGCGAATGCGCTTGTGTGGCAGTCTGAGTCTGGAGACATTCTGTACTGTATTACAGCGGCACTGTCCAAGAGTGATATAGTTAAGATTGCCGAAAGTGTGGGTGCTGCAGGAAGCAATACCGGAGACTAAGGTACTGGCGTACATAAGACCCATACGACCAGATAATTCGGAATATTGTTTTTTCAATCGAGTTAGTACAGTACACTCGAAGCATTAGAAGAAGGTGACAGTATGAAAGCGACTAAAGTAATGTTATCCGCAGTCATGTTAATGCTATTGGCTATTTTTGTGGCTCTTGTGGATATGGGGAGAAATACATGGCTGGGCGGAGTTTCTTTAATCCTTGTGGTATTGGCAATTATCGTTTTTTTCGTTGGCCTTTTCATAAATAAATAAGCAATCCCGGAGGTGTGCATCTTGAATACTTTTTCAATTGATGTGGACAACTTCACCTGGATCTGCGGGCCGGAAGATGACCCCGATGACCTTTGCCTACATGGTCATGTTACGGTACACATTGGGGAAAAAGTGATGGAGTTTGATGGCACCGTCAGTGCCACGGCGCTTTACCTACTGAAAACTCTGACCGAAAATAAGGTCATGGCAGAAAATGATATTCAGATGGTTCCGTGCTGCGGTCACTTTTTGATTGCCAATAAGGATTTGTCTGAAGTCTCGATTTCAGGCTGTGGTAATGGTTTGGACTGGTCCGTTGTCCATGAAAACGGTGGGGTGAAGCTAATTCTCCCGTCTGGAGAGTCAGAATGGGTATCCCAGCAAGACTATCAAGCCGAGGTGATCCGCTTTGCAGACAAAGTGGAGTCCTACTATAACTCCTGCCAGCCTAAGAATATCCCTGACGATGAATTTACAAGGAACGGTTACATAGCTCTCTGGAATGAATGGAGATGGCGTTATGAGAAAGCGCTTCAGCATGAAGAATTACCATGAAAGAAAAGTTGGTATTCTGTCACTGGTAGTGATTCTATTTTCTTACCTTGTGTTTCGGTATCCTTTATTCAGTCTACACGGCATGAAAGACTTCCCGTTGCTTCTCTGTGTGGCAGGCGCAGCTCTGATACTCATTTCAGGTGTGATAAGAGGCAATAAGGTGTTACCATTGATGATCGCACTTGGATACACAGTAGGCTTCGTAATGGGAGTCTTGTTTGGATATGATTACGACGAAGGACTGAACAATCTATGGATCATTTGGCTGTGGTGCTTCGTGGTGGTAAGCCTTGTCGGCCTAATCGTAAGTCTGATTCTAAAAAGTTCAAAGCGGAAATGATTTGACGCCTTGAGTTAATAGTAAATTTTATGGAGTATTAAGAACTATGAGAAAAATAGCCTTTTCTTTAGTAATTCTATTTGTCTTGTTTGCTCTTACAGCGTGCGGTTCAAAAAGTGTGCAAGATACTGTTTCGGCAGAGCTTGGTATTGATGTATCCGGTGGAAAAGAACTATCTACTGCGGATACGCATGGCGGATTTCATGGCGATGGGGTTTCGAGCGTTGCCCTCAGTTTCAGCGATGTCAGTGTTTTAGAAGAGATAAAACGGAATGCAGATTGGAAGTCATTCCCACTGGACGATACGGTACAAGCTCTGGTGTATGGAATGAACGACGAAACAAGTAGCATAGGGCCGTTTATCAGCGATGAGAACGGCAATACGCTTGTACCAGAAATTCGAAATGGATACTACATTCTCATAGACCGTCAAGAAGAGAAGGATACAGATATTTTGGATCGTTCGTCTTTCAATGTTACGGTGGGATTGTATGATACCGACACCAATACTTTGTACTGCTGTGTGCTTGATACCTGATGCCACATGAAAATATGTTATAAAATGTCATCCTGTGATGGTTGTGGGAACCAGAGCCAAGGAATTATAGGGGGTCTTATGGAACTAAAGGACTTGAATAATGCTCTATCGGGATGGATCGGTGAACTCACGTCAGTGCCTTTTGCCCCGGAGGATACTGACGAGCATTGGTCGATGGAATTGGATGGTGCAGAGGAAAGCAACAGCAAATGGATGGCTTATATGTCCGAAGCATTAAAAACTGCACAGACTTTTGAAATCCACTGCTGGAATGAAGAAATTGGATGTATTGATCTGGCACTCCGATATGGAAAACAAAAGGACACCGATTGGCGGTATGGGAAGATCATTGCTGGAGATGTGACGCCAGAGTTTATAGTATTCTTGCTTGGCCTGCCAAAGCCCACAGATACGGAGGTCTGCAACAAAATGACACCATTCTTTACTATTGCGCTGGATAACGGATTTTGGTCCGCCCATTATGGGACAGAGTTGTCCAAAGAATAAATGCACGATCTGCATCATCAAGGTCCGAATTAAGGCGTCCCCCGATACAGTACTACCTCAGATTACCAAGTATGGACTCAAGCAACAGGAGCGGAACCTATAACATATTCTGAAGATCACTCGCAAACAACGACCATCGAAAATATTACATTCATTAGTCAAGGTGATACATTTATGAAAGTGCTAACGACACTGGTAACAGTGTGCATTTTGCTTGGAGGGCTTGGTACTATTATTCTTTTTGGCATTATAATTTTCAATTCCTTTGAATCAGCATCTATCAACGCCATGCTACTTCTATATGGAAAAGTCTCGGCAATAATTCTTCTAATGGGGCTATTTTTAGGAGCGGTACGTGCGATAGCGCTGCTCATCCAAAAAAATCCAAGCAATAAAGTTAATCCATACTCACATTTTCTTCATCCGTAAGTATCTGTTCACCTGTACGGTTCAAGGGGGAATAAAAATGGACTGCCCCCAGTCAACACACGAATCGGGCGGCAATTCTGCCGCCCGATTTTTTGCCCTCAGTACATATCCATCAAAATTTATAGTCAGGGTTATTCTTAACCTGACTAAAAGCGTCCATCGGACGCGCAGCCGCAGAATGAAATTCTGCGTTCATGGGGGCTTGGGGGATACCCTCAACAAGCAGCGCCGGAAGCCGAATGGCTATCCAGGAGCATTGCTTGCCTCTTTCCCGCAGGAATAAAATAAGCCAGCGGTAAATCAACAGATGTGGTCAAATAAAGCCGCAGATAATTAGCACGACAAGAAAAAATAAACGGCAGGAGCCATTTGGCGCCTGCCATCATTTTCCTTGATTCAGCCGTGCAATAAGACCAAGCAATATAATTAAGTCATCATCTGATAATGTCCTGATGCCATCCAACGCCTTTCTGACAAGTTGTGGGGTGTTTTCAGTATCGTCAAAAAATTGCAGGGGCGTTATTTCAAAATATTCGCAGATATTTAAGAATTGCTTCATGGAAGGCAATGCTCGGCCGGAGGAAATAGCCTGGATGTAACCACGGTTTTGTCCCAGTTCCAAGCTCAACTGGTATTCAGAAATGCCTTTTTTCAACCGCAGTTCCGTGATCCGATTGCGGATAAATTCTTCGTCCATAAGTTCACCTCTCTGATTGTTAGCATATCAGAAAGGTTCCCTGGATATTGAACATTATTTGTGTTATAATTTGGCTGATAGTTTAATTTGCGTCGCATTAAATGAGTTATTTTTGTTTTCTATGTGTCGATTGCTATTAGAACAGGAGGAAACCGCATGAATGAATGTGTTTGTGCCATTACTGGACACCGCCCAAGCCGGTTTAAGTTCAAATACAGTGAAGATTATGCCCTTTGCAAGAAGATCAAAGCTAATATGCTGGAGGTATTCCGAAAGCTACATGATGAAAAGGAAGTCCGGTGCTTTTATGTCGGCGGTGCCCTGGGTGTGGATATGTGGGCGGCTGAACAAATTCTTCGTTTGAAGGAGCAACCTGGATACGAAAATATTGAATTGATTGTGGCTCTGCCGTTTGTCGGACATGATGCCAAGTGGGATCAGCGCAGCAAGCGCCGGATGGAATTTATCCTGCAACATTGCGACAGAAAAGAAGTCGTCGGAAACGAGGATTGCCGTGAGAGTTATGTCAAGAGAAATTGCCACATGGTAGATCAGGCCAACTATCTGGTGGCCGTTTATGACGATGCGCGGAATCTGCGATCCGGGACAATGCAGTGTGTCAGATATGCGCGGAAGAACGATGTTCCGGTAGTTCTGATTCACCCAGACACAGCCAATATAACTTATCCGATGTAATCCATCAAGAGCGCCGGGTGTGACCTCGTTGGGCCTACACCTGGCGCTTTTCTTCAACCTTAGGATTTCTCTATCCAGAGGATATTTGATAAATCATTCTGCCCCCACTGACCACCGCCGAAAAGTCCTGATTTCCGTGATTTTTTTGCCCCTTAAATGCGTAGACAGGAGGGCTTTTCAATCGGGATTTTGGACAATGCAATAGTTTAATATATTTTGTTCTTTGCACTAAGTTGGCCTGATGAACACGCTAAAAGCACAGGATGAGGAAGTTGTTCTTTAAGAGATAGTGATAATTTAGAATAATAGCGTGCCTGCGACTTTTATTCAGCTATGATATAATGAAGATGTCAGACTTTGAGATTATTTTGAGATTTGAAAGATACAATATCGGATATGAAATGGAGGGAAAATCATGAAAACAAAGATTTTGATTGTCGATGATGAACGCGGCATCGTCGATATGATACAAAGTTACTTTCAAGCCCAATATGATATTTTGACTGCATACAGCGGTCAAGAGGCACTTCAAAAGGCTGGAAACGACCCGGATTTGATTTTGTTGGACATCAATATGCCGGATATAGACGGACTGACCGTATGCCAGAAGATACGGGATTTTATCACTTGCCCCATTTTATTTCTGACGGCCCGTATTGAATCCAGTGATAAGATCATAGGCTTTCAGGTTGGGGCAGATGACTATATTGTGAAACCATTTGATCTGGACGAATTAGGGGCGCGAATTGCCGCACACCTGCGACGGGAGCAGCGCCGTAAAAATAATTCTGCGGTTCGCTTCTTTGGTGAGTTGGCATTGGATTACTCAGCCCGGACAGCTGCAATCAATAGCCAGAATATCCCGTTGTCTAAACGGGAGTTTGAAATTGTGGAGCTTCTTTCCCTCAATGCAGGACAAGTCTTTGATCGGGAACGGATTTATGAGCTGGTGTGGGGATTGGATGGGGACGGAAATAGCGACACCATCATGGAACATATTCGGAAAATACGGGCTAAGTTTGCAGCATATTCGCTGCACAATTACATTGAAACAGTTTGGGGGTGTGGTTATCGGTGGAACGCCTGAAAAATATGGGGTTGAAAAAATCTTTTCTTGTTTTGTCTGTTTCCTGTGTTTTGCTTGCTCTCCTTCTCTTGGGGCTTGTTTTTGTGGTATGTACTTCGATCAGCAGCACCTTTCCCGCAGGGGGAATAGAAATTTTATCAGATGGTACAGTAATCAGGCTGGAAGCACCGACAGCATCCCAACAAACGATATTGTCAGTATTAGGTATTATACAAGTTGTCTCTTGCATTGCGCTCCCTATGGGAGGACTTGCCCTATCAGGAGTGCTATATTACCAGATTAAATTGAAGCAACCGATTGCTGTACTGCGAAATGGTATTACAAGGATTCAGAACCACGATCTTGATTTTTTCATGCCGGTTCATTCCCAAGATGAATTGGGACAGCTCTGTGCCACCTTTGATACCATGCGTGAAGAACTTTTGAAATCCAATCAGGAACTATGGCGGCAGATGGAAGAACGGAAAAGGCTAAATGCTGCGTTTTCCCATGATTTAAGAAATCCGATCACAGTCTTGAAAGGGAGTGTGAAATTGCTGCGTCAGGGTACAGTAGATAAGCAGACGATTGACAGACTGGAAAGCTATACCCAGCGAATTGAACAGTATGTAGAAGCTATGAGTAGCATACAAAGATTGGAGCAAATGCCCTTGCGGGTAAGTGAATATCCGTATTCCCTGTTGCACTCTGAATTAGAAGATACAGCAAAACTTCTTGCTGGGACATTCCGGCTATCCATTTCTGTACCTGAATACGGAACCGCGTCAATAGATCATGCGGTATTCCTGACTGTTGCGGAAAATTTGATTGGAAATGCTGCTCGTTTTGCCAAAAGTGAAATGATAATATCCCTGCAACAGCGGGAAAACCTTTTGCTTCTGTCGGTCACAGATGATGGCCCCGGTTATCCCGCAGAGTTGGTACAAAACGGCCCAAAACCATTTGGAAAACTGAATGGAGATTCCGCACACTTTGGGATGGGGCTTTATAGCAGCCAGACATTATGCCTAAAACACGGCGGAGCACTTACGCTGACGAATCGAAAGGATCATGGCGCAATAGCTACTGCTTCCTTTCAAACAAATCGGAAACCTTGAGCAATTTTTGAGATTTTTATTTTACACTCTCCTTATACCACAAATAAGGAGAGTGTTTTTTTATGAATATTGAGGCAAAAGAATTATCAAAAATCTACGGCAGCGGCGAAAGCCGTGTTGTCGCGTTAGATAAAGTCAATCTTGAAATTGCATCCAGCGACTTCATCTCCATTATGGGGCCTTCTGGCAGCGGAAAAAGTACCTTGCTTCATTTGTTGTCAGGGCTGGATAAGCCGACTTCTGGCAGCCTGACATACGATGGAAAAGACATATACAGTTTGGGCGACAAAGCTCTATCTGCTTTTCGCCGCCAGCGGATCGGCTTCATCTTCCAGCAGTTCAATCTGCTTCCCGTTCTGACCGCAAAAGAGAATATTATTATGCCTCTTTTGCTGGATAAAAAGCAGCCGGATGAAGCCTATCTAAAGCAGCTTACGGAATTGCTGGGGATTCGGGAGCGCCTTACCCATTTACCCCATGAGCTTTCCGGCGGTCAGCAGCAGCGTGTAGCGATTGCCCGCGCTCTGATTGCAAAACCCGATATTATCTTTGCCGATGAACCAACCGGAAATCTGGATAGCAAAAGCGGCAGCGAGGTCATGGAAATGCTGCAAAACATATGGAAGAAAATGGGTAAAACACTTGTTATCATTACCCATGACAGCCGTATTGCAAGAATGGCAGATCGGCAATTTGTCATTGTAGACGGGGTTCTTTCGGAGGTGACGGCAAAATGAAATCCTATTTAGCACTTACATGGAAAGAACTAAAAGCACAAAAAATCACAGCAATCTTAATTTTGATCGCGGTTATCATGTCTACGATCATGACAACGGTAGTCGGTCAATCCATTGGGATATTACAATCTATGCGGATAGATCAGGCGGCGAGTCTGAATGGAAACCGCTACGCAACCTTCCATCAGCTTAATCAAGAACAGGCCCAAAAACTGCACGAAGATGACCGCCTATACGATGTTGGCGATACAATCTTTGTCGGCAGTACGCCGTTAGGCAGCAGCAGTTTATCTCTATACCTTCGGGAGTATCACAATAATGCTCTATCTATGTATCCGTCAATCGGAACGATTAAAGAGGGACGTTTACCAGAGGCCGCAAATGAAATTGCATTACCAGAAGATAGTATCCAATATCTCGGATTAGATGTTGCGATTGGGGATACTGTTTCTCTGGATATGCGTGTGTCTCTTATGGATGGTTCTCTGCCAGAATTTGAATATTCCGGCAATTTTGTATTGACGGGTATTCTTGAAAGCAGCTATATCGGATATACGACCGGCACAGTTTCGGGAATTGTAGGAACCGGAACCGCAGAAAATTTACTGCCAAAAGAATATCTGCTTTATTCTACGGACTTTAAGACCTATGACAAGCAAAACTTTCAGAGCATTGTGTATGATCTTGCGGAGGAGTTGGATGTAGAGGATCGGTATATCCAGTACAACTGGATTCTCCTTGATGCCATCGGTATTTCTTATGATGAGGCAGCCAGCAGTGATACTGGTGCAGGTTTTTCATTTATGACCGTGGCGTGTGTTTTGGTAGGATTGCTGGTCTTATTTGCAGCCGGATTGGTTATTTACAACATTCTCAAAATTTCCATTACAAAACGCATTAGGGAATATGGAACACTTCGCGCAATCGGTGGAGAGCGTGGACAAATTTATCGTCTTGTTTCCTTGCAACTCCTAATCCTTTGTGGGATTGGTATTCCAATCGGGCTGATACTCGGTACATTATCCGCAAAGGGAGTGCTGATTGCTGCTACGGGTGTTCTTAATCCTGATATATTCATGGCAAATAGTGTTTCTGAATTGAATGCAGCGATCAGCAACGCCAGTACGGTGAAGTTTCCCATGCTCATTGTTAGTGTAGCAGTCACACTTCTATTTGCTCTGCTGGCTGCCTTTCCCGCTGCCTGGTACGCATCCCGTGTATCCCCGACAGTCGCCATGTCTGGCCACTCTGTGAAAATCAAACGTCGCGGAAAAAGAAATCACAAAATACACAATTTTGAAGCCTACTATGCGAGGTTGAATTTGAAACGTGGGCGTGGCAGAACGCTTGTCACGATTCTTTCCCTTGTTATGAGCATTACCGTCTTTGTTGCTTTGCAGAGCTTTACCAATCTGCTGGATGCCAGCAATTCGGTTCAGGATATGTATTTCAGCGATTACGACATTACAAATGAAACATCAGGTATTCCGGCGGAAGCTGTAAACACATTGAAGGCAAACGACGCAGTAGAAAGCCTTTTCGCTGCCAGACTTTCCATATTTATGCCGGGGGCTGGTGACGAGCTTCCCTTTGAAACAGATTTATCCGTGCAAAGTCACGAGACCTTTCAGCTTGCAAACATTGATGATGGGTTATTAGAAATCTACGCGCCTGACCTTTCTGAGCAGGATAAGCAGGCGCTAAACGATGGAACAGGCTGCCTCGTCAAAAATCCGATTCCTTTTTCTTACGGGGATACCCCTGTGGAGCATACGGAACTTTCTGTTGGTGATACGGTTCAGTTAGGAGGCAAAACGCTTCGTGTAATAGGGCTGATTGATACTCCCATCACAATCAACAACGAGGGCTTCATCAACGGTGTCCAGCTTATTGTGAATGAAGAAATATATTGCACGCTGCTTGAAAATGACGCTTATTCGGAAATCTATTTGACATTACAGGATGGTGCAGATGTAGATTATTTTGAAACCATATTGGATGATTGGTGCAGCGAATATCCGGGTGCTCACTGGCTTTCTTATCTTGAAAGCAGCAACGAAATGGCAGAGAGCTTTGAACAAATCAAAATGCTTTGCTGGGTACTGATTATCTTTATTGGAATGATTGGCATATTGAATATCATTAACACCGTTTACAGCAATATCCATACCCGCGTCAATGAGATCGGTGTGCAGCGAGCCATTGGAATGAGTGCTACAAGCCTATATAAAACATTTCTGTGGGAGGGCGCTTATTATGGAATTTTCGCATCATTGATTGGCGCGGTGTTGGGCTATATCTGTTGTGTTTTTGTCAATGCAGCACAAACAGATACATTACAACTTATCGCTATCCCTGTTTTGGCAATTTCCGAAGCTGCAATCATTTCCATTTTGGCTTGCCTGTTGGCAACAGCCATCCCCTTACGGAAAATTTCAAATATGAGTATCGTAGATTCGATTGAAACTATCGAGTAATCTCGGAATTTTAATATCAAGCAAACCTGCCCCGCCTCACGGGGAAAGAAAAAAACCGTTGCGGGGCAGGTGATATTGTGCGCCCACTTTCCATATCCCTGCGGCGGTTTTGAGAGATCAAGGCTGCCGCTTCTCTTTGCCCTGCACAGGATCGACGGGGCACTGTAAAGTAAAAATGAAAAAATAAGACCCGAAAGGACAAAAAAGCTCTATGCAACGAGCAGAAGCTCTCGTTTGCGTTTTTTGGACAGGTTGAGGCCGGCACACTGAGCCGGAGTAAGACCATTCAAGGCGGAGTGAGGGCGGACGAAGTTGTAAAAGAAGATGAACATGGAAATAAGGTTGTTGGCGGAAGCAAAAGAGGAAAAGCCCTGCTTGGTCTTGTACCAAGCCTTGAACTGCTTGTTAAAGCACTCAATGAGGTTGTTGGTAATATCATCGTGGAAGCTTTCCACGCGAATATGCTTTACCCCATACAGCGTCTTGACAGGTATCTGATAGGCAAAGTAACGGTCGCTGACAATGGCTTGGGGTGTTCCCAAAGGCTTCACGGCATCTAATATGGTGAAAGCCTGAGGACTGTCTCTATGGCGATCCAGATGGAAGCCGAGGACAAAGCGGGTTTCGCTGTCGAGAATAAGCCAGAGGTAGTATTTCTCGCCCTGTATCTTAATTACGGTTTCATCGGCGTGCCACTCGTCAGAGTTAAAATTGAGCGCCGGAATGAGCTGTAAGGCAATGTTTTGGAACATGGGTGCGAACTTGGTGCACCAGTTGCTGATGGTGGTGTGGGATACCCGGACGTTCATCACAGTACGCAGAATCAAAGCGATATTGCGGAACGAGTTCTTGCCCAGATAGAACATGCTCAAAGCCATGAGGATCACATGGACAGGATAGCGCATCCTTTTGAAATCCGTCTTACCGAACAGCTTGGACATGGACGGCGGCTGAATAGAGGAGGGTTTCGGCACAAAGACAGAATGTCGGCATTTTTTATCACAGCAGGTGTACTGCGCATAGTGCTCGCGGTCATGATGCAGATACATGGCTTTGCCGCAGACTGGGCAGGAAGGATAAGAAGACTTTTTCGGCCTTCCGATTCTTGTAGATCCTCCGGGCACAAACTGATGCCAACACTTCTTGCACAGATATTTTTGATGACCATGTTTGTCTTTTCCGTAGCGATAAAAGTCTGTTTTGTTGTTGCATTTCGGACAGCTTATTTGGTATAATTTTTCCATGAAGACTCGTCTCCTTTCGGGAGTACTTTGGATTTGTGGTAAAACCATTGTACCTCAAGGGCTGGCGGGTCTTCAACTTTCATTTAACTTTACAGTACGATCGACGGCCCACGGAGGGAATTGTATGAACGAAATTATAGTGATCCGTATTTCCGATCCAGATGAAAGTGTCTTCCGCTCCATCCTTGGAGCCTTACAAGGAAAAGATATTCAGATTCTCCATACTACCGACCTTGAGGCTTCTGCTCCTTCTGCCCTGACTCTGGGAGATATTGAGATATTCCCAGAGCAGCGGCGGGTCACAAAGGCCGGTGTGGAGATCTGCCTGAACTACGGGGAGTTCTCTATCTTTTACTGCATGGCCCGCCGCCCCGGTCATGTGTTTAGCCGGGAGCAACTCTATAATGCGGCCTGGGGTGAGGACTATGAATTAGGCTCCAATACTGTGGACAACACAATCTGGCGACTACGGAGCAAGCTGGAGCCTGACCCAAAGCACCCCACCTATATCAAGACTGTTTTTCGAGTGGGATATAAAATTGAAAAATAGTATACCAAAAGCGCCGGGTGTGGTCTTATCAGTCCTACACCTGGCGCTTTTCTACAACTTCAGAATTTCTATCCAGCGGATGTTTGATGAATTATTCTACCATCCCACTGACCACCGCCGAAAGTTCTTGGTTGCCATGGGCTTTCTGCCATCTTGACATCCGTATCTGTATGTATTATACTGTACTTGTAACAGTGATACAGTTAGATTGGAAACGAAGGTGAGAATTTGGAGATAGTCGTAAGCAATAAAGCAAGCCGACCTCTGTATGAGCAGATTTCTTCACAGATTAAAGCGGCTATTATGAGTGGCGAGCTGAAGGCTGGTGAAGCGATCCCCTCTGTGCGTTCACTGGCAAAATCATTGCATATCAGTATTCTTACGGTGCAAAAAGCGTATGCCACTCTGCAAGAAGATGGTTTTATTGAAACAACTGCGGGAAAAGGCTGCTATGTATCAGCACAAAACCAAGACTTCTATCTTGAAGAACAACAGAAGAAAATCGAAGAAAAATTTGCAGAGGCAATCGAGATCGCACGCACAAGCGGTATATCTCTTGATAAGTTGACCGACTTACTTACACTTATGTATCAGGAGGATGATGGAGAATGAATGATGCCTTAACTATTTCAGGTCTAACCAAAACCTATAAGGATTTTAAGCTGAATGGGATTTCTTTTTCTGTTCCCTGTGGCTCGATTGTAGGCTTGATTGGCGAAAACGGGGCTGGAAAAAGCACAACCATCAATGCAATATTGGGCCTTATTCAGAAAGAGGCTGGAAGCATTTGTATTTTAGGTAAAGAGCAGATCGACAGCGAAATCAAGGAGCAGATTGGCGTAGTATTTGACGGTAACAACTACCCTGAAATTCTTTCGCCTCAAAAGCTCAACCGGGTTATGAAAGAGATTTACCACTCGTGGGATGAACACACGTTTCAGAACCTTTTGAGAAAATTTTCTTTGCCTGCTGACAAGCTAATCAAGCAATTTTCAAAGGGAATGAAAATGAAATTGGCTATTGCGGTTGCATTGTCCCATAATTCCAAGCTGCTGATTTTGGACGAGGCCACCAGCGGGCTTGATCCCGTTATCCGCGATGATATGTTGGATATTTTGTTGGACTTTGCACAGGATGAAACTCACTCCATTTTGATTTCTTCACATATCACGACCGACCTTGAAAAAATTGCTGACTATATCGTTTTCATCCATGAGGGGCAAGTGGTGTTTTCTAAGCCGAAAGATGATCTGACTGAACAGTATGGCATTATCAAGTGCGGAGCTGCACAGTTTGATGCTCTGGAAAAATCCGACATCATTGTATATCGCAAGATGGATTATGAATGGCAGGTTTTGATTGCCGACCGGGATGCCATGAAGAAAAAATATCCCAAAGCACTAATCGAGCCTGCTACGATTGACGAAATTATGCTTCTCTATGTAAAGGGCGAACGGGGGAAATAATATGAAAGGTTTACTGCTTAAAGATTATTACTTAATCAAGTCTGTGCTGTATATCATACTTGTGGTTTTCACCGTGGTTGGAATAGGAATGTCTTTTTTGACTTCCACATGGGTTTTGACTGTAATTGCAACGGTCATGCTCGGAATGATTTCTGTAACCACAATCAATATGGATAGAAATTCCGGCTGGAAAAAAGTTTCGATTGTTTTACCTGTATCCCAAACAGCCATTTTGGATTGCAAGTATATCCTGTATTTACTGCTTAGTGGCGTTGGTCTGTTTTTGGGTGTTATTCTGGGTGTTGTGGCTTCTATATTCAAAGGTCAACTTGACTATCAAACCATGCTGTTGTTTGTTGGCATCAGTGTTGCTATGGCGTTGTTTTCTGGAAGCATGACAATACCATTCACATTCCTATTCAGTGAAGAAAAAAGCACGCTGGGCTTAATAATAGCATACCCCGTTTCTGCTGCTGTATTTGTGGGAGCTGCGTTACTAATTGATAACAAGTTAATCGCCTGCGGCCTTGTTACTGTCGTTGGTATTCTGCTTTATGTTGTTTCTTGGTTGATCGCAAGAAAGCTCATTGTAAAAAGAGATATAAACTAAAAAGGAGAGTAATTTATGGCTAACAAAGAAAAACGGTTTGAGACGATTTACACGCAGGGGACTTCATGGAGCGTTATTGTGGACAATGAAACAGGGGTTAATTACCTTGTCCATGATACTGGGATAACCCCCTTGTTGAATAAAGATGGCAGTATTGTCATTACCGAAGTGGAAAAATGATTCAAGTGGAGAAAACAGAATTTATCCGTTGCCCAATTTGCGGAAATAAAACACGCGACAAAATTCGGGAGGATACCATCCTAAAAAACTTCCCTCTCTTTTGTCCCAAATGCAAAAGCGAGTGTCTAATTGACATTGAACAATTCCATATAACTGTTATCAAAGCGCCAGACGCACAGCCGCAGAGCCGATAACTTACAAGGTTTGATCCCTTGTGGTTATCGGCTTTTCTTTTCAAGGGAACTAAAAATGTGGGATATAGAAGTAAAAGAAACCGTTTGGCAGCGACTTGCCAATGAAATTTTCTTTCGTATTCTTCGTCGGGAATACATGATTGGTGAAAAGTTACCATCGTATATCAATATTGCAAAGGAGGCTGGAAGCAGCCCAGAAACAGTCAGAAAAGCATTGCGTGAATTACAACGATATGGTGTGATTGAAAAAACTCGGCTGGGATATTTTGTGACTTCGGATGAAGCTAAAATAATCTCTTTTCGTCAGCAGTACCTTGCATCTATTGAAAAGGAATATCTTGACGCCAAAGAAAAAGTAACCAACCTTGACAAAGGGAGCCGAAATGCTTAAAATCAAAATATACTGTATGCTTAGAAAGAGGTGAGCATGATGTTATTCGGAAAATTTGCCATTGATTTCGGCTCCAAACAAGTTTATACCACGAAACATTGTGCGGAGCCTTTTCGGAAAGTTGATCTATAAAATGGAAAGGCCGAGGCAGGTTTAAGGCTGTCTTTGGTTTTTATACCCTTTTATCAGATCAACGATAGATAATTGACTGTTTAGGCCACAGACAATGTTTTGTTTGTGGCCTTTTGTTATGCCCATTTTAGGGCAACTATGCAGAGGGCGCACAGATTTGTGTGTCCTCTTTTTGATTTCAAAGGGGAATTGATATGACCGAAGAACAAAATTTATTAAACGGGAGCGTGCCAAAGAAGTTGGCTGCTTTTGCATTTCCGCTGCTTCTGGCAAATATTCTGCAATCACTCTACAACGTAGTGGATATGCTGGTAGTCGGCCAATTTGTAGGTGATACGGGGCTTGCTGCCATCAATAACGCATCTAAATTATGCTATATAATTAACTCTATCTGTATTGGTATGACAATGGGCGGGGCCGTTCTGATTGCCCAATATAAAGGGGCAAATGATAAAAAGGGACAGGCTGAAACTTTCCAAACGCTGGCTGTGCTTTCTTTGGTGTCCGCTCTGCTTGTAACTGTTATCGGGTTGGTGTTTTACCAGCCGCTATTTCAAATATTAAATGTTCCGGCAGACGCATATCAAGATGCCTGCGATTATATGAAGATCATTTGCTGGGGAACGGTATTTGTCTTTGGATATAACGCTGTATGTTCTGTACTCAAAGGATTAGGTGATTCCAAATCTCCCCTTTATTTCGTAGGGATTGCCACGATTATCAATATTGTTTTAGACATTCTGCTGGTAGGCCCTTTGGGAATAGGAACAGCCGGAGCTGCTTATGCCACTATCACAGCACAGGGAATTTCTTTTTTGATTTCCATTTTCTATTTAAGAAAACACAAAGTATTCTTCTCTGCTGATGTTCACAAGCGGTTTACACTCCAAATGGATAAACTGGTTTCCATTCTTAAAGTTGGGCTGCCTACCGCAATTCAAATGGTAGTTGTGAACACAGCTTATCTGCTTGTAACCGGTATGCTAAATCAATTTGGTACTTCTGTATCTGCTGCTTCTGGTGTTGGATTGCAGATCAATACCTTTGCCGGTATGCCCTGCTGGGCTATCGGACAAGCGGTTACAGCGATGGTAGGCCAGTGTATCGGTGCCGGAGAGATAAAACGGGCGCGGAAAGTAGTTAAAATTGGTTTGCTGCTGAATGTTTCTGTAACCCTTGTTGTTGTAATTGGTGTTCAAGTTTTTGCCGAACAACTGATCCTGCTTTTTGGCAGTACCAGTGCAGAAGTAATCAACGACGGAGTGTATTATCTGCGGATTTGCTGCGGTGTCAACAGCCTAATTTACGCTGTCATGTATACATTGGATTCTTTTGCGATTGGGGTAGGTGCTGCAAATATCGCTATGCTCAATGCGCTACTGGATGCGGTAATTGTACGTCTGCCGGTGAGCTGGCTTCTTGCCTTTACACTTAGTATGGGCTTTCCGGGGATTTATTATGGACAGGCTCTTTCCCCGATCTTGCCAGCTATTGTTGGATTTCTCTATTTTCAAAATAAAGGCTGGGAGCGAAAAACGCTTATTCAGAAGAAAAGAGAAATTTGAATGGAGATAATTCAATAACCGCATAAGCGTACCACATGAAATTAAAAAAATAACTTTTCAACTGCCGGGCGACGGCAAAAAGAAAAAAAGCCGTCGTTCAGCAGTGTTTTCCCATGCCCAATTAACAATGCGGCGGCTTTGAAAAATCAAGGCCGCCGCTTCTCTTTGCCCGGCGCAGGATCGGTGGCCCAAGGAGAGAATCGCATGAAAGAGATTATTGTCATCCGTATTTCTGACCCAGATGGAAGTGTCTTTCAATCTATTCTGGGAGCCTTACAGGGGAAAGATGTTCAGGTTCTCCATGCTACTGACCTTGCGCCTTCTGCCCTGACTCTGGGGGATATAGAGATATTCCCAGAGCAGCGGCGGGTCACAAAGGCCGGTAGGGAGATTTGCCTAAACTACGGAGAGTTTTCCATGCTTTACTGCATGGCCCGCTGCCCTGGACGTGTATTCAGCCGGGAGCAGCTCTACAATGCTGCCTGGGGCGAGGACTATGAATTAGGCACCAACACCGTGGACAATACAATCTGGCGACTACGGAACAAGCTGGAGTCTGACCCAAAGCATCCCACCTATATCAAGACTGTTTTTCGGGTGGGATATAAAATTGAGAGATAGGTACAAAAAGCGCCGGACGCTATGGCTACATTGCCTACGTATCCGACGCTCTTTTTTATTTTCCTACACTAATGCTATAAATAACAATATTAGCGGGGAGAAAAGATAGAAGTGTCCAAAAACCAAGTATAATTTCGTTATAAGTATTAAAAGAAAAACGAGGAAATTTTACATTTCTCGATGAAGTCCTGATGATTTCTTCAAGATAAACTCTTACTGTGACAGTCTACCCATCCCCTGGGAAAAAGTGAGGTGAGGCCGATGAGGGGCTGCAAAAACAGTATCATACATAATCAGCGCATACGGCGGTCTTTATCTTATGGATAAGGGCCGCCTTTCTTTATGCTATCGACAAATTCCGAGGGAAACGGTCAAGGTTCCCCAAATTTAGAACTTACAATTAAAAATTATCAGCAAAGGCGGCAGCGTAGAACTGCCACATTGATGGAAGAAAGGGGATGATGCCAGCCGCCTGTGTGCCGTCCGCATAGCAGCGGACAAGGAGTAACAGTGCTATGGATCAGAAAATCCGCAGCATTGAGAAGTTGCTTTTTGTCCCATATCAACGACACACGGCTTTCAATGGACAAATTTCAATAGGCGTTGGTCTGCGTTTTTGTGCGCGGGAGTTTTCCCCAAGTGGGGACAAACCCCCGCCTGCCGGTGCTGCCTGCTCTATTGGACTTCTCAATGCACATATCCAGGAAGCGGCTGATTTTGTATTCCGATACAAAGTCGGCCGCTTTCATTTAAGGCTCCCTGAACAAAGAGTTAGGGGGCCGCCACCTCCGATTTGTTTTCCGCAAAAAACAAATCGGAGGTAACAGAGGTGCAAAATTATCGCAAAAGCGACTATGCGATAAACAAAAACAGCCCAAATATCGTTTATCGCTTTCATAACGAAATCATAGAAATCACACTGGAGGATTATCTGAAGGAGAATCCTGACAAAACGGAACATGACTTTGCAGAGCTGAAAGCCCTATCCGATCAAATCTACTATGAGCAGGATCGGGCAGAGAGCGCCCAGACCCGCAAGGATGTTTCGATCCATGGTCTGGAGGAAACGGAGCATTGTGCCACTCGCGCTCTGGATGAAGAATGGGAAGAACGAGTTGTTGACATACAGAACCGCAAGTATGCCTGGAAAGCCTTGGAGCAGCTTTTTACAGTAGGCGCTTTGACCGAGGTTCAGAAACGGCGATTCCGGCTTCATGTTTTTCAGGGACTCTCTACCCGGCAGATCGGTCGCATGGAACGAACAAGCCATCAAGCCGTTGCCAAATCCATAAACCTGGCGATTGCCAAACTTAAAAAATATTTTGCAGCACAGGGTTGACACCCCTGCGGTTTCAGGACGATAGGTGAAAGGCATTCTTTCGAGTGTTTTCATTTTGCCTGGACCTTGACAGCTGAATAGACAGCATTTCCGGTACAAGAACCATGTATGAGCGAATCAGGCGCGCCGCCAAGAAGGATAAGCCAAGGAGGTGATGAACAAGGCTATCCTAAGCGATCAACGTATGCCTGAAACCTGGAGGTGGCACTTCGGGACGCGGTGACTGCATGGGGACTTAAAGATACTTCCTCACGGCCTCCTAAAGACTTGGGAGGAACCCTGCGGCGCACGAGTAAAACGACGCTGTGGAGTTATGACAGCCGCGCCAGCGGAGACCGGAAGTGTTCCCATCGTCAGGGGGCGTGGCAAATGTGGCGAAAATAACCGATTAAATCAGGAAAGCTGTACCCATTTACTGTTAGCAACAGCAGATCACAATGTGGGTACAGCTTTCTTTTCAAAGTCAGATACCATGCGCTGGCAGCTTCGGTTGCCAGCGCATTCATGTGATTTTGAAAGCCACAACCACATCCTTGACAGAAAGGGGGAACACTTATGGAAAAATTGATTTCTCGGAAAGAGGCTGCCAAATTACTGGGGATCAGCATTGCCACTTTGGATGCAGCCCGAAACAGCGGGCTGATTTCTTACGTTCAGTATGTGCAGAACGGCTGTGTGTATTTTACAGATGCTGGCCTTCAGGAGTATATCGCAAAATGTACCCACCGTGCAAAGCCGATGGAAAAAAGCACTACATTCCGCAAGCCGCGAAGCGCAAGAGGTTGAGCTATTTCGTATCCTTGCTGGAATATAAAATGTCTGATAAAACAAAGGTACAGCGCTGGAGATTATTCTTAGGAGGTGACGGAATTGGCCAAAAGGCAAATAATAATTCCTGAATATGGCACCGTCATGAAAAAGGGTGTCCTGTATTATAGAACCAGAATCAAAGATGCGAACGGAAAGCTCATTGCTCTTTACGCAAAAACACCTGAAGAACTTTACAAAAGAGAAACGATTGCGTTGGAGCAGATTGAGAATGCTACTTTCCATCGGAAAACGCCCACGGTGGCCGAGTATTGTGAAAAGTGGCTGCTGATGCAATCGGTCCATGTGCGAGCAACCACCTTGACGGACTATACCTCAAAGGTCAGGCGGCATATCATTGCAGAATTGGGAGATAAGCGGATGGGAGAGGTCAGCCTGGACGATATTCAGCTTGCTCTCGTTCCAGTTTCCAAGAAATCCGTATCGGTTTACAAGTCCGTGGTGATTCTTTATAAGTCTATCTTTCGTTCAGCAATGGAAAGCCGGATTATCGACCACAACCCGACGATTCATCTAACGACAAAAGGGGGCGGCGTTCCCCAGGAGGATCGGCTGGCTTTGACAGACGAACAGGTAGAACGCCTTTTAGACGCGATCCGAGGTTTGCCGCCTTATGTATTTGTTATGATCGGCTTGTATGCGGGTCTGCGACGGGAAGAAATTCTTGCATTGCAATGGGATTCTGTATATCTGGATACGGATACCCCATACCTGACTGTAAGGCGGGCATGGCACACAGAGCATAACAGACCGGTCATCCTGGATGAATTGAAAACAAAGGCAGCGGAGAGAAACATCCCCCTCCCTGTTTGCTTAGCAGAGTGCTTGAAAGCGGCAAAAGCAACCTCGACTTCGGAGTATGTAGTTTCAAACCGGGATGGCGAACCGCTGTCTTACACACAGTTTAAGCGGCTCTGGCAGTATATTGTTACCAGAACCGTTAAGGAACGGTCGTATTATAGGTACGAAGATGGAAAGCGTGTAAAACATACGGTTACCCCTGTTCTTGGAGAAAAGGCAGCTCATAATGGCAAGGTGGTTTACAGCTTGGATTTTGAGGTTACTCCACATCAGCTGCGGCATACCTACATCACCAACCTCATTCATGCATCGGTAGATCCCAAAACAGTTCAATACCTGGCAGGCCATGAAAGCAGCAAGATTACCATGGACATCTATGCAAAGGTCAAATACAACCGGCCGGATGAGCTGGTGAGATCAATGAGCAGCGCATTTGCAGGCTGGGAAGCAGTTTAAGAATAAAATAGGAAGTGAAACAGGAGCGAGGCAAGGATGTCTCGCTCTTTGTTTTGCCCAGGCCGTATCTTTGATTAAATTGAGGCTTTCTGATAAAAAGAGAGTGTAGATACGGAAACTGCACTTTATCAGGAAAGGAAGATCGAAGATGGCTAAAAGGAAACCGGAGGTCCCGAAGTATGGAACCATTACATTAAAAGGAATCCAGTATTACAGGACCCGGATAATGGACGCAGATGGCAAGCAGGTGAGTCTGTACGCCACTACTTGCGAGGAATTGTATGAGAAGGAATTAGAGGCGCGGCGGCAGGTGGAGGAGATCATCTTTCATCGGCAGCATCCAACGGTGGCAGAGTATTGCGAAAAGTGGCTGCTCATGCAGTCGGCAAAAGTTTCTGCCTCTACGCTCAGAGGCTATACGAGGGACATGAAAAACTATATCATCAAACCCTTGGGCGAGATGTATATGGAGGAAGTCACTTCTGATGATATTCGGTTGGCGCTTGTCCCGCTGTCGAAAAAGTCAGAGGGATTGTATAATAAGGTAAATATGCTCCTAAAATGTGTTTTTTACACGGCAGAGCGGAGCCAAATTCTCGAACACAATCCCTGTGAGGGAATATCGGGTAAGGGCGGAAAGCCAGCAAAAAAGAGGGAGGCATTGACAGATCAACAGGTAGCCGTGCTTCTGGATACAGTCAAAGGGCTTCCTCCCTACCTATTTATTATGCTTGGATTGTATTCCGGTCTGCGCCGAGAAGAAATCCTCGCGCTGCAATGGGACTGCGTATTTCTGGATGAGCCTACACCTTATCTATCGGTAAGGCGAGCGTGGCGTACAGAGCATAACAGACCGGTGGTTTCTACGGTGCTAAAGAGTAAAGCAGCCAAAAGGGACATTCCAATTCCCAAGTGTCTGGTGGATTGTCTGCGGGAAGCCAAGGAAACCTCCCATTCGGACTTTGTGATTGCAGACAGCAATGGAGAGCCGTTGGCTGCATCCCAGTTTCAGCGAGTATGGAAGTATGTAGTTGTCCGGTCCACCAAGCCCCGCAACTATTATAAGTATGTGAATGGGCAGAGCATCAAATACACGGTTACCCCAACGCTGGGCATGACCCAGAAAAATCAACCCAAAATCAGATATACGCTGGATTTTGATGTAACCCCGCATCAGCTGCGACACACTTACATTACCAATCTGCTCTATGCTGGTGTTGATCCAAAGACCGTCCAATACCTTGCTGGACATGAAAACAGCAAAACAACTATGGACATCTACGCCAAGGTGAAGTACAATAAACCAGAGGAGCTGTTTGGGGTGGTAAACGGTGCTTTCCATCAGGCTCCGGCTCAATGAAAACCCCCTGTTTTTTGTGGTTACCACATAGGATAACCGAGAGCTAAAAAGCCGGAAAAGCCCGGAATATCAAGGAAAATCGGCTCTAAAACTCGCGCAATACGGTCTCAAGGCAGCTCGTCGCGCGCCTCAGTTCTCCAAGC
>UMGE01012049.1_pt1 | contig 31480 bp, 18 predicted proteins | sample 1965191 | NCBI WGS metagenome assembly UMGE01 (sample SAMEA4836065, study PRJEB28245) | human gut metagenome | biome: gut microbiome; material: fecal sample | place: Denmark | collected 2008 | reverse complement strand
TTTTAAAGAACTTCGCTGAAGAATTTCGTTCAGCGCAGAAAAAAAGTTTATCTGAACTTTCTCTTCTTGTCAAGAACATTTCAACGATTCGATTGAATGCATCTCAATGTCTCTTGATTTTCTGCCTCTCGTTCGAAGCAGGTTGCGAACTATATAGGGTTCATTTCGTCTTGTCAAGGGCAAAAAAACCGCGGTCTCATGGAACGCGGATTTCTGCGCTTTAGCTGCGGATCAGGCCGGCGGCCTCCAGCTCCCTGCGGCGGCTCTCTTTGAGGACATTCACCCAAATCCGCTTTTGGCCGTCCTCATTGGCTTCCAAGTAGACGCCCTGAAGTTCAGGGGCGAATCCCGGGAACCGATTGACGCCGACAGCCAGCGCTTCGAAATACGCCTTTACCGCACCGCCCCAGATTTCACCCGGAACACAGCAGATGACACCCGGCGGATACGGCAGCGCGCCTTCCAAGGCGATGCGCTCTTCAGCTTCAGCGAGCGGAATGTACTCGGCATTGCCGCGCATAAATTCAAAGTTCGCCTGCTGAGCAGACATGACAGCCTTGGGAAAATGCTCCCGGCGAAACATTGCTTTCTGCAGATCCTTGATATTGAATTCGCGGGAGAAATCGTGCATTTCCTGACAAAGCTCGCGAATGCGGTAACCCTCGTAGCGCTCTTCCCAGTCGCGGTAAACCTGCGGAATCACCTCCTTCATCGGCGCATTAGCGTCAAGCAGACGCTCAAACCGGGCAATCTGCGTTGTCAAAGACGAGATCTTGGCTGTCGTCTGCGACGGCGTCAGCAGGAAGAGAATCGAGTTCAGGTCACACTTCTCGGGCACAACGCCGTGCGCACGAAGGTAGTTGGCCAGAATCGTCGCGGGCACGCCGAAGTCCTCGTACTCGCCGGTTTCAGTATCAATGCCCGGCGTCGTTAAGAGAAATTTGCACGGATCCACAAAGTACTGGTTGGAACCATATCCTTCAAAGGCATGCCATTTCGCCCCCGGTTCGAATTTAAAGAACCTCAGGTCGCGTGCGATTTCCTCGGTGGGATAGCTCTCCCACGGACGGCCGATCACGACCGGCGGCACAAAAGGCTGAATGTAGCGGCAGGTGCGTTTGAGCTGCTTGCGCGCCTCAATGCCGATCTTCACGCATTCGGCCCAAATGCGGCGTCCCGAGACGCCCGAATGCATCTTGGCATTGATGTCAATCGAGGCAAAAAGCGGATAGAAGGGAGAGGTAGACGCATGAAGCATAAAGGCGTTGTTCACCTGCTTATGCGTCACATACCGTGCCTGCCCTTTCACATGGGCATCCTTTTTGTGAATCTGCGAGGTCTGTGAAAAACCCGCCTGCTGCTTATGCACGGACTGCGTGACGAAAATGCCCGGATCGTCAGGTCCGAGCTCAAGGAGCAGCGGCGAGCAGTCCTTCATCATCGGAATGAACTGCTCGTAACCGACCCAGGCAGAGTCAAAGAGAATGTAGTCGCACAAGCCTCCAATGCGGTCCACCACCTGACGGGCGTTATAGATGGTGCCGTCATAGGTGCCAAGCTGAATCACAGCGCAACGGAAGGGTCTCGGCGCATCTGCCTTTTCCGGCGCAATCTCAGCCACGCGGCGGCGCAGCTCCGCTTCGTCAAAGCACGCATCATCAATGCCGCCGATAAACCCATACGGATTGCGCGACGTTTCCAGATACACCGGACGCGCACCGGCAAGCACCAGCGCCCCCTGATGACAGGATTTGTGGTTGTTGCGGTCAAAGAGCACCAAATCACCTGGGGTGAGGAGCGAAGAAAGCACCACTTTGTTCGAAGTAGACGTACCGTTGAGCACAAAGTACGTCTTGTCTGCATTGAACACCTTGGCTGCATGCTTTTCGGCCTCAGCCGCGGCCCCCTCATGAATCAGCAGGTCCCCCATGTCCACGTCCGCATTGCACAGATCGGCACGGAAGATGGTTTCACCGAAAAAGTTGGTGAATTCACGACCGGCCGGATGACGGCGGAAGAACGCGCCGCCTTGGTGCCCCGGGCAGTCGAACTGCTCGTTGGCTGTGCTGACGTAGCGGCGAAGACTGCGAAAGAACGGCGGCAGAATCTTTTCCTCATAACTCGTCGCCGCATCCACAAGCTGTCGGACGAAGTAGGCCTCTTCGACCGGATCGTCGTTGACGACGCCCATGCAGCGTCCGATCAGCTCGTCGGGCACGTAGCGGCCTCGTTCGACAAAAATGAAAATAGGAATGCCGAAGCCGTAAGCCTCAATGCGGTCGAGTTCGCCCACTTCGGCGTCCTCTACTGACATGAGCACCACGCTCGTCTCTGTCATTTCTGCTTCGGAAAGCTTCACGACGACCCGATCCTTCGGGAAGTTTTGGAAGGACACGTTGTTGCTCACGGCAATGGCAAGCTTCTGCATGACGAAAGATCCTGAAATGAAATGGCGGCGGCCAATGAGATGCCGGCGCGCGTATCTTAACGGGAGAAGATGCGGATTTTGAAGCACTGCAGACAGTTCGAGCAGCCTGCAGCATAAAAAGGCTGAAGCCGCGCAAGGCGATGCGGCCTCCCGCGGCTTCATTCATTTAAGCATACCGGCCGCTCAAGATGTCGGCCGGCAGGCACTCACCTGATCAGCCGACCCACTGGCGGGCGTTGCGGAACATGCGCATCCACCCGGAGGCTTCCGACCATTGAGCCGGATGCCACGAGAGCTGAACAGCACGGTGGCTGCGTTCCGGATGAGGCATCATGATCGTAAAGCGCCCGTCATCGGTCGTGAACGCCGCGAGGCCGCCCTCGGAACCATTCGGGTTCTGCGGATAGTAGACCGCGGGCTTTCCATTGCCGTCAACAAATCGGGCAGCGGCGTGCGAGAGCACCTCGTCTTCGGACTTGAGGAATTCGACGCGTCCCTCGCCGTGACTATTGACGATCGGCATCACCGAACCGGCCATTCCGGCGAAAAGAATCGAAGGGGACTCGAGAATTTCAACCGAAACGAGGCGTGCTTCAAACTGTTCAGAACGATTGCGCAGGAACTGCGGCCAGTGGGAAGCCCCCGGGATGAGCGAACGCAGACGGCTCATCATCTGGCAGCCGTTGCAGACGCCAAGACCAAACGTGTCGCCGCGCTCAAAGAAGGTGCGGAACATGGCCGAAAGACGATCATTGTTGAGAATCGTCGCCGCCCAGCCGCCGCCGGCGCCGAGAACGTCGCCGTAAGAGAACCCGCCGCAGGCTGCCAGCCCCTTGAAACCCGAAAGATCCAGACGTCCCGAGAGGAGATCGGTCATATGAACATCCCAGGGTTCGAATCCGGCACGCAGGAAGGCCGCAGCCATTTCGTTCTGTGAGTTCACGCCTTCTTCACGCAGGATGGCAATCTTCGGACGAACGCCGGACGCAATGAAGGGCGCTGCAATGTCTTCATCGACATTGAACGTCGTCTTGGCAATGAGATTCGTCGCGCGCTCGGCAGAGATGCCTTCAAACTCTTCATCTGCGCAGGCCGGATTGTCGCGGCCGCGGGCAATGAGATGCGAAGCTTCGCTCCAGGCGGACTGGAGCTTCTCGCGCGGGAAGACCGCAAGCGTCTCACCGTTGGCGCAGACTTCAAGCGCGTCGCTCTTGATAAATTCACCCACGAAATGGCAGCAGTCGGCAAGACCGGCCGCACGCATTTCAGCAACCACTTCCTTCACGCGGTCGCTCGGAACCTGAATCAAGGCACCGAGCTCTTCGTTAAAGAGCGTATTGAGAACCGTTGCGCCGTGAGCCTCAAGGAGAGAGTCGAGCGTGAGGCGGATGCCGATGCGGGAAGCAAACTGCATTTCCGCCGCCGCAGCAAAGAGACCGCCGTCAGCACGATCGTGGTAGCTCATCACGCAGCCCGAAAGCTCGAGCTTGCGCAGCGACGTGACAAAGCGGCCGAGCAGCGTCGGATCTTCGCAGTCGGGCGCCGTATCGCCGAAGCGCTGCGTCGTCTGAGCGAGGATCGAGCCGCCCATGCGGTTTTGGCCCAGGCCCAAATCCACCAAAACCAGCATGCTGTCTTCAAGAGCAGGCGTCTTTTTGATTTCAGGGGTGAGCGTCAGCATCGCATTCGTCACCGGCGCGGCTGCCGAAACGATGAGCGACACCGGAGAGGTGACCGTCTTCTTTTCGCCGGCATCTGTCCAGCTCGTGCGCATGGAGAGCGAATCCTTGCCGACCGGAATCGAAATGCCCAAGCCGATGCAGAATTCACTGGCGGCCTTCACGGCGTCAAAGAGACGCGCATCTTCACCGGGGGCGCCGCAGGCGGCCATCCAGTTAGCCGAAAGCTTCACGCGGGCGAGTTCGATATCGGCCGCGGCAATGTTCGTGACTGCTTCACCAATCGCCATGCGGCTCGCGGCAGCGGAATTGATCACAGCCAAGGGCGTACGTTCGCCGACGGCCATAGCTTCACCGCGATGAGTCGTAAACCCAAGCGTCGTAACGGCACAGTCGGCTACCGGAACCTGCCAGGGGCCGACCATCTGGTCGCGCGCGGTCAGGCCGCCCACCGAGCGGTCGCCGATCGTGATGAGGAAGGACTTCGAACCCACCGTCGGATGGCGCATCACATCGTACGCCGCAGCCTCGAGCTCAATGCCTTCTTCGGCAAAGGCCGTGAGCACCTTGTCTTCGTGCTTGACGTTGCGGTGCATACGGGGAGCCTTGCCGAGGAGAACCTCCATCGGCATATTCACGGCGTCGTCTTCGCCGGGGCGCTCCACCTTGAGGTCGCTCTTTTCCGTAATGTGACCGATCACCGCATAGGGGCAGCGTTCACGGCGGCAGAAGGCGTCAAACTTGTCGAGTCCGGCGGGATCGAGCGCAATTACATAGCGTTCCTGTGATTCGTTGCACCAGATTTCCAAGGGCGACATGCCGGTTTCTTCAACCGGAACCTTCGAGAGGTCAAACTGCGCGCCCTTGCCCGAGAGATCGGCGAGCTCAGGCATTGCGTTGGAAAGGCCGCCAGCGCCGACGTCATGGATAGCCAGGATCGGGTTGGCTTCGCCCATCGACCAGCAGCGGTCGATCACTTCCTGAGCACGACGTTCCATTTCCGGATTGCCGCGCTGCACGCTGTCAAAGTCGAGTGCTTCGGAATTGGCGCCCGTATTCATCGAGCTTGCTGCGCCGCCGCCCAAACCGATGCGCATGCCCGGGCCGCCGAGGACGATCAGCAGGCTGCCCGCCGGAGGCGTCAGCTTCTTCGTCTGATCATCGCGGATGTTGCCGATGCCGCCCGCGAGCATGATGGGCTTGTGGTAGCCGTAACGCACGCCGCCCACATTGGCTTCAAAAGTACGGAAGTAGCCGAGCAGATTCGGACGGCCGAATTCGTTGTTGAATGCCGCGCCCCCCAAGGGACCTTCAGTCATGATGGAAAGCGGCGTAGCGATGCGGCCGGGCGCGCCGTAGGGCTGCGCGTTTTCGACGCCCGCAGAGCAGTCGGAATCGTCTTCCCACTTGTGCGGGGCTTTGCTCAGACGGAGCGCCGAAGTCGTAAAGCCCGTGAGACCCGCTTTCGGATGTGCGCCGCGGCCAGTCGCGCCTTCATCTCGGATTTCGCCGCCCGAGCCGGTAGACGCACCGGGGAACGGAGAAATGGCGGTCGGATGGTTATGCGTTTCAACCTTAAAGACCGTATGCGTACGCTCGGTCTTCATTTCAAAGGTAGAGCCGAAAGGATCCGCATCGCTCGGGCGAGGATAGAGGCGCTCAACGTCACGGCCTTCAAAGATAGCCGCGTTGTCGGCATAGGCCGTAATGGTGAACTGCGGAGCAGCCTTGTGCGTTGCACGGATCATGCCGAAAAGCGTTTCAGCCTTCTTTTCTCCGTCAATCGTCCATTCGGCGTTGAAGATCTTGTGACGGCAGTGTTCCGAATTAGCCTGCGCAAACATCATCAGTTCAACGTCAGTCGGATCACGCTGAAGTTTTTCGAAGGCGTCTGCCAAGTAGGCGATTTCATCGTCGGAAAGCGCAAGACCCATGTCCGCATTGGCTTCTTCAAGCGCCTTACGGCCCTGAGCCAAAAGCGGCACCGTTTCCATCGGACGACCCTGCAGATCTACAAAGAGGTTCTGAACAGGAAAATCCGGCGGCACCGCGGATTCCGTCATGCGGTCGTGAAGCAGCGCGGCAAGTGCACGCTTCTCATCTTCCGAAAGCACCGTGCCCGCTTTCATCTGCACGGAAAAGAGCGTGCCGCGTTCAACGCGGAGCACGCCGGCGACGCCGCAGTTGCCGACGATATCCGTTGCCTTCGAAGCCCAGGGCGAAATCGTGCCGAGGCGGGGAACGACCAGCACGTCAAACGTATTTTCAAGAACCTTGGACGGCGTGGGACCGTAGTTGAGAAGTGCCTGCAGGCGGTCAACCGATGCCGCATCAAGCTCCTTCTCAGCATGCACAAAATGAATGAAGCGGCTCGATACCGCTTCAACGGCTCTGTTGACCTTCTCGAGAGCGCGAAGCAGCCGCTCCTCACGAAAATCCGAAAGTGCGCGAGGCCCTTCGAGGTTGAAGACGATGCCGGCAATGGACGCCATGACTCAGTTCCTATTTGAAGAGAGGGATCAACTTTTTTACCCGCTGACTCGGCCGCATACAGATGGCCGAACGAGCATTTTGCGCGGAATTATAAAGGTGCGGCAGGGCGCACATAAGCCAAACGGCGCCGAAAACAAAAGATTCCGCTGTTATGATCCGCAGCATCGATGCGGAACCACAACGCCAGCGGGATATCGAGCCTGCGCCTGAAGCGGGCAATCCGCCGTTTTTCACGCCGAGGCCTTCATCATGATCAGGCCGACAACAATGAAGCCGGCTGCAGTCACCCGCATGAGTGAGAGTGATTCGCCGAACATAACGACGCCCGCCGCAAACGCACCGACAGCGCCGATCCCCGTCCAGACGACATATGCTGTGCCGAGCGGCAGCGTCCTCATGGCAAGCGCAAGGAGCGCGACTGAGCCAATCATCGCGAGCACAGTGATAAGGGACGGAATCAGCAGCGTGAAACCATTTGAAGCCTTCATGGCAACGGCCCAAAGCGTTTCAAGAATGCCTGCCGCAATTAAGTAAATCCAGGCCACAGAGGCCTCCTTCCTGAAAAAGAATGAAGCTCCGGGCCGTCCCGGGCAAGAGTTCCCAGACTGCCCCTTATTGCGGCGCAGCCGGATCGAGGTCGTCCTCGATAAGTTGAGGACCCATTCTCGCACGTGAAGCGCTCTGCGGAGCCCTTAAAACTTCGGGCGGCCGCCCGAATACTGACGGCTCTATCAGATTTCAAATCAGCCCATTATTCACGCCAGAGCGGCGCAGCCTCCGACTGCTTGTCGCGAAGCCACTTGTCAACCGCCGCTGCGCACTCACGCCCTTCAGCCAGAGCGTTGACGACAAGCGACTGACCGAACCGGCCGTCGCCCGCCGCGAAGATGCCTTCGGCAGCCGTGCGCCATGCTTCAGGACCGTCTACCGGCGCTGCAATGGAGCCGCGTTTATCGGTAGCCAGTCCCAACGCCTTCACAATGGCATGCGAAGGATGCGCGTAGCCCATCGCAATCAGCACAACGTCAGCCTTGACCTCGCTTTCGGTGCCTTCGATCGGCGTGATTTTGCGTCCGGGTCCCCATTTGACCTGTACGGTCTTCACGGACTCCACGGCATTCTTGCCTTCAAAGCTCACCGTATTGGTGGCAAAAAGCCGCGTGCACCCTTCTTCCTGAGAAGTAGAAGTCCGCTTGATATGGCGCCAGTCCGGCCACTCACGCATCAGATCGGCCTTGAGCGGCAGTTCGGCGTGATAGTCGAGCTGCGTCACGGAGGCAGCCCCCAGTCGGTTGGCCGTGCCGATGCAGTCGCTTGCCGTCTCGCCGCCGCCGATCACCACAACATGCTTGCCGCGAACCTGCACCGGATTGACGCCGCCGCCGGAATTCACACGATTCTGTGCAATCAGGAAGTCAAGCGCGAAGTGAATCCCGGAGAGCTCGCGCCCGGGGAGTTTCAAATCGCGCGGCACTTCAGCACCCAAAGCCAACACGACGGCGTCGTACTTGGCCTGAAGCGCTGCAATGGAAATGGTCGATTCCGCATCATCATGAACCCCCGGCTCAAGCGTTTCTCCGTCGGTCCCCGTGACGCGGGTGGAGAGCACGAAACGCACCCCCTCGCGCACAAGCTGATCGAGTCGGCGGTCAACCACCTTCTTGCCGAGCTTGAAGTCAGGAATGCCGTAGCGCAAAAGACCGCCCGGCTTATCCATCTTTTCGTAAACGGTAACCGCATGCCCCATCCGAGCAAGCTGCTGTGCCGCGGCCAGGCCTGCTGGGCCAGAGCCCACCACAGCCACGCAGCAGCCCGTTGAGGCAGCAGCCGGCTGCGGCGTCACATAACCTCGGCTAAAGGCCACCTCGGCAATTTTCTTTTCGATCGCCTTGATCGAAACTGCATCGCGGTGAAGACCAAGCGTGCAGCCTTCCTCGCAGGGTGCGGGGCAGATGCGTCCGGTAATCTCCGGGAAGCTGTTGGTGGAATCGAGCACCCGCCAAGCCGATTCCCAGTCGCCGTCCGAGACGTACTGCTGGGTATCGGGCATGGTGTTGTGCAGCGGGCACTGGTGCTGACAGAAAGGGATCCCGCAGTCCATGCAGCGGGACGCCTGTTCACGCCCTTCAGTATCGGAATAAATCGCAATGAATTCGTTGAAGTGCTTAATTCGCTCCTCAACAGGTTCATGGCGCGGTTCCAAACGGGTGAATTTGAGAAAGCCTCCATCGAGTCCCATTTCAGTTCTCCTCCTTCTTGAGGCTCGCAAGAGCATGCTTGTATTCGAGCGGGAACACCTTCGTAAACCGGCCGAGCGCTGCCGGCCAGTCGGCGAGCATCTCACGCGCCGTCGGACTGCCGGTGAGTTCAGCATGGCGTTCAACGAGGCGCTTTAAGAGCACTTCATCCTTCTGACCGTAATGGAGCGGCTCGTCGGAGCCCTGTTCGGCAGCAGGAAGCACATGCGTAAGCTCAAAGGCACCGTCACTCATTTTTTCGGCCAGCTCATCGTTGGGATCCCAGACATAAGCGATGCCGCCCGACATGCCGGCCGCGAAGTTTCGGCCGGTTCGTCCGAGAATGACTGCCGTGCCGCCCGTCATGTATTCGCAGCCGTGGTCGCCGCACCCTTCTGCAACCGTCGATGCCCCGGAATTGCGCACAGCAAAGCGTTCGCCGACGACGCCGGAAATGAATGCCTCGCCGGACGTAGCGCCGTAAAGACAAGCATTGCCGGCAATGACGTTCTCGTTCGGGCGGCCGTCAAACGACGGGCTCTTTTTCACAGCGATCGAGCCGCCGGAGAGCCCCTTGCCGACGTAGTCGTTGGCGCCGCCCGTCAGACGAAGCGAAACGCCTTTGCCAAGGAAAGCGCCGAAGCTCTGACCCGCCGTCCCCACAAGCTCAAAGAGCGCGAAGTCGTCGGGCAGTTCCCCTTGAGCTTCCTGCGCGGCAATGCCCGAAAGCATCGTGCCGACGGCGCGGTCGGTATTGCCGACGCGGGTCTGCACCCGCATCGGGCGCTTAGCCTTCAGCGCTTCAGAAAGTTCGGCAGCATAGCGAAGGTCAAAGGCCTTCTCGAGCTCATGATCCTGCGGCTCCGTCGAGAGCAGCGGGAAGCCCTTTGGATTGGGGAGCTTATAGAGGATCTTTTCGAGCGAGAGCTTCGAGGCCTTCAGGCCGTCGAGTCCCGAGCGCTTGCGAAGGTATTCCACATGACCAATCAGATCATCAAATTTCGCCACGCCGAGCTGCGCCATGATTTCGCGCACTTCCCGAGCGACAAAATGGAAGTAATTCTCCACATGTTCCGGGCGTCCCACGAACTGCCGGCGAAGCGCCGGATCCTGAGTCGCAATGCCGGCCGGGCAGGTGTTCTTCTGACACTTGCGCATCATCAGGCACCCCATTGCCACGAGCGGCGTCGTTCCGAAGCCGAATTCATCAGCGCCGAGCATGGCGCCGATCACAACGTCTCGGCCGGTCTTGATCTGCCCGTCCACCTGCAGCCGTACACGGCCGCGGAGATTATTCATGACGAGCGTCTGCTCCACTTCTGCGAGCCCGATTTCCCACGCGCTGCCGGCGTGCTTAATGGAGGTCGCCGGAGCCGCGCCGGTGCCGCCGTCATGTCCGGAAACCACAATGTGGTCTGCCTTGCACTTGGCCACGCCGGCGGCCACCGTGCCGATGCCGGCCTGAGAAACCAGCTTGACGCCGATGCCGGCATGCGGATTGGCGTACTTGAGGTCGAGAATGAGCTGAGCCAAATCCTCGATCGAGTAGATGTCGTGGTGAGGCGGCGGCGAAACCAGCCCGACGCCCGGCAGCGAATGGCGGAGCATGCCGATATATTTCGACACTTTCTTGCCCGGGAGCTGCCCGCCTTCACCGGGCTTCGCACCCTGGGCCATTTTGATCTGGATAAGGTCGCCGTGAGCAAGGTAGTCCGTCGTGACGCCGAAACGCCCTGAAGCAACCTGCCGAACGCGTGAGCGCAGGCTGTCGCCCGGGTGCAGGGGATAATCCACTTCGACATCGCCGCCGAGAATCGCCTTGAGCGAGGTTTCTGTCGTCACCGGGGCATTGCGTCGAACGTCTTCACCGCCTTCGCCGGAGTTGCTCGCGCCCTTCATACGGTTCATCGCCACCGCCATCGTCACGTGAGCTTCGGTGGAAATGGCGCCGACAGACATCGCAGCCGTGGAGAAGCGGCGAATGATTGACGCTTCGCTTTCCACAGACTCGAGCGGTATGGCCTTGCCCGGCACGAACTCAAAGAGTCCGCGAATGGTGAGAAGATCCCGGGCCTGATTGTTGATGAGCCCGGCATAGGTCTGGTACTCCGCCCAGCTGCCTTCACGCACGGCGCGCTGCAGATGCACGACCGCGTCGGGCGTCCAGAGATGGTGCTCGCCCCCCTGACGATACATGTACTGACCGCCCGCAGCGAGGGGAATCACCTTGCGCTCGATGGCTTCAAAAGCGCGCTTATGAACGGTTACGGCTTCTCCGGCGACATCAAAGAGATCGAGCCCCTCCACCGGACTGGGCGTATTGGTGAAGTACTGATCGATAAAGCTCTTTTTGAGGCCCACAGCCTCGAAGATCTGTGCGCCGATGTAAGACATGTAGGTCGAAATGCCCATGCGCGCCATGATCTTATTGAGACCCTTCATGATGGCGTGCAGATAGTTGTCGACATACTTTGCGCGCTCTTCCTCGTTCTTGGCGAGCGACTCCACCACCGCAAGCGCGAGATAGGGATGCACCGCTTCAGCGCCATAGCCGCCGAGTACGGCAAAGTCATGAACGGATCGCGCTGACCCGGTTTCGACCACGAGACCGGTACTCGTACGGAGCCCTTCTTCCACGAGACACTGGTGCACGGCCGAAGTGGCGAGGAGCGCCGGAATGGCCACGCGTTCACGCGAAACTTTTCTGTCCGTGAGAATCAGAATGTTGATGCCGCTGCGGACCGCATCGACCGCTGCGGCGCGGATGCTTGCCAGACGCGCTTCAATTGCTTCGCGTCCCCAGGCAAGCGGATAGGTAATATCGATCTCTTTGGAGCGGAACTTCCCGTCGGTAAAGTCCGCGATGGCACGAATACGCTCCATCTGGGCGCCGGTGAGCACGGGCTGCTCCACTTCGAGACGGACGGGCGGGTTCACGGCCATGATGTTCAGGAGGTCCGGACGGGGACCAATGAACGACACGAGTGACGTCACCATCGCTTCTCGGATCGGATCGATCGGCGGATTGGTCACCTGAGCAAAAAGCTGGCGGAAATAGTCGTAGAGCATCTGCGGACGCTCGGACAGGCAGGCAAGCGGCGCATCGTTGCCCATGGACATCACCGGATCCTGACCTTGATAGGCCATGGACTTGAGAATGCGTTCCACGTCCTCACGGCTAAAGCCAAAGACGCGCATGAGTTCATTGCGTCCGAGCAAAAGCGGAGCGGAGGCAGGCGTCTGCGGAATATCGTCGAGACGGATGCGGATCTTGTCGATCCATTCGCGATAGGGATGCTGCGCAGCGAGCGAACCCTTCACCTCATCATTGCCGATAATGCGGCCCTGCTCCAGGTCGAGCAAGAGAATCTTGCCCGGCTCCAGACGCCAGCGGCGGCGGATGCGGCTTTCGTCGATCACCGCGGCGCCCGACTCTGACGCGAGGATCACCAAATCGTCTTTCGTCTCCAGATATCGCGCCGGACGCAGACCGTTGCGGTCGAGAATCGCGCCTATTTGACGGCCGTTGGTGAAAGCGACCGCTGCCGGTCCGTCCCAGGGTTCCATCATGGCAGCGTTGTATTCATAAAGCGCCCGCAGCCGAGGATTCATGGTCTTGTTCTTTTCCCAGGCTTCCGGGATCAGCATCAAGGCGGCCTGGGCAAGCGAGTAGCCCGCCATGGTCAAAAGCTCGAACGCATTGTCAAAGGATGCCGAGTCGCTTTGACCTTGGAAAATGAGCGGCCAGAGCTTTTTGAGATCGTCGCCGAGGACCGGCGACGAAATGTGCTTTTCGCGCGCGAGAATCCAGTTGAAGTTGCCGCGCAGCGTATTGATTTCACCGTTGTGAGCGATGTAGCGGAAGGGATGAGCGAGCTGCCACTGCGGGAAAGTGTTGGTTGAAAAGCGCTGGTGAATCATCGCCAGAGCGGAAATGCAGCGTGCATCCTGCAGGTCGCGGTAGTAGATGCCGACCTGTGTGGCCAAGAGCTGACCCTTATAGACCACGGTGCGCGCCGAGCACGAACAGATATAGAACTCTTTGCAGTGCTTGAGATGCAGATTCGCAATGGCAATGGAGGAGCGCTTGCGGATGATGTAGAGCTTGCGCTCGAGCGCGTCGGTCACCAGCACATCCGGGCTGTGGCCGATGAACACCTGGCGAATGACCGGCTCTTTTTCGCGAACGACGGGCGACATGGGCATGGAACGGTCAATCGGCACGTCACGCCAGCCGAGAATCATTTGGCCTTCGGCCGCAACAGCGCGTTCAATTTCCTCTTCGCAGGCATGACGTGAAGCCGCCTCCTGCGGAAGAAAAACCATGCCGACGCCATATTCGCCGGCGGGCGGGAGCTTCACGCCCTGATTCATCATATCGTCGCGATAGAGCTGATCGGGTATCTGAATCAAGATGCCCGCACCGTCGCCCTGCAGGGGATCAGCGCCTACAGCGCCGCGGTGCCGCAGATTCTTCAGTACGTCGAGCGCCTGACTCACGATGCTGTGGCTCTTTTGGCCCTTGATGTGCGCAATGAAGCCGACGCCGCAGGCGTCGTGCTCAAATTCGCTTCGGTACAAGCCGCAGGAATTCGTCATGTTTCATCTTCCTCGGGATGCGGCCGTCTAAATCGACCGCCCCGCGTCGTGCTGCGCCTTCAAAGAGAGCGGCGTTTTCCGAGGACGCCTTTGAGAGCCGAAAGCTTTTAGAGCCAGAGGTCCCTCAACTGCTTCCCGAAGGGCAGACGGTTTGTCGTAGAGATCGCGGTCGCGCTCAGCGGGGAGGTCGGCGGCCGTGTCTCGGGGTTCTTACCGAAGAATGCTCGAGTTGACGAAGCGTAAGCGTCTTGCAGGCGCGTGGATTGGAGAGTTCGATTTGATCCATCACAAATAATACGAAATCGGGAGTTGTGCTTTTGAGTGGTTTACCTTACCTCCTCAGGCATTTTCCTCATCCCAAAAGTCGGTATCCGCAGGGCGGATGAACGACTGCTTTAAAGGTCTTTTTCACTTCGCGCCGGCGGATCATTCGAGGACGGCGAGAGAAACGAATCAAGCGAAAAAAACTCCCCAACGACCGTGTCGCCAGGGAGCCTTTTGAGAATCCTTTCAGCCCTGAGCTGCCGCCGCAGCGGTTTGCTTGGGGCAGAGAAAGGTTCTCGAGAAGCCGGATGAAGCGCAGCTTCTATTAGCAGACTTCGCGGATCCAGCCTTCAGGCGCTTCAATTTCGCCGTCCTGAATGCCGGTCAGCGTCTTACGCAGACGACCGCTGATTTCGCCCATCTTATCCATGCCGGAAGGCAGAACGATGTCGCCTTCATGCGTATGAATGAGGCCGACAGGGGCGATGACGGCAGCCGTGCCGCAGAGGCAGCATTCCTTCATGTCCTTGACTTCGTCGAAACGCACCTTGCGCTCAATCACGTTCAGACCGAGGTAGTGTTCGGCAACATAAACGAGCGAGCGGCGGGTGATGGACGGCAGAATCGACGTGCTCTTCGGAACGATCAGGTTGTCGTCCTTATCGACGAAGAGAACATTGGCGCCGCCGGCCTCTTCAACGTAAGTACGCGTCTGCGGATCCAGGTAGAGGTTTTCAGCATAGCCGGCGCGATGCGCATCCATCGTCGGGTGCAGGCTCATGGCGTAGTTAAGGCCGGCCTTGATGTCGCCGGTGCCGTGCGGAGCCGCACGGTCCCAATCCGACACCACGAGCTTCTGGGGCTTCACTGCGCCCTTATAGTAGGCGCCCACAGGCATTACAAAAATGCGGAAAAGGAAGGACGGCGCCGGTGCCACACCAATCTGCGGGCCGGAGCCGATCATGAACGGACGGATGTAGAGCGAGCAGCCCGTGCCGTAAGGCGGCACCCAAGCGGCATTCGCGCGGACGGTTTCGAGCACGGCCTCAACGAACTTTTCCTTCGGATAGCTCGGCATTTCCAGACGGGCGGCCGTGTTGTACATGCGTTCGGCGTTCATATCCGGACGGAAGGTGACGATCTTGCCCTGCTTTGTCGTATAAGCCTTCAGACCTTCGAAACAGCTCTGGGAATAATGGAAGACGCAGGCGGACTCCAGCAGCGAGATGTGCTTGTCAGTGATGAGCTTGCCGCCTTCCCAAGCGCCGTTTTCCCACTCATCCTGATAACGGTAGTCCGTCGGGGTATAGGCAAATCCGAGCTTTGCCCAGTCGATGTTCTTTTTTTCCATTTTGGCTTCATCCGAAGAGTAAATACGCTCCGCCGTCCGTCTGTGGGTCGGCCGCCGACGCTCGGGCGGAGAAAAAAGTCGTTCTGCTTGACGAGCCTCCTGCAGGTGAGAAGGCCGTTTGAAGCATGTCAAAAATCCTATCACCCGAGTTCGGGCCGTCTAACGAGGCTTTTAGGGCTTTTCCACTAGCCGATTGAGCTTAAAGCGAATCGAAGCCATTTTTTGCGCATTCCGCCCTTTTCCTCAATAATGTTTCCTTGTTTTTCAATGCAATTTGATTGTTCTATATCTTTTTTTGCATCAACTGAATCGAATTAGCAAAGCGGTTTCCAAAGAGACGCAGCTCAGGCATACCAACCTTTGTCCGCTGCCGCGAGCCTCATCGGACTGACCAAAATACGAAAGACCGCAGCGGAGTTATCCTCCGTGCGGTCTTTCTTCATTTCTTGCCTTCAAAGAGGCTGCTTAGGATTTGTCAGCAGGTTTGGGTGTTTCAGCCTCTGCCTTCACTTGAGGCGCCGCCGGCTCCGGCAAACCGACCTCAGGGACGGTGTCTGAAGCAGCATTCGCTGATGCGGCCTCGGCAGACTGAGCAGCTTCCGCTGGTTTTGCCGGTTCCGTCGGCTGATCCGTTGCTGCAGGCTTTGAGCGCTTAAAAACACCTTTGAGCTTATTCAATCCGGAGAGGCGCGAAAAACTCCACTTAGCTGATTTTTGAGCGGCTGCTTCCTGCGCATCTGCCTCGGCAGCATCTTCAGCAGCCGCGCCTTCCATCTCATCCGTCATGCCTACCCCCGGGCCGGCTTCAGCTCGTGCCTGTGCTTCACTCTGTCGGGCTGCCTCTGCGGCCGCAGCCTCAACATCTCCCTTGCAAACCGGATTGCCGAGCGTGATATCTGCGCGCATAGCAGCGGCCGTCTGAGCGGAAATCAAGCGCGCAGAAGCCTCAACGGTCGAAAGAAAAGTCACCTTCTCCATCTTCACTTCAGGCCAAATGCCGCGAGAAGTAGCGGCCACCACAATGGGCAGATTGGGCGAAACGCGTCGAGCAGCCTCGGCAATGCGCAGTGACTCCGCACCCGATTCGAGCAGCACCAGCAGCTTGGCGTTATGCAAATGCGCGTGAATCCAAGTCTCCTCAGTACTCGGATCTCCCAAAACGACAGAGATCTTGCGATCGTCGAGCGCCTTGGCATTGGCTTCATCAGAACTCACTGCCACGACCGGAATACCGCTTTCTTCGAGGGACACCGCAAGGCGATCCAGAAGCGGTCCGGAACCAGCCACGACAGCCTGTCCCTGAAGCTTTTCGGCCTCCGTATCAGCAGGAAGGGATTCATAAGGCGCGTGGCGCATTGCTGCGCGTCTCGCCCAAGCAAATCGAGAGGTCAGCCAGCGGCTGATGTGCGGCTCTGCCCAGAAAAGTCCTGGATTCAGCGCGATTGAAAGAATGGCGCCGGCCACAACGAGATTAACCGTCGACATATCCGCCAAGCCAAGCTCTACCGCCTGACCGATCAAAATGAAGGAGAATTCGCCGATCTGCGCCAGCGCTACCGCCGCAATCATGGCGGTATGGAGCGGATAACGCATGAAATAAACGAGACCGAATGCACCAATCGATTTGCCGAAGAGAATAATCAGCAGAACGGTTAAAACCTCAAGCGGGGACTCGAGCAGGATATGCCAGTCAAAGAGCATGCCGACGCCGACAAAGAAGAGTACGGAGAAGGCGTCCTGCAGCGGCAGCGATTCCGTCGCCGCACGATGCGCAAAGCGGCTTTCACGCATCACCATGCCGGCAAAGAAGGCCCCCAGCGCAAAACTCACATGGAAGATTTCCGATGCGCCGTAGGCGACGCCGACCGCTGCGGCCAGTACAAAGAGCGTGAAGAGTTCGCGCGACCCCGTACGGGCAACCTGCCCCATGGCCCAAGGCAGCACTCGGCGGCCGACGACGAGCATGACGACCACAAAAAGCGCGGCGTTGAAAAGCGTCTGACCGATCATCCAGAGAATGTCGGCATTGGCCAGACGCGTCGAGGCCCCGGGCGTCCCCGGCATCATCAGATTGGCAAAGGGCGGCAGCAGCACGAGGATGAGCACGGTGGCAATATCTTCGACCACCAGCCAGCCCACCGCAATGCGTCCGTCGGGACTCGTCAGTTTGCCGCGCACGTCAAGTGCCTTTAGGAGCACTACAGTCGAAGCGCACGAAAGCGATACGCCAAGCACGATGGCTTCCGCCCAGTGCCGATCAAAGAACCAATGCGCAAAGCACGCTCCGAGCGCAGTAGCGATCGTCATCTGCAAAACTGCGCCCGGCACAGCAACACTTTTGACAGACCAAAGATCTTTGAGCGAAAAGTGAAGGCCAACGCCGAACATCAGCAGCATCACACCGATTTCCGAGAGCTGCGAGGCGAGCGCAGCGTCCGCAACGACGCCGGGCGTGTACTTGCCCGCCGCAATGCCCGCGAGCAGATAACCCACGAGAGCCGGCGATCGGAAGACACGTTCGGCTATAAAACCGAAGACAAGCGCAAGTGAAAAAGCGATAACCAGCGTCGAAATCAAAGGCAGCGAATGGTCCATTAGCGGCTCGATGGGGATGGAGTTGGCGATCTGCGGCTGCAGGTGACGAATTTGGAAGTATACCTTTGACGCTTAAGCTATTTCGTGTATGCATCCGCCAATAAAGCAAAGAATAGAAATCTGTTGCTTAAGTTCCTCGGGAAACCTCTCCAACACCCATATTGCCCTAGCCCGAAGCGTCATAAAAACGTAAAATCCCGTCTCGAACATCATTACCAGCCTGCGCATCGCTTGTCCCTTCTGGATTCCGTGCATTGCGCCCGCAGCAATATGACCGAATCGACGGAAGATCAACTGCAGTCCGAGCCCGGGGGGGCCCCGGCTCAAGCATCGCAAAAAGTTCAAACTAAGCCCGTCGGCGCGGCAGGCATCGGCACTCCCGCAGCTGCTGTGGCAGCTGCGCGTTCCGGCATCCGCCAGTCGCCCTGCACGGCATCACCGACTCAGCGGCCGCAAATTCAAATTGTTGCCGTTATTCCGGTATATGACCAGCCGGCCAAGCTCGAATCCGTCGTGCAGTCGCTTCGACAGCTTGCGCTTCCTGTCATTGTCGTTGATGACGGCTCACACGAACCCACCAAGAGTCTCTGCGATCGTCTCGCCGCCCCTCAGGTGAAGGTGATCCATCAGCCCTTCAACCAGGGCAAAGGCGCTGCCGTCATTGTCGGTTTTAAAGCCGCCGTCCGCATGGGCTTCACACATGTGCTGCAGATTGATGCCGACGGGCAGCTCGATTTCGGCGCGGTGCCGAATTTGATCCGCCTCGCGCAGAAATTCCCGCACGCTCTGATCTGCGGCACGCCGCAGTTTGACGCCTCTGCGCCGCCCGCCCGCAAGTGGGGCCGACGGGTAACCAACTTCTGGTGTTCCGTCAACAGTCTTTCCATGTCCTTTGGGGATGCAATGTGCGGCTTGCGGATCTATCCTCTGGACTCTGCGCTCGCCATCTGCGAAAACGCCCGCATCGGACGCCGCATGGAGTTTGATCCGGAAATTTTGGTGCGCCTCCTTTGGGCTGGCGTGCGGGTGAAAAATGTTCCCGTTGCCGTCGCCTACCCCAAAGACGGTGTCAGTCACTATGCACCGTTTAAGGACACCATGCGCATCAGCTGGATGCACAGCCGGCTCTTCCTGCAAATGGCTACGCGCATGCCGATCATCTTGTGGTCGCGTATCTTCGGCTGGACGGCTGAATGCGAGTGTCCGTCGGGTTCAAGAAAGTCCTGCTGCTCCATGCCTAAAGGCAAAACGGTCCCGCAGTCCAAAGCGCCGAAAACCGCTCAGCCGGCAGCTGCACCCGTGAAGCCTCAGGCCAAAGCTGCCCCTAAACGTCCGCCCATGACGCCCGAAGAAAATGAACGGGCACGGCGCGCCTTTCATGCCGCAACGGTTGCCAAACGAAACGCGGATCGTGCATTGGCCCAAATCGAGCAGGAAGCGGTTGACCGACCGGGATCCTCGGACCGCTCAATCTAAATTCTGGATGTCTCGAATCACTCCCTCGAGGGCGGCAGACCTCTCCAATGACGAAGAAAAGCACCGGCAGCCTCTTCATTCCAGCAAGCTGCCGGAATGGCCGACTTTGACCGAACGCACCAGCGTACTCGGCATTCGCATCCTGCTTTTCATTCACCGCCATTGCGGCGCTCTGCCCTTCAGAATAGTTTTGCGGATGGTGAATGCCGTCTACTGGTTCTCCTCTCCCCGTCTGAGGGCAGTCGTCTGCGACTATCAGCAGCGAGTCGACCGAGCAGCTCCCTTTCTCCTCAAGGATTTCGGCACATCGGCCCCATCCGCCCGTTCCGGATTGGCCCAGCTGGAGCGGTTTTCGCTGGCTATTCTTGAAAAATTCTGTGCGCTTTCGGGGGAAGACCATTTGGCAGCGCTCGATGTGAGCGGAGACGAGCCCTTTCGCAAAGATGCGCCTAAAGCGGGATGCGTCATTCTCACGTCGCACACGGGGTGCCAGGAACTCCTCTCTCAGGCATCGCCCGCCTACAGTAGCCACCCCATTGTGATCCTGCAGCATACCGGGCATGCCAGACGGTTTAATGAGCTCCTCGAACGTGCCGGCGCACGGCCGCCGCAAGTCGAACTCTTTGAAATCGGCTCTGCGCTCTCACACGCGCTCGTCATGGAGCTCGCGGACCGTGCGTCCCAAGGCGCTTATATTGTTTTGGCAGGCGACCGAACGCCGATGGGATCCGAGGCTTCCCAAGCCGTCCCTTTCTTTGGCAGCCCTGCCCGCTTTCCTACGGGCGGCGCACTGCTCGCCGACCTGCTTGGCCTGCCACTTCGCATGATGGTCTGCACGCGCCCGAAGGCAAAAGAACGACGCTACCGCGTCAAGTTCTTTGAGCTCGCCGCTGCCGGCCGCATTCCGCGCAAAGCTCGCGCAGAGCACCTCCAAAACATGGCGGCCCGCTATGCCATGCATCTTGAAGAGGAACTTAAGTCCTCCCCGCTCGACTGGGCCAACTATTATGATTTCTGGGAGAGTCTCTCTTGAAAGCAGCCGCTCACTTTATCCGAATAGCCTCTGGAGCCGTTATTCCTGCCGTTCTTGCGATTGGCTTGGGCGGATACGTTCATGCCGCGAAGGGCGCAGATATTTCACCGGCCACGCTGACACTGCAAGACGGGGCGCTTTCTGCCGACGTACGAGCGCTCCTCGCCCCCTTGGCTGCCAAGCGTGTTGAAGGAGCCTTTGAAGAACGCCGCTCCGTGCCGGGCTTTCCCAAACCCATGCTGAGCCGAGGACATTTCACGCTCGAGGGTGAGAGCCTCGTGTGGCAGACGCAAACACCCTTTGCCTCACTCATGAAGGTCACGCCCGAAGGCGTATTTCTGGAAGCCGCCGGCGAGAAGCAGGCACTCACTGCCGCTGAAATTCCTGCAGTCGGCCGAATCTGCACGCTGCTGACGAGCGTAATGGGCGGCCGATTCGATGCACTCTCCGACCTTTTTGCGGTCAGCGCCGCTCAGTCAGAAGGACGAGTTCACATTTCAGCCGATCCCAAATCACCCGAACTCGCCCAGGTGGTCAAGCACATCCAAGCCGAAGCGGGCAGCTATTTGGAAAAACTCACCATGACGGGACCTCAGGGAGACGAAACCGTCGTGCTCTTTTCCAATGTGACCGTTGAACGCTGAGCGCACAAAGCCGATCCGGCGCGGCCTCAGGATTCAATGGGCCCGAGATCCGAAGGCAGCCGCAGATCACCTCTCGGCGAGAGCGCCACAGATCCGATCTTGGGGCCGTCGGGCATACTGCTACGCTTAAACTGCTGCGCATAGAACCGACGGAAGAAAGTTGCCGCGGTTTTGCTGAGCAAAGCTTTGTCAACCTCCGGAAAGGCAATCGCCGCAAGCGCTTCAATTTTGGCTCTGGCAAAGCCCGACTTCATCACGTGATAGAGGAAGAAGTCATGAAGCGCATAGGGGCCGAGCGCAGCTTCAGTTGACTGAATGCGTCCGGCGGCATCGGGCGGCAGCAGTTCCGGACTAATCTCCGTTGCGAGCACGCCGGCCAGCACCTCTTCAAGCTCAGGATGCATCTCGCCGAAAACGCGCACCAAATACTGCACAAGCGTCTTCGGCACGCCGGCGTTGACCGCGTACATGGACATATGGTCACCGTTGAAAGTGGCCCAGCCCAGAGCGAGCTCGCTCATATCGGACGTTCCCAGCACAAGACCGCCCACAGCATTGGCGACATCCATGAGAATCTGCGTGCGTTCCCGCGCCTGAGCATTTTCAAAAACCACGTCATAGCGATCTTCCGGATGCCCAATATCGGCAAAGTGCTGCCGACAAGCCGGACGAATATCGATCGTGCGGAATTCAATGCCAAGCCCCCGCATCAGTACCTCTGCACTGGCACGCGTTCCCGAAGAAGTACCAAAGCCCGGCATGGAGATGCCGAGGATGTCCGAACGCGGACGTCCGAGCTCATCCATAGCCGCAGCCGCAACGAGGAGCGCCAGCGTACTGTCGAGACCGCCGGAAACCCCGATTACAACGCGCGCAATCCCCGTCTTGCGCAAACGTTCCGTCAGTCCCGCGCACTGCATGCGCAAAATTTCCCTGGCGCGCTCACGTCGGCGATCAGCGTTTTTAGGAATAAAGGGTGCCGGATCCACCTTGGCGGGCCACAGTGCCGAGCGTGCCGAGGGCGTTGGCGCCGCATGAATGCGGCGGCAGGGCTTTGCCTCAACGCCCTGCGCAAATGAACGAAAGCGAATGCGTTCGAGCTCAATGCGCTCCAGATCGATATCGGCCGAAATCATGCCGGTCTGCCAAATGGATTCCGCCACGATGCGCCCGCCGGCGGCCGCGAGCAAGTGTCCGGAGAAAACCAAATCCGTTGTCGACTCACCTTCGCCCGAAGATGCATAAACGTATGCGCACATGGACCGTGCGGACTGCAGACGCACGAGTTCGCGGCGAAACTTCGCCTTGCCTGCCGTTTCATTAGAGGCGGAAAGATTAACGATAACGTTGGCTCCCGCAGCTGCCGCTGCTGCCGCAGGCGGCTGAGCAACCCAAAGATCTTCACAAATTTCTGCGGCGATCGCTAAACCCGATGCCGACTCGAATATCAGATCCGTGCCGAAAGGAACCGTGTCGCCCAAGAGTTCCGCGGTGCTGCTCACCGCCTCAGAAGCGGGCGAAAACCAGCGCGCTTCATAAAATTCCTGATAGTTGGGCAGGTGACTCTTGGGAACAATGCCTAAAACCCGGCCGTTTTGCAGGAAAACGGCGCAGTTAAAAAGCCGGCCATCCGCACGAATCGGCGCTCCAAGGACAACGATGAGTCCCTCGGATTCAGGCCGCTTCAGATGATCTTTAATGCATTCGAGCGCCGTCAGAACACCTTCGAGAAGCGGCGCCCGCAAGAAGAGGTCTGCTGCCGTATATCCCGAGAGCACCAGTTCGGGCAAAACCAGCACATCCGCTTTGAGGGCTTCAGCCTGATCGATGACCGAGCAGATTTCCGCTGCGTTTTTCAGGGGTTCTCCAGGATGCACCCGAGGCGAACCGGCCGCAGCTTTAATGAACCCTGTGGCGTTCTCACCGATCTTCATAACCATTCCTTCTCGTATACATCCTGCCGCGGAGCGATCTTTCCGACGACCTCACAGCGCATTCTAATAATGCCTTAACGCTCCAACCGGAAAGCCCGCAGCTTAAGCTCCCGGCGAACCGTGATACTGCACAAAAAACCACCCTCACTGCGGGATTGGCATTTGGCATGAACTTGCTAAACTCAACCGCAGCTGCGCAGTTCAAACACTGCAGCTGCCCACATCAAAATCCACACAAGCGGAGATATTTAAAGAGCATGTGCACCACCATCGTTTTCGGCGAAAAGGCTTCCGCCGACGGCTCATTCATCGTCGCCCGCAGCGCCGACAGCTCCTCGCTTAAAGCCCAGCACTTCGTCATTCATCCTGCCCGCCAGGGTCAGACCGGTTTTTACAGCTGCAAAGCGCACGGCGGCGTGAATGACTTCACCTACCCGCTTCCGGAGAATTCCCTGCGCTATACGACGATTCCCAACTGGAAGACGCAGCTTCACGGTGCCTGCGGCTTCAACGAAGCTGGCATGGGACTCACCGGCACGGAATCGATCTTCGCCTCTGAAGCCGCACTTGCCGTTGATCCGTACGTCAAGGAAACGGGCATTACCGAGGACGACATCGCCGACGTACTGCTCTGCCGCTGCAGCACCGCGCGCGAAGGCGCTGCAGAACTAGGCCGCATCATTGAAGCGCAGGGGTGCGGTGAAGGTTTCGGCGTAGCGTTCGTTGACGAAACCGAGGTTTGGTACCTTGAAACCGGTTCCGGCCACCACTGGCTTGCGCAGCGTATCCCAGCCGACACCTATTTTGCCTCCGGCAACCAGGGACGCTTCCAAACTTATGACCCGGCGTCCGACGACCAGATGGCCTCGAAGAACCTGGTTGAATTTGCTGTCGAAAAGGGACTCTACAACCCTGAAACCGACGGTGAATTCAATTTTTCCAAGGCTTATACGCGTGACGACGACCGCGACCGCACTTACAACGACCCGCGTGTCTGGGTCATGCAGAAGCGCCTCAATCCGTCGCTTGAACAGAACCCTGACGCCGGCCGCAGTTTCCCCGTGTTCCTCACGCCCGAGCGCAAGGGAACCATTGAGGATGCCAAGGCGCTGATGCGCGACCATTTCGCCGGCACCGAGCATGACCCGTATGGTCACGGCCTGCGCGGCGATGAACCGTGGCGTCCGATCAGCGTTTTCCGCACATATGAAGCTCACGTCATGCAGGTGCGTCCGTGGCTTCCGAAGGAAATCGGCCAAGTCATCTATGTCGCCCTCGGCATGGCTGATCTTTCGGTCTTTATTCCCTTCTATGCTGGTCTCACACAAGTTCCGGCATCATGGAGCAAGGGGACCGATCAGTGCGATACGGAATCGGCCTACTGGAAGTTCCGCCGCCTGCAGACGCTCGCCATGACGGACTACCCGAAGCTTGCGCCGATCGTGCATGAAGCCTTTGCGGCCTTCGAAGCTGAAACATCTGCTGCCCAGCAGCGTATGGAAGAAGAGTATCTTGCCCTTAAGGCTACGAGTGAAGCGGCTGCCCGCAGTCACCTTGATGCCTTCAATCTGAAGGTCATTGCTGAGGCCGAAGCTCTTGCCGAGAAGCTTCTCTGCCGACTCTTCACGATCCGCACGGCCGATATTGAGGCGCTTGTTCCTGCAAAGAACCGCAAGAACAAAGATTAACAGCAGTTTTGTTTTCCCTGCCGGCAGACGTTGTTTGTCGGCAAGACTTTAGAGCCGCGAAAGCGGCTCTTTTTGATGGCTTGAATCAAAGAATCGCAAGCGAAATCCAGATGGGCAGCGTCACTATTGCTGCTAATGTCTGCAGGGATGTTGCGGCAGCAACAGCCGGCGCGTTGCCGTGCATAGCGGCCGTCATCACATAGCACGACTGTGCTGTCGGCAGAGCCGCAAAAAGAATGACGACTCCCGCCGCTGCCGGCGGCAGTCCGCAGGCTGCTGTCACTCCCCAAGCGACAAGCGGCAAAAGCATCAGTCTTTGCACGGCGCCGGTGAGAATAAGTCCCCAGCTGCCGCGCAGCGCTGCAAAGCGCAGACCGGCACCGATGCAAAGCAGCCCCATAGCCAGCGAAGCATTGCCAAGTCCCTTTAAGAAGTGATGGATGGTTGCGGGTACTGTGATGCCGAGAAGATTGCAGCAGAGTCCAAGAACCGTCGCGATAATGAGCGGATTTTGGACAACCGCTTTGCCCGTAACAACCATGAGGCTGGGCTTAGAGCCGTTTGTCTGCTCACCCAAGGCTGCATCACGTTTGGCCACAGCACCAGCGAGCGCACTCACCGCAATGGTGTTTGAAATCGGCACCCAAAAAGCGATCAAAAGTGCCAGAAGTGCAAAACCCTGATCACCAAAAAGCTTCAGAGCAAGGGCAAAACCAATATAAGTGTTGAAGCGAAAGCCGCATTGAAAGAGTGATGCATGGGTGACCGGATCAGCCTTCACCAAATAGCGAATGCACCAAGACGCGCAGACGCCGATCAGCATCGCCCCGATGCCTGCGGCCAGGAACCCAGCAGATTCTCCGAGCGAAAGGCTGGACCCAGAGATGGAGGTGAAAAGCAGCGGCGGGAAAAGCACGTAGAAAACAAGCCGTTCGGCCTGTTTCCAGAAATCTTCTGAATATTCGAACTTCAGCCGCAGCAGCAATCCCAGCAGAATGATCGAAAAATCAGGTGCGATGAGCGCAACGCTGTCCATGATGTTAGGCAGTTAAATAAAGACGTAATACTCTATTCTCACTACAGCGGCAAAGCCGTGCCATGCGGAGATACGAGAGTCCTCGAAAAGGAATACCATTCCGGTCGAAATCGGTTTTGGAAGTCGATAATAAGGAACCCGATTGCGGCTTATGCCAGCCGCACAACGAATCTGCATTTTTGCCATGATCTGCAATCTTTGCCCTCGCCGCTGCGGCGCGGACCGTTCGACCCTCCAAGGTCTGAAGCGCAGCATCTGCCGCGCCACTGATGACGTTGAGATCGCACTGGTCAGTCTCCACGCTTGGGAAGAACCGATCCTTGAGAGCGGAAACGGTGCCGGCACCGTTTTCTTTTCACACTGCAATTTACGGTGCTGCTTTTGTCAAAACTATGAAATCAGTGCTGGGGGCAAAGGCATCAAGGTCACCACAGCCAGACTCACCGATATTTTTCTTGAAGAAGCTGAACGCGGAGCATCATGCATTGAGCTGGTGACACCCGGTCATTACACCCGCCAAATTCGTGAAGCGCTTCTCTCTGCCAAAGCTCAGGGCTTAAAACTTCCAGTTGTATATAACTCCAACGCTTATGAGCTCCCTGAGACACTCAGGATGCTCGATGGCTTGGTGGATATCTTTCTGCCGGATCTCAAGTATTTCGACAGTCGACTGGGTGAAAAATATTCTGGCGTTCCGAAATATTTCGAATATGCCTCCGAAGCTATCCGTACGATGTTCGCGATGACGGGTCCTGCCAGGCTTGGCGATGACGGTCTCTTAAAACGAGGCATGATCATCCGTCATCTGGTTCTTCCCTGGCAATGGAGAGACAGCTGCCGCTGTCTGGATTGGATTCATGACACTTTCGGAGATGACGTTTTCGTTTCGGTTATGAACCAATACATGCCGATCTATAAAGCATGTCTGCATCCGGAGATCAATCGTCCCTTGACAACACTCGAATATCAGAAGGTTATTCGTCACGCAGATGAGATCGGCATCACCAAGGGCTTCATGCAAGTGGGAAAAACGGCAGAAGCGAAATTCATCCCAAACTTCAATGGTGACCATGTTCTGGCTGATGCGGGTTAACTTAAATTTCATTAACTCTCACCGCAATACAGTATCTTGAAGTCATCCAGTAAAACTGCGCCTGAAACGTTTGTCAACGGTCAGGTAAGTTGACCTCATAACGTACCGCGCATTCCTACTGTGTGAGCACGGTTTTGCGCCAGGGCTGACAAAACTTTTGCAGCGTGCGCAGCTGCACTGCCAAACCCAGCTGGTCCTTTAATCGACGTTGGAGATTGGGGCAATGACCGCGGCAGTCGACAAACAGGCTCTTGATCACTTCTTCATAGGGATCCAGAGCGCGAGCTCGTTAGACACGCAAAACGATGGGCTGTCCGCTATCAAGGAGCGCCAGATATTTGCGCACCGTGTTTCGCGAGAGGCTGAGCCGCTTGCTGATCTTGAGCGAGCCCTCCCCGCGTTCATGCAAGAGCTGAATGTATTTCAGCTGTTCCGTTCTAACCATCTTGGGTTTCTGTTGCTTGAGGAAACCCCGATTCTTCCAGTTTCAATGTCTTCCTACCGTCATGTTTTGTGACCTGTTGGGGTAGGTCATTTTTGCTTTCGTTAGGTAGGTAATTTATGCGTTCGCGTAACACGATCCTTTTGCTGCGCTGCAGGCATACAAAAAGCGGAACATTGTTGAACTGGACTTCAGCCAATACAAAAATTGGGTAGACGGAGATCGACTGCGCTGCACGAGCAAGAGCTACCTGGGCAAGCTCTTTGTCTGCACGATAGCGACTCATGATGATGAGTCGAGCTCAGACCAATGCCAAGACTGCGGGTTTGAAAATTCCCAAAGATTCCATGGAGGTGCTGATGGCAAAACTGCGCGGCATCAAAGCTGAGAAGCGCAGAAACGCCAATGCTTGGGTGGTGCGTCAGTTAAGTAAAAAGCAGCGCGATATGCTCGCGCTGCTTGGATTGAAACTGCTGCCTAAAACTCTCCGCTGATTTATGGATCAGTTAACTGGGAGTCCCGGGTACTTGGCACTGTCGCAAAACTCATCGGGATCTGCTGGCTCTACTGGGGATAACAAAACTGCCGAAGACTATTTTCCGTTTTAGTTAGGATCTAGTCATTCGGGAGTTCAGGTTTTATTCGCACGGCAACGTTTTTTATCGTGGGTGGCGGAAGGAGAGAGATTCGAACTCTCGGGAGTTATTGGCTCCGCCGGTTTTCAAGACCGGTGCATTAAACCGCTCTGCCATCCTTCCTGAATTCAACTTCGCGGTGAATCGAGCGTTGAATTCTACATATCCTCTGTCAGAACCGCAAATCTTATTGACTACTTCGCGGCATTGACCTCATGAGCATCCTCAACCTCGTCAGACTTGTCTGCCGTTGCGGGCTCACCAACCACCTCGAAATCTCCCATGCGGCGCAGACGTTCTGAGCGACGCTCCATCAACGTATTGAGCGGAAGTTTCAGGAGCGCCCGCAGTTCGTCGATTAAAACCTGACGCAGGCTCGTAGCCATCAATTTCGGATCACGATGAGCGCCGCCGAGCGGCTCGGAAATGACACGGTCAACCAGTCCGAATTGGCTTAAACGGTCTGCTGTCAGCGCGAGCGCTTCAGCCGCGCGCGGCGCCTGTGCAGCATCCTTCCAGAGAATGGAAGCACAGCCTTCCGGAGAAATCACCGAATAGGTGGCGTACTGCAGCATCATCACCATGTCCGCGACAGCCAGTGCCAGCGCACCGCCGGAGCCGCCTTCACCGATGATGCAGGTCAGCACCGGAACCTTCAGTCCGGCCATTTCAAAAAGATTGCGGCCAATGGCTTCTGACTGCCCGCGCTGCTCGGCGTCGATGCCTGGGTAGGCACCCGGAGTATCAACGAAGGTTGCGACCGGCAGATCGAACTTCTCGGCAAGCTTCATGAGACGCAGTGCCTTGCGGTAGCCCTCGGGCTTAGCCATGCCGAAATTGCGGCGGCTGCGCTCTTTAAGCGTGCGGCCCTTTTGGTTGCCGATCACCACAACGTTGATGTCGGCCAGACGGGCCAGACCGCCAACGATCGCTTCATCATCGGCAAAAGCGCGGTCTCCGTGGAGTTCATGGAAGTCCGTAAAGATCGCATCGATATAGTCGAGCGTGTAAGGGCGCTGAGGATGGCGAGCCACAAGCGAGCACTGCCAGGGAGTCAGCTCAGCGTAGATCTTCTTAACAAGCTCGTCTTCCTTGGCTTGAAGCGAAGCGATTTCACTTGCTACGGAAACCGCATGCCCCGCTTCGCTTTCGTCAAGCTCACGAAGGTCGTCGATCTTCTTTTCAAGCGCTTCAATATCATGCTCAAATTCGAGAAAAACCTTCTTGGCCATCCCACTCTTCTCCGTCATCTTTGTTGGGTTTGTATCTCAGCGGCGCAGGCTTCAAATGCGGCGCCAGGTCGTTCCTGCTGCCCCGTCCTGGAGCTCGATGCCCTCTGCGAGGAGCGACTTGCGGATTTCATCCGCACGCGCAAAATTCTTCGCCTTCTTCGCGAGAGCACGCTCTTCAATGAGACCCTCAATGCGGGAAGCGTCGTCAGAGGCTTCAGCGCCGCCCTGAAGGAACTTCTCCGGGTCCATGCCGAGAATATTGAGAATGCGGCCGAGGCCGAGGAGCTGCCGAACCAGTTCAGGCGACCCCGTGCGGTTGATTTCAGTCGCGAGCTCAAAGAGCACGGATACGGCCAAGGCCGTATTGAAATCGTCGTCCATTGCGGCCTTGAAGCGCGCCGCGAAGGGTTCATTCCAATCGAGCGCAGCTCGGTCGGCTGCGCGCCCCTTGAGCGCCGTATAAAGGCGAACGAGCGCCTTATGCGCCTCTTCAATGAGAACGGACGAGAACGTAATGGGGCTGCGGTATTGACTGCGAAGCAGGAAGAACCGAAGCACTTCAGCGCCGCACCCTTCACCGTAGGCCGCATTGGTTTCCTTGAGCGCATCCCGGATCGTCCAGAAGTTGCCTAGCGACTTGCTCATCTTTTCTTCTTTGCCGTCGGCCGAACGCACGCGCAGCGGCCCCGAATGCATCCAGGTGCGCGCGAACTGATGGCCTGTCGCCGCTTCGCTTTGGGCAATTTCATTCTCATGATGCGGGAACACCAGATCCGGGCCGCCGCCATGGATATCGATGGTTTCGCCAAGGAGATCCATTGCCATGGCTGAGCATTCAATATGCCATCCCGGGCGCCCGCACCCCCATTTGGAATCCCACTGCGGTTCACCGGGCTTAGCGCTCTTCCAGAGCACAAAGTCGAGCGGGTCATGCTTGCCTTCGCGCTCCTGGACTCGGGCGCCGGACTGCAGATCGTCAATGGACTTCCCGGAAAGTCTTCCGTAATTGGGAAACTTGCGGACGGCATAGTCAACATCGCCGTCAGCAGCGTGGTAAGCAAAGCCCTTTTCCTCAAGCTTGCCGATCAGGTTGAGCATCTGAGGGATGTACTGCGTCGCCCGCGGCTCGAATGTCGGCGCAAGGCAGCCCAGTGCCAGCATGTCTTCCTGCATGGCGCGGGCAAATTCATCGGTAAGTTCATCCGTCGTGACGCCGCGTTCCGCTGCGCGGCGGATGATCTTATCGTCAACGTCGGTGATGTTGCGCACAAAAGTGACTTTGTAGCCCGACGCCTCAAGCCAGCGGCGCACAACGTCAAAAGCAACGAAAGTTCGGCCGTGGCCGATATGGCAGTAGTCATAGACCGTCACGCCGCAGACATACATACGTACGCGGCCGGGTTCAAGAGACTCGAAAGGGCGCTGCTCGCGCGTGAGGGTCGAATAAATCGAAAGCATGGTGCTCGAACGAAAAAATCACGAGACCCTCAGCGCCGTCCCATATCTCGATACAAGTCCTAAAAGACCAAGAGAGATGTGGATGTGCTGAGAGCCGCTAAAATCAACAGTTGACTAATCTTCGAGAGTATAGCGGCTGCCTTGGGCTCTCTAACCTCTGGAAAAGACCGCTTCAGGCTGATGCGCCCCGCAAGTGCGTATCAGCCGAACGATCGAAGACGCTGCATTGAGGAGCTCCCAAGCTCCCTGATTTGCCGCGCAAACATTTTTATTCAAGCTCTCTGCGATGCCCATTTTCCGTCTCCGCCGCCCGCTGCGCGGTTACATTTTCTCCGCGCTTCTCTGCTCCGCCCTTGCGGCAGGTCTCACCTCCGCTTCCGGCTCCGCGATGGCCGCCTCTGAAATGCAGGAACTCGCCGCAACGCTGCACGCTGCGGAATTCTCTCCCCGCGTTGATCAGCTTCTCAAGGCCGGACACCCTGCACAAGCGCTTGAACTTGCCGACCTTGGCCTGGAAAAAAATCCCCGCAGCGCCCAGCTTCGCTTCAGCCGAACCGTCGCGCTCGAACGGCTCGGCCGCACGGAGGAAGCCGCCAAAGCCCTTCGTTCGCTCATTGCCGAATATCCCGAAATTCCGGAGCCATACAACAACCTGGCGGTGATTGAAGCCGGCATGGGCAGTCTTGAAGAGGCCGTGAAGCTCCTTGACCGCGCCCTGCTCCTCAATCCCAACTTTGCAACGGCTCAGAAAAACCGCGGCGACGTGTACCTCGCGCTGGCGCTTGAGAGCTACGAAGCTGCCGCACCGAGCCTCTCCTCCAACACCGAACTGCAGCAGCGCCTGAAGACGCTGCGCCGTCTCACTGCACACTGACAATGCATTGAGTGCATTCGTCATTCACCCCGCTTCGAGGATTCCAATGAGGATCCGCCGTTTTCCCTTTTGACATTTCCCAATCAACATGAAGAATCGTTTCCGCATCCTGCTGCCGCTTGCTTCTTTTGCTGCCGCCCTGACGTCGCTCCCTGCCGCTGCCGCCGGCAAAGAGGAGCTTGTTGAAATCGACACCACTTTGGGCAATATCGTTGTGCGCCTCGCGCCCGACCGCGCCCCCATCACGGTCAAGAACTTCCTCACTTATGTGCGCGAAGGCTTTTACAAA
>UMGE01013552.1_pt1 | contig 37634 bp, 23 predicted proteins | sample 1965191 | NCBI WGS metagenome assembly UMGE01 (sample SAMEA4836065, study PRJEB28245) | human gut metagenome | biome: gut microbiome; material: fecal sample | place: Denmark | collected 2008 | reverse complement strand
GGGCCTGCCGTTCACCCACTACAAGTTCGCCGGCAAGACGCGCCTCGTGTGGGTCAGCTTCACCCCGCAGCAGGTGGACATCGACACCGACTCCAACAAGGGCTGGGAATACCTCATGTCCATCTTCGACCAGATGGCCGCCTCCCACGTCAGCTACATCCGCCTCGACGCCGTCGGCTACGGCGCCAAGGAAGCCGGCACCAGCTGCTTCATGACCCCGAAGACCTTCAAACTCATCTCCCGTCTGCGCGAAGAAGGCATGAAGCGCGGTCTGGAAATCCTCATCGAAGTGCACTCCTACTACAAGAAGCAGGTGGAAATCGCCTCCAAGGTCGACCGTGTATACGACTTCGCCCTGCCGCCGCTGCTGCTGCACTCGCTGTTCACCGGTCACGTTGAACCAGTGGCGCACTGGACCGACATCCGTCCGGACAACGCCGTCACCGTGCTTGATACGCACGACGGCATCGGCGTGATCGACATCGGCTCCGACCAGCTCGACCGCTCGCTCAAGGGCCTGGTGCCGGATGAGGACGTGGACAACCTCGTCAACACCATCCACGCCAACACCCACGGCGAGTCCCAGGCCGCCACCGGCGCCGCCGCATCCAACCTCGACCTCTACCAGGTCAACAGCACCTACTATTCGGCGCTCGGATGCAACGACCAGCACTACATCGCCGCCCGCGCGGTGCAGTTCTTCCTGCCCGGCGTGCCGCAGGTCTACTATGTCGGCGCGCTCGCCGGCAAGAACGACATGGAGCTGCTGCGCAAGACCAACAACGGCCGCGACATCAACCGCCACTACTACTCCACCGCGGAAATCGACGAGAACCTCAAGCGTCCGGTCGTCAAGGCCCTGAACGCGCTCGCCAAGTTCCGCAACGAGCTCGACGCGTTCGACGGCACGTTCTCGTACACCACCGACGGCGACACGTCCATCAGCTTCACCTGGCGCGGCGAAACCAGCCAGGCCACGCTGACGTTCGAGCCGAAGCGCGGTCTCGGTGTGGACAACACTACGCCGGTCGCCATGTTGGAATGGGAGGATTCCGCGGGAGACCACCGTTCGGATGATCTGATCGCCAATCCGCCTGTCGTCGCCTGACGGAAAATTTCTTGCGATTACGTATTTTCTTGCGATTACGTACGGCCTTGCGATTGCGTTCCACCTTGCGGTCGCGCACCCGGTCCGTCGCACCCGGTCCGTCGGGCGGACGGCAGTGGCCGCACGTGTTGGTATCGTAAGTTGCGTTGAAGAATCGCCCGAATGCGCTGAAGCAATGCGTCCGGGCGATTTTCGTATGTGTCGCTCGTAGCGGGCGGGCGCATGCGTGGAGTATCGAAGCACATGAAACGCGACAAGCAGAAAACGCGATAAGCCAAGAAAACAGCAGATATGACCGAAGACAATCAGAATAACGAATTCAAACCGCAGCCGCTGCCCGGCCAGGTGTTCATCCGCCCGGGCATCGACGATCGCCCCGATTATGAGAAGACCCTGACTCCCGAAGCGAAGGCGGCCATGCGCCGGCTGTCGGTGCAGCAGCATCCGCGTATTCCGGAAGCGTCCAACGAGCGTCCGGAAACCCAGGCCGCGCGCATCGCATCGGAAGGTGGAGCGCCCCTAACCGCGGCCGCGCATCTTGACGTGGCTGTGCCGAACCTCGAATCGTCCTTCCTCGACCTGCGCGACCCGATGACCGCTCCGGACGGCACCAAGCCGACCGCAATGCAGGCCAACCGGCTCGTTGCGGGTTTTGCGCTTGGCTCAATGCTGCTGTCCGCTCCGATGGCGGCGTTCAACACGGTGCTCATTCCGCAAACCGTCAGCCGTTTGTCGGGAATCAACCGCGTCACGGATTTGGCGATGCTCGTCATCGCAGGTGCCATCATGACGTTCCTGCTGAACGCATGCATCGCCGTCGGTTCCGACCATTCCTACTGCCGGTTCGGGCGCCGTACGCCATGGATCGCCAGCGGCAGCGTATTGGCGGCTATCTGCATGGCGATTCTTTCCGCATGCGATTTTCTCCCGTGGGCCGTGTTCTTCTGGCTGGCCACGCAGGCCGCGTATGCGATGGCGGCCATACCGTTCGCCGCCGCGTTCGGCGAACGTGTGCCTGACAAGTTCCGCGACCGCGCCGATTCGTGGCACGGCAAGGGGCTGGCGCTTGGCCAGCTGGTCGGCGTCGCCGTGGCTGTTGCGCTGACGCCGCATGCCGGTGGCGAAGGTTGGGATGGCACTACGGGTTTCGCGATGCTGGTATTCGCGGGTTGGCTTGTCGTCGCGGCCGTCGTTACGCTGTTGGTGCTGCCGTTCGAAGGGGCCAGCAGCTACCTGCCGCGTAGGGATGTTGAGAAAGGCGATTTCTTCTCACAATACCGTCCGCCGCAGAACGCGCCGAAGTTTTCTGTGGCATTCGCGGCCCGCATGTTCGCCGTTGCGGCCACAGCCGGAATCGCCGTATATCAGTGGTATCTGGCGCCGAATATCGTCGGCAATACCGATGAGGCCGGTTTGTTCGGCATTGCCGGTGCCGGGTCGGTGGTTGTGGTCATGGCCATCTGCACGTTTGTCGGTGCTTTGATTGCGGCGTTGCTGCTTGGCCGCATCGTCAGCCTGTTTGGCGATCTGCGTATTCCGGCCGTCGCGTCCGCCGTGTTGTTCATGGTCGCTGCGCTGCTGCCGTTGCTGATGGACGACGGTTTTCTGGCGGTTGCGCTGTACGCCCTGCTTGCCGGCTTCGCATACGTGGTGTTCGATGGCGCCAGCCAAAGCTTGGATCTTGCGATGCTGCCGGATGTGCGTTCCGTGGGCCGATCGCTTGCCGCTTATAGTCTGGCCAATACGTTCGGCACGATACTGGGCGTCGCTGCCTGCGCCGCGGTGATTGTGGCGACCGGTGCCACCGTGCTGATCTTCGCTGTCGCCACTGTTTCGATGCTGTTGGCGGGTCTGCTGACATTGCGGTTGAAATCGCAACAATGACGGCGACTATGACAGTGCTAGATCGCCAATGATTGGAAAATAAAGCGAAACGGCGCGTCCACATAGTGAACCTTTAGTGGATAGGGGAGATGGACGCGCCTATGTTTACGGCTTAGTTCGAGCGGAAATCCCGCCCGGGGAAAAGACTTTGCGAAAGGAGGTTCGCCAAGATGAACGGAATGGTTGCACGCGTACTGCTGTCCGCACGAATTATTATTCCGCTTTCGTTGGCGGACTGATTCGAGCATAGCGGCTTCAATCCCTCGCCAACGAAGGCAGGGTTTGAGGCGCGCGTAACACACACGTTGATGGCCCTGCATGATGCGGGGTCTTTTTGTTGCAGCCCACAAGGCAGACGCAGCGAAAACCTTTTGAAGCCGGCCGGCATAGCGCACAACAGAAAACAGAAAAACTACAAACAACATCGTTATCGGCGGAAGTTGGGAGCCGGTAGCAGGACGTACAGGGAGTACATCAATGAGTACAGTCGAAGCGGCCGCTGGCAAAGCGCAGGCGATGGTCCGCGATTCGGTCAAAACCGTGATCGCAGCATCCATGGTCGGCACCGCCATCGAGTTCTACGACTTTTACGCATACGGCACCGCCGCTGCGAATTATTTCCCGAAGGTGTTCTTCGGAGACACCACCAATCCGACCGTCGCGCTGCTGGCCAGCCTGCTGACCTTCGCCATCGCGTTCATCGCCCGTCCGCTGGGCTCGTTGGTGTTCGGCCACTTCGGCGACCGTATGGGCCGCAAGACCACGCTGGTGGTCTCCCTGCTCACCATGGGCATTGCCACCTTCCTGATCGGCTGCCTGCCGACCTACAACCAATGGGGTGTCGCGGCCGTCGCCGTGCTGTGCCTATGCCGCTTCGTGCAGGGCATCGGCCTTGGCGGCGAATGGTCCGGCGCCGCGTTGGTGGCCACCGAGAACGCTCCGGAAGACAAGCGCGCGCTGTACGGCTCCTTCCCGGAGCTGGGCGCCCCGATCGGCTTCTTCCTGTCGAACGGCACCTACTTCCTGCTGGAAACCTTCAACGACAATGACGCGATGCTCGCTTGGGGTTGGCGTGTGCCGTTCCTGTTGTCCTCGATTCTCGTAATCGTCGGTCTCGTCGTGCGAGTGCAGATGGAGGAGACCCCAATCTTCCGTATGGCCCAAGAGCAGAAGAAGGTCGTCAAGTCCCCGCTTACCGAAGTGTTCAAGAAGAGCTGGAAGGAAGTCATCCAGGCCACGTTCCTGGTGGCCGTCACCTACACGCTGTTCTACACGCTGGCAACCTGGTCCCTCGCTTGGGGCACCAAGACCGTCGAGCAGGGTGGCGGCAACCTGGGCTTCACCAACCAGGAGTATCTGCTGATGCTGATGATCGCCGTCTGCGTGTTCGCCGCGTTCATCGTGATCTCCTGCGTGAACGCCGACAAGTTCGGCCGCAAGCGCGTGATCATCATCTCCTCCTGCTGCCTTATCGCGTTCGCCCTGCTGTTCCCGTTCCTGCTTGATCCGGCGGTCGTCGGTCAGCGCAACTTCGCCACCAACCTGCTGTTCCTGTGCATCGGCTTCGCTCTGATGGGTACCGCGTTCGGTCCGATCGGCGCCTTCCTGCCGGAACTGTTCGACGCGAACGTGCGTTACTCCGGCTCCGGCATCGGCTACAACCTGGCTGCCATCGTCGGCGCGGCCTTCGTGCCGACCATCGCCACTTGGCTGTCCCATCATTGGGGCGTGCATTCCGTGGGCCTGTACCTCGGTGTGATGGCCCTGTGCTGCCTCATCGCGGTGTTGAGCTGCAAGGAAACGAAGAACGTCGACTTCACCAAGTGACGCCGACCGGCTTGCCGGGCTGCTTCGCTTGGGGTGGCTCGGAGCCTTAGAAAAAACGTTTGACGTGAATATAGCCACTATGTGAACGCCAACAGACATCATAAAGAAAGCGGTACTAGAACAGTTCCGCAGGAGAGGCGGAGTGGTTCCTCGGACACAATCCGGGGGGAGCAACATCCTAGGAATCACTCGCCGTGATAACAACCGAAAAAAGAATAGAAAATAGCGAGTTTGTTCGGAAAAAGCAAGTTCCGAATCGCAAAAAACAATAAAGGAGCGCCAATTATGGCAGCAACTATCTGGTACGAAAAGGACGCCGATCTGTCCGTGTTCGATGGCAAGAAGGTGGCCATCCTCGGTTACGGTTCCCAGGGCCACGCCCATGCGCTGAACCTGCGCGATTCCGGCGTCGACGTCGTCGTCGGCCTGCGTCCTACCTCCAAGTCCGTGGAGTATGCCAAGGAGCAGGGCCTTGAGGTCAAGCCTGTTGCCGAGGCCGTTGCCGAAGCCGACGTGGTGATGATCCTGCTGCCTGACCAGTACCAGGCCGCCGTGTACAAGAAGGACGTCGAGCCGAACCTGAAGCCGGGCGCTGCTCTGGCCTTCGCTCACGGCTTCAACATCCACTACGGCTACATCAAGCCGTCCGAGGACCATCCGGTCTTCATGGTCGCCCCGAAGGGCCCGGGCCACATCGTGCGTCGTGAGTACGCCGCTGGCCGTGGCGTCCCGGTCGTCGTGGCCGTCGAGCAGGATCCGGATGGCAAGACCTGGCCGCTGTGCCTGGCTTACGCCAAGGCTCTGGGCGCGCTGCGTGCAGGCGCCATCAAGACCACCTTCACCGAGGAGACCGAGACCGATCTGTTCGGCGAGCAGGACGTCCTCATGGGTGGCATCAACCACCTGTGCGATATGGGCTTCGATGTGCTGACCGAGGCTGGCTACCAGCCGGAGATCGCCTACTTCGAGGTGTTCCACGAGCTGAAGATGCTGGTCGACCTGGCCAACGAGGGTGGCCTGAACAAGGCTCGTTGGTCCTGCTCCGACACCGCCCAGTACGGCGATTACACCTCCACGGTCATCACCGAGGAGACCAAGAAGCGCATGCAGTACCAGCTCAAGCGCATCCAGGACGGCTCCTTCGCCAAGGAGTTCATGGATGACCAGGCCGCTGGCGCTCCGAAGTTCAAGAAGCTGCAGGAAGAGTACAGCCACCCGCACCTGGAGACCGTTGGCCCGAAGCTGCGCGCCATGTTCTCCTGGAACAACCAAGTGGACGCCGATGCCGATATGGCTGAGTCCTTCAACGGCAAGATCGCTCGTACTCAGGTTCAGTGAGATTGCTTCGCTAGCTGCATAAGCTATTTAGCGAATTAGAAAGCGTCGCCCGCTTCATGCGGACGGCGCTTTTTGCATATCGTCGTGCGTGCGACGGTTGCGTACGTTCCGGCATAACGAAAGGCCGCCACCCAACTTGGGCGGCGGCCTTCAATCGCAGTTAATGCGATTAATCGCAATGAATGCGAGACGCTACTCAGCCACGGGCGATCTTGCCGGTGAAAGTGGCCATGTCAGCGTCGTCATCCTTGCCGTTGTTCCAAGAGAACATGGCGCGCAGCTTCGGGCCAACGCTCTCGATACGCACGTTGCCGTATTCTTCCTGCAGCTGCTTGAACTTCGGAGCGCCAGCGTCCTGATCGTCGATGAACTCCTTGGCGAAGGAGCCGTCCTGGATGCGGCTCAGATGGTACTGCATGCGCTTGCGGCAGTCTTCGTTGATGACGGTGTTGGTGTAGTCGCCGTACTGGGCGGTGTCGGAGCAGGACCAACGGGCCTTGTTCAGGCCACCCTCGTTCATGAGGTCGACGAGCATCTTCAGCTCGTGGCAGACCTCGAAGTAAGCGATCTCCGGCTGGTAGCCAGCGTCAGTGAGGACCTCGAAGCCCATTTCAACGAGCTTGTTCACGCCGCCCATGAGCACGTTCTGCTCGCCGAACAGATCGGTCTCGGTCTCTTCGGTGAAGGTGGTCTTGATGGCGCCTGCGCGCAGGGCGCCCAGAGCCTTGGCGTAAGCCAGGGTGATGTCCCAAGCGTCGCCGCGCGGATCCTGTTCGACGGCCACGACGACCGGGACGCCACGGCCGTTGGCGTACTCACGACGCACGATGTGGCCCGGGCCCTTCGGGGCGACCATGAAGACCGGATGGTCCTCGGTCGGCTTGATGTAGCCGTAGTGGATGTTGAAGCCATGAGCGAAGGCGACGGCGGCGCCCGGCTTGATGTTCGGTTCGATGTCGTTGGCCCAGATGGTGCGCTGGTACTGATCGGGAGCCAGAATCATGATGATGTCGGCCTCGGCGGCGGCTTCCGGAACGGACTTGACTTCCAGACCCTGCTCCTTGGCGTGCTCGACAGACTTGGAGGTCGGGCGCAGGCCGACGACGACGTCGACGCCGGAATCGCGCAGGTTCAGCGCATGGGCGTGGCCCTGGGAACCGTAACCGATGATGGCAACCTTCTTGCCTTCGAGGACCGAGAGATCGCCGTCGTTCTCATACCAAATTTGTGCAGCCATTGTACTTGGCACTCCTTTTATGTAGTGGGGTGAACGCTTGAAAAGCGTTCGGGTTTCTACCATTCGCAGATGAAATTCGTGGTTTCGTGCATGGATTTTGTCCTGCAAACTGGGGTCCATCCTACCGGAGGCGGTGCCTTGACACGTATCCAGTCCACAAAGTGAGCCGAGAAACCGTAAAAAATCCACTGCTCACTGGATGATGGATTCGCGTATCCTCGGCCGGGAATGGCATAGGATAGGCATGTCGTATTTCTAGTAGGAAGAGATGCCATGGTTGCTGTGACTGGTCCCGCGCCGGGATCTGAACTGACTGCGGAAGCCGATGAGGTCGAGGAACGTAGCTCGGCCGGTGTGTTGCATGTGGCGGCGATTTTCGCCTCGCATATGGTATTGCAGCGCAACAAGCCCAACGCCGTGTTCGGTGCGTTGGATGCCGATTGCGCAGGTATGGAAGTCGTCGCGCAGATTCGCGATTTCGACGGGTCGATGGTCGCGCAGGCCCACGCGTACGCTTCGAAGGATCTCAAGGACGGTCTTTCGCCGTGGCGCGTGATGCTTCCCGCGCAGCCGGAGGGCGGTCCGTACACGCTCCGCGTCACCGCGGGCAACGATTTCCTCGAATTCGAGGACGTGCTGATCGGCGAGGTGTGGCTTGCCGGCGGCCAAAGCAATATGGAACTTGAGCTGCGCAACAGCGAGAACGCCGAAGCGGCCCTTGAGAATTGCGCCGATCCGCTGCTGCGTTTCTACAACGTGCCGAAAACCGGCGTCATCAACCGCAATGCGGAGAACGCGGCGAGCTGGCAGGAATCATCGCCGGAAAACAGCGGTGTGATGAGCGCCGTCGCCTATTATTTCGCGCACAAGCTGCGCTCCGAACTCGACCCCGATCTGCCGATCGGCATCGTGGACTGCTATATCGGCGGCACGTCGATCACGTGCTGGATGAGCGAGGACGCGTTGAATTCCAGCGAGGCAGGACGTGGCTATCTCACCCGGTACGAGCGTGCGATCGCCGGCAAGACGCAGGAGCAGTTCAAGCTGGAAACCGACGAATGGCAGACGAGATTCGATGCTTGGAACGCGAATATCGCGGCCGCCAAGGAAGCCGATCCCGACGTGACGTGGGATACGCTGAACGAACAGTACGGCGCATGCCCGTGGCCGCCGCCGGTCACGCCGACGTCGCAGTACCGTCCGACCGGACCGTTCCGCGCCATGCTGGAACGCATCGCGCCATACTCGCTGGCTGGTTTCCTGTGGTACCAAGGCGAGGAGGACGAACCGTATTGTGGGTCCTACCGTGAGCTGCTGGGCATGCTGATCGGCGAGTGGCGCGCCATCTGGAGCGAGAACCTGCCGTTCCTCATCGTGCAGCTTCCGCAATGGATCGACAAGAAGGTGGACGAGACCGAAGGCGATCCGATGCTGTGGCCGGTGCTGCGCGAGGCCCAATGGGACGCGGCGCAGTCCATCGACAACGTGTACGTCATCTGCACCATCGATTGTGGCGAGTACGACAACATCCATCCCGTCGACAAGCGCACTCCGGGCGAACGGCTCGCCGATTGCGCGTTGAGGCAGGTTTACGGCATGTCCCGCATTCCCGTGTACGGGCCGACGGTGTTGGGCTTCCGTTGCGATCCGAACGGCCGCGTACGGCTGTTCTTCCGTTACGCGCACGGCCTGCATTTCGACGGCACCACGCCCGGCAGCAGGAATCAGGGCTCCGATGCGGAGCCGCCTTCGCTGGTGCGTTCGCCGGAGAGCTCCGGTTTCGAGCTTGCGGGCGCGGACGGCGTGTTCCATCCGGCCACCGCGGCGATTTTCGTGGATTGCGATATCGACGACCTCGTCAATTCCAAGGTGAACGTGGTCGATTACAACGCCACCGAATTCGGCATTCCCGTCAACAGCCGCAGCATCGGCACGATCACGCTGGCATGTCCGGATGTGCCGGAACCGATGTCGATGCGGTACGCATGGCGCAGCTGGGGGCCGGCTCCGCTGTTCAACAGCGATGGATTGCCCGCCCAGCCGTTCCGGCTTAATCTGACGGATCACACGGCGTCGAATGACGACGGTGAGTGATGCCGTGGCGTGACGCCACCAGGTGATGATAACCGAGTGACGATATGGAAAACCGGCCGTCCCTTCGATTCGAGGGGCGGCCGGTTTCGCTATGGGGTTGTTGTGGTTGTTGGAGTCGTTCCGAGGCCGCTATGAGGGCCGCCTCGAGGTCACTTCCACAGATCGGGGCCGAAGGACTCCAGATACGCGGTCAGCTCGTCGGCCATTGCCTGCTGTTCCGCCACGCGCGGATGGCCGGGTGTGGCCGCCGCGTTGCGCGAGTACAGGAAGTGCTGTACGCGGTCGTCGCCTTCGTCGTTGACCGTATGGCACACCTCGTCGATCGCGCGATCCCAGGACGGGTCGTGGATGAGCACGGTGGTGGCGAGCACGATCAGCGCATGCGGATATTTTCCGCGCAGCGCGTGCATGAAATCGACGTACCGGGCCCGCCAATGCGTGGCTTCCTCGCCGTCATAGTCGTCCGCCATGAAATCGCGGGGATGCGCATCGTTCTGACCCAGCGCGACCACGACGACATGCGGCGTGTATTGCGCGAAATCCCAAGGGGACGTGCCGCCCAGCTGCGTGTTGTAGACGGATTTGTCCCAGATGCTTTCCATGCCGATGTAGTCCGGCGCGTGGAACCAGCCGATGCCGTCCAGCAGGGTCGTGCCGCCCTGCGAGACCAAGTGCGCCTGCGCGCCGAGATTGCGTGCGGTGATGGCGGCGTACGAATACCAAGCGTTGCTGTACGGGCTCAGATCCACCTCCGGATCGGCCTGTCCCACGTAGCAGGCCGCTTCGCAGCGCTCGCCGCACGTTACGGAATCGCCGTACACTTCGATGCGGCGCTCCGGCAGCGGCGTCGCCGTCGGCATGAGCTTCGCTCCCTCGTCCAGCAGAATGCCATACACGTCAAAACGATTGTTGCCCTCGTCCTGCCGTTTAAAGATCGTCACTTCATGTTCGATGTTCGGCAGATCGGCGGCGATTGCCACGTCGACCGGATGGCGCGGTCCGTCGTCCTGCTGTCCGGTCGGTTCCACGCGGCTTGGATAGCCGTTTTCCATGCTGATGCCGTCATGCGCGCCGTCGATGGGCACGCGCGCCTTGACCTGCATGCCGTCGATGATGGCGCCGAGATACGCGTCGCCGTACCCCCAATGGTTGACGAGGCGCACGCCGATGCTGGTGCCGGTGCAACGGAACGATACCTGCGTGTAGGGGAACGCCCAGGTCTGATGGTCGGCGGGGGTGCGGTCGATGCGCCCCATGAACCGAAGGTCCGGATTGGTGATTGGAATGAATCGCGATGCTTGGGTGGTGGTGTTCATGGCCCTTCCTTGGAACGAATCGATGGTGTCTCCCGCTCCGCGGAACGGGGCGTGTCGTTTGCAAACAATCTATGACATCGGTTAACCTCATCAATATCTTAACCGCTTCAGTAAAGGACACGCAATGACGCTAACTTTTCCACAAGATTTCACATTCGGCACGGCCACAGCGGCCTATCAGATCGAAGGCGCGGTGACCGAGGATGGCCGTTGCCCCTCCATCTGGGACACCTTCAGCCATACGCCGGGAGCCACCATCGCCGGCGACACCGGCGATGTGGCCACCGATTCCTACCATCGTTGGCGCGAGGACCTCGCGCTGCTCAAGGACCTCGGCGTGGACGCCTACCGCTTCTCGATCGCCGTGCCCCGCATCATATCGACGCCTGATGGCGTGCCCAACGAAAAAGGCCTCGACTTCTACGAAGGCGTCGTGGACGCCCTGCTGGAGGCCGGCATCAAGCCGGTCGTGACGCTGTACCACTGGGATTTGCCGCAATACCTCGGCGACGAGGGCGGCTGGCTGAACCGCAGAACCGCCTATGCGCTCGCCGACTACGCGGGTATCGTGGCCAAGCGCCTCGGCGACCGCGTCGACACCTGGACCACGCTGAACGAGCCGTGGTGTTCGTCCTACCTGAGCTACGGAGCCAAGGAGCACGCGCCGGGCCTGGGCCTCGGTCCCGGCGCCTTCCCGGCGGTCCACCACCTGAATCTGGCGCATGGTCTGATGACGCAGGCCGTCCGCGCCGAAGTGGGGGACAAGGCCAAGTGTTCGGTCACGTTGAATCTGCAGTTCAACCGTGGCGACGCCGACGCCTGCCATCGCCTCGACCTGATCTCCAACCGCGCTTTCCTCGACCCGATGCTGCGCGGCCGTTACCCGGACGAACTGTTCTCCATCACCAAGGGCATCTGCGACTGGGACTTCATCCAGTCCGGAGACCTCGAGCTCATCCACCAGCCGATCGACGTGTTGGGCATCAACTACTATTCCACCAACCGGGTGGCCATGTCCGACCGTCCGCAGTTCCCGCAAAGCACCGAGGCGTCCACCGCCCCTGGAGCGTCCGACGTGGACTGGCTGCCCACCGAGGGCCCGCACACCGACATGGGCTGGAACATCGATCCGGACGGCCTGCATGACCTGCTGGTGCGCGTGCACGACAACTATCCGGAGGTCGATCTGGTGGTCACCGAGAACGGCATGGCCTGCAAGGACCAGCTGACGGTGAACGAGGACGGCACGAAATCGGTGCATGATCCGGACCGCATCGACTATCTCAAGCGTCATTTCGCCGCGGCGAAGCGCGCCATTGACGAAGGCGTGCCGCTGACCGGCTATTTCGTGTGGTCGCTGCTTGACAATTTCGAATGGTATTTCGGCTATGCCAAGCGATTCGGCATCACATACGTCGACTACGCCACGCAGGAGCGCATCCCGAAGGACAGCTTCATGTGGTACCGCGATTTCCTGGCTTCCCGCAAGGGCTGAGCGTCCGGCGATCGCCGTCGCGCGTTGTTCCATGAACGGCGTGCCGCGTCCATTCATGGCGTGGCACGCCGTTTTCGTTGCGATTCCGCCGTTTTTCGCTGCTGCAGGATTTTGCATACGTATACTTAAGCGCTTAACGACACTCCGGTAAAAAAATTTACATTAACCCTCTTAACGTGAACGGTCGCGGGTTGTGGGGGATGGACATCAAACCGCTTCGATGTATTGAAACGATTGGTGTTTTCTGTATTTGAAGCGGGTTGACCATAGGGTTGCGACGGCACTGCGGCTGTGCGGCGAGGGCGCGGAGCGCAACTTAAGCGCTTGACAAACTTAAGGGGTTCATTTATGGTATAACTACCAGTTCATCAAAGGCAGGCAGAGAGGCCTGAGATGAAAAAGGCATCACCAATGGAGCATCGGTGCCGAGACTCCGGAAGTGATGGACAAGGATTCACAAGGAAGGATCGGAAGATGAATCTCAAGAAGATCGTCGCAGCCGGCATCGCGGCTGTCTGCGCGGTGAGCATGGCGGCCTGCGGTGGCAGCGGCAGTGGCTCCTCCAAGGTCACCGACATACAGTACAAGGACATCAAGCTTGGTCAGACCGGCAAGGACATCAAGGCCAATCTGAAGCTGTTCAGCCATCGTACCGATATGCTCAAGAACGACTATCCGGGAACGACCTGGAAGCAGTACATCGCCGAATTCAACAAGACCTATCCGAACATCAAGGTCACCGTCGAAGCCAACAGCGACTATGCCAACAGCGCCATGACCCGTCTGCAGGGCGGTGACTGGGGCGACATCATGATGATTCCGGCGGTCGACAGGGCCGAACTGCAGAACTACTTCATCTCCTACGGCTCCCTCGGAGACATGAACAAGGAGATCAAGTACGCTGTCAACCAGTCCTACCAGAAGAAGGTCTACGGCGTGGCTTCGGTCGGCAACGCCTCCGGCATCGTCTACAACAAGAGGATCTTCAAGGAGGCCGGCATCGACAAGCTGCCGACCACCCCGAAGGAATTCATCTCCGACCTGAAGGCCATCAAGGAGAAGACCAAGGCCACTCCGCTGTACACCAACTACGCGGCTGGTTGGACCATGGGCGCCTGGGACGCGTACATCGGCGGCACGGCCACCGGCGATCCCAACTACATGAACAACGTCTTCACCCACACCAAGAACCCGTTCAAGGATCCGGGTGACGGCACCCACGCCTACAACGTCTACAAGATCCTGTATGACGCCGTGGCCGATGGCCTGACCGAGGACGATTACTCCACCACCGATTGGGAAACTTCCAAGAACAAGCTGAACAGCGGCGACATCGCCACCATGGTGCTCGGCTCCTGGGCGGTCTCCCAGATCCAGTCCGCAGGCGACAACGCCAAGGACGTCGGCTACATGCCGTTCCCGATCTCCGTCAAGGGCAAGCAGTACGCCACCTCCGCTTCTGACTACGCGTACGGCATCAACAAGAACTCCTCCACCACCAACCAGGAAGCGGCCATGATCTTCGTCAAGTGGCTGACCGAGAAGTCCAACTACGCCTACAACGAAAGCGGCGTCTCGATCGCGGCCGACGACGACAAGCTGCCGGACCTCTACTCCGACTTCAAGAACGTCAAGCTCATCGCCGACGAACCGGCTCCTGACGGCGAGGAGGATCTGTTCAACGACCTCAACTCCGATTCCGAACTCAACATCAACACCGGCGGCGACTCCCGTGTCCAGAGCATCGTCGAGCACGCGGCCAATAAAGACGAGTCCTACAACGACCTCGTCAAGGAGTGGAACCAGAAGTGGAACGACGCCCTTGATTCCGAAGGCGTCGACACCAAGTGATTCCGGAACGCCAGGCGTGACGGCGTGAAGTCGCGCATCCATCACTGAGGACTTCGGCTCGTTCTCGGCGGAACCAAGCCGAAGTCCTCTTCCATCGCAATTTTTCGTTAGGCAGAGAAGCAACCCAAAGAGGGGGATATCATGACTGCAGCAGCAGTGGAACCGACCGAGAAGGCCGAGATTCCATTCAACAAGCAGCCCCGAGATTGGCGTAAGGCGGGCGTCATCGTCGCCTTTTCCGCGATTCCGGTCGCACTGCTCGTAATCTTCACTTACTGGCCATTCGGATCCATGATCGGCTACTCGTTCTACAAGATGAAGTACATCGGCCCGCGCCAATTCGTCGGCCTCCAGAACTACATCGACGTCTTCACCCGTCCCGACACGCTTTCCTCCCTGAAGCTGAGCCTCTACTACATGGTCGGCGCGCTGATCCAGGTGGCGCTGGCGCTGTATCTGTCCACCATGCTGGCGTTCAAGGTCCGTGGCGGCAGCGCGTTCAAGGCCATCTACTTCTTCCCGTATCTGATCAACGGCATCGCGGTCGGCTTCATCTTCAAGTTCTTCTACACCCGCGGATACGTGTTCGACACCGTGCTCCAATGGTGCGGATTCCAACTCGACAACCTGCCATACTGGCTGAAAGACCAAAGCGTTAACAACTGGTCTCTGGTGGGCGCCTCTGTCTGGCGTTATCTCGGCCAGAACGTGATCCTGTTCATCGGCGCCATGATGTCGATCGATTCGACGCTGTACGAGGCGGCCGAAATCGACGGCGCCAACAAGTGGCAGCAGTTCAAGCACATCATCCTGCCGGGCATCAAGACCATCCTGGTGCTGAACGTCATCCTTTCGATCACCGGCTCGCTGTCCGCCTTCGAAGGCCCGTACGTCATCACCTCCGGCGCCAACGGCACCGCCACCTACTTCGTGCGCATGGACCGTCTCGCCCACACCAGCCAGAAGGTCGGCTTGGCATCCGCCATGGCAATCGTCCTGCTGATCATCATCCTCATCTGCGCGCTGTTGCAGAACCTGTTCTTCAAGTACGTGTTCAAGGATGCCGATGACGGCGTGGAGAAGGCAAGGAAGCAGGCGGCCAAGATCGAGCGCCAGCGCGCCCGCATGGCCAGGAAGAACGCTTCGGTCTTCAAGAACGGACCGAGCAACAAGGAAAAGGCGGTGGCATGATGACTGACGCAGTCGCACTCGCTAAGGAACGTTCCGCAGCCAAGACCGCGGGCTTCTGGTACAAGTTCAAGATCGGGGTGGCCGTATTCCTCAAGTATTTCTCTCTGATCTTCGTCGCTTTCATGATGCTGCTGCCGCTGGTCAGCTGCTTCGTGACCGCAGCCAAGACGGACAAGGAATACCAGAGCACGTCCGTCATGGACATGCCGAAGAACTGGTTCAACTTCGACAATTACGTGCAGGCGTTCGTCGCGTCGAACATGGCGGTCGCCTTCCGCAACTCCATCATCGTGGTGGTGGTGGTCCTGGTGGTCACCACGATCATCGGCACCATGCTGGCCTACGTGCTGAGCCGCTTCCAGTTCCCCGGCAACGGCCTGATCCGTGGCATGTTCGCCCTTGCGGCACTGCTTCCGGGCATCGCCATGCAAGTCGCGCTGTACAAGATGATGGTCAACTTCCACGCCGTCAACACGATGTGGGGCTACATTGTGATGATGTGCGGCACCGACGTGATCTCCATCTACGTGTTCATCCAGTTCTTCGAGAACATCTCGACCTCCCTGGATGAGGCCGCCATCATGGACGGCGCCTCCTACTTCACCGTCTACTACAAGATCCTGCTGCCGCTGCTGAAGCCGGCGATCGTGACCTGCGCCATCCTGAAGGGCGTCGGTGTGTACAACGAGTACTACGCCGCCAACCTTTACCTGCAGGACGCGAATCTGAAGACCATCGCCATCGCGCTGTACTCCTTCACCGGCCCGATGGGCAGCAAGTACAACCTGATCTGCGCCGGCGTGATCATCACGCTGCTGCCGATGCTGATCCTGTTCCTGATCTTCCAGAAGCAGATCTACAGCGGCATCGCAGCCGGCTCCGTGAAGGAATAAAAAACGTAACCTCCAACTTCCTTTTTCCACAACCAAGGGCCGCGCCAAGATTCATATCGCGGTGCGGCCCTTTTCTTTCCAGAATATTTGTTAGAAGGATTCACCATGTCTCACATCCCCAGCACGTTTGCTCCTCTGAACGAGGGCTGGACGTTGACCGCCGTCAACCCGGAAGCCGCTCCCGAGGCACTGCGCGCGACGCTCGCCGCGGGCATTCCGGCCACTGTGCCGGGAGAGGCCACGCTTGACCTGCTCAACGCCGGTCTGATCGACGACCCGTTCGACGGCGACAACGAGAACAAGCAGCAGTGGATCGGCGATGTCGATTGGCGATTCACCTGCCGTTTCGATTGGCAGGATGACGGCTCCGACCGTCACGACCTGGTGGCCTACGGCCTCGACACCATCGCCGACATCGCATTGAACGGCCGCCCGGTCGCCTCCACCCGCAACTTCCACCGTTCCTACCGTTGGGATGTGCGCGGTCTGCTCAGAGACGGCGCCAACGAACTGACCGTCACCTTCACATCCCCCGTGCGTGAATCCGACCACATGGAACAGGCCCGTGGCTACTATCCGCACACCGAACACCACGCCTTCAACCAGATCCGCAAGCCGAGCTATTCCTTCGGCTGGGATTGGGGCATCGACGTGGCCAACGCCGGCATCTGGCGTGAGATCGGCATCGACTCCTGGTCCGGCGTACGCATCGCATCCGTCCGTCCGCTGGTCGACGTCACCGCCGACGGCACCGGACTGCTCAACGTGCACGTCGAAATCGAACGCGCCGGCAAAGGACGCGTCATGTCCCCGTACGATTCCCATCCGGTCCGTCAGGCCGTGCCGGTGCACGCCGAAATCTCCGGCTTCGGCACGAATCTGTCCGTCGATGGCGTCGTGGCCGAAGGCCGCAACGAGGCCGTGCTGACGATCGCCGTGCCGGAAGCGAAGCTGTGGTGGCCCGTCGGCTACGGCGACCAACCGTTGTACGATGTCGACGTCACCGCCGGTGATGCCAAGGAAGCGTTCTGGAACGGCCATGTCGGCTTCCGTACCGTGCATGTGGACACCCGTGCCGACAACATCGGCCGTCCGTTCCAGATCTACGTCAACGACGTGCCGGTGCACGCGCACGGCTACAACTGGATTCCCGACGACGCCTTCATCTCCCGTGTCTCCCAGCGCGACTACGAGCGCGGCATCCGCGATCTTGTGGAATCCAACTCCAATATGGTGCGCGCCTGGGGCGGCGGCATCTACGAGTCCGACGAGTTCTACGACCTGTGCGACGAGTACGGCATCATGGTGTGGCAGGACTTCATGCTGGCCTGCGCCGCCTATCCGGAGGACGCCGAAACCAAGGCCGAAGTCGAGGCCGAGGCCCGCGAGCACATCACCCGCCTGTCCGAACATGCCAGCCTCATCGTGTGGAACGGCTCCAACGAGAACTACGTGGCCTACTCCGAGTGGGGCGGTTACAAGCAGGCCCTGCGCGACGACGACCGCAAGCCGAACGCATACGGATACGGCGAGAAGCCGTGGGGCGACTACTACTATTCCGAACTGTTCCCGTCCCTGTTGGCCGAACTCGATCCGAGCCGCTCCGCCTACCTGCCGAGCTCCCCGATGAGCTTCACCAAGTTCACGGGCGCCAACCTCGACACCGACGGCACCATGCACATCTGGGATGCTTGGAACCGCGCCGACTACACCGTGTACGCGCAGTACACCCCGCGCTTCGCCGACGAATTCGGCTACCAGGCTCCGCCGGCATGGAGCACCCTCACCGGTGCCGTGCACGACGGCAAGCTGGAACCGTTCGGCAAGCAGATGCTGGTGCATCAGAAGGCCTCTGGCGGCAACTACAAACTGGCGCGCGGCATGCGCTCGCACATCACCCCCGGCCACCTCGACGACGTGAGTTTCGGCGGCGTGGTCAACGGCAAGCCGTCCGACGGCGAGCACAGCTGGCTGATCCCCACCGACAACTGGGCCGATATCGAGGACTGGCACTGGGCATGCCAGCTGCAGCAGGCGCAGGCCATGCGCTTCGGCGTGGAGCACATGCGCTCCCTCGAGCCGGTGAACGCCGGCGCGCTGATTTGGCAGCTGAACGACGACTGGCCGGTCGTCTCCTGGGCCGCGGTCGATTTCAACGGACACCGCAAGCCGGTCTGGTATGCGTCCCGCGACTTCTTCGCGCCGCACCTGGCCACCATCCAGCCGCGCGTCTCCGAGGAATACCGTGAGACCCACAGCTGGGAAGGCGTGAAGACCGCCAACGACCACTTCGAGCTGATCGTGCTCAACGACACCCGCAAGGCGTGGAAGGGCTCCTGGAAGGTCGAGCGCGTGAACCTGTCCGGCGAGGTGCTCGCTTCCCAAAGCTTCGATGACGTCGAGCTAGGCGCGGTTTCCCATATCGGACTGCCGCTCAACGAGGACATCGTCTCCTATGGGGACGCCGGCAATGAGCTGGTCGTGGCCACCCCGTCCGACAACGCCTTCGCCCGCGTGGTCTTCAACCCGGCCGAGATCATCGACCAGAAGCTCGCCGCTCCCGCCGACGCGTTCGAAACCTCCGCCAAGGCCGTTGAAGGCGGCGTGGAGCTTACGGTTACCGCCAGAAGCTACGTGCGCGACCTGTTCTGCATGGTCGACAAGGTCGATGCCAAGGCGTCCGTCACCGAAGGCATGGTCTCCCTGCTGGCCGGCGAGAGCGTCACGCTGCACATCGCCACCGACGCGGTCTCCGATCCGGCCGCGTTCGCAGCGGCCAACGTGCTGCGCAGTGCCAACGATCTCAAACGCGAGTGGTGACGTCTTGGCCGCTGTCCGGGGAATGCCCTCCGGAACGATGGATGAGGAGGGCATTCCGCTGAACATTTCAGCATGACAGTTCCGCTTAAGTGAAAAATTAAGTGAAGGCGCCGCCGACCCTACGAAGCAAAGTGCCGTAAGCACTGGCTTCCTGCGGGGGTTGGTGGCGCCTTTGCTGTATGATGTAGGTGAACCGTTTAAGTTCGATTTCAGCAAAGAGAAGATGTGGGTATGCCAGTTCAAAAAAACAAGGTGACGATTTTCGATGTCGCCAAGGCGTCAGGCGTTTCCAGCAGCGCCGTCTCGTATGCCCTCAACGGCAAACCCGGAGTCTCCGAGGGAACCCGTGCCAAGGTGCTGCAGGTGGCCCATGAATTGGGCTGGAAGCCGAACGGCGCGGCCCAGGCGCTGGCCAAGGCGAAGACGCAGCGCATCGGCTTGGTGCTGGATTACGATCCCGAGCTGCTGTCCGTCGAATCTTTCATGATGGAGCTGATCTCCGGCTTGGGTGCCGAGCTGGAAAAGCATGATTATTCCATTCTGGTCCGTATGGCCGTCGGCGAGGACGCCAAACTGGCGATCATCAAGGATTGGATCGCCACCGGCAACGTCGATGGACTGCTGCTGGTCAACGTGGAGCTTGGCGACCCGTGCGTCTCCCTGCTTGAGAAGAACCCGGATGTGCCGGTCCTTGCGATTTCCGACGCTTCCGTGGCCGGCAACCTGCCGAGCCTGTCCAGCGCCGACGCCGACGCTGTGCGTCAGGCGGTGCAGTATCTGTATGACCTCGGCCATCGGCATATCGCGCGTGTGGGCGGTCCTGAGGCGTTGGCCCACTCGTATATCCGTGACGCCGCGTTCTCCGACGTGGCCGCCGAATTGGGCATACGGTACCGCTGCCTGCATACCGACTACACGCCTGAATCCGGACGTGAGGCCACCAATCGCCTGCTGGGTTTCGGAGAGCGTCCGACCGCCATCATCTACGACAATGACGTGATGGCGTTGGCCGGTCTTGGCGTGGCCAACGTGAAAGGCATCGCCGTGCCTGACGAATTGTCGCTCATGTCTTGGGACGATTCCTTCATGTGCACCGCGGCCTATCCGAATCTGACGGCCATGGGCCGCAACGTGGTGGACACCGGCAAGACGGCCGCACGGCTGATGCTCAGGCTCATCGACGGTGAGAAGGTCGGCCATATCATGGAGGAGCCGTACGAGCGGCGTGCGCGCGAATCCACTGGTCCCGCTCCCGCTGGGCGATGAACGCGTGGTGATTGCGCGTTGATCGCGCGATGGCGTGGAACCATGAAGCGAAAACGCCGCATGGCCATATGGCCGTGCGGCGTTTTCGTGTGTTTTCGCGTTGCGTGAAGGATTTTGGGCGGATTCGCGGGATTCGGACGGAATCTAGTCGAGCGAGAAGGTCTTGCGGATTAGATTCATCTGCACCCAGAAGCTGGCTCCGGCGCCGACGAATATCCACAGCAGCGGCACCAGCATCAGCGTCTGCTCCGGCGCGATCAGCACCACGATGATCGGCCAGATGTTCAGCAGAAGCGCGGCGAAGGCGATATGTGGCTTGCCCAGGGCGAGCCGGGCGGATTGCGTGAGCTGCTCGCCGACGCTCAGCTTGCTGCGGCCGGTCAAAGGCAGCACGAAAGCCAGCGCCGAGCCGACGACCGCGATGACCACGATGGTTACGCCATAAAGGACGGCTACGGTGTCGGTGGATTGTCTCGACAGGTACCACAGGTCGAACAGCGCCAATCCGCAGAACGCGGCGATTACCGCCGTCAGGGCAAGCGTGGTCGGGAAGCGGCGCTTGAAAGCCGCCCAGAAGCTGCGGAAGATGCCCTTGCAGGAGCCGCTTTGCAGTTCGCGCGCCACTTCGCAGGCCGCCGCGGTCGAAGCGCCGACCGTCACAACGGGAATGGAGCAGATGGTCCAGGCGATGCTGATCATCGCCATATCGCCGACGGTGCTCATGAAGTCGTTGAATGGATTGTCCTGACTGAAAATGCTGGCCATGGTCTCCTCCGTGGGTGGTTTTTGTGGTGCTGTGCAGGCGGTTGCCGGAACCGCTATGCGCTGAGATAGTCGATGAGCCGTTGCGCGGTTGTGGGATTCGGCGATTCCCGCACGATGCCGATGAGTGCGTTGGACTTGGCTGATTTCAGCCGGTTCCACTGCCGGAAGTCGGTCATCGAAAGACCGAACGGCTCGGCCTTGCCTTTGCCGCCGCCTTCGAAATCGGGATCGTCGGAATCCTTGAAGCCCTTCATCGTGACGAAATCGCCGGAAAGCAACGTGCGCTGCCGCTTGGTCAGCGACGAATCGAGATTGGTCAGATAGCCGTAGCCGGACAGCTGCTTGAAGGTCTTCGGCGTGGCCACGATCGCGTCTATCTCATGATTGGCGATCATGGTCTGCAGCTTGCTGATGTCGTTCTCGTCGTTGGAAAAATAGGTGTCGACGAGCACTCCGCCCTTGCGGCCTTCCGGCAGGTCCAGCCGTTTCGCGACCTGCGACTGCAGGCTTGCTGCCCCCTGCTGGCCGACGGCATCGTCGAACACCGCCACGTACAGTTTCGGCCCTGGTGCGGGTGCGAGGATCTGCACGGCGATGTATACGACCACGCAGACGATGGCCGCGATAACCACGGTGCGTGCCAGCAACTGGTCGCGGAAGTACTTCCATTTGCGGTTCCATGGCAGTTTCCGCAGTGTTTGGATGCGTGATTGGCCTTGGTATTCGTTGGCCGAGGAGAGTGTGTCGATGGCTTCGGCCTGCCGGCTGTCGATTTCGCCGCCTTTGTATGGTGTGGACGATTCCATGCCTGCTTCCGCCTCCCTGCGTCGCTGCGATGCCTCGTTGCTGCGGTGCCTGTGATGGCTTGCCGCCATTTGCTCCACTTAAGCGCTTAATATATACTGGTTTTCCGTAAAAGTCAATTGCGCTCATGGCGAGGTCGAGTCCTTTGCCGTGGTAACCGCTTGAAACAGCCCAAGGAGACAATGATGTTTGATCAGGGACCACATGTCGTGCTGCGCCGCGATGGCGTCTGCGTCGTGCTGAAGACGCCGGAAAACGAGATGCCGCAAGTCGAATATTGGGGCCGTGATTTCGGCATTTTCGGCGATGAGACCAGTCTGGCCCAGCTGGATGCGATGACGCTGAAGGTCACGCCGCTGCGTCCTATGCAGACCGTGATCCTTGAATTCGAGGCGCTGTGATGAGCGGGGAAACGATGGGCGGGGAAAACTTGCGGTCCGTCGATCCGCAGCCGGTCGACCCGCACCTGAACACGCTGACCCGTACGTTGTTCCGATCCTTGCACCAGGCAAGCGGCAAATTCGCCATGTTCGGCCACCAGAACGAAACCAGCAACGTGATCGGTCCGAACACCGATTCCGACGTACACGCGGTCACCGGCACCTACCCCGCGCTGTGGGGCAGCGACCTGAGCGGCGTGGAACGCGACGAAACCACCAATATCGACGGCTTCTCCATGGGCGACGTCCGCGACGAACTGCTGCGCGCCTACACCATGGGCGCGGTGACGACCATGAGCTGGCATTCCGCCAATCCGATCACCTTCGGCGGGTACGGGCACAATATGGCGCCCGGTTCCGTGGCGGCTGTGCTGCCCGGCGGCGCACGGCACGGGCAGTTCCTCGAATGGCTGGACCGCGTGGCCTCGTTCCTGGACTCGGTGGTGGACGGCGTCAGCGGCGAATCCGTGCCGATCGTATTCCGCCCGTTCCACGAGCACACCGGCGACTGGTTCTGGTGGTGCACCGGGTCACCCGCGCAACCCACCGACACCACGCCGGAACAATTCGTCGCCCTGTGGCGCATGACCGTGGACTACCTGCGCGACTCGTGCGGCCTACACAACGTGCTCTACGCCTACTCGCCCGACCGTAGCCGTATCGACATGAGCTCGGAAAGCACATGCGAGGCCGGGTATCTCTACGCCTACCCGGGCGATGACTATGTGGACGTACTCGGATTCGACGACTACTGGGACATCGCGCCCGCCGACGTCGAGGCAGAGCGGCCGCGTGAACGGCACGACGATCTGATCACCATGCTGACGGTGGTCGGGCGGCTCGCCCGTGAACGCGGCAAGATCGCCGCCGCCACCGAAGTGGGCTCGCCTGGCGAATTCGCGTCGCGGTACGTGATGAGCGCGGAAGACGAAGCCGCGCTGGCCGGCGCCGGCGCTTGTGCCAGTGCCGCGGATGATGGTTGCGCTGCCCATGGCGAATCGAATGCTGTCGGCTCCGGAACAGCCCAGACAGCTGCGCCGTCCGAATCCGATTCGCCGTGGACGCGCTACCTGCTCACCGCCGCGCTCGCCAACAGCGATACGCGTCGGGTGCTGTGGTACATGCCGTGGCGCAACGATCCGGGCGCCGCTGGAACCGGCGCATACGGCACTCCGGTGGAGGGGTCGCGTTATGCGGCTGATTTCCGCCGTTTCACCAAGCATCCTTTCATCCGTATGGCCAATACCCTTCCGCCGCTGTACTGATTCCCGGATTCCCGCGGCCATCCGCGCCGGTTGAGACGGCAATCGTCGTCGATGCCGGAGGCGCGGATGAAGGACTTGACGGCGCGGATGGCGTGTCCCACTTGCAGCTTAAGCGCTTAATCACTACAGTAGGGCACAGCGGCGAGGGAATATGACGAAGTTTCCCGAGCGCATAACCGAACAAGGTGCGAACGCAAGGGGCGCATGCACATGCGGCGCGTCGCTCATCGGCGCGCCGGAACGTGCGTTGCGTGAAAACCAAGTGCGCGATCGCAGGAAATCAGGAAAGGATTTGACATGGCTGTCAAAGACAAAAAATATCAGCTGGGAACGGCGGAAAACAAGGCGTTCCTCGACGCGGCCCGCGACAATCTGCTGAACTTCGGCACGAAGTTCCCGGCTCCCGACGGCAGCTCCTACTGGCTGGGCGACGACGGCACCCCATGGAAGGACCGCAATCGCGCCACTTGGATCACCTGCCGCATGACCCACGTGTACTGCCTGGGCGCATTCGTCGGTTTCCCGGGTGCCGAGGAGCTGGTCGACGCCGGTCTGAAGGGTCTCAAGGGCGCGCTGCATGACGACGTCAACGATGGCTGGTATCCGGAAATCACCCCCGAAGGCGGCTACACGCCCACCAAGCAGTGCTATGCACACGCTTTCGTGCTGCTGGCCTCATCGTCCGCGACCCTGCTCGGTCGCCCCGGTGCCGCCGAACTGCTCGACCATGCCGAAAAGGTCTTCCTCGACAAGTTCTGGGACGACGAGACCGGCCTGTCCGTCGACACGTGGAACACCGAATTCACCGAACTCGACCCGTACCGCGGCCTCAACGCCAACATGCATTCCGTCGAGGCGTTCCTCGCCGTGGCCGACGTGACCGGCGACGAGACCTGGCGCAAGCGCGCGGGCCGCATCATCGAGCACGTGCTCGGCTGGGCGAAGGCCAACAACTGGCGCATCCCCGAACACTTCCATTCCGACTGGTCGCTCGACCTCGAATGCAACCGCGAGAAGCCGGACGACCAGTTCAAGCCGTACGGCGCGACTCCGGGCCACGGCATCGAATGGGCCCGCCTGATCACCCAGTGGGCCACCAGCACCTATCCGTCCGATCCGGCGGCCGCGGCTCCGTACATCGACGCCGCGGAGCATCTGTTCAACCGTGCGGTCGAGGATGCGTGGAACGCGGACGGTGCGCCCGGCCTCGTATACACCACCGACTGGGACGGCAAGCCCGTCGTGCACGACCGTATGCATTGGACGCTGGCCGAGGGCATCAACACGTCCTCCACGCTCGCCCGCGTGACCGGCAAGGAATCGTACGCCAAGTGGTATGCGACGTTCCTCGAGTACGCGGACAGCACGGTGATGGATCACGTCAACGGATCCTGGTTCCACCAGCTCGACCGCACCAACCAGCCGATCGGCACCGTGTGGCCGGGCAAGTCCGACCTGTACCACGCGACGCAGTCCATGATGATTCCGCTGCGCGACCCGAGTCTGTCCATCGCACCGGCGGCCAGGAAGCAGGGCTGAGCCTCCATCAGCCGGCGTAAAAAACGGCCTTCCCGTCCGTATGTTGTCACCGCGGATCGATTGATCCGGTGATTTCCATACGGACGGGAAGGCCGTTTTATGTTGCTTATGGACGCTTCCCGCGTGGGGCTTGTCGTTCCTTTTGCCGTTCCTTTAAGGAATCGTGTAAGGAAGCGCGGTCATTCGGCGTCCGCGGCGGGCGCGTCCGCCTGCTTGCGGCCGACCTGCGTGAGCTGGTACGCGGCGAACAGCACCGCCAGCCAGATGACGCCGGCGATCACGGCGATGCGGTAGCTTGCGGAGAAGCACATGAGCACCACGACCAGCAGCATGAACGCGATCACCACGTACGGCGTCACGTTGGCGAACGGCAGCTTGAACGCGATCTTGTCGAGCGCTTCCTTGCCCTTCAATCCCTTCAGCTCGGCCGGACCATCGCCAGCCGCAACCATGCGACGGAACTTGATCTCCGTAACCATGATCATGATCCAGTTGATCGCAGCCGCGATCGTGGCGATCGACATCAGGTAATTGAACGCGAATTCCGGCCATACGAACACGACGACAACGGCAATCGCAATAATTATCGCGGAAGTGATAACACCCCCGACCGGCACGCCTTTCTTGCTGAGCTTACCCAGGTAAGCCGGCGCGTTGCCCTGCTTTGCCAGCGAATACAGCATGCGGGAGTTGGCGTACAGGCCGGAATTGTAGACGCTCATCACGGCGGTCAGGCACACGAAATTGAGGATGCCGGCGGCCGCGTGCACGCCGACGGAATCGAAGATCTGCACGAACGGGCTGGAATCGCCGTCGATCTTGCTCCATGGAATCACCGCCATGATCACGCCGAGCGCGCAGATGTAGAAGACGAGAATACGCCAGATGATGCCGTTCGTGGCCTTCGGAATGGTGGTGCGCGGATTCTCGGTTTCGCCGGCGGTGATGCCGATGAGTTCGGTGCCGCCGAAGCTGAACATCACCACGACGAGCGCCATCAAGAGGCCCGTCCACGTGCCGTCGGCGTTGCGGGTCATCAGGCCGTGCGGCAGGAATCCGCCGTCCACGGTGAACCAGTTGGCGAAGCTCGCGCGAATGCCCGACGCGGTCGGCACGTTGGCGATCACGACATACAGGCCGCCGAGAATCATGGCCAGCACGGCCACGATCTTGATGATGGCGAACCAGAATTCGAATTCGCCGAACTTGTTCACGCCCATGAGATTCAGCGCCGCGATGGCCACGAGGAACACCGCCGCCGACACCCACTTCGGAATGTTCGGGAACCAGTAGTTCACGAACGAGCCGACCACGGCAAGCTCCACCATGGCCACCAGCACGTAGTTGAACCAGTAGTTCCAGCCGGAAATGAAGCCCGCTCGCCGTGACCAGTAGCGCGTCGCGTAGTAGCTGAACGCGCCAGCCTTCGGATCCTCGACCGCCATCTCGCTCAGAGCGCGCACGATCATGAAGATCGCGAGACCGCCGACGAGGTAGGCGAGCAGAATGGACGGGCCGGCCAGCTGAATGGATTCGCTGGAGCCGTAGAACAGGCCGGTGCCGATGGCGCCACCCAGCGCGATGAGCTGGATATGGCGGTTTTTCAACGATTTACGGAGCGTCGGCGGAACCGGCACGTCGTCGGTTCCACGCGGCTTCTTTGCGGCGGTGACGTCGCTCATGGAGATTTCCTCTTCTCTGTTTCCTTGCGATTGCGCGTTGTGCGTTGCGCTCGCTGCTTGCGTTGCGTGCTGTTGCACGCTTGCATGTGCTTGTTTTGCTTGCTTTTTTGCGATTCGCCCTTTGTGAGGGAACGTTCCCGATTGTAGCGGGAAGCGGCGGGCAAAGTGTTGGTTTGTTCGTTCCGGAATGTCTGGTTTGCTTAACGGGTTGTTTGGTTTAGAAGTTCGATTCGCGCGATTGCTGTGCGATTCGAACGCGCGATTTGGACACGTGTTGCGGATGTGCGGTTTGGCGCGTCTTTCCAAGCTTCATGGTGTTCAATGGAATGAGGGGCTACGAACGGAGGTCGACATGGCATTCGTCAAGGACATGCTGCGAATGTGGGCGCATTCGTGGAAAAGATTCATTTCCATCGCCATGATCACGTTGCTCGGTGTGGCCGTGCTCACCGGCATTTACGCGGGCTGCCGTGACGCGTTCCGCAGCACCGACCGCTTTTTCGACGCGCAGGGCCTGCACGACGTCCAGGTGCTGTCCACCGCGGGCCTGTCGAACGGCGATATCGCCGCGTTGCGCAAGGTGAACGGTGTTGCGAAAGTGCAGGCGGAACGGTCGCAGGAAGTGACGTTCGATTTGGACGGCCGCAAGTCGGCGACCATGCAGGAAATCGGCACGAACGGCATTGACCAGCCATACTTGCAGGAAGGGCGCATGCCGAAGAAAGCCGGCGAAATCGCGGTAACCAGGAAATTTATTCGCGATTCGGGCAAGCGTATCGGCAGCCGCCTCACCGTAACCCCCGAATCGGCTTCCTCCGATACTTCCGATACGAACGATACGAACGGTGCGGACGGCACGAATGAAACGAACGGCACGGACGAGGCGCCGAGCTTCCCGACCAAGCTCACCATTGTGGGCGTGGTGCTCGATCCGCAGAACCTGAGCAACCCGGACGGCTACTCCGCCATGACCTCGTTCCGTTCCACCGCCACCACCGACTACACGTTCTTCGCGCCGTCCGATGGCGTGACCGGCACCCTCTACACGTCCGCCACGCTGCTCGTCAAGGGCACGGCCGCCGAAAGCACGTTCGACGAATCGTACGAAAACACCGTCAAGCAGGTGACCGACCGCATCGACGGCACCGTGAAAACCGACCGCCAGAAGGCCCGTCGGCAGGAACTGCTCGACGCGGGCAACAAGAAGATCGCCGACGCGCGTGCGGAAGCCGACAAGAAGTTCGCGGACGCGCAGTCGCAAATCGACGCGAATCGGCAGCAATTCAACCAGCAGGTCGACCAGATTGTCAGCATGCAGGCGGGCGCGGCAGCTGCGGGAGCTGCGGCAAACGGCGCGAACGCAGGTGCGGCGGCGGCCGCAGGTGCAACCACCCCCCAACTTGACGAAACCACGCGTGAAACAATGCGTGAAACCATCATCGCCGCTAGTCCCGAACTGACGCAAGCCAAGCAGCAGCTCGACCAGGCGCAATCGCAATTGAACGAGCAGAAGGCAAGTACCGAACAAACGCTGAAAACCAAGGAAAACGAGCTGAAAACCAGCATTCCGCAAGTGCGCTGGTATGTGCAGGACCGGCAGTCGCTCGGCGGGTTCAGCGCGCTCAAATCCGACCTTGATTCCATCCAGTCGCTCGGCAACGCGTTCCCGATTGTGTTCCTGCTGGTGGCCGTGATGATGAGCCTGACCGCCATGGCGCGCATGGTCGAAGAGGACCGCTCGCTCATCGGCACGTACGTGGGGCTCGGCTACGGGCGGCTGGCGGTCGCGTCGCGCTACCTGCTGTTCGCGTTGCTCGCCTGCCTCATCGGCGGCGGCCTCGGCCTGATCGCCGGCTTCCTTGGCATTCCTGCGTTTCTGCTGGTCGTATTGCAAGGCATGTATGTGATGCCCGGCCTGCGGCTGGAATACGACTGGCTGTACGGTTCGCTCGGCATCGCGCTGTTCGTGGTCGGTGTGCTCGCCGCCACCATCTACGCGTGTGTGCAGGAAATGAGGCAGACGCCCGCCTCGCTGCTGCGTCCGAAAGCGCCGCGCGCCGGCTCGCGCATTCTGTTGGAACGGATTCGGCCGGTCTGGAATCGCATCGGCTTCCTCGGCAAAGTGACCGCGCGCAACATTTTCCGCTTCAAGTCGCGCCTCATCATGACGGTCGGCGGCGTCGCCGGCTGCACCGCGCTGATCGTCTGCGGCCTGGCCATCAACGACACCGTCGCCGACCTCGGCATCAAGCAATACCGCGACATCTACCAGTACGACCTGATGGTGGTTTCCGACGATTCGGACGCGTCGGCGATGCGCACGAAAGTCGCGTCAGACGGGCGCGTCACGTCATCGCTTGACGTGCGCATAGAGTCGGGCGATTTGACGGTTGCGGGCAGTGGCGACGGTGACAGCGGCAAGGCCGGCAGCAGCGGCAGCGAAAGCATCCAGCTGGTCGCGGTGCCGGAAAAGCATCTGTCCGATTTGGGCGAAATGGTCACGTTGCAGCCGGTCTCGTCCGGCATACTGGGCACGTCCGGCGTCGGCAAAACCGGTTCGCTGAAACTCGATGACGATGGCGTGATCGTCGCGCAGTCGGCGGCAAGCGCGCTGGGCGTCAAGGCCGGTTCCAAGGTGCGACTGACCAACGGCGACGGCGTGCAGGCGACGGCGAAGGTGAGCGCGGTGAATCGCAACCTCATCGGCTCGGATGTGTATGTAAGCGAAACCTACTACGCCAAGCTTTTCGACTCGAAAGACGCGAAGAACACCAAGAATTCCAAGAGTTCCGAGGATTCCGAGGCTCTGACGTGGAACGCCATGCTCGCCAAGCTTTCCGGCTCCGACACTTCGCAAACCGACTATGCGGAATCGCTCGAAGAGGACAATTCGGTGATGAAGGCCGTAAGCTGCGCGCACATGGCCGACAGCTTCAAATTCGACCTCATGGGCGCGGTGGTGGCGCTGATCGTGGCGCTTGCCGGCGGTCTGGCACTGGTGGTGCTGTTCACGCTCGCCAATACGAACGTGTCGGAACGCGTGCGCGAGATGGCCACGCTCAAGGTGCTTGGCTTCTTCGACCGCGAAGTGCACCATTACGTGAACCGCGAGATGATGATCCTCACCGTCATGGGTGTGATACTGGGCCTGCCGCTCGGCCGGCTCGTCGGCGGCATGCTGACGATGGCGCTCAACATGCCCTCGTTGTATTTCGAGGTGGAGGTCAAGCCGCTGAGCTACGTGATCGCGGCCGTGGCGACCATGGCCTTCGCGCTGCTCGTGCAGCTGTTCGTCAACCCCGTCCTCGACCGCATCGACCCCATCAGCTCCCTCAAGTCCGTGGAGTAGCGCCCCTCCGAAGCCCTCTCAGTTCTTCGGGTAGCGGTAGTTGTGGGGGAGTTGGGTGGTGAGCTGCGGGTCCAGGCCGAGTTCCTTGAGTTGGCGGTCGATTTCGAGGCGCGCACGTTCCACAAGTTCGGCGCGACGGCTGTCCAAACCGTTCAGCCCCTCCTGCTTTTCCAGCGATTCCAACATCTCCGCCATACGCTTGAGCCGGTCCTGATGGTGCAGCAGCGCACGCACCTGTGCATGTTCGCGTACGATCGTCCGCCAATCGGATGGCGTGTGCGCAATCTCCCGAACCGCGGTGACCGGATGCACGTCGGCCACCTGATATGTAATCGAGCCGAGCAGCGGCATTAGGAACACTGTAATCGCGCCGGCTGCGACCAGTGTCGACGCGGTGTCGCTTTGCATGGTGCCGACCTTCACCGCCAGCGACGTGACGGCGACGATGATCGGCAGCGCGGTCGTGCAATACAGGGCTACGGTGACGCGATGATGCGATGACAGCGGATTCTCGCGTTTGTCGAGCGACAACGCAACATATACGGGCACCGCGCGAATCAGCATGAGCATGACGATGAACGCGACGAGCAGTGCGGGCCGGCCTGCCACGGCGCGCACGTTGATCGCGGCGCCTGACACCACGAAGAACACAGGAATAAGGAAGCCGTAGCCGATGCCTTCCAGTTTCATTTCCAGCGACTTGCTGCCGTCGGGGATGATGTAACGCAGGATGAAGCCTGCGGCGAACGCGCCGAGCACCGCGTCAAGTTCGAACAGTGCGGAAATGGTGACAAGGAAGATGAGCAGGAATGTGGTCAGTCGCATGAGCGTTTGCGATGACGTGTTCGCGTTTTCCGTAAGGAAACGGTACAGGCGATGGCCGGTTTTCAGTGCTTTCGTAGGTAGCATCGCGCACAGTAGGCAGATGGCGAGGAACGCGCCGAGCACGAGCATGGTCTGCCAGCCGGTTCGGGTGGATAGCAGGATGGCCATGGCGAGGATTGGGCCGAGTTCGCCCCACGTTCCGTACGAGATGATGGCGTCGCCGATGGGGGTGCCTTCGAGGCTGCGTTCCTTGAGAATCGGCATGAGCGTGCCGAGAGCGGTGGTGGTAAGTGCGATTACCGTGGCGATGCCGTTGATGCCTTGCTTGGTGAAGAACGGAAGGAATGTCACGACCAGCCAGGCGAGGCCTAGCGTGATTCCCCATGTAAGCAGTCCGACTTTGCCTTGATGTCCGGCGAGTCGTTTGGGGTCGATTTCGTAGCCGGCGAGCAGGAACAGGAACGCCATGCCGAGCTCGTTCAAGAGTTTCACGGCGTCGTTCACTTCGATCACGCCCAGTCCGTACGGGCCGAGTGCGGCTCCGGCGGCGAGCAGCAGTACGGTTTGTGGAATGAACCTTCCCGGGATCAGCTGCGCCACAATCGGGCTGACGGCCGCCACCGCCATGATGATGGTCAGGGAAACAAGCTCTTGCGTCATACCGTCGAGCCTAGTGAGTCTGCGTGACGGCGTGTAGAGGCGTAGCGGCCCCATGATGTGCTAAAGGGTGTGCTGGGGGTGAGGTTAAGATTGTGTAAATTTTATGGGGGGGGGGTAATTCTATGAGCCTTTCTATCTGCGAAAAATGGCGGAACTGTTTTGTTTGTAAGATAGGACTCCTTTTTTATCGGGGGGAATGGGATTTTTTATTCGAGGGTTTTAACGGGGGGCCAATGGGGAAATCTCCGATATGATTCTGAACCGAGCTGTTCAGGCAGTAGCAGTATAAGGGGCAGAAAAAATGATTGATGGCAAATTTACCGCAAAGGAGCGTGCGTATCTGTCCAGCCTGCCGGCGGTCAAAAGTGTGAGTGCGTCGCACATCCGCTATTCAGACCGTTTTCGGGTGGAAGTGATGTGCCGTTATAACGCCGGCGAATCACCGTCAGCTATTTTTCGTGAAGCGGGGCTTGATCCGAAACTGATCGGCTACAAGCGTGTGGAGCGGTGCATCGCGCGCTGGAAGCAGCAGGAACGTGATGAGCGTCGAAAGGGGAAAGGGGCTATGAATCATTATCTGCAGGATGTCGAAGACGATTTGTCAATCGCCGAACTGCAAGGTGCTGCGCACGAAGAAGAGACGGATGGCCTGACCTCGGCTGACGAATCGCAGGATATGGCGGCAAAGCTTGCGCAGGCGCAACTGACCATCAACAAATGCGATCTGCTCATCGCCAAACAGGCGTTGCGTATCGACGAGCTGGAACGCGTGCTGCGGAAGTTCATCCAGTGACGGACATGCGGCAACAGCAGGCGGAGCGCTATCGGGAACCGTCCTTCGAAGAGGCGGTCGACATTGCCGATGAGGTGCGGCAGTGGCGCAGGGATCGCAGGAAAGTCATTGCCATGCGGGTGGTTGCGGCGCTGTTGATCATTCTTGCGATAGGCATCGGCGGGTTTCCTACGTTTCTGCAGTATCAGTCGGCGCGGGAGCTACGGAATACGTCGAACCGGTCCGTGCAGACGGTTGCCGGCTGGCCTTATCCCCAAGCCGATGAGACGTTCGCCGCGGCCAAAGCGTATAACAGGCGGCTTGCGGCTTCAGGACAGCCGGTTCTCGGAGAGGCGCAAGACCCGTTCTCCCAAGTGCAGGGCGGCTCGCAGTCCAGTGAATCCGGTGTCGCGGAATCAAATAGCGCCAGCGCCAAAGATAAGGAATATCAAAGCCTGCTCGATTCCGGCAGCGGCGTGATGGGAACCATCCGCATTCCGAAGATCTCCGTACGCCTGCCGATCTACCATGGCACGTCGCAGTCGGCGCTCGCATCCGGAGCCGGACATCTGTATGGCAGCAGCCTGCCGGTGGGCGGGCGGAGCACGCATGCGGTGATCACCGGCCACCGTGGGCTGGTCGAGGCAATGATGTTCACGCGCTTGGATGAGATGCGCGTCGGCGACTACTTCTACATCGAAGTGATGGGCCGTACGCTCGGCTACAAGGTGGATCGCATTTCGGTGATCGAACCGAATGACACCTCGAAGCTGAAGATTGTGCCCGGCGAGGACCGGGTGACGTTGATGACCTGCACGCCGTACGGGGTGAACACCCACCGGTTGCTGGTTTCGGCGGTGCGTTCCGCGATTCCTGGAGTGGTTCCCGAGGAACGGAATGCGGCAAAGGACGCGCGATTGATTGCGATTGCGGTGTCGGCTGGCGTGCTCGTGTCGGGGATGCTGCTTGCCTGGCTGCGTAGTCGGCCGTGGCATATTCGCAGACATGCGGCTTGGTGGCCGAAACGTGGCTAGCTGTTGCGTTGGCATGCTGCGGCGACATCCGTACGGTTGCGGACATGTGAATAATATTGCCCCGTCGGACGTCGGGCTTATGTGAATTTCGGGTAGCGCAGATAGCTGGAAACGTTGCTATCACTTGGTTTCGAGGCTATTTCATACCCCCGAATCTCCCGCGCTTAGGGTGTATGTATCCATTCCCTTTTCCTTTTACTGTTCATGACTAGAGCGCCGGAAGTGTATCCGTGTCGGCTGGATGCGTGACTGGTGATGAAGATGTGAATCGTGCACATGCGCACGGTGTGTAAGGGGAGGTAGCAGATGAGGCATGCACGAATACGACAGGCAAAGCCCGAGAGGAGCTTTGCTGAACGAATAGTCGCCGTCATCGTTGCGATCGCCATGCTCGGCGGCATGGGCTACGCCACCACTTCCGCCGCGATGGCGGATGGTGCCGGACAGACCTTGGAGCAGCAGGCCGGTATCAGCCTGGGATTGCATGATTACGATCGTAATGCCATCAATAGTAAGCATACGTTGAAATTCAAGAACGTTGGCAATCCAGGAACGTATAACAGATATGTCGGTAATGGCAAGGGCGCATACACCGGTATTGTGAATAAAATCCTGACAAAGGGCTATCCGGCCATGGCGGCTGATAAGGGATCAGAATCATTGGACTATCTCTTTGGCGGGAAGTCTGATAGCGCCGTCACCAACTACACGCCGGCTGGCGGACTGCTGACATTGGACAAGGATGGGTATTACGGTTTCGACGCCGATTCCCAGAATGCTACATATGACACGGCATTGAGCAAGTTCACGCTGAGCAACCGGCCTTGTACGAACCAGTCTGATACTCCTTGCTTCGCTCCATTTGGAAACGATACTAATGATAATAAATATTCTTTCGGCATGAATCTTGGCGCCGAGTTCTACATGCCGAAAGACGGCAAGGTCAACAATCAGGACATGGTGTTCGACTTTACCGGCGACGATGATGTGTGGGTGTTCATCGATGGTGTGCTGGTGCTTGATTTGGGTGGTATCCATCAGGCGTTGGATGGCAGCATCAATTTCGCCACCGGCAAGATCACCTATGACAAGACGCAGCGTTATGGAAACCCTCCTGCCGCAACAATCACCCAGGCATTTACCAATGCGGGAAAGACGTGGGATTCCACGGCGTATAAGACACATCATCTGAGCTTCTTCTATCTGGAACGCGGCGACGGCGGCTCCAACTGTAAGATCAGGTTCAATCTGCCGGTGAAGCCGTCCAAGGCCATCGATATCGAGAAGGAAACCCTAGGCACCATCGACGCGGACAAACAGTTCCAATTCCAGCTGTTCGTCGGCAGTTCCTCAACCCCGTACCAGGGCAAATACAGCGTGTACGATGCGTACACCAATCAGGTCTTGTTCGATACGCAGACCAGCAATAACGGTGTGATAACGCTGGCCAAGGGTCAATTCGCCCGCGTGCAATCCGACAGTTTCACCGACGCTACCCCGTATAAGGTGCGGGAGTTGAACTCTAGCGACTACACCGTGTCCGCGAACGGTTCCCCGATGACGCAGCAGGGCAGCAATGATAATGCATACGCCGAAACCGGCTCGTTCACCGTGGGCACGACGGGTCATGTAACCATCGTGAATTCCAATGTGAAGCCGTCGAACAACAAAAGCATCGTGAAAACCGATGGCGGCGACGGTGATCAGTACACGTTGAATCTGACCGCATCCGGCGATAGCACCTCATCCACGGTCACCACTGCCACTCCGGCCGACATTGTGCTGGTTATGGACAAGTCCGGCAGCATGAATGAAAACAACCGCGACGCCAATGCGCAGAAAGCGGCCAAGGATCTCGCCAAGAAACTGCTGACTGGCACGAATTCGAAGTTGCCGCCTGAGCAGCAGGTCCAAATGGCGGTGGTGACATTCAGCACTGAAGCTTCTCTCAAGCAGAAGTTCACCACAAACGTCTCGGAAATCAACAACGCCGTGAGGGGTAACCCCGATGGCGGCACCAACTGGGAGGCCGCGCTCAAGCAGGCAAACGATCTGCAAGGCCGCTCTGGTGTGAAGAAACACATCATCTTCCTCTCGGATGGCAATCCGACATACCGTACGACTTCGTACAGCGGATGTTATTCGTATTCGTTGTGGGGGTGGACTGCTCATCCGGAATATACGACCCCGGAGTCCTGCCGAGCACAACGGTACACGTGGGGTGAAAATCCTGATGGTGGTTCCGATGGCGCGTACGGTGCAGGAAGTAGCGATGACTACGGCTTCAACTATGCTGCCGCCCTGGCTGAGGCTAACAGGCGTGGAGATGCCGCCCTGTATGTGGTGAAGACTTCCACTGATGCTAATAAAATGGCCGATCTCGCCGAACAAGCCAATGCAGTGAACGGCAAGGAATTTGACGGCACGAATGCCGCAAATCTGACGAAAGCATTCGACCAGATCTATTCCAGCATCACCTCGTCCGCGAAGATCAGGGTCTTCTCCATCACCGACACCTTGTCCCAGTGGGTGGATCCGGTCGAGTTCGCAGGTGTCGTCAACGGCACCGACATCACGCAATATGTGACGGTGAAGAACGGCAGTATCAAGCTGACGAGCGGATATGCGGCCACATACAGTGTCGACAGTTCCGGCAATCGCACCGTGACGGTGACGTTCAACGATACTGATGGCATTGTCGCAGAAAAGACTGATGTCATCGACGTTTCCTTCAAAGTCAAGCCAAGCGATGCCGCATATACCAACTATGCGAGCGGCAACAACTATCCGAATACGGGAGACGTACAGACCGGAGCAGCATCCGCTGGGCAGCAAGGCTACTATTCCAACGCGGATGCGAAGCTGAACTATTGCGTGCTCACCGAGGTCAACGGCGCGACATCCTGCGAAAGGACCGAAGCCGAATATCCGCATCCGGTGGTGCAGGTGAAGCTCGGCAAGATCAACATCACCAAGCAATGGTCGGACGGTGCCGACAAGCATGCCAACGATTCCGTGACGGTGCAATTGCAGCGCAAGGCGATTGGTGCTGCCGATAGCACCGCGGAGAATGTTGGTGATCCAATCACGCTGAACGCCGACAACAAGTGGACCACAACGGTCGATAATCTGGTGCCCGGCTACACGTATTCCGTGGTGGAAACCCCCGGTAATGACCGATATGACGTCACCTATACGGGTAACAATACCGAATTGACCAAGAAGATGGTGTGGTCTTCCAATGCCGATGCGGGCACGTTGAAAGCGACCATCACCAACACGCTGAAGACGGTATCACTGCAGCACCTAATCTCGGTACGGAAGAATCTGACCGGTCGTGAGTGGAAGGATTCCGATCAGTTCGGCTTCACGTTGGAGGCGGAAGACAACGCCCCGTTGCCGGCCAGCTGCAAGGATCAGCAGCCATGCACGGTCACGGTGAAGCATGATTCGACCGAACATTCCGCGGCGTTTGACGACATTACCTACAACGCCGGTGGCGCCACCTACACGTACTACGTGACGGAAAACAGCGGCTCGATTAGCGCATTGCACTATTCGCAGGCGAAATACAAAGTCGTGGTGACCGTCGCCAAGAACAATGACGGTGCGTGGACGGCTTCCGTAACGTCCGTGACCAAGGTGCAGGACGACAACGGCCAGAAGGTTTCCGAATCGCAGAGCGTCAGTACGCCGGTCGCCTTCACCAACCACTACATCGCAGTGTCGGCGCTGCCGTTGACGGGCGGGATGACGGATCGTCAGTGGCTGTTCGTCGGCGGTGTGGTCGGCGGGCTTGCGGTGCTGCTCATCGGCGCGGCCGGTGTGTGGAACGGCAAGAAGCGACTCGTCTGAATCGTTTGTGCGGGGTCGGAACGTCTGCCAACTCGAGGACGTTCCGACCGATAATCCAAGATTTGCGGATCGCGGGAGCAAGTTAGGTCCCCGCCTCCCGCGATCGCAGAAACAAGTAATCAAACAATAAGGAAGAGAGGATTCTCATGAAGATGAGGAAACTTTTCGCCGGCATCGCCGCCGCTGCGACGCTGCTCGGTGGCATGGCCCTGGGCGCAGTCAGCGCACAGGCCGATGACGCCGCGACGACCGCTGATACTGCGGCCATCACGGTGAAGAACTCGCAGGAGGGCCACACCTACTCCGCGTACAAGTTCGCCTCGC
>UMGE01009267.1_pt1 | contig 37879 bp, 28 predicted proteins | sample 1965191 | NCBI WGS metagenome assembly UMGE01 (sample SAMEA4836065, study PRJEB28245) | human gut metagenome | biome: gut microbiome; material: fecal sample | place: Denmark | collected 2008 | reverse complement strand
AAGTGTTATTACCACTCTCGGCAGAGTGACAATAAAAAACCGTACAGTCGGTTTTATTAAGAATTAAATTTCATCTCGATCGAGACAGATTCACCCTGCGGACTGATTTGATTGCCTCGAGCAGCGGTTAGGATCAATCGGACAATCTCAAAATGCGTCTTAATGCTCTTGCAGTCACCGCTGGTTTTGCCGTCATGTTTGCTTCCGCCTATCCTGCCGTTAACGGCGAAGCGGTCATCATCGCGCCTGAGGCGCACGGATTCCTGCATGCCCGTCAAGACGTTGAAATTTACGATCTCACTGCAGGCTTCAGTCTTAATAAAGACCATCATCAGATGCTGTTTGTTGACAAAGACCGCATCTTCTCGGGTGATTTGGAAGAAGGCATCAACAGGACCGCCGCAGGAGTCCCCTTCCTTCGGAATCGTGGCGGCTTTGAATCAGGAAGCAGACGCCGCGAGGATCTGCAAATCAAGAAGCTCCGGCCTTCAGGCCGGAAAGTGATCACTAAAACGTTTTCATGACTGTTTTGGAGACAGTCCGGAAGAAACGCGTCTGCGGACCGCACTGCCAACAAGAAGGCAGGGCTTTTGAACGGCAGCGAGCACATCCATTACGTCATATGAACGTCATGAAATTATCGCTGTCGTGAAATCTTTCCAACCTACACTACCAATCAACGCGCCGGAAGAGAGTCATAGAGAGAGCTCCGAGCGTGGGTTCTGGACAAGTCAAGAGCGGAGCGCTCGAAGAAGCGCTTTTCTCCGGAGTCCGAGTCCATCAGCTCAAAAGGAACTTTTAAATGACTCATTGTGCCCAAGCTGGAACATTGTCTCCGCGTACGACAGAGCCCCCAGTCGTACACAAAGAGCTTGCGGAGGTGCTTGCGAATCCCGTTATAGCGGTTGTCCGCAGCGCGGAGGAGCTCGCTGAGGCGCTCACGAGCCGAGTGTCTGCCATCGAAATACGATCCGGCGACCTTGCTTCGCTCCCGGCATTGATCGACCGAGTTCGTGCCGCTCGCAAAAGCGTGCTGCTATATCCCGAACTTATTGCCGGCCTTGGCCGGGATCCTGCAGCGATTGATTTTCTCTGCGGATACGCTCGTCCCACCGCGATTGTTTCAACGAAAAAGCAGATTTTGCAGAAGGCTCGCGCCTGCGGTTTGATCACCATTTTCCAAATCTTCATGATCGATACCCAAGCCTTCGAGACGGGTATTCAGACCGCCCGCAGGCTCGACTGCGACGCCGTAGAGATCATGCCCGGCGCGATTCCGCACATTATCCGGGAGGTTTCCAGTCAGCTGCCTTTGCCGGTGCTTTGCGCCGGACTGGTTAAAACCGAAGCTGAAATTCACGAAGTTCTTAAAGCCGGAGCTCAGGCTGTTGCGACAAGCCGCCGTCCCCTCTGGTTTGCCAGCTCACTGCGGGAGGTCGCGGCATGACTGCAGCGCTTGAACTCCAAGGCATAACAAAATCCTACGATACGGTGCAGGTACTTCAGAAAATCAATCTCACCGTGGAGGAAGGAGAATTCATCTGCCTGCTGGGCCCCTCGGGCTGCGGGAAAACCACTTTGCTCAGAATCATTGCAGGGCTTCTTGATCCTACCGACGGAGACATCGTAATCCGAGGACGCAAGGTGACAGCGCTCAGCCCGTCTGAGCGCAATATTGCGATGGTTTTCCAGTCGTACGCACTCTATCCGCATAAGACGGTTTGGGAAAACATCGCCTTTCCTTTGCGAATGCGGGCCCCCGCCTCGACGAAAATTCCGTTTCTCGGACGCTTTCTGCCCGCCGGCAAGAAACTGGCCGCAGAACTGAGCAGACAAGTGCCGCAAGCCGCTGCGATGGTCGGACTTCAAAAACTCCTCGCACGCCGCCCCTCGGAACTCTCTGGCGGCCAAAAGCAGCGTGTTGCGCTTGCCCGCGCTCTCGTACGAGATCCGTCGTTATTTTTGATGGACGAACCGCTCTCAAATCTCGATGCAAAACTCCGAACGGATACACGGCGAGAAATTGTGGAACTCCACAAGGTCACGAAGCGCACCTTTATTTATGTCACGCATGATCAGACTGAAGCGATGACAATGGCGGGCCGGATTGTCCTCTTGAATGGGGGCAGGGTGGAGCAGGTCGGAGCTCCGCTCACCCTTTATGACGATCCGGATAATCTTTTCACCGCTTCTTTCATCGGCACCCCGACCATTAATCAGCTTCCTTTGGAAGTATCGGATTCAAAAGCTCGGCTCCTCGGCCAGCTAAGCCAATCGGCTTTGCTGCTGAAGGCAATGCCGCTTTTGGGGGCTGGACATTTTACGGCAGCCTTGCGTCCCGAGGCGCTGCATCCCGCCGCAGCGGAAGATCCGGAGGCGATTCCCGTTGAGCCCGACTTCATCGAAGAAATGGGAGCAGAGTCGATTGCGTGGTTTTGGGCAGGCGAAAGAGAGACCCATCGGCAGATCGCCGTTCGACTCTCACGCGAACATGCACGGGATTTCACAGCCATTCAAGCATTGCGGCCAGACTGGAGCCGGGCTTTTATTTTTGATGAAAACGGCCGGCGGATACGCCTGTCATCACTCTCGGCACTGCTGCAAGAGGCTCCTTTATGAAGAAAGCTTGGCTTAGTTTCTTTTCCGGCGAAGCGTGGGTCGCCAATCCGCTGATGCTCTCTCCGGCGATGGGATGCCTCTTGATTTTCTTCATTTTCCCGATGATCGCTACCGTCGTGGTGAGCTTTACGGATTGGGAATTGGGCGGAACGAACTCGGTTCACTTCATTGGCTGGGACAACTATATCGGTCTCTGGGAGAGTGATGACTTTCGAAAAAGCGTGGGGAATACGCTTTTCATGACGATGTTGGTTGTTCCGACCTCTTTCGTGTTTTCCCTTCTCCTCGCACTTGCTGTTCATGCAAGCGGCCGTTTGGCGCAGTTTTGGCAAAGCATCTATTTCCTGCCGGTAACCGCTTCGCTCGTAGCCATGGCAGTGGTCTGGCAGTGGATTCTGCATCCCGAAGTGGGCATTGTGGCTGCGGTACTGCCTTATTTCGGCATTACGCAGAAGGTGAATTTCTTAAATGACGCCCGCTTTGTGCTTTGGACACTGTCCTTCATCACCGTTTGGCAAATGACGGGCTACTTCATGGTGATCTTTCTGACCGGACTCGTACAGATTCCTCAGGATCTCTATGAAGCTGCGAGAGTCGACGGGGCAAAAAGTACTTGGTCACTCTTTGCCAACATCACTTGGCCGCTTCTCAGTGCAACGTCATTTTTTGTCCTCATTCTCACGATTATCAAGACGTTCCAAGTATTTGACATTGTCAAGGTACTCACACGCGGCGGTCCCGAGAAGGCAAGTGAAATTCTCTTGTACACGATGTATCAAGAAGGGTTTTCGTTCTTCCGTATGGGAACAGCTGCGGCAGTGGCGGCTATTTATCTCGCTGTCATGCTGCTGCTGACTTGGGCCAACAATGCCGTGATCGGCCGGAGGGTTCACTATGGCTTCGAATAAGCTGTGGAGGTCAATCGCCCTTAACGTGCTGCTGGCACTGGGGGCAGTCGTCATGCTCCTCCCTTTTGTTTGGATGCTCTCGCTTTCTGTGAAGCCTGAGAATGAGATTTACACCCCAACCATTCACTTTCTGCCGCATGCATGGGATTGGGCGAATTATGCGGAGGCGTTCGAGTTTGGCGAAGTCGGAACTTTCATCCGCAACGGCATCATCGTGACAGGCGCCATTCTGTGCATTCAGCTCCTCACCGTGATCCCTTGCGCCTACGTACTGGCCCGAAAACGCTTCCGGCTGGAGGGGCTGGCTTTTGGCTTGGTTTTGACGGGTCTCATTGTGCCTCCTCAGGTGGTGGTCATTCCGCTCGTACTGATGATCGGCAGGCTGGGTCTTTTAAATACCTACACCGCACTCATCATTCCATTTATGACGAGCGCTCTGGGGATCTTTCTCATCCGGCAGTCTCTGAAGGCTGTTCCGCAGGATTTGATCGATGCAGCCCGCGTTGACGGTGCCAATGAAACAACGATTCTTTGGACAATCCTCGTTCCTCAGGTCAAACCCGCCATTGCTGCTTTTGCGGTCTTCTCGATCGTCAGTCATTGGAACGATTTCCTCTGGCCATTGCTCGTGGTGAACGATATGTCTCTGGCTACGCCGCCTTTGGGTGTTTCCATTTTTGCTTCTGACGAAGGCGGCAACGACGTAGGACCGATGATGGCCTCAGCAACGATGATCGTGCTGCCGCTCCTTTTGATATTCCTTTTTGCTCGCCGCTGGTTCATTCAAGGCGTAACGATGTCTGGACTCAAATAGGCGGTGTCATGCGATTTGCTGTGATTTCCGATCTCCATGTGCGCATTGACGGGCTGCTCTATGGCCTGAACACACAAAAACGGCTCGACGATGTTTTGTCGGATATAGACCGCGAGGCTCCGGATTTAGTGGTGGTTACGGGTGATCTCGCAGACTGCGCTGATTTAGGCTCCTATCGGCTGATCAAGGAGCGGCTTGAATCACTCTCGCGGCCTGTATATGTCCTTCCGGGCAATCATGACGATCCCGTACAAATGCGGCAGATTTTCCCCGCAGCCCCAGCCGTCAGTGTTTTTTCACCGGGCGCTTACTTCACGGATGCCGTGGAAACCGACGAAGCCATTCTCGTCTTTCTCACTACAACCATCCCAAACACAGCTGCCGGGAGAGTTTCTCCAGAAGCTCTGCAGCAGATACGGCATATGAGACGTAAGGCGATCAGCTCCCAGCGGGCGCTGCTGGTTTTCCTGCATCACCCGCCCTTTCGGTCGGGCTATATCGGCATGGATGCTTGCGCCCTAGAGAACCGAAGAGAATTTCTCGCCGCATTCGGCAATGTCAGCCCTACGGGCAAAACACCGTCACAAAAGGGATCTGAAGTGACGGCAGGCATTTTTTGCGGACACCTCCATCGGCCGATGGCATCCCTCGTTGAGGGCTTGCCTTGCTGGACAGTTCCGTCGGTCGCTCATTCGCTCGCCGCTTTTGAACGCAGCGGAGCAGTCCGTGCGGCAGCCGCCCCGCCAGGGTGGCTGCGAGGCACGTTAACCAAAGATTCGCTCGTTTGTGAGTTTGTCGAAATCTCGGCGCAGCCGGTGTTCCCCATTCCTTTTATTCCCCTTCGAGCCAGAGTTGAAGAGCAAGCTCTGAAGGTGCTTTCACCTGCTAACGACCATATGTCACTCAGAAAGGATTAAGTACCATGAATTCGCTTTCCCGCAAGCATTTCCTTCGCCTCGCTCTAGCCGTCGCCGCCATTGCGGCCGCCGGTTCCGCTCCTAATGTTTTTGCCGCGGAGGATATCGTCGAAATCACTGTCGCCCATCCGTACGGCAAGATCTTCCGCCCGATTCACCAGAAGATCATTAAGGAATTCAATAAGATTCATCCCAACGTCAAAGTGCGGCTTGAGACGCCGTTCCCTGATTATGAAGAGCTCACGCAGCGCACTTTGGCCGGCATCGCTCAGGGCAATGCCCCGGTGCTCTCCTTCCAGGGCATCAATCAGATTCGCCAATATATTGAAATGGGTGCGGCCTACGATCTTTCGGAGTTCGTCAAAAACGATCCGCGCTGGAAGGACGGCAGCGGCTACTATCCCACGATGATGAAACTCGGCAATTTCAACGGCAAGCAGTACGCGGTGCCGTTTGCTATCTCGACGCCGATTGTCTACTTCAACGAAACGCTGCTTAAAAAAGCAGGCATCGATACTTCGAAGGGTTTTGAAACTTGGCCTGCTCTTATCGAAGCGGCGAAGAAAGTTCAGGCGCTTGGTCCGGAGTATTCCGGTCTTTTCTATGATTATCAAGCGACAGGCAACTGGATGTGGCAGGCCCTGCTTTTCTGCGAGGGCGGCACGATGATGGACGAAAAGGAAACGCGGGTCACTTTTGCCGATGAACCGGGCTTGCGCGCAGCGCGTATTTTGCGAAGCTTTGTCGATCAAGGCGTGATGAAGGACTGGACTCGTCTGCAGGGCGAGCAGGCCTTTATTTCGGGCCGCGTGGGTTTTTATGCGGCTTCGACTTCGTGGTTGAAAGGCGTGCAGGATAAGACCTCAGGCTTTGCAATGAAAACGAGCCTCTTCCCGGTTGGAACGACGGGCAAGCGCATTTTGCCCAACGGCGGCAACGGCGCCATGATTATTACCAAGGATCCGAAAAAAGCCCGCGCTGCTTACGAGTACGCTATGTTCGCGGCAGGTCCGGTCGGTACGGCAATTCAAGTTCAGGGGTCCGGTTACATGCCGATGCATGAAAAAGGAACTGAAGCGCTCAAGGATTTCTATAACGCCAATCCCAACTTCAAAACCTCACTGGCACAAATCCCGACTATCGTGCGGTGGTACTCCTTCCCAGGCACGAATACGCTCAAAATCATTGACGTCATCAAGGACGATCTGCAGGCGATCGTCAATAAACGCGTCACGGCAGACGAAGGCATCAAGGCTGCTGCTGACGAAGTTTCGAAACTCGTGAAGTAAGTCAGGCCATAAACACCCGAAAGGCATTCGGTTCCTATTCGGGGGCTGACCATACAACTTGAAAGGCGGTCCGGAGATCTCACAACACTGGATCTTCAGACTGCTTTTCGTTTTTTTCTAAGCCTGATCATGCGAAGTGCCATTTATCAAAGTCATGGGCTCACATCAGCCAAGGCAGTTCTTGCTCAAGCCCGATTTGTCATCAGCGATATTGACGGCGTTCTCTTTGACCCGACGGGGTGCCCGGTTGTGGGAGCTGCCAAGCTCTTCGCTAGCCGCCCCTGCGCACTGGTGTCCAATAATTCAACCCTGACTGCCAAAACGATCGCCAAGCGGTTTGCCGATGGAGGAGCCTATATCTCGCAAGAGCGTATTTTTCTTGCCGGAGAATATGCGGTCGGCATTGCGCTCAAGCGTTTCGGAAGCGCTCCCATGCTGTGGCTTGCAAGTGATGAAATAGGAGAACTGGCCGAAAAGATGCTCAATGAGGCAAGATCTGTGGGTGAGGCCGCGGGCATTCTCATCTGCCGCGACCGCACACTCACGATGGAGCATCTCGAGCGAATCGTAAATGCGGTTCGCTGCGGCGCAGAGGTCATTCTTGCGAATCCAGACTTCACTCATCCTGAGGGTGAAAATGTACGGATGGAAACAGGCGCTATTTGGAGCGCGGTGAGCTGTCAATTGGAAACGGCATGCTCGCCCGTATTAGTGGGCAAACCAGAAACACTGCTGGCTGAAGAAGCTTTGCGGATGTTGGGAGCAAATCGTCGTGAGGTGGTATTTCTTGGAGATAACCCAGATACGGACGGACTTACGGCGCAGCGCCTCGGCGTGAACTTCATTCATACGGGAGGCAGAAACGGCTTTCCCTTAGCAGCATTGATGTGACGGGCGATCCTTGCAAGGGCATCGCTCGTCAGGCCGTCAGAACCACTGAGAATCTTGAACCGTGCAGAGTGTTTTCATGCCTCAAAGCCCACCCGCAGCGAGCGCAGATCCGCCGAACTAATGAAAGACCAATGCCGTTGTTGTCGGCATCGACGAATCTGCGGGGTGCAGAGAATATAGCCGCAATGCGTTCGGGGGAGATGCCGCCCGCTTCATCCTCTATAACAAAGCCATGCGCAGTTTCAAAAATTTGCACGGTTCCGGATGCTGTATAGGTGACAGCGTTTCGGAGCAAATTGTTAAGAACGACTCCCAGAAGAATCGGCGAGTAGAAACCTGTACAGACCGCTTCCTGAATAACCTGCAGCTGAAGCCCTTTGGCTTCTGCCTGTGGTCTCCAGATTTCTTCCAAGTGTCGGATCATCCGGGTCAGGGTGTCAGGTGTGACTGAGCCGATGAGTTCGGCTTCACGAGAAATCTGCAGGAAAGTGTCAACTAGCACCTGCATGTCCTTGAGTGCACGCTGGGCGCGTTCTGCCTGAGCACGCTGCCGATCGGTTAGGGGGCTGCGCGTCAGCAGTTCAAGGCTGCCTGTGAGTGTCTGAATGGGGGTTTTTAATTCGTGCGTTACGTCACCCGTGAAGCGTTTCTCTCGTTCGAGAGCGGTATAGAGGCGCTCGAGTGCAATATCGCAGCTTCGCGCGAGGACTGTCACTTCGTCCTGATTGTGCGGCGTGCTGATCGGCAGATATTGATCCGCGGAACTCGCATGGATGACGTTGTCTGCAAGTCTGCGGATAGGCGACATGATGCTGCGGTAGAGCAGCCATCCGCCGCCAAAAGCACCTAACGCAACCAGTAAAGCAACCGTGCCGATAAGATGAAAATATGCGGTTTCCGCCCGCTTGAAGCATCCTTGCTGCTTTAAAAGTGCATAGGTGTTCGCACCGCGGTCAGCGATATAGAGAAAATAGGGGCGTTCGAGCTCTATTTCATGAAGTCCGGGTGAGAACAGCTCCCAAGCCTGCGGGATGGGCTTTACGTCCGGCCTGGTGCCGTAGAGCGTAACGCCCGGGTTGGTCTGCGGCGCTACACCGTTTTCAAGTGCTTGGATCTTCGCGGTAAGCTGCGAATTCATGAGATCGGCGGCGACATAGTTCTTCACCCAAGTGAAACTCCACCAGAGGGTGACAGAGTAGACCGCAGCGATTGAAATCGTCAGGATGGTCAGGCCGGCAATGACGCGGGCGCCGAGCGAGGCGTGACGAAAACGATGACGCAAGTGCGAGAAGTCCATGCTTGAAACTCAATCGAGGGTTTTATCGCTGGGAGCGGCCGATGGACCAGCCCGCCCCTGTGTGCGTGCGGATCAATGCCGTTGCGAACGGTTTATCCACGGCCTGACGCAGCAGATAGATATTCGCCCGCAAACTATCCGCGTCAGGCACATCATCGTCAGGCCAAATAGCGGCAGTGAGATGTTCGCGGTCCACAATTTCCGGACTCGCCTTCATGAGTTCTTCCAGAATGCGCTGCGCAATGCCTTTGATTTTCAACGGATTGCCGGCTCTTGTGGCTCGATGCGTCGAGAGGTCATAAACCAGATCCTCAACCATCAGTTTTTCAGGGGCTGTACGGCGAAGAATGGCTGAGACCCGTGCCTCAAATTCATTAAAAGAAAAAGGTTTGCCGAGATAATCGTCCGCACCGGCGCGGAGCCCGTCAATGCGTTCTGCAACGGAATTGTTGGCCGTGAGCATCAGGATGGGAATCTTCACGCCGCGTTCACGAAGTCGCCGGCAGAAGGTAACGCCGTCCATGCCCGGCATCGTCACATCAAGCGCTATCAGACTGAAGGCTTCTTTATGGAGGAAGTATTCAGCTTCGTGAGCGCTGCAGGCGGTTTGAGCTCTCCAGCCAAGGTCTTCGCAGAAGTCCGAGAGATTGGCGCAGTGGTCAGGATCATCGTCAATGATAAGAAGGCGAACGGTCATGGTGCTCGAGTCAGCAGAGACGCTTAAGTGTAAACCCGATGTGAGGCGGAAAGAAGTATAAGGATCTCGAGACCAATAAGACAGAGGCACTAGCGATTTCGTGTCAACAAAGAGAACTCACTTAAAGTTATGCGGTAAAAAATAAATAGGTACGTAAATTATTATTTATTTCATAAACATGATTTTTATTTCTATGGTTTTGTTCTCGAATACGTTGCATTTGAAGATCAGTTGCGGACGCACGCATTTAAATGTTGCTGAGTTTTTTGGAAAAGATAAAAAACCATAAATAACAATACGTTTATTTCACCTTAAAGTCGCGAATTGAGCTGATTCAAAAGATTGAGCAGTGCTTTACCTTTCTTAAGGTTGACGTCAAATTCCTTTGACGTCGCTTGAGAAGCGAATTTTTAGAATCGCTTCCGTCGAAGCAGAAGAACATCAGGAGATACATCAAAAACTCCGAAAACAAGCTTCGTCTACCGACCCTTAGAAAGGAGAAATCATGCATCGAGCTTTGCAGAAAGTTCTGCTGCCGCTTGGTCTTTTTGTCTGCGCAGCGCCCCTCTGGGCTGCGCAAACGGCGGATGAAGGCCTCACAAAGTCCGTACCCTGTGCCGCTTGCCATCAGGACCTCACGAAAAACTACTTCATGAGTCGTCATGGCGTGACGGCAGACAGCCGCACGCCAGGCAAAAACTGTTCAACATGTCACGGCGAAACGCTGCGGCATATGTCGAACCCGATGAAAGAAAAGCCTCAGTTTACGTTTAAGAAAGACGTGAACGGCTTTATGAGCGAAGAAAATTTAAAAGCATCAAATGCCGTTTGCACGAGCTGCCACAAAGGAGGGGAACAAAAGCACTGGGCACATTCTGCGCATGAGAACGCACAGGTGGGGTGTGTTTCCTGCCATTCGAACCATAAGGCTGATGTTGCTTTAAATGATCGGACGTCCACGGCGCTTTGCATTTCCTGCCACGCTGAACAAAAAGCGGATCTCTTTAAAACGACAGCACATCCGCTGCTCTCCGGGCAAATGAACTGCGTGTCCTGCCATAACCCGCATGGCTCGCAGCCCGGCGACGAAGCGATGACGAAGAAAGGGAACACCAACGATACGTGCTACAGCTGCCACCCCGGCAAGCGCGGTCCCTTCCTTCACGGCCATCAGCCCGTCACAGAGGATTGCGGCAACTGCCACAACCCGCACGGCTCCAACAAAGGGGCGATGCTCAAGATGAGTGATCCGATGCTTTGCAAGAGCTGTCATGCCGCTTCTCATCACAGTCCGACCGATACCGTCAATGCCGCGAGAGGCTGCCTGAACTGTCATCCGCAGGTGCATGGTTCCAACCATATCGACGGCCGCAAGTTTGAGAATTAACGCGAGGAGAAAATGATGAACGCAATGCATTTCAAAGCTGCGCGTCTGGCGCTTGCGCTGGCAGGAGCTTTCTCCACAGTCGGGGCTTCGGCCTTTGATCAGATTCCGCTGACACTTGACGAAGCGCAGTCTGCGGCCGAAGCGGATCGTGCAAACGCTATTCGAATGGGCGGCGAAGTGAGCGCCGCCAATGGTTCGAGCACAGCGGCGGCCAAATCCTGGAATGGCTACGGCAAAGCAGAGGGAGGCGCAGATGTTGACGTCAATCTTTCTGGCGGAACTGCCGCTGAAGGCTGGCGCCTTTCAGGCGACAACCTGGGTTCTCCGATTCCTCGTTTGCGGGCGGAATATCAAAAGGCAGGGAAGTATGCGCTCGAAGGTGAGGCAAAGCGCCTTCGCCATGTCGTCGCGGAAGACGCGAACGTGAAAGACGGCAAATCGGACCTTGAGACGATCCGCGATGTTTATCGTGTCGGAGCAAGATGGCTGCCCGCGGATAACGTGGATACGCGCATAGCCTATCGGGCAGACCATCGACAGGGAACGAGTTCTGTTTTGCTCAAACGCAATACCTACAATCGCGCCTATGAGCTCGATGACACGCATCATCAGGCAGCTGCTTCAATCGAATACATCGGTTCCGGATGGCGTGCTTCGTCTGGCTATGAACTCTCAAAGTTTGAAAATGATGCGGGCCCGCTGCTCTATTTTGTGAACAATGCTCAGGGCCAGCCCACGATTGCAGGCCGCGCAATCGATCCCTCCAATACCCTTCACCGCGTGAATGCGGATGCGTCATTCGATATTGGACAAACGTCGCGTCTTGATGTGGCTGCAGGGTATGCCTGGAGCCAATTGGATGACGCGGTTCTGGATTCGTCCACAGGGCTCAGTGCGGCGGGATACAACGTGAAGGCCCGCGTTCCAAGCTTTAATGTTGCGCTCACCTCTTCACCGCTGCCGCAGCTTAAGCTCGATCTAGACTATGGGTTCCGTCGTTATGACAAGTCCGTGGATACCGCCTCGGCGATCATCACAACGGATCAGGATTATTCGGAAAATAAGTTTTCGGCCAATGCCGTCTATTCTTTCGGCGGAGGTTATTCCGCCAGAGTTTACGGCAAGTATCTTGACCGCGATGACGAACAAGTGGTCGAAAATGTACGCACTTATACGGGCGACATGGCGCTTAGAAAGCGCATGTCAAACACGCTCTCGGGCAGCCTCGCGCTCGAAGTGAGCGGTCAGTCCGCCAAGAATTACATTGATGCCGAGGATGTCACAAGGGAATCAACGCCCTGGGATCGTCTTGGCTATGACCAAACGGCATTCAAGCTCAACTTGACTTCGTCGCTCATAGACTCGGTCACGGTCAGTCTGCTCGGTTCATGGTATCTGAAGAGTTTCGATGCGCCGGAAAATCCGACGGTGACATACGCCATGACAAGTGCGCACGGCACTACCGCCGGAGTGGATGTGGATTGGGCACCGTCACGTGACTGGAATCTCTTTGGCTTTTATTCATTTGATCGTATGAAAGCAGAGATTGATGCCAACGGAGGCGATCTCAACGATACGATGACCTCTCATACGGTAGGCGCTGGTTTCGGGCTCCATCCAGTCAATGCTCCCTGGACATTTGCGATGCGTTACGTCTATGGCTTTGACAAGGACAAAAACGCCGCAAAAGGGTTAATGGACTGGAAAAACGAGTACAAGTCACACTACGCTCAGGCGGACTTCGGCTGGAAACTCACGCAGCAGTGGAAACTTGAAGGTGCGGCGCTTTTTGGGAAGGTTGACTCGAACGATATTCGGCACCTCGGCAGCGATGCCCCGAGCGGATCAGAGCTGACTTCCGGCTTATATGCCAGTCCAAACTATACGGCTTGTGCTTTTTACGTTGGAGCAACTTACTATCTGCCGTAATGCTATAGCCTAACGTATTGAAAACTCCCGAAAGACCCGATCCGACCTAAGCCGGAAAGCGGTCTTCGGGAGTTTTCTTTTACGCGTAATAGCACCGGATGCCTGAGCTATGGCTTAGTTGATTGACTGCATCCATTTTTCTGGTTTTGCCGGGCATCCTCCTGCAGCAGTCTTGAGTGCACTGATAAACGATGCCGGTGCGCTGATCTGCGCCTCACCCACTTTATTGGTGATGGCGGCAGTTCCACACAACGATTGACCGGCCATGGACGGCATTTATTCCAGCTCAACAACCGCTCTTTTCAAAGTGCCATTAGGGTTCAGAACGTGCGGTCAATCCATCTTCCTTCAGACAAAAACGGTGCAGTACCGGGTGGATTTTAGGATGCGGCGTGCCGTAATCCGACATATCGCTTAGGACATTCGACGGTATCTCTTTGGCGGCTGTCATCAATCGGCAGGATTCCTGCGGCGAAAAGCTTACGCGGCCGTTAAGACGAAATCAGCGCTGTAGAGTGAAACCGAGGCCGCGATATAGACGGTCAACAAATGGGAAGAAGAAATTCTGGGTCCGCCTCGGAAACGGATCGTAGCAGTCTTCTCGGATGGAAGCATCCGGCAGAAACACATCCACTCGCACGCCGCACGGACGAATGACTCGGTGCGCTCAAATCTTCGCGGCATACCGCATTGAGCGCGCGCGCAGTCATTCGAACCGTTCGATTTCTGAAGGAAGAAAAAAATGGCGCTTTGCTGTAAGAAAACGCTCGCGGCTCTCACTGCCGCGCTGATGCTCGCTGCCCCGGCCTGGGCAGAAACGGTTTTGAAGGTTGTGCCGCACGCCGACCTGAAGGTACTCGATCCGGTGTGGACGACCGCGTTCGTGACGCGTCACCACGGCTACATGATCTACGACACGCTCTTTGGCCTCACGCAAAAGGGCGAAATCAAACCGCAGCTCGTTGATACCTACACGGCGTCGCCCGACAATCTGCATTACAGCTTCACGCTGCGTGAAGGGCTGAAATTCTCTGACGGCACGCCGCTCACGACCAAAGACGTCATTGCATCCATTAAGCGCTGGGGTGCGCGTGACAATCTCGGTGCGAAGCTGCTTGCGGCTGCCGAGAAGCTCGAAGCCAAGGACGACCGTACCTTTACGCTCGACTTTAAAAAGCCCTTCGGCATGGTGCTCGATGCATTTTCCAAACCGTCGTCCATTCCGCTTTTTGTGATGCCCGAGAAGGTCGCTCAGACCGACCCCTTCAAGCAGATTACTGATATGACGGGCTCAGGCCCCTACATGTTTGCTGCAGACCGCTATCGTCCGGGCGAAAAGGTGGTCTACCTTAAGAACCCGTACTATGTGCCGCGCAATGAGCCCGCTGACGGCACGGCCGGCGGCAAGCACGTCTACGTCGATGAGCTCGACTGGGTGATCCTGCGCGATGCGCAGACGGTCGCCAATGCCATTGAAAAGGGCGAAGTCGATGTGGTTGAAATGGTGCCCAATGAACAGTATTCGGTGCTCAAAAAGAATCCCGACATTCAGCTCCTTAACCAGACGGGCAAGCAGTCGGCGATGCTGCATCTGAACCATGCCATTCCGCCCTTTAACAATCCGAAGATTGCGCAGGCCGCGCTCATGGCGATCAATCAGGCGGCGCTGCAGCGCGCACAGATCGTGCATAAGGAGCTCTGGAACACCTGCACGTCGATTTACCCGTGCGGCTCGCTTTATGCGTCCGACAAGACCGACTATTTCACCGGCAAGCCTCAGTTCAAGCGTGCTCAGGAGCTTTTGAAGGAAGCCGGCTATGACGGCACGCCCGTTGTCCTGATGCTGCCGGCCGATATGCCGAGCCTGAATAAATATCCGCCGGTGATGGCTGAACTGCTGCGCCGCGCAGGCTTCAAGGTCGATCTTCAGTCGATGGACTGGGCCACTTTGGTCACGCGCCGTACGAAGAGCTCCCCCGTATCTGAGGGCGGCTGGAACGGCTTCATCACCTTCTGGAATCAGGCCGATACGTTCAACCCGCTCTTCTTTGCGCCGCTCACCGGCAGCGGTCTGAAGGGGTGGTTCGGCTGGACGGACGATCCGAAGCTTGAAGCGCTCAAGGATGAGTTTGTGGGAACTTCGGACCTGGCCAAACGCAAAGAGCTTGCCGAAGGCATTCAGCTGCGCGTCATGGATTCGGGCGTCTACGGCATGCTCGGTGAAGCCAAGCCCATCATTGCGCTCAGAAAGAATATTTCCGGGCTGGTTGAGGCTCCGATCAGCGTCTTCTGGGGTCTGAAGAAGGACTAAGCGCCTCAAACGCACACACGGCTTTTCGGCCGGAGACATTCTGCGCCTCCGGCCGAAACGCTTTGTGTTCGATTCTGCCTTTATTGAAAAAGAGACCCCTCGTTTTCTGCAGACTCCCGCTCTAAAAGAGAATAGGAGACCAGACATGTTCATTCTTCGAAGGTTCCTGGCCTTCATTCCAGTCGCACTGATCGTCGCGCTGATTGTTTTCCTGATGCTCCATTTGTCGCCGGGCGACCCGGTAGCGGCCATCGCGGGCGATTCCGCCACGGCTGCCGACATTGCCCGCATCCGCGCCGAGCTGGGACTGGACGATCCGCTGCCCGAACAGTTTGTGCGCTGGTGCATGGAACTCATTCAGGGCGACCTCGGCCGCTCCTACTTTCTCAACCGGCCGGTGGCGGATCTGATCGCCGACCGCGTTGGTCCGACATTGTCACTGGCGGGCTTCACGATCGTTCTCACCGTTCTCATTGCCGTTCCGCTCGGCGCTTGGGCGGCTTACCGCCAAGGCGGCTGGGTTGACCGTGCATTGATGGGTTTTTCTGTCCTGGGTTTTTCCATTCCGTCCTTCGTGCTGGGCTACTGCTTCGTATGGCTTTTTGGGTTAAAGCTCAATTTGCTGCCGTCGCAGGGCTACGTCCGCTATGACGAAAGCATTGAGGGGTGGATCTCGCACCTGATTCTGCCGTCTCTCACGCTCTGCTGCATCTATGTGGCGCTCATCGCGCGCGTTACGCGCGCATCGGTGGCGGAGATGCTTACGGAAGACTTCATCCGTACAGCCCGCGCCAAGGGCATCACTGAAATGCAGGTGCTGCTCGGCCATGCGCTTCGCAATGCTGCCGTTCCCATTGTCACGGTCGTAGGCGTCGGCATCGCGATTCTGATCGGCGGCGTTGTGGTGACGGAGATTGTCTTCGCCATTCCCGGGCTCGGCAGTCTCACGATCGATGCGGTGATGTCGCGCGACTATCCGCTTATTCAGGGCGTCACGCTCTTTTTCTCGATGCTCTACATGTTCATCAACCTGCTGATCGATTTGAGCTACACGCTTTTTGATCCGCGGATCCGCGAGTGAGGAGACTGGGAATGTTTAAGAACGCTCTGCGCAAAGTCTTCGCCAACGGTTCCGTCCGTCTCGGCGGCGGCGTGCTGCTCCTTTTGATTTTGATGTCGATTTTTGCGCCTTGGCTCGGAACAATCGATCCGACGATGCTCGATCCGGGCAGTCAGAACCTGCTGCCCGGCACAACGAATGTCTTTATGACGCTCGACGGCGACGAGTTCGAGCACTTCTTCCTGATGGGATCAGACTCGCTTGGCCGAGATATCTGGAGCCGCACGCTCTACGGCGGCCGCGTTTCCATCACGCTCGGCATTTCAGTGGCGCTCCTCGCGGTTTTCTTCGGTACGGTTGCCGGGTTGCTTTCGGGCTATTTCCGCTGGGTGGATGCCGTGATGATGCGCGTGATGGATGGCTTTATGTCTATCCCGGCCATCCTCTTCGCAATCAGTTTGATTGCTATGTTCGGCAACGCTTTGGTCATCGTGGTGACCGCCATCGCTATTCCGAGTATTCCGCGCATTGCCCGACTGGTGCGCTCCGTTGTGCTGTCGGTGCGAGAGGAACCCTACGTTGAAGCGGCCATTGCCTTGGATACGCCGGTGTGGAAGATTCTCCTGCGTCACATCCTCCCCAACGCCACTGCGCCGCTCATCGTGCAGGGCACCTATGTTTGTGCCGAAGCCATTCTGGTCGAAGCCATTCTGTCCTTCCTGGGGGTCGGCATGCCGGTTGAGGCAGCGACTTGGGGGAACATCATGGCCGAAGGGCGCAGCCAGTTCAATGCGTATCCGCACATGGTGCTGCTGCCCGGCATATTCCTCGTTCTCACGATCCTTTCAGTCAATATTCTCGGTGACGGTCTGCGCGATTCACTGGACCCGAAGTTCTCGAAGCGGAGCGACAAATGACGGAATCTTCTCTCAGGGCTCAAAAGCTCCCAGTGCTTGAGGTCGAAAACCTTGCCGTAAGTCTGCCGCCGGGCGGCGATCGTCCGAATGCCGTTGAGCACGTCTCCTTCACGGTCAATGAGGGTGAGGTGACGTGTCTGATCGGCGAGTCGGGGTCTGGAAAATCTGTTATCGCTTCAACGGTTATGGGACTGCTGCCGAAGGGACTCGCACCGGCCGAGGGTTCGGTGAAGCTCCTCGGGATGGATCTCTTTCGCCGAACACCGGACGAAATACGCCGGCTGCGGGGCGCCAAGATGGCGATGGTTTTTCAGGAACCGATGACCGCTCTGAATCCGGTGATGACCTGCGGCGATCAAATGGATGAACTCCTCAGAGCACACGTCCCGATGGGACCATATGAACGCCGCATCCGTATTCTTGACCTCTTCGAAGAGGTGCGGCTTCCGGATCCGCCGAGAATTTTCCGCTCATATCCGCATCAGCTTTCGGGCGGACAGCGTCAGCGCATTGTGATTGCAATGGCCCTCTTGCTTAAGCCCGATCTGCTGATCTGCGACGAACCCACTACCGCGCTCGATGTGACGACGCAGGCGAGCATTTTGAAGCTCATTTTGGAACTTCAGAAGAAGAACGGCACGGCGGTCCTTTTCATTACGCACGACTTTGGCGTAGTGAGTGAAATCGCTGATCAGGTCGTGGTGCTCGAACTCGGCAAACAGATCGAAACGGGACCTGCCAAAGCGGTTCTGCAGCATCCGAAAGAGCCGTATACCCAGAAGCTCATCAATGCGGTGCCGGAATTAAAACCCCGCCACCGTCCGCCGGTTGACGGCAATCCGACCCTTCTGGAAGCGAAGAATGTGGTGAAGACCTATACGCTCGGAGGCTTTTTTACCGGGCGGGTCAAGGTGCGCGCACTAAAGGGCGTCTCGGCCCGTCTTCGCCGCGGTGAAACCATCGGCATTGTCGGCGAGTCGGGCTCTGGCAAATCGACTTTTGCCCGCTCAATTGCTCGCTTGATTGATCCGACTTCGGGTGAAGTGTGGGTGAATGGGGAGAATGTGGCCGCGGCTCCCAAGCGCAAGCTCCACGGTCTTCGCCGCCGGCTGCAGGAGGTCTTTCAGGATCCGTACCGTTCGCTCGATCCCCGTATGACGGTGGGTGAATCCATTGTGGAAGGTCCCGTCAACTTTGGGGTTCCCAAGGAAGAAGCTTGGAAGCGCGCGCAGGAATTTATGAAGATTGTTCGCCTGTCGCCCGACGCACTCAATCGTTATCCGAATCAATTCTCCGGCGGTCAGCGTCAGCGCATTTCGATCGCCCGTGCACTCGCCTGTGAGCCTGAAATTCTGATTTGCGACGAAGCCGTTTCCGCGCTGGACGTTTCTGTGCAGGCCGACATCCTGAAGCTCTTGGAAGAAATTCAGGTGAAGCTTGGCATCGGCATCCTCTTCGTCACACACGATCTGCGTGTAGCGAGTCAGATTTGTGACGATGTGATTGTCATTCGCCGCGGCGAATGCGTGGAATCGGGTCATGTGCAGGATGTCTTTTTCCACCCGCAGCACGAATACACCAAGTCTCTTATCGCTGCAGCGCCGGGCACGAACTACCCGTTCGGCCGTACTGCGCATCTTTTCTGATTTTTCTTTTTTTCTGAGGCGTTTGGCCATGAATAAGATTTTGGAGACGCTCGAAGCTGAGCGTGAAGAGCTGGCCGATTGGCGGCATGATTTCCATATGCATCCCGAGCTCGGCCTTGAAGAAACGCGAACGGCCGGGATCGTGGCGCAAAAGCTTCGCTCCTGGGGTATTGAAGTGACTGAACACGTCGGCGTAACGGGGGTCGTCGGCGTGATTAACGGCGATCTGGGGCCGGGACGCTCGATCGGTCTGCGCTGCGATATGGATGCGCTTCCCATTACGGAGTGTTCGTCGCAGTCTTGGAAGTCGACCGTCAAGGGCAAAATGCATGCCTGCGGTCATGACGGCCACACGACGATGCTTTTGGCTGCCGCGCGTTACCTTTCGCAGCATCGGAACTTTCGCGGCCGCGTCGTTCTGGTGTTCCAGCCGGCCGAAGAAGGTACGGGCGGCGCCTTGGCCATGATTAAAGACGGTCTTTTTGAACGCTTCCCCATGGATGAGATCTATGGGATGCACAACTGGACGGATGTTGAGCCCGGTACTTTCTCCGTGAAGAGCGGCGCTGCTATGGCAGGGTCGGACTTTTTCACGATCAAGCTTTACGGCAAAGGGGCGCATGGTTCCGCTCCGCAGCTTTCGGCAGATGCGGCTTTGGCGGCATCTCTCGTCACTGTGGCCTTGCAGCAGATCGTTGCGAGAAATGTTGCGCCGCTTGACTCGGCGGTGGTGTCGGTCACCAAGATCCATACGGGATCAGCCTTCAACATCATTCCGCAGGAAGCTGAGCTCGGCGGCTGCACTCGGTTCTTTTCGAGCGCAACCGGCGCGCTGCTTCGCCGCCGGATTGAAGAAGTGGCCGTATCGACCGCTGCCGCCTGCGGCGTTAACGCAGAGGTGGAGTTTGAGTCCATTTATGCGGTTTTGGATAATGTCCCTCAGCTCGCCGAAGCCATGAAGAAGGCTGCTGCTGCAGTTGTTGGTGAAGCCAAGACTCAGTGGGCTGCGAATCCGCAGATGGGGAGTGAGGATTTCTCCTTTATGCTCGAAAAGGTGCCGGGCGCCTACTGCTTCTTGGGCGGTCAGGCTCCGCACGGCGCAACCAATCTGCATAATCCCTCCTTTGACTTCGACGACCGTGTTCTGCCGACCGGCGCAGCCATTTGGGTGGAACTCGCGATGGAGCGTTTGGCTGTCTGAAGGGCTTTAAGCTGCACCAAACCGAGCGGCGGCGGTGTTTAAGCAGACGCCGCCGAGAGGCCCTCACGGCATGTTGGATGTAATAAATCGACGTGCCGTTTTCTCTTATGGGGTCTATCGATCCATAAGCTTATCTGCATCAGTTGTTTATGGGCATGGTGATGCGGAGGGCAGCTGATATCGACAATTCATCTAGGGAAACTACGGGCACTGCAAGTCACTCAAGATACATCGAAAACCGCGATTGCGTTATTTCCCTGACTATGCCGGGCGAAAGAGCTGAGATAGAATGAGACCATTATGTATAATAGCTTGTTTTTGAAGCAATAAAGAGAGACAGGCATCTGCAAATACAGGGTTTTTCAGCTGGGAAACGGCGCCGATATACGTCGGTGATTATGAGTAAACTAGATAGTTTCACTTAGCTGATAAGACCTGCAGAGGGAGCAGCTATGTTGGGCGAAATTTGGAAAATTGGAGATTGGTCGGTATTTCCGGCCGAGAATACCCTTCGTCGCGACGGGTCGGAGGTGAAAGTTCCGCCTCGCCTGATGGACGCTTTGATTTTCTTTGCTCGGCATCCCGATCATGTGATTTCGCGAACGGAATTGGTAGCGCATCTTTGGAATCGTTCTGTAGTGACGGATCAAACCGTCACGCAGAACATTTTTGAACTGCGCAAAGCGCTGCGCGATGGACGCGGCCGTCAAGAGGCGCCGGAATATATCGCGACAGTGCCTAAACGCGGTTATCAGCTTGTAGTTGGAGCTGAGCTTCTCCGCTGTGCACAGGAAGAGGAGTTGGCGCAAGATTCGGATATTTCGGCAGATACCTCTGATATTGCGGCTGAAGCATCTGAAGCAGCAGTAGCAGGGCAGCGTAAGTCAGGAAAGAAGCGTTCAAAATTCATAGATTTTGCGCGCTCTTTCCTTTTGGATGAAGTTGAACTAGGCTTCAAAAAATACCCTTATTGATTGGAAAGCGGTAGACCTTTGAGCATGCCGTAATAGACCCAGCCTAAGCACAGCAGTACGGTGCCAATTTTCATGGTGCCAAAGTTCAGGCAATAGAGCGAACCAAGCAGCATCGCTATCGCCACGATAGCAACACTATTGATGGTTTCTCGCCGTTCGAGCGATGTGCATTCGGCTTTAGCAAGCGCGAAGCTCCCGCTCATGCAGAGTACGAAGGCGAAAAGGGTGATGAAGACGGCAAGATCGGTAAATTGTTCATAGATCGTAAAGGTCGATGGGCTCAAAATCGGCAGACAGAGAAGACTCTGCACGCCAGTGAGGATGACTAGTCCTTTCACGGCAGCGTCATGCTTGTTCATTTGGCCAAAGATTGGAGGAAAGAACCCGGCATGTGCGGATGACGCGAAAACGCGAGCCATAGTGAACTGCCAAGAAACAAGGGAGCCGGCACATCCTAGCCACAGCAGAAATGAGACGACTGCACCTGATGTTCCGCCGAAAAGCGAGGCGTAAACCACAGCAAATGGCGCATCGGACTGAAGGAGGGCTACGTTGGGAACTAACCCTGCGGTTAGGTTAGTCGTTGCGATATAGATGAAGGCCGTTAGAAGTGTTGCGCAGATAACGGCCTTAGGCACGTTTTTTTTCTGGATTTTCCACCGATTCGGCATTGGCACAGGCCGATTCCAAACCCAGAAATGCCCAAAAGGTCATTGAAATGCCTGACGATACCGCATCAAGCGTCGGAATTTGGTGTGGATTCCAATTGGCCGCATAGAGCGCAGGATCAAACCAAAAGCCGCCGACAATAACAAGCGTAATCAAGGGCAGTAGGAGAGCCCAGACGAAGATACCGGTAATGCGGCCCGTGATGTAAGGCGAGCGGAAGGTGAGAAGCGATGCGATCCATAAAAGGAGTACGCAGCCGATACAGGCAAATACTGAAGAAAATGGCAGATGGAACCAACTCAGACCGTAGCTCACTGCAGCCAGAGAAATGGCAATGTTGCCGAAGACGAGCGAGATTGCATAAGCATAGTTGACGAGAAAAGCGCCGGGTTCGCCAAACGCATACTCTGCAAAGCCGCCCAATCCTCCCATTCTTTTTGACAGCATGCCGCATTGAGCGAAAACGTACGCCACTGCTCCCGAGGCGAGGGCAGTGACAATCCATGAAAGCATTGAAATGGCGCCGATCTCGGCAAATTTTGCCGGGAGCATGATGATGCCTGCCCCCATCATGCTTAGGGAAGTTAGAAGCGTGAGCTGTGTCACGCTCATTTTTCTTCTTGGCATATACGCCTCTTAATGTCTAGAAATCGGCAGTACTTAAAACATGCCGAAGCCATCATCCGTAAAACCATATCAAAGATGGGCGCTTCTATCTGTATATATTGTTAACGCATAATAAATATAAGATTACGTTTATTGAATAAACGGAATTGGCGCGCCCCTGGCAGGCGAATGAAAATCATTGGGGGGCAGTTAATTGGAGACTGCCACCCACGAAATATCGGGGGCGGCAGCCTATGCGAGAGAAGCATTGAATTCAGATGCTTCGGCTGAGGTTTAGGAGTTAATCGTCACCGGTGACGCCCAGAGCGACATTCGACTGAGGATTACGCTTGAAGAGCTTTTCGGCAGCCAGGCCATAGAAGAACCAGCCGGCAAAGGTTGCGAGTGCACCGTACATCATGGCTTCGTAGCCGGCAGCATAGAGTGCATAGAGGCTGTACACCGTGCCGATGAAGGCCATGAGCTTGACCACTTTCGCCTGATGGCCACTGACGCCTTCGGCTTTGAGCATCACGAACACGGCAGCCATCGAGAGGAGATACGGCATAACGTTAGTGACCACAGCAAGGTCAACGAGCGTATTGAACTGACGATAGAGAGACGGGCTGATCGTCATGAAGGACATGAGTGTCTGGATCGAGACGATGATCGTCATGCCCAGAACCGGAGCATCATCCTTCGTGACCTTGGAGAACCACTTCGGGAAGTAGCCTTCGTCGGCCGAGGACTTGAAGACGCGGGCGATCGTAAACTGCCAGGACAGGAGCGAGCCGGAGCAGGACAGGATCATCAGACCCATAACGATCTGGCCAACGGTGCCGTTGAACATGGTCGCGAAAACAAGGCCGAAGGGAGCGGTCGACTTCACAAGTTCAGCGTTGTCAACGATGCCGGCAGCGACATTGGTCGAAAGGATGTAGATCACGGCGACACCGATCGTGGCGCCAAGCACAGCCTTCGGAACATTCTTTTCAGGATTGTCGACGGATTCGGAGTTTGCGCAAGCAGATTCCAGACCGAGGAAGGACCACAAAGTCATTGAAATGGAAGCGCTGATAGCGTCAAAGGTCGGCAGATCGTGGGGATTCCAAGCGGAAATATACGTTTCAGGATTAAACCAGAACCAGCCAATTACAGAAATACCGGCGACAGGGATGATGACGCCCCAAGCCGTGAAATTGGAGATGAGACCAGTGATCTTGGCGCCCTTGAAGTTGAGGACCGTGCAGATCCAAAGAACGACGATCGTCAGCAGGCAGGTTTCAAACGGAGTCGTATTGAGACCGAAGAGTGCAACGGCATAACCGACCGCCGAAATAGCAATGGCGATGTTCGCAATCAGGAGTGATACGCAATAGGCGTAGTTGGCAAGGAATGATCCCGATTTGCCGAAAGCATATTCAGCATATCCGCCCATGCCGCCGCGATTACGCGAAAGCATGCCGCATTTTGCAAAAGCGTAGGCCAGAGCAGTGGAACCGCCGGCCGTGACCAACCAGGAAACAATTGAGAAAGTACCGACTTCAGCAAGTTTAGTCGGGAGCATGATGATGCCGGAGCCCATCATGTTGAGGGCAGTTAGGAGCGTAAGCTGCGTTACGCTCATTTTGCTCGAGGAACCGGACATAAGTTGTCACCTCTGTATTTGTTGGGATCAGCTTCGGGCAGCCATTACGACGACTGCCCGAAGGTGGATGGGTTAGTGATTAGCCTTTAATGCCGAGTTCAGCAGTACGTTCCTTGGTCAGCACGTAGCCGTAGGCGCGCTTGCGGCCGTCAGCATCCTTTTGGATGTAGACACCCTGCAGTTCGGGTGCGAAGCCCGGGCAGCGGTTGATGCCTTCTTCAAGTGCAAGGAAGTACTTAAGGACGGAATCACCCCAGACTTCACCCGGCACGCAGCAAAGCACCCCCGGCGGGTAGGGCAGAGCGCCTTCCACAGCGATGCGGCCAGCGGCCTTTTCGAGCGGAACGAGTTCGGCATTGCCGCGGATGAACTCGAAGTGAGCCTGCTGCGGATCGAGTGCACGATGCGGGAAGTGCGCGCGACGGAACATCTCTTTCTGCAGCTGTTTGACGTTGCGGGACTTGTAGAAGTCATGCATTTCCTGGCAGAGACGACGGATCGTGTAGCCCTTGTAGCGTTCTTCGTTGGCGTAGTAGATGGAAGGCAGGACGTCAGCGAGCGGAGCGTCTGCATCAAGGAACTCTTCAAAACGTTTGATCTGCGTAATAAGGTGTTCCATCTTGGCCGTATCCTCTGCCGGCGTCATCAGGAAGAGGATCGAATTCAAGTCGCACTTTTCCGGAACGATGGCGTTTTCGCGCAGGAAGTTGGCGAGAATCGTGGCGGGTACGCCGAAGTCGGCATAGTTCCCCGTTTCGGCATCAATACCAGGCGTCGTGAGAAGGAACTTGCAGGGATCCACGAAATACTGATGTTCACCGTAGCCTTCGAAGTTGTGCCATTTCGCTGTAGGTTCGAATTCGAAGAAGCGCAGGTTTTGTGCAATTTCATCGGTGGGATAATCACCCCACGACTTGCCGTCAATCTGAGCCGGCACGAACGGTTTGATGTACTTGCAGGTTTTCATCAGCAGCTTGCGGGCTTCAATGCCCACACGGACGCAGTCTGCCCAAAGGCGCTGACCGCTCTGGCCTTCGTGCATCTTCGCGTTGACGTCAAGCGCCGCAAAGAGCGGGTAGAAGGGAGAGGTGGATGCGTGCATCATGAAAGCGTTGTTGAGGCGCTTATGCGGGCAGTAGCGGCTCTGTCCCTTGATGTGGCTGTCCTTCTTATGGATCTGCGAGGTCTGCGAGAAACCGGCCTGCTGCTTATGCACGGACTGCGTGACGAAGATGCCCGGATCTTCAGGTCCGAGATCGAGAAGCAGCGGCGAGCAGTCCTTCATCATCGGGATGAACTGTTCGTAGCCCACCCAGGCAGAGTCAAAGAGGATGTAGTCGCAAAGGTGACCAATGCGGTCCACGACCTGACGGGCGTTGTAGATTGTGCCGTCATAAGTGCCGAGCTGAATAATGGCCAGACGGAAGGGACGCTTTGCGTCAGCCTTTTCCGGACGAACTTCACGAATCATGTCGCGCAAGTAAGGTTCGTCAAAGCAGTGCTCATCAATGCCGCCGATGAAGCCGTATGCATTGCGGGCCGTTTCAAGATAAATGGGGGTGGCGCCGGCCTGCAGCAGGGCACCGTGGTGATTGGATTTGTGATTGTTGCGGTCGAAAAGAACCAGATCGCCCGGAGCGAGGAGTGCATTAAGGACAACCTTGTTGGAGGCTGACGTGCCGTTGAGCACAAAGTACGTTTTGTCCGCGTTGTAGATGCGGGCGGCTTCCTGTTGGGCAACGCACGGCGCACCTTCATGAATCAGCAGATCGCCCATCGAAACGTCGGCGTTGCACAAGTCTGAGCGGAAAATGTTTTCCCCAAAGAACTCTGCAAATTCGCGGCCGGCAGGATGACGGCGGAAGAAAGCACCGCCCTGATGACCCGGGCAGTCAAACTGGGCATAACCATTACCGACATACTCTTCGAGACTGCCGAAGAACGGCGGGAGGACCTTTTTCTCATACTTCAGCGCAAGCGTATCGATTTGACGACCGTAAAGCTTGGCGTCATCGGCTTTGCAGTCAATGATGCTGTCAGCACGACCGATGAGCGTCGGATCAACCTCACCGCATTCGTTCAGGATGACGACGGGAATGCCAAAGGCGGTCGACTCAACTCGCTCAAGCTTGCCGGCCTTCGCTTCTTCAGCTGTCATGACGGCGATGGAAACCTCAGTGAAGTTGGCATTGTCGAAATCAATGACTTCACGTTCACATTCAAAAGCTGAACGACAGGCTTCGGTTGCGGCAACGTAGAGTTTTCGCATGGAATGATCCTCTTTAATAAATGTTTTTCTAAAGGTTTTAGAATAGAAAAACTTGTTAAGCCTTTTAAGTATTTTTGCGGCTGGCAGCGTCAAGTGTTTGGAGAACGGGATTGAATGTGCCGCTTAGCCGCTTAATGCTTGAGGAGAATCCTATGTGTGGCTCAGGAAATAATCATTAGTGTAATTTCTGAGGAATTTCTTATTTACGAATTAATTCATAAGAATCAATATGTTGATATATAGCTGTTTAATTTTCTTTGGTTGATTTAACCGAAGGAGAGGAGGGCTTTATACGTTCTATGGGAAAGTCGAAGAAATGACCGGATGTAGGAGTTAAACATGTAAACATATTGATATATAAGTAATAATATATAAATATCAATACGGCCGCTGGACTGTTTGCTGCAAAATGAAGGGCGGGGGATGGTGGGTTTTGTGAAAAAATCATGTTTTTCATGATGGTTATATTTTCATTGATGCTTATTTAGATATAAATATATTTTTATTGAGCGTTAACCTTGATATTTTCTTGTTGTGATGACTTGTAATATGTGTGTGTCTCTCCTTTTGTGTGGATGGGCCAGCACTTTTTACCACTATGAAAAACATCAACCCGAGCACTCTCTGATGTTGTAAATGTCTGGTGGTGAAATGTGCTGGCCTTTTTTTTAGGAGCTTCGCGTAATGGAGCCTTTTAATGCGGGTTGGTTGTCATTGCTGCCTCCCGCGGCTGCGATTGTGGCTGCGTTGATCAGCAGGGAAGTTATTTCTGCTTTGCTTGTCGGCATTTTTACAGGAGCGGTTATCTACACAAGCTCTACAGGGGGAGGCGTCATCATCGGCAGTCTGGATGCTGTTTTTTCGATGATGGTGTCGACGCTTGAATTCAAAATCCTCATATTCACGTCGCTCTTAGGTGCGGTGGTTTATTTGGTCTCTCTCTCGGGCGGTTCTAAAGCCTATGGGGAATGGGCCGGACGGCGAATGAAGACGAAGCGGAAGTCTTTGCTTTCGGCTTGCGGGCTTGGCTGTCTTGTGTTTATTGACGATTACTTCAGCTGCTTATTTGTCGGCACTGTGATGAAGCCTCTGACAGATCGCTGTCGGGTAGCTCGCGCTAAGCTGGCATGGATCGTGGACTCAACGGCTGCCCCCCGTTTGCATCATTGCGCCGGTGTCATCTTGGGCAGCTGCAGTAGCGGCTTCGTTGAAAAGCACGCCGCTCGAGGATCAGTCCATGGCTGCGTTTATGGCGGCTATCCCATGGAACTTCTATGCGATTCTCACCATTGCGCTTGTGGTATTTCTGATTTGGCGGGGCAGAGATTTTGGTCCCATGCTGACCGCTGAAGCTGAGGCTGAGAAAACGGAGAACCTGAGGCAGGATGAAGAGCAGACGGAGCCGACTGGAAACGGCGGGCTTCTGGAGATGATTTTCCCGATTGCGCTGCTGCTTATCTTTTCCTTTGCTGCACTTTTATATTCGGGCGGTTTTTGGTCGGATGGCCCGACAAAGTACCAATTCGGCGCAGCGATCGGTGCATCGTCTTCTTCTTCGGCGCTCTGCTGGGCTGGGTTTGGCACGCTCGCTGCGACCATATTGCTCTACGTGCCGCGCCGCGTCCTTTCATTTACGAAGTGCATGGACGGCGCCGTGAACGGCATGAAGCTGATGCTGCCGGCCAACATCATCCTGGTGCTGGCGTGGACGCTCTCGGGGATATGCCGTGATCTATTAATGTCAGCGCAGTACGTTGAAGGGCTGGTTACAAGTTTTGGCGGCGATGTGATGCAGCTCTTCCCCTTCATCTGTTTTGCGGCAGCCTGCGTGCTTTCTTTTGCAACCGGTGCTTCCTGGGCGACTTTCGGCATCCTCGTTCCGATTTTGGTGCCGATTGCATATGCTGTGGATCCTTCAATGGTCTTTGTTGTGTTGGGTGCGGTGCTGGCCGGTTCAGTCTTTGGCGATCACTCTTCGCCCATCTCAGATACTTCAGTGCTTTCGGCCGCCAGTTCAGGCTGTCCGGTGATGGAACATGCAGCAACCCAGCTGCCGTATGCACTACTGACTGCTTTCGCTGCTGGTGCTGGTTATTTGGTATCTGGGTTTACTAATGGAAATCTTTGGTTGTCTTGGGGCACAGCCGTTGCAGTGCTAGGCGGCGGCCTTTGGTGGTTCTTGAGCCGACAGACAGATTCAGTGAGTTCTGCTGTAACAGTCGCTAAATCCTAATTTTGGGAAAACTTTTTGAGTCTGTGAAAGGCGGGCGTGCGGATGGTTGGGACCCGCACGCCTGCCGCACAGCTTCTTCGGAGGGGCGTTAATCGTTAGCTTTAGGTGCTCCATAAAGTTGATCGATTAACGTCCTCTTTTTCACTTTGCAACCTAAGGACTGACGCAATCAGCTCTGCGACGGCAATACAGTCGATGCTGAAGTCAAGCAAATCGCCAGGGCGCTTCAGTCCGATCTCAACAGCAAAGATGATGCTGGAGAACGTGATAGATGCATTCAAGTCGGCATTCCTATCTGTCCAGCCTGTTGTGAAGATAAGATCAGCCCGCTAAACATCAGACAAGCAGCCGCAGAGGAAACTCGAGGCAGTGAAAGATTTTGTGCTTTAGCGGTTAAAAGCTGTTAATTTCGCTGAATGTAAATCGATAAAACACGATTTTTTGGAATCGTGTGGTATCAGCTGACTTGACAGAGGCGGGCATCCAGTGGGCAGCACCACCAATTCATCGGGGTTGGAAGAACTTGATGAGCGTTCTGCCTCTTGCGTTTGAATCAGCGGCTCCAACGGTCTTGCCACAGCGGCACCGCTCCATGGAGAAAGCTCGATACTGAATCGGCGCCCAATCGTTGAAATCCAAGATGTTCGAACGTTGCTTCGAGTGCAAGCAATGGTTCTTCATTATCAATGGGGGCTGCACCGGCCTGTTTGGACAGTTTTTCCCCGCGGTCATTGAGCACGAGCGGGATATGGAAATAGCGCAATGGTGCGGCGCCGAGCGCTTGGGTGAGCAATATTTGCCGCGGCGTGTTGTCTATCAGATCCGCACCGCGCACGATGTCGGTGACGCCTTGATAAAGATCGTCAACGACGACGGCAAGCTGATAGGCCCAAAGCCCGTCGGCGCGTTTCAGAACGAAATCTCCCACGGTTTTCTCAACATTCTGCAGATAGTCGCCTAAGCGACGGTCATGGAATCGGACATTGCCTGCGGGCACGCGGAATCGAAGTGCACGCACTGGGCGCCCCTGAGTGCCGTGTCGACAGGTGCCCGGATACACGCCAATCGGCAGACCCAATGCTTCGTCAGCGAGCTGAATTTCTTTGCGTGAGCAGGCGCAGCCGTAGATAAAGCCCTCAGCAGTCAGTTTGGCGAGCGCGTCCGCATAGGCCTCTAAGCGGTCATGCTGCCAGAGAATGGGCTCATCAGAGGTCATGCCAAAGCGTGCCAACGCTTTAATGATGGCTTCTCCGGCTCCGGGTACATCTCGCGGAGGGTCAATGTCTTCAATGCGTACGAGCCATGTCCCGCCATGCGCACGAGCGTCAAGCCAACTGGCCAATGCCGCTGCAAGACTCCCGGCATGAAGCTGCCCGGTAGGAGACGGCGCGAATCGTCCTCGATAGGGAATTGAGGCGGGTGCCGGTGAAAGGTTGGCTGTCTGCATGAGGTTCGAGGCTTTGGAGATGAAGAAGGAACTTTATGCCTAAGGTCGTCAGTACTGCAAGTCTATGAAATTTATTTATTTTGAGCATTCATCACAGCAAAAATGATTCGACTAATAAGTTAAAGAAATAAAGGCTTGTCTATTCTTTTTAGAAAAAAGTTTTAAAGGTCAATTGGAGGTGCGTTAATTGCAGTTTTATGGTCTTGGTGTTAACGCTTAATTGTTAACCCAAAAGTTCATTTAACCGTCTATTGTAATGAATGAAAATATAAAGTTTGGGTGATGTGTCCCTATTGTTTGGAATTAATCAGGAAGATATATTTATCAATATGGCGTTAATGTAGTATCAACAATCTGTCTATTTTAGAAAAAGAAAGGTTTTATGAGGGCTGTTATATGAAATTGATATCAATTAACTAATTGAAATATATGAAATATACATAACAATCGACAAATGTTTGTTATGTGATTGCTTTTTTATATTTCTATGAGGCTTTAAAGGCCCTAAAAGTTCAATATTGCTGCAACAGCTTCAGCATGGTTCGGCGAGAAGAAGGAAGCCGGTTCGTTTTGAAGATGTTGTTTCATCAACTTCTGGGGCACAAAATGTCATCTGGGAAAAAAATCGGACTATTTGCATGTACTGGCATTGTTGCCGGTAACATGATGGGTAGCGGCATCGCCCTGCTTCCCTCAAATCTCGCCAGTATTGGTTCTGTTGCACTTTTTGGCTGGATAATCGCTATGTTTGGCGCGTTGGCGCTTGCATATGTATATGCCCGCCTATCTACAGTGAATCCGCAAAGCGGCGGTCCTGTCGCTTATGCGGGTGAAATCAGCCCGGCCTTCGGGTATCAAACCGGCGTGCTTTATTACCACGCCAACTGGATCGGCAACCTTGCAATTGCAATTACTGCTGTTTCCTATCTCTCGGTCTTCTTCCCGATTCTCAATCATCCCATTCCTGCCGGCATTGCCTGCGTCGCGGTTGTGTGGTTCTTCACGATCCTCAACTTCTTCGGCGGCTCAATGATCGGCAAGGTCACTACGTTCGGCGTTATTGCGCTCCTTATCCCTGTTGTCGGCACGGCAACTTTCGGCTGGCTCTGGTTTGATCCCCAGGTCTACATGGATAACTGGAATGTCTCTGGCACGACTGACTTGGATGCTACCTGCCGCAGCGTTCTGCTGTGCCTCTGGGCCTTCATCGGTATTGAATCGGCCTCTGTCTCGTCCGGTCTCGTTGACAATCCTCGCCGCACGGTTCCGCTCGCCACGATGCTTGGCGCCCTGCTTGCCGGTCTCGTCTACATCGGTTCGTCTCAGGCTATCGCCGGCATGTTCCCGGCCTCTGTGACGGCTGCCTCGGGTGCTCCGTTTGCTCTTTCGGCCTCGCTGATGGTCGGTGACTGGGCTGCTCCGGTTGTGTCCGCCATCACGGCTCTCGCTTGCCTCACCTCGCTCGGTTCTTGGATGATGCTTGTTACTCAGGCCGGTGCCCGTGCCGCTCAGGAAGGCTATATCCCCAAGATCTACGGTGAACTCGACAAGAACGGTCTTCCCCGCAAGGGTCTGATCCTCTCGGCCACGCAGATGACGGTGCTTATGGCGGTCATCACGGCCATGAATGCAAGCGGCGGCTCTGCTTCCGACCTCTTCGGCATGATCACCGGTATCGCGGTTCTCCTCACGATGCTCCCGTACTTCTACAGCTGCGTCAACCTGCTGCGCATCGAAGGCGCAACGACTCGCAACGTAATCAGCTGTGTCGCATCGGTCCTCGGCAGCGGCTTCTGCTTCATCGCCCTCGCCGGCGCCGGCTTCAACCAACTGATCGCTACCTTCATCGTCAGCCTGGTCATCATGATGTTCTTCTCTTGGAAGAAGGGCAAGCTCCAGGCGACTGTCAAGACTGCTGCGGCAGAAGCTTCCGACAAGTCCGATGCAGGCAAGGCTGCAGTGCTCGTCGGCGACAACTAATCAGTCGACACCTCTTTCATCAACTTCTTCCTCTGGCTGGGTCTGCTCACTTTATGTGACGGATTGAGAGGGCAGGCCCAGCCCCTTCCGGTTTCACCACCACATCTCCCTTTGTGAGGTTTCATCATGAACATCATCGTTGAGCTCGTCTCGCCTGGTCGTTTCTTTAAAGACGCCCCGATTCACAGCCTGAATGAGTGCTTAAAAAAACGCGGGTTCGAAGTCGTGTTTGCCGCCGATCAGGCGGACCTTGTTCGCGTCGTCGAAAACAATGCCCGTCTTGCCGGTGTGGTGATCGATTGGGAAGATTCTCCTCAGGAACTCTGCCAGCAGATTCACGATTTCAATGAATATCTCCCCGTTTTCGCTTTCTCGAGCTCCAACAGTGTGACGGATGCTACGTTCCAGCAGCTCTCACTCAATGTTGAATTCTTCGAATATGAAATTTCGAACGCTGCGGACATCGCCGTTACGATCTCTCAGAAGGTCGAAGAATACGAAAAGGCTGTTACGCCTCCGCTGACACGCGCATTGATCAACTTCGCCAAAGAAGGCAAGTACACATTCTGCACGCCGGGCCATATGAGCGGCACGGCCTTCCAGCACAGCCCGATCGGCGCATTGTTCTATGACTTCTTCGGCGCCAACACCTTCAAGGCTGACGTTTCGGTTTCCGTGGGTGAACTCGGCTCTCTGCTTGACCACTCCGGTCCTCATCGCGATGCTGAGAAATACATCGCTGAGACGTTTAATGCTGACCGCAGCTACATCGTTACGAACGGCACGTCGACCGCCAATAAGATCATCGGTCTGTACTCCGCTCCGGCCGGCAGCACTGTGCTGATTGACCGTAACTGCCACAAGTCGCTCACGCATCTGATGATGATGAGCAATGTGATCCCAATCTATCTGCGCCCGACCCGCAACGCCTACGGCATTCTGGGCGGTATCCCGCAGAGCGAATTTAAGCACGAGACCATTGAAAAGCGTGTGAAGGAAACGCCGAACGCCACGTGGCCGGTTCACGCTGTGGTGACCAACTCCACCTATGACGGTCTGTTCTACAACACCGGCTTCATCAAGAATACGCTGGATGTGAAGTCGATCCACTTCGACTCCGCGTGGGTGCCTTACACCAACTTCAGCCCGATTTATCAGGGCCTCGCCGGCATGAGCGGCGGCCGTACAGAGGGCAAGGTGATCTACGAAACTCAGTCGACGCATAAGCTGCTGGCTGCGTTCTCGCAGGCTTCCATGATCCATGTGAAGGGTGAAATCAACGAAGCGACGTTCAACGAAGCGTTCATGATGCACACCTCCACGTCGCCCTTCTATCCGATCGTGGCATCGACGGAAACGGCTGCCGCTATGATGCGCGGCAATGTGGGCCGCCGTCTGATTGATGAATCCATCGATCGTGCAATTCGCTTCCGTAAGGAAATCAAGCGTCTTCGCGAAGAATCCGATTCTTGGTTCTTCGACGTGTGGCAGCCCGAAAACATCGGCACGAAGGAATGCTGGGAACTCAAGCCCGAAGATAAGTGGCATGGCTTCCGCAACATCGATCAGGAGCACATGTATCTTGACCCGATCAAGGTCACGCTCCTCACGCCGGGTCTCAATGGCGACGGCACGATGGCTGAGCGCGGCATTCCCGCTTCAATCGTCTCCAAGTACTTGGATGACCGCGGCGTGATCGTTGAAAAGACGGGTCCTTACAACCTGCTCTTCCTCTTCTCCTTCGGTATCGACAACACGAAGGCGATGGGGCTGCTGCGTGAACTCTGCAACTTCCGCCGCGACTACGACCGCAATCTTGAAATCAAGGAAGCGATCCCGTCGCTTTATAAGAAGGATCCGAGCTTCTACGACGGCATGCGTCTGCAGGAACTGGCCCAGGGCATCCATAAGCTCATCGTTGAACATGATCTGCCGAACATGATGTTCCACGCGTTTGAAACGCTGCCGAAGATGGTCATGACGCCGTTTGAGGCCTTCCAGCGCGAACTCAACGGTGAGGTTGAGGAAGTCCGCATTCAGGATATGCAGGACAAGGTCAACGCCAACATGATTCTGCCGTATCCGCCGGGAGTTCCTCTGGTTATGCCGGGCGAAATGCTCACGGCCGACAACCGCGCAGTGCTGGACTTCATGCTCATGCTCTGCGAAATCGGCGAGCACTTCCCGGGCTTCGAAACCGACATCCACGGCGCCTATCGTCAGCCGGACGGTTCCTACACCGTCAAGGTTCTGAAGATGTAAGGCTTCTAGGTTAGGCAGAGATCTGCTGGTGGGGCGGCGGACACATTTGTTGGGTTCCAATGTGTCCGCCGCCTGCAGCCCCATACGAGCAATGGGAAGCTGGAAGATCTCTGCCGCTTTTCACTCCACCAGAACCCAATCCATCAATCCCAACTTACATTAGGTGGCTACATGACTAACGAGAACATCTCGGTCACAGAAGTACAAAATGAAAATTCGGTTATTGCGGAACGCCGCGCCAAGCTCCTTAAGCTTCGCGAACACGGCGTCGCCTATCCGAATGACTTTGTCCGCAAGGATTTGTTCGGTGACCTGAACGAAAAGTACGGCAGCAAGACCGCTGAAGAGCTTGCAGCGCTCGCGCCGAAGGTCGCTTGTGCAGGCCGTGTGATGCTCAAGCGAGTCATGGGCCGACTCACTTTTGCGACCGTCCGCGATTATACGGGGACAATGCAGTATTTCGTCCAAGAAAGCACGGTGGGCGAAGCCGCTTACGCAGATTTCAAGACGCTCGACCTCGGCGACATCGTTGCTTGTGAAGGTACGCTAATGCGTACTCAGGCCGGCGATCTGGCCATTAAGGTGACGTCATTCCGCTTGATGGCCAAGAGCCTTCGGCCGATGCCCGACAAGCACAAGGGCCTGCAGGATCAGGAATTCTGCTATCGCCGCCGCTATGTGGATTTGATGGTCAATGCAGAATCGCGTGAGCGCTTTATCAAGCGTTCGAAGGCGATTGCCTCCATTCGCAATTTCATGCTGGCCAACGACTTCCTGGAAGTGGAAACGCCGATGCTGCATCCGATTCCGGGCGGCGCCAATGCACGTCCCTTCATCACGCACCACAATGCGCTGAATACAGAAATGTACCTGCGCATTGCGCCGGAACTTTATCTGAAGCGTCTGGTGGTCGGCGGCTTTGAACGCGTATTCGAAATTAATCGAAACTTCCGCAATGAAGGCATTGATGCGCGTCACAACCCAGAATTCACCATGATGGAGTTCTACGCCACCTACTGGACCTATAAGGACCAGATGGAATTTACTGAAGCGCTTCTGCGTCATGTCGCGCGTGAAGTAACCGGTTCGGCCATCGTGACGTATCAGGGAATGACGATCAATTTCGAGGAGCCCTTCGACAAGCTCACGCCGAAGCAGGCTATCTTGAAGTACAGCCCCGAATACACTGAAAGTCAGCTCATGGACGAAGATTTTCTGAAGAAGGAACTCAAGCGTCTCGGTGCCGACGAGCAGATTGATCCGACCCTCGGCTCGCTGCAGATGGCGCTTTTTGACGAAACCGTTGAAAAGAAGCTCATCAAGCCGACCTTCATCATTGACTATCCGACGGAAATTTCGCCTTTGGCCCGAGCCTCGGATGTGAATCCGGACATTACGGAACGCTTTGAACTTTTCATTGCCGGCCGAGAAACCGCTAACGGCTTCTCCGAACTTAACGACCCGGATGATCAGGCAGCACGCTTCCGCGCTCAGGTTGAGCGCAAGGGACACGGCGACGATGAGGCGATGTATTACGACGCTGATTATGTGACGGCACTTGAATACGGATTGCCGCCGACCGCCGGGTGCGGCATCGGCATCGATCGCTTTATGATGTTGCTCACGGACGCACCTACGATTCGTGACGTTCTGCTCTTCCCCGCGCTGAGACCGGAGAGCAAGAATTGATCATTGAGTTGATTTTGTAAACGCAATGGCAGCCGCGCAGGAAAGATTCTCTCCTGCGGGGCTGCTCTTGTTTGCGGCCAGAGGGCAAAAGGGGCCACAAATGACTAAATTCAAAATGAACAGAACGCAGTTCATGCTGCTGACTGCTTTGAACATGTTGGGATCGGGAATCCTGATGCTGCCGGCGAAAGTTGCACAGGTGGGCGGGATCGGACTTTTATCCTGGTTTGTTGTTTGCCTTGCAGCAGTCGCAATGGCATATGCCTTTGCCAACTGCGGGATTTATTCCAAATATCGTCTGGGCGGTTTAGGCGCTATCGCCGAAAATGCCTTCGGCATGCCCGGCTCTTTTTTGACCAACTATATTTACGCATTTTCTGTCGTCATCGCCAACGTAGCCATTGCTACCACCGCGGTCGGCTATCTGCTGGGTATTTTCGGCATTCACGCTGATTTGGGCGTTGTGCAGTGCTTAACGATAGCGCTGCTTTGGCTCTCGACACTGGTGAACTTCGCGGGCGTTAAAGCGATGGGGCGCCTCAGCGCGGTGACCATCTGGGGTATCTTGATCCCGCTCCTTTTTGTGCTCTGTGCGGCGCCGTTCAGCTTTGACACGCAGGTGTTTGCGCAGAATTGGAATCCTCGTGATTTGTCGATGCAGACCGCGGTGACGGCGACGGCTCCCATGATGTTCTGGGCCTTTTTGGGATTAGAGTCAGCTTGCGCTAACGACGACAGTGTTGATAACCCAGAGAAGTCTGTTCCTAAAGCGGTATTGGCCGCCACCATTGCGGTGGCAGTCATTTATGTCGTGTCAACGATTTTGATCGCCGGCTTGCTTCCGGAGTCCGAACTGGTGGATTCCGGAGCGCCGCTCTTTGTCATCTTCGTAAGCCTTTTTGGTTCGACGGCGAGCCGCATACTGGCAGTGCTCCTCTTTCTGGCCTGTGTCGGGTCGCTCGTTACGTGGCAGTTCACGATGTACCGAGTCTTCATGACCTCCTCCAGACTAGGATATTTCCCGGCGCTGTTTAAACGTGTTGGCCGAACGGATGTGCCTTATATGGGACTCTTCATCCTCTGCATCATCCAGACACTGCTGGTGCCGTTTATGCCGGTTTCCAACTTGTTCAGTCAGTTTGATCTGCTCGTGGACATCTCGGTCATTACCAATGTCTTCCCATATTTTCTCTGTATGGCAGCCACTTTTGTAGTTGTGCGCAGAGCCGGACTTCAAGGCGTCAAGAAGGTTTGTGTTGAAGCGGCAGCCTTGGGCTCACTCATCTTCATCGGATGGTATTTCAGCCTCATGGACGGCGATGTCATGAAGTTTGCGACCATTGTCTTCTTCTTGGGCATTGCGTTTTATGGTCTCTTTGTTGCCAAGGATGGGAGCACAGAGCTCCCTGATCAATAAAGATATTTTGGCTAAGCCCACGGGGCAGTATTTAACAGTTTAAGAGTTTACAGATGTAAATGCTTTGAGGAGACTTTGAATCCGCAGTGCGTATAAATACTGAGTTTATATGTTGACGCAGATAAGTATGAGTACATCACCAATAAGTTGATAAACAACGATAAACGGTAAATATGCATTTTTCTTGCTATTCTAATAGGGTGATGTACTCAATCGAACTGATCAACTACAATGAGAATCAGTATAAGGGCCGCGATTAATAACAATAGAAGATGGTCACGACAGTTAATTCGAGAGGGAACAATGGAGAGTGCATTTTTTACTGTTGCGGATTGGGTTGCCAATCCGAGATCAAATTCAATTCGGCGAAAAAACCGTCGAAGCGTCCTGCCGCCGCGGCTGATGGATCTATTGTTTTATTTTGCGCAGCATCCTATGGAGGTCGTTTCCAGACAAGAGATCATTGATAATTGCTGGGATCGGGATGTTGTAACGGATCAGGCCATTACTCAGGCTATTTTCGAATTACGAAAATTTTTAAAAGACGGCCGCAGTGCTAAAGAAGCACCGGAATATATCAAAACGGTACCCAAACGCGGCTATCGTTTATTGGCGCCGGTTCATCAGCTGACGGTAGAAGAATACATTGCTGCAACCTCTGAAAATGGGGCTCAAGGCACAGAGGTGATCGACGATGAGGACGCTGTAGCTGAGAGAGAACTGCAGCAGCCCGTCAGAGCGGCTGAGCCCGAGCATGAAGCGGCAACCTCGTTTGAAAGCAAGATTCTGGAGGAGACGGATA
>UMGE01013190.1_pt1 | contig 48953 bp, 42 predicted proteins | sample 1965191 | NCBI WGS metagenome assembly UMGE01 (sample SAMEA4836065, study PRJEB28245) | human gut metagenome | biome: gut microbiome; material: fecal sample | place: Denmark | collected 2008 | reverse complement strand
TTCGGTTTCGATGGAAGGTTTCAGCAGACGGCGGTAGGCATCCTGTACGGCCTCTGCCACCTGGCGGCCACATTCGTTATTGCTACGGACAAACTGGCGGTCGAGCCGTTCGAGGCATTCGTCATCGTCGGGGGTAATGCTGACTTTCAGCAAACCTTCGGCCTCGGCACGGCGGATGGCCAGCAGGCGATGGGAGGTGCAGCGTTTCAAGGGAGAAGAGAAGTCGAAATAGTCCCGGTATTTGGCGGCCTCTTCGTCTTTACCCTTCACTACTTTAGCGCTGATGACAGCCTGGCGGGCAAAGAGATTACGCACTGCATTACGGGCACGTTCGTCTTCGCTCACCTGCTCGGCGATAATGTCGCGGGCACCTTTCAGAGCATCCTCTGCGTCTTTGACATCGCCTTTGACGAACGCAGGAATACGGGAGCCCAGGTTGTTCTCGCGCTGCATCATCAGTAGCAGAGCCAGAGGTTCGAGTCCTTTCTGGCGGGCGGCTTCGGCGCGGGTCTTGCGTTTAGGCTTGTAGGGCAGGTAGATATCTTCAAGAGCGGTGGCATCCCAGGTGGCATCGATGCGTTGCCGCAACTCAGGCGTCAGTTTGCCTTGCTCGCCGATGGTGCCGAGAATGGTCTCTTTGCGTTTGGCGAGTTCTGAGAGTTTATCGTACTGCGTTTTGATAGATTCTATCTGCACTTCGTCGAGTCCGCCGGTGATTTCTTTACGGTAGCGGCTGATGAAAGGGATAGTGGCTCCCTCGGCTAACAGCCCGAGAGTATTACTGATCTGCTTTTCCGGCAGGTTGAGTGCTGCCGAAATCATTTTGTGAAAAATTTCCATAAACTATTTTTAGGACATTGAGCGACAAATGTACGCAATAAATCTGCTATAACCATCAACTTTTACTATCTTTGCGGGCATAAAAAAACGGATACACACACTCTAAAACAGATGAATATGCCGGTATCGTTCAAATATATTCTTTATTTACTTCTGTTAGTTATTGGTTGCTGTCCTCCCATGGCAGGACATGCTGCTACCGGTGAGAAACCCATACTGATGATCTGTTCGTACAATCCGGGAGCGTATCCGACTTCTGCCAATGTATCCGACTTTATGGACGAATATCAGAGGTTGGGGGGCAAACGGGGAGTGGTCATTGAAAACATGAACTGTAAGAGTTTCTCAGACTTTCCCCGCTGGAAGGGAGTGATGGAGAATATTCTGGATAAATATCGGGGAAGCCAGGAACCGGCGCTGATCATTCTGTTCGGACAGGAGGCGTGGGCGTCTTATCTGTCGCTGAATGACTCGGTGACAGGAGAAGTGCCGGTAATGTGCGCACTGACCAGCAGGAACGTGGTGCTTTTGCCGGACGACGGGAAAGATCTGGCACACTGGATGCCGGAATCTTCCGATTTTTATGAAGACAGTCTGAAGCACCAGGTATGCGGCGGTTTTCTGTACGAATACGACATCGCGTCGAACATCCGCATGATCCGGGCAATCTATCCCGATACGAAGAACATTGCTTTTATATCCGACAATACTTACGGTGGCGTCACTTTGCAAGCTCATGTGCGAAAGGAAATGAAACAGTTTCCGGATATGAACCTGATTTTGTTGGACGGGCGCGAACATACCATTTATACTATTGTGGATGAACTTCGGAAATTGCCGAAGCATACGGCCGTTCTGTTAGGCACTTGGAGAGTGGACAAGAACGAAGGCTATTTTATGCGCAATGCTACGTATTCGATGATGGAGGCGATTCCGGATGTACCGACGTTTACGGCTACTTCCATCGGTCTGGGTTATTGGGCCGTAGGCGGAGTGGTTCCCGTTTTCCGGACGTTCGGTAAGGAATTGGCGGAGGAGGCGGTCAAGTTGTTGGATAATCCTGAAGATCCGAATATGCGGGTAGAAGTAGTGGGTACGGAAGCGTTGCTGGACAGTAAGAAAGTGAAGGAACAGAAGATAGACGTGGCCGCTCTGCCGATGAAGGTAAAGTTGGTCAATGAATCACCCTCTTTCTATAAACAGTACCGGTATCAGATTTGGGTGGGCGTAGGTGTCCTCTGCATTCTGGTGATAGGATTGCTGGTTTCTATCTATTTCTATCTGCGGACAAAGCGGCTGAAAGACGATCTGGAGTGTTCGCAAGTTGCTTTGTATGAAGCGAAGGACCGGGCGGAGGAGTCGAACCGGCTGAAGAGTGCTTTTCTTGCCAATATGAGTCATGAGATACGAACACCCCTGAATGCGATTGTAGGATTCTCGGATGTGCTGGCTTCGGGTGGGAGCTCGGAAGAGGATCAGCGGAATTATTTCAGAATTATCCAGTCGAACTCCGACCTGCTGTTACGACTGATTAATGATATACTCGATCTGTCGAGGCTGGAGGCGAACAAGGTGATACTGACACCGGAAGACTGCGATGTGGTTCAACTGTGCAGACAGGCATTATCGTCGGTGGAGATGTCCCGCAGGGAATCGGGTAACCGGTTTGTTTTTGAGACAAAGACCGACTCCTTTGTTCTTCAGACAGATATTCAACGCTTACAGCAAGTGCTTATCAATCTGCTGACCAATGCGGCGAAGTTCACCAAGAATGGTACGATCACATTGCAGTTTGAGGTTGAGAAGGAGAAGAATCGGGTGTTGTTTGCGGTGGCGGATACCGGATGCGGCATTCCGAAGGAGAAACAGAAACAGGTGTTCGAACGGTTCGAGAAGCTGAACGAGTATGCGCAGGGAACCGGATTGGGACTCTCAATCTGTAAACTCACGGTAGATAAATGGGGTGGTGATATCTGGATCGACCCGGATTATGAAGGTGGGGCGAGATTTGTGGTTTCGCACCCGTTATAAGAAAAAGAGACTACCACAGGGTCACACAGAGTCTTACAGAGTTCATTCCCTATTTAAATTCTCCCGGTGGGACTCAGTGTTATTTGGTGGTGAATCAAATTTAAAACATGATTATGATGAAAAGATTGATTTGTATGTATGCTTTCTTGCTCTGCCTGGTATGTGTGTTGCCGGCACAAGAGAGAGAGGTGAAACTGAAAATTGTGCAGACCAGTGATGTACATGGTAATTACTTTCCATATAACTTCATTACACAAAAGGAGTGGGGCGGAAGTCTTGCACGTGTATATGCGTTGGTGCAAAAGAACCGGGAGGTGTATAAAGGAAACCTTATATTGCTGGATAACGGAGATATTCTGCAAGGACAGCCTTCGGCATACTATTATAATTATATAGATACAGTGGCGCCTCACGTATGTGCCGAGATGATGAATTTTATGGGATATGACGCCGGGAACATGGGAAATCATGATGTGGAAACAGGACGCGCTGTATTCGACCGCTGGATTGGTGAGTGCAATTTCCCGGTGCTGGGGGCAAACATCGTTGTAACGGCTACGGGAGAGACCCATCTTCCTCCTTATCGGGTGTTGGAGCGCGACGGAGTGAAGATTGTGGTGCTGGGAATGATTACGCCGGCTATTCCCGCGTGGCTGTCAGAGAATCTGTGGCAGGGACTGCGGTTTGACGATATGGAAGAGACAGCACGGAAGTGGATGAAAGTCATCCGTGAGAAAGAAAATCCGGATCTGGTGATCGGGTTGTTTCATGCCGGACAAGATGCTTTTGTGATGTCAGGCAAGTATAACGAGAATGCTTCGCTGAATGTGGCGAAGAATGTACCGGGATTTGATATGGTGCTGATGGGGCACGACCATGCGCGGGAGTGCAAGAAGGTGGTGAATGTGGCAGGCGACTCCGTACTGGTGATCGATCCGGCAAGCAACGGAATCGTAGTGTCGGACATTGACGTGACTTTAAAGTTGAAAGACGGTAAAGTGGTGAGCAAACAGATAGACGGTGTGCTGACGGATACAAAAGAATACGGAGTCAGCGAGTCCTTTATGAGACATTTCGCATTGCAATACGGGGCGGTTGAGAAGTTTGTATCTAAGAAGATCGGGGTATTTACAGAAGATCTGTCTACCCGTCCCGCCTATTTCGGTTCGTCGGCATTTATTGATTTTATCCATTCGTTGCAACTCGATATTTCGGGAGCGGATATTTCGTTTGCCGCTCCGTTATCTTTCGATGCAGAGATAAAGAAAGGAGATATTCGTGTGAGCGACATGTTCAATCTGTATAAGTACGAAAATATGCTTTATGTGATGAAGTTGTCGGGCAAAGAGATTAAAGACTTCCTGGAAGAGTCCTATTATATGTGGACGAACCAGATGAAATCTCCCGAAGACCACTTGTTGTGGCTGAAAGAAAAACGTAGGGCAGGTGCCGAAGACCGGGCTTCGTTCCAGAATTTTAGTTTTAATTTCGATTCGGCTGCGGGAATTATCTACACAGTGGATGTGACCCGACCGAAGGGAGAAAAAGTGACTATTGTCAGTATGGCGGACGGTTCTCCGTTCCAGATGGATCATATCTACAAAGTGGCGCTGAACTCTTATCGTGGCAACGGCGGGGGAGAACTGCTGACAAAAGGATCGGGAATCCCGCAGGAGAAACTGAAAGAGCGTATTATCTTCTCTACGGACAAGGACCTCCGTTTCTATCTGATGCAGTATATCGAGAAGAAAGGTACGCTTGATCCGCGTGCGCTGAACCAATGGAAATTTGTACCAGAAGAGTGGGTGAAACCTGCCGCAGAGAGAGATTATGAATATCTGTTTGGTGGAAAATAAAATAATATGGCTGAAGAACTGACATTTATATCGGGTAGCAAAGAGGAGCAATATCTCTCTTTGCTACCTCAGGTGAGATCCCTGATAGAGGGCGAGGTGGATTTAGTGGCCAATTTGGCCAATGTGGCTGCTGCCCTGAAGGAGGCTTTTGACTTTTTCTGGGTGGGCTTTTATTTGGTGAAGCAGGATCAGTTGGTACTGGGCCCGTTCCAAGGTCCGGTGGCTTGCACGCGTATCCGGAAAGGCAAAGGAGTTTGCGGTACTGCCTGGCAGGAGGGTGCCACGCTGTTGGTGCCGGATGTGGAAGTTTTTCCGGGACATATTGCTTGCAGTTCGTTATCCCGATCGGAAATAGTGGTTCCGCTGATAAAAGACGGTGAGGTATGGGGAGTGCTGGACATAGACAGCGATCTATTGAATTTCTTTGATGAAACAGATCGGAAATATCTGGAAGAAATGTGCGGCTATTTATCAAAATAATGACTATCTTTGCCGCCTCAAAATAAGAGTATAGTAGGTGGGACACATCAAAAAGATTCTATTATCGTTTCTGTTATTGACGCTGTTCGTAACGTACCAGGTAAGCATTACAATGTTTACTCATGTGCATTACGTGAACGGTGTGATGATAGCTCACTCTCATCCCTACAAAGGTACCCACTCGCATACTGCTTCCAACATTATTGTTATTGCACATTTTGCCGCATTCCATTCTTTGGAAGTCGATGTGCATTATGATTTTACACCCGAACGCCCGATTCTGTTCACCGTAGAGATACCAGAGAGTATACCGGTGACGGCCGGAACACATCTGCAGGTGATTTCTTTGCGGGCCCCTCCGGCAGAGTTAGCTTAAAAATGGGGATATGTCAAAATTCGCATTCACCACATAATCGGTGGTGGGCTATGCTCCCCTCTTTTCTTTTACTCATTTACATTTAAATATACTACTGCGAATCAGTATTTGGGAGTGAACATAATGCTTCCAAAAGGCGGGCACTGTGTGTAAGTGTGTTCATGTGGTACTGCTGATTCGTCTTTTATGGCTAACAAAAAAGAATGAAACATTATATAGTTATGCTTGTGCTTGCTTGTGTAAGCATGAGTTCGTATGCGGTCAATCCGATTAAAGAAGGTAATATGATTGCCGGACACGTTATTGTGAAAGGCACTGAAGAGGGTATCCCATTCGCAACAGTGATGATTCTGGGAACCAACCGCGGTGCGGTGTCCAATGAGGAAGGACAATTTGAATTCCGTAAACTGGCTGCCGGTAAATATACGCTCCGTGTACAGGTGATGGGGTATAAAACACAGGAAAAAACAATTACGGTCAGTGCAGAGGCTACGTCCGTGGTTCATTTCCAAATGGAAGAAGTAAGTTTTACGACAGATGAAGTGGTGGTTTCGGCCAACCGGAACGAGGTGAGCCGAAAGGCGGCACCGGTGGTCGTAAACGTGATGAGCGCTAAACTGTTTGAGACGGTGAACTCTACCGATCTGGCTAAATCGTTGAACTTCCAGTCGGGTCTTCGGGTGGAGAACAATTGCCAGAATTGCGGTTTCCCACAGGTACGTATCAATGGCTTGGAAGGTCCTTATTCGCAAATCCTGATTAACAGCCGTCCTATCATCAGCGCTCTCTCGGGAGTGTACGGGCTGGAACAGATTCCGGTAAACATGATCGAACGTGTGGAAGTGGTACGCGGTGGTGGTTCGGCGCTGTTCGGTGCCAATGCCGTAGGAGGAACGATCAATATTATCACGAAAGACCCGATTAATAATTCTTTCCAGGTGGCAAGCACGATGTCTAATATGAATGGCAAGTCGTGGGAGCAATATATGGGAGGAAACGTTTCTTTGGTGGCAAAAGACAATTCGTACGGCATCGCCCTGTACGAGACCTATCGTAACCGGAATCCTTATGATGCCGACGGAGACGGTTTTTCGGAACTCGGTAAGCTAAATATGAATACATTTGGGATGCGTGCTTATTATCGTCCTAACTATTTTAGCCGTATCAATGTGGAGTATCACACGACAAACGAATTCCGGCGGGGAGGAAATAAGTTCAATTTGCAACCCCACGAGGCGGATATTACTGAACAAACGAAACATATCATCAATAGTGGAGGAGTGAGTTACGATCGTTACTGGGGCGAGAAGCATAAAATGTCCGTATACGGTTCTGTCCAGCATACGGATCGCAACAGCTATTACGGAGCACAGAAAGACATGAATGCTTATGGTAAGACAAACGATCTGACTTGGGTAGTGGGAGGTATGTATGTGGGCAACATGGACCGCTGTCTTTTTGCTCCGGCTACGTTTACCGGCGGTGTAGAGTATCAGAGCAACTCACTACACGATGTGATGACGGGATATCACCGCGACATGCAGCAGGATGTGCGTATTGCCGGAGGCTTTGTACAGAACGAATGGCGGTTGAACCGCTGGACGATGCTTGTAGGGGCACGTCTGGACAAGCATAACCTGATCGATCATCCGATTTTTAGCCCGCGTGTGAATTTCTTATATAAACCGAACGATAATTTGCAGGCACGTCTGACATACTCTACCGGATTCCGGGCACCACAAGCATACGATGAAGACTTGCACGTAACGGCTGTGGGGGGTGAAGGAGTACAGATCCGGTTGGCCGACGGACTTCGTGAAGAGCGCTCCAACAGTTTCAGCGGTTCGGTGGATTGGTCGTTCCCGATGGGGCACTGGCAGTCAAACATTCTTCTCGAAGGGTTTTATACGGATTTACATCATGTATTTGTGCTCGAAGATATCGGTGAGGACCAAAACGGAGATAAGATAAAAGAGCGCCGGAACGGCAGCGGGGCCAAAGTATATGGTGTCAATCTGGATGCAAAGGTAGCCCACGGACGCGAAGCGCAGTTGCAGTTGGGATTTACGGTGCAGCGCAGCAGATATAACCGGGCGGAAGTATGGACCAGTGAAGGAGAAGAAGAGCAGACTACGAAACGCATGCCCCGTACGCCGGACTACTACGGTTATTTCACTTTTACGTCGGCACCATTAAAGAATTTCGATTTCTCGCTTTCGGGTACTTATACCGGTAAGATGATTGTGCCGCACATGGCCGGATACATCGAGAAGTCACGCATGGAGCACACTCCGCAATTCATGGATCTCAACCTGAAACTGAATTATACTTTTGTGCTGAAAGATCATATCAAAATGCAGGTAAACGGAGGAGTACAGAATATATTTAATAGCTTCCAGAAGGATCTGGACAAGGGAGAATTCCGGGATGCAGGTTACTTCTACGGACCGACTCAGCCGAGGACTTATTTTGTGGGGATAAAGATTATGAACTAAGTTTCTGATTTTATTCATATCTTTGTGATATCACATTTGAATTCTAAAAACAGAAGACCATGAATAAAGAAGTAGATCTTTCAGTATCCTGCCTTGGTAAGGTGAAAGAGCTGAAATATGATGTTATTATTTTGCCGTGGGGAGCTACGGAACCCCATAATTTACATTTGCCGTATCTCACCGATTGCATTCTCCCCCATGATATTGCCGTGGAGGCAGCCGAACTGGCACTTAGCCGTTCGGGTGTCCGTTGCATGGTGATGCCGCCCGTACCTTTCGGAGCGCATAATCCCGGGCAGCGTGAATTGCCGTTCTGTATCCATACCCGATATGCCACCCAGCAGGCTATTCTGGAAGACATCGTATCGTCCCTTCATGTACAAGGATTTCGTAAGCTGTTGATTTTGAGTGGACACGGAGGGAATAATTTTAAAGGGATGATTCGTGACCTTGCTTTTGAATATCCCGACTTTCTGATTGCTGCCGCAAACTGGTTTGAGGTGGTGTCGCCCAAAGGCTATTTTGAAGCGGAGATTGACGACCATGCCGGAGAATCGGAAACTTCCGTGATGATGCACTATCATCCGGAACTGGTGAATCTGGCTGAGGCCGGTGATGGCGAATCGAAACCGTTTGCCATTGCTTCGCTGAACGAAAAAGTAGCTTGGGTACCTCGTCATTGGGACAAAGCAACAGTAGACAGTGGTGTAGGAAACCCGAAAAAAGCAACAGCGGAAAAAGGAGAGCGTTATGTGAAACCGATCGTAGAGAAACTCGCCGGACTTTTTGAAGAAATGGCACAGCATGATCTATATGAATGATGGAAAGTGTCTGATAAAAAACAGGCAGCGTCAAATAGTTGACGCTGCCTGTTTTTTTAATTGTTACCTAAAAACTAATCTTTATTCCTATAAAAAACAACCTATTTATTAACTGCTGCAAAAATACAGCATGTAGTTGAATTACGTTTTGATATAAATCAAAAAATGTTTTTTACAGTACTCCCGAACGAACACGACTGAGTGTTTCCGGGGTCATCAGCAGGTAGGATGCAATGTGTGATAACGGAGCTCGTTTGATGATCTCCGGATGATGGTGCAAGAGTAGGTTGTAGCGTTCGCGTGCTGTTTCGAAACGCCATGAATCGGCCTTTATTTGCGATACGATGAGTGAGTATTCCAGTACCTTACGATAGAAAGCATTGATTTCTTTGGATTGTTCCAGCAACTTTTGCAGGACGTCATAAGGGAGCATATATACTACCGCCGGTTCCAATGCTTCAGCCATCAGGTGGGTAGGTTCTTGTTTTAACAGGCTTTCGATGCACATCAGGATACATCCTTCGTATGAGAAGTGCTCGGTGACATCTTTTCCGTTTTTATAATAAAATTGCCGCAACATCCCTTTACCGACAAAAACCATGTGGCGGCTTATTTGTCCTTCGTTCAACAACATTTCACCCTTTTCCAGCTCTTTGCGTATCAAGACCTGTGCCAGTAGTTCTCGTCCCTCTCTGTTCATCTCCGGATATCTGGAGTTTACAACAATATCCACTGTCTCTTTCAGGTTTTCCATTATGTTATATATTGATAAGTTATTATAGATTGCGGGGCAAAAGTACGAAAATCGGTTGATATAAATCAATTTTTCAAAGTAAAAAGATTCGTTTTACTCCGATGTCCGGCCGGAGGAAGAAGTGTATGAAAAAAAAGTTCTCTCCTTTAACATTTGAAACTTAGCTGGTTAACTTATTTCGCATAAAATCCTTGAAAAAAATGTTGCAGAAAGATTTGCGTAGTTCAAAAGTTCCCTCTATCTTTGCATCGCATTTGAGAGGAAATGCGGTTAAAAAGGAAGTTTGGGTGAGTGGCTGAAACCACCAGTTTGCTAAACTGACGTACGGGTAACCGTACCGGGGGTTCGAATCCCCCAGCTTCCGCACCAAATCTCAACTTTAAGATGACAAAGAAGAGCTGAGTTTATTGCTTAGCTCTTTTTTGAATCTAATTTTCAATCGGGTGGGTTCGTCTAACGGTTAGGACACATGCCTCTCACGCATGTAATACGAGTTCGATTCTCGTACCCACTACTATCTGATAATTAGCCTTTTACGATAGCGTAAAAGGCTTTTTTATTGCATCTTGGTTATGAATGATAAATATGAAGAGAGGCTTGGTACGGACCGTATGTTGCCACTTGTGTTCAGGATGGCACTTCCTGCGGTAATTGCACAAATCGTAAATTTGCTCTATAATATTGTGGACCGCATCTATATCGGGCATATCCCGGGAATCGGTACTCAAGCACTTGCAGGTATCGGGGTGGCAGGTTCTCTGATTATTTTGATTTCAGCTTTTTCGGCTATTGTGGCCGGGGGAGGTGCGCCTCTTGCAGCCATAGCGTTAGGGCAGGGCAACCGTACCCATGCCGGAAAAATATTGGGTAATGGCTTCGTGTTATTGCTGTTTTTTACACTTCTGACGTCCGGCTTATCTTATTTGTTTATGGAACCGATTCTTTTGTTTACCGGTGCTTCGGAACAGACGCTCGGGTACGCAACGGCTTATCTTTCGATTTATCTTATCGGTACCCTTTTTGTCGAAGTCTCTGTCGGGTTGAATACTTTTATTAATACACAGGGACGTCCTGGCATCGCTATGCTGTCGATTGTTATTGGAGCGTTGCTTAATATCTTGCTCGATCCTCTGTTTATTTTTGTCTTTGATTGGGGAGTGAAAGGAGCTGCGCTTGCCACTATTATTTCACAGGCTTGCAGTGCTGGCTGGGTATTGTTCTTTCTGACATCCCGGCGTGCTTCTTTGCGGCTCGAGCCTCGTTATATGAGGCTGGACCGGAAGGTTGTTGGAGCTATATTGGCGTTGGGAGCCTCACCGTTTATTATGGCAAGTACCGAAAGCTTGGTAGGATTTGTGCTGAACGGTTCATTGAAGACATTCGGTGATATCTATGTGAGTGCATTGACAATCATGCAGAGTGCCATGCTTTTTGTCAGTGTTCCCCTTGCCGGTTTCGCATTGGGATTCGTACCCATCGTAAGTTATAATTATGGTCATGGAAACCGAGAAAGAGTGAAGGAATGCTTCAAAATAGTGATGACCTTTATGTTTCTGTTCAATCTCGTTTTGATCCTGCTGATGATTTTGTTTCCCTCTGTGATTGCTTCGGCCTTTACTTCTGACGAAAAGTTGATAGAAACCGTAGTACAGGTGATGCCTGTCTTTTTGGCGGGGATGACTATTTTCGGGTTGCAGCGTGCTTGTCAGAATATGTTTGTCGCATTGGGGCAGGCCAAGGTTTCTATCTTTATTGCATTACTTCGTAAGGTGATCCTGTTGATTCCCCTGGCCCTTATGCTTCCATACCTGATGGGAGTGATGGGGGTATATGCTGCCGAAGCAATATCGGATGCTGCGGCAGCCATTTGTTGTACAGTCATCTTTGCGGTTCAGTTCCCAAGGATCATGAATAAATTGACGGTCCGTTCCTGACGAAATCCTGTAATACAACAAGGGGAGGCGTCAAGAGTAGATTTACACTAAGTAAGCTTCCAGGCAATGGCTTCTAAGGCCGTAACCACAGCCTGTTACCATGCAATACGGCCGGATACTTTTTATCTTCATAATTATGTAAGATGACAGTCGCTTTTCCATCCATACCCGTTGTCGTCATTCGGAGAAGTATAAATGGGGATTTCTTTCTACAAGCACCTTTTAGCAGGAAGATGTTCTTAAATTCTTATGAAACAGTAGTGTACAGAAGGAGGGAGAGGGTGGTCAGGATAGTCTGAAGCTGATCCGGAGGAAAGGGCATAAAAAAAGGCTACTCTCACGAGCAACCAATCTTTGTTAACCTTAAATCTAATACTATGAAAAACACATTGCAAATATACGGATTTGGAGAATATCGGCAAATTATCCGGGTATAAATCGTAATTTTGTAACCTTATTTAGTAAATCTGTTTTTCTTGTTAACATTTGATATGTCCTTTTTAGATCTTTCTGCCTTCTTTGTCCTGTTTCCCTCTTTTATTTAGGCGATTCCCTCTGCAGATGTAGGTTTTTTCTTTTCATGCAAATCATTTCTTTCCCTACTTTTGTTCACATCAAACTGATATAACTAAAAACTATACGATATGAAGACTTTAACTTTTAAATACTTAAAATTGTTTCTGCTGGCAGTGGCAATGATAAATCTTACTTCTTGTGAGATTGAGATCGATGACTTTTATGATGATGACAATATCGGTGGTTCGTACTATAATAAATCCCTTGATCTTTGCAGTCGTCCCTGGGCAGATACGTTTTATGATGCCGACGGGAACTATTGCTATCAGGAACTGAATTTTTATCTCGATCGCCATGGAGAAGATTATATCCGGGTGGAATATCCCAACGGACGTTATTCCGAATCGGTGTACTCCTTTACCTGGAATTGGGAGGACCGTTCGCAATACTCCCTTCGGATGGTATATGGTCCCGGTGATGTCTCTTATCTCGACGATGTCTGGATTCGAGGGAATGTGCTGAGCGGATACCTGGATGGACACGATAATTATGTTGACTTTACCGGAGTGAGATAACCTAAACTTTTATATAGATAATTGCAGGCGGATTGATATATTCTTGATATATGTCAATCCGTCTTTTCAGTGTTTTTAGATACCTTTGCAGCCCGAAACGGATAAGGTAAAATGACACACAGAATTCAACAGGAAAGCATAAAGAGACGTCTGGCAAAACTGGCTGCTCCTATTTTTATTGAGACATTACTGATTATGATGCTGGGAGCGGTGGACACCATTATGTTGAGCCGTCACTCTGACAATAGTGTAGCCGCTGTCGGAGTTGTCAACCAGATTATTATGCTGACCTTTTTGGTGTTTGAGGTGATCAACCTGGGAACATCCGTACTTTGCTCGCAGTACCTCGGCGCAAGGCTTGAAAAGAAGGTGGTTCAGGTAGTGGGGGTGTCGTTGCTTGTCAATTTGTTGGTTGGTGGAATAATCAGCCTTATTCTGTTTACAATGGCCCGCACCATTCTGCAATGGATGGGCTTGGGTCCGGAACTGATGGCCGACGGTATGGATTACATGCGTATCGTGGGTGCATTCGCTTTTTTCCAGGCTATTTCTCTCACTCTTTCCGCTTCATTGCGCAGTGCCAATAAAGCCATATATCCGATGTTGGTGACGGTAGTAGTCAATATTCTTAATATTATCGGTAATTATTCGCTGATTTTCGGTAAGTTCGGCTGTCCCGAACTCGGGGTGGAAGGGGCGGCTATTTCTACAGCCTTCAGCCGTGGAGTATCTATGGTGATTCTGTTTGTCATTCTGTTCCGCAAACACATTCATCGTTTCCCGTTGGCCTACTTCCGTCCGTTTCCTTTTATCGAATTGAAGAATTTGATGCGGGTCGGTCTGCCTTCTGCCGGAGAGCAGCTCTCGTACAGTTCATCGCAAGTGGTCATTACTTTTTTTATCAATATGCTTGGAGTCGAGGCGCTGGCTACCCGTACTTATTGTGTCAACATTATCATGTTCGTCTATTTATTCAGCATCTCCATGGCCCAGGGAGGAGCTATCTGTATCGGACATTTGATAGGGGAGAAGAAACCTCATGCAGCTTTTCTGCTCGGTAAGTACGTCATGAAGAAATCCGTAATGATTACGCTGATTCTTTCCGGTATTATTGCCGCTTCCGGGCATGCTATACTGAGTTGGCTGACTTCCAATCCGGAGATCATCCGTATGGGAGTGATTGTATTGCTGATCGATGTGGTGCTCGAGATAGGGCGTCCCATTAATATTTTTGCGACGAATGCCCTCCGTGCGGCAGGTGATGTGAATTATCCTTTCTATGTAGGATTGGTTGTGATGTGGAGTGTGGCTGTTGGCATAGGTTATTTATTTGGAATTTATTGGGCTTGGGGCATTTGCGGCATGTGGGTTGCCTTTGCTCTCGATGAAAACATTCGTGGAATTATCTTTGTCCGTCGTTGGTATGGGATGAAGTGGGTGAATAAAAGCTTTGTGAGGTCATAAATAGTTGCTATCTTTGCCGACGCTAATGCATCCTTATGCGTTTAACGGATACATTGGCTTATGGATACATTGGTAAATTATTCACATGGAGTGGTTATATAGTCTCTTTATCGAACATTCTGCTTTGCAGGCAGTTGTCGTTCTTTCCCTGATTTCCGCCATTGGGCTCGGATTGGGCAAAATTCATGTTTGTGGCATTTCGCTTGGCGTTACCTTTGTCTTTTTTGCCGGCATTCTGGCCGGGCACTTCGGATTGTCCATTGATCCGCAGATGCTGAATTACGCCGAGAGTTTCGGACTCATTATCTTTGTATATGCCTTGGGGTTGCAGGTTGGTCCCGGCTTTTTCAGCTCATTTCGCAAGGGAGGGGTTACGTTGAATATGCTTGCCATCGCAGTAGTGATTCTGGGTACGTTTCTTGCGGTTGTTTGCAGCTATACCACCGGAGTTTCGTTACCCAATATGGTAGGCATTCTGTGTGGTGCCACCACTAACACTCCGGCTTTGGGAGCAGCCCAGCAGACGCTGAAACAGATGGGGCTTGAAAGCAGTACACCAGCTTTGGGATGTGCCGTGGCCTATCCTCTCGGAGTGATCGGGGTGATTCTGGCAGTTCTGTTGATCCGTAAATTGCTGGTACGCCGGGAAGATCTTGAAGTACAGGAGAAAGACGATGCCAACAAAACCTATATTGCCGCTTTTCAGGTACACAACCCTGCTATTTTTAATAAAAGCATTAAGGATATCGCTCATATGAGTTATCCAAAATTCGTCATTTCCCGTTTGTGGAGAGACGGCAATGTCAGTATTCCCACTTCCGAAAAGATTATAAAAGAAGGCGACCGCTTATTGGTTGTTACATCCGAAAAAGACGCATTGGCCCTTACCGTACTGTTCGGTGAACAGGAGAATACGGATTGGAACAAGGAAGATATCGATTGGAATGCTATCGACAGCCAATTGATTTCGCAACGCATCGTCGTCACCCGTCCCGAATTGAACGGGAAGAAGCTGGGAGCTCTTCGTCTGCGCAATCATTACGGAATCAATATCAGCCGTGTCTATCGTTCCGGGGTGCAATTGTTGGCTACTCCCGAACTTACCTTGCAGTTGGGTGACCGTCTGACAGTGGTCGGCGAAGCGGCTGCCATCCAGAATGTGGAAAAGGTACTTGGAAATGCCATCAAAAGCTTGAAAGAACCCAATCTTGTGGCTGTATTTGTCGGTATCATCCTGGGATTGGCCCTGGGAGCCGTACCTTTCTCAATTCCCGGTATCAGTACTCCTGTCCGGCTCGGACTTGCAGGCGGTCCTATTATTGTAGGCATCCTGATCGGGACCTTTGGACCCCGTTTGCACATGATCACCTATACCACTCGCAGTGCCAATCTGATGCTCCGTGCCTTGGGGCTGTCCCTTTATCTTGCCTGCCTTGGGTTGGATGCAGGTGCCCATTTCTTCGATACGGTATTCCGTCCCGAAGGACTTTTATGGATCGGCCTGGGCTTTGGGCTGACCCTCGTGCCTACGGTGCTTGTGGGGTTCTTTGCTTTTAAGATTATGAAGATCGATTTTGGCAGCGTTTCCGGTATGTTGTGTGGCAGTATGGCCAATCCGATGGCATTGAATTACGCCAATGATACCATCCCCGGAGATAATCCGTCGGTAGCTTATGCTACGGTCTATCCGTTGAGTATGTTCCTTCGCGTCATTATAGCCCAGGTGCTGCTCATGTTTCTTCTATAGCCATTCGGGCGAAATTTATAAATTGTAAATCGTAAAATCGTAAATCATATGACTGCTCAAAGTAATATAACCCCCGAAAGTATCGTTGCCGATCTGCGTTATCTGCAACTGCTTTCACGTAGTTTCCCTACCATTGCCGCTGCCAGTACAGAGATTATCAATCTTGAGGCCATCCTGAATCTTCCGAAAGGAACCGAACACTTTCTGACCGATATACATGGCGAGTATGAAGCTTTTCAGCATGTACTGAAAAATGCTTCGGGAGCGGTGAAGCGGAAAGTGAACGAAATATTCGGCCATACTCTCCGTGAGATCGAGAAGAAAGAACTCTGTACGCTTATTTATTATCCGGAAGAGAAACTCCAATTGATTAAAGCAACCGAAACCGATATTGACGATTGGTACCTGATCACTCTCAATCAGCTGGTAAAGGTCTGCCAGAACGTATCATCCAAATATACCCGTTCGAAGGTTCGCAAATCATTGCCGGCCGAGTTCTCCTATATCATCCAGGAGCTACTTCACGAATCGACCATCGAGCCCAATAAACATGCTTATATCAATGTGATTATCAGTACCATTATTTCCACTCGCCGCGCTGACGACTTTATCATTGCCATGTGTAATCTGATACAGCGTCTTACGATCGATTCACTCCATATCGTGGGTGATATCTACGATCGTGGTCCGGGTGCCCATATCATAATGGATACTTTGTGTGATTATCACAATTTCGATATCCAATGGGGAAATCACGATATCCTCTGGATGGGTGCAGCATCGGGTAATGAAGCTTGTATGGCCAACGTGATCCGTCTCTCGATGCGTTACGGCAATCTGGGGACATTGGAAGATGGGTATGGCATCAATCTTTTGCCTCTTGCCACTTTTGCGATGGATACTTATGCGGATGATCCCTGTACCATCTTTGCACCTAAGACCAACTTTGCCGATTCTACTTATAACGAGAAGACCTTGAGGCTGATAACCCAGATGCATAAAGCTATTACCATCATTCAGTTTAAGCTGGAGGCGAACATTATTAATCGTCGTCCGGAGTTCGGAATGGGTGGTCGCAAGTTGCTTGAGAAAATCGACTTTGAACGGGGAGTATTTGTCTATGAAGGCAAAGAATATCCGTTGCGCGATACCAACTTCCCTACGGTAGATCCTGCAGATCCTTATCGTCTGACTGATGAAGAGCAGGAATTGATAGAAAAGATACATTACTCGTTTATGAACAGCGAGAAACTCAAAAAACACATGCGTTGCCTCTTTACCTATGGAGGTATGTATCTGGTGTGCAATTCCAATTTGCTTTATCATGCCTCTGTGCCTCTCAACGAGGATGGAAGTTTCAAGCACGTGAATATCTGCGGTAAAGAGTATTGGGGGAAGAACTTGCTGGACAAGATAGACCAATTGATTCGTACGGCTTATTTTGATGAAGATGATGAAGAAGAGAAACGCTTTGCCATGGATTACATCTGGTATCTGTGGTGCGGACCGGATGCCCCTTCGTTCGACAAAGACAAGATGGCTACGTTCGAACGTTATTTCATTGCGGATAAGAGCCTGCATAAAGAGACGAAAGGATATTATTATGCTTTGCGTAACAAAGAAGAAATCTGTGACCGGATTCTTGAAGAATTCGGAGTGACAGGGCAGCATACTCATATCATCAACGGTCATGTGCCGGTAAAGACCATTAAAGGCGAGCAGCCGATGAAAGCCGGTGGAAAATTGTTGGTCATCGACGGTGGTTTTTCGAAAGCTTATCAGCCGGAGACCGGTATTGCCGGATATACGCTGGTATATCATTCACATGGTTTGCAGTTGGTGCAGCATGACCCTTTCCAGTCTACACAGAAAGCCATCGAAGAGGGACAGGACATTAAGTCGACTACCTTCGTCATCGAGTTCAATTCACAACGAATGATGGTGAAAGATACCGATAAGGGAAAAGAGCTCGTAACGCAAATTCTGGATTTAAAGAAGTTGTTGGTAGCATACCGGATCGGTTTGATAAAGGAGAAGGTCTGATCAGGTTCACCACAGAATAACACAGCGTCTTACAGAGGAATAATTTTAATATAAACTCTGTGAGACGCTGTGTCGTTTGGCTGTGAATCAATTAGAACAGAACCACTCCTGCTTCCGCAATCACGCCTTTGTCGTAGGTCCTGGCTTTGTTATAGTAACGGCTGCCACCGTATCCGCCTGTGACGAACAAACCGAATTTATCCGTAAACCGATACTCCAGGTTGAGGCGTGCCTGCAAGGCATAAAGACGTGCCGGAATGCCTTCCACCTTTTTATTCCGGAAAGTTTCAATGTGCTGATAGCCTAAATCACCGCTTACAAACAAGTTTCTGTAGAGTGGAAGTTCAAGGCCTGCCCGATAGAATAATGCCGCAGAAAATTTATCGTCAAAATCAAGATAGTGTGTGCCTCCACCGAGGATAGTGTAGAAGAGTTTGTTCTTGAAACGTGCACCTACATTGATTTTGGTGCTGTTTCCTCCGAATACCATTAACTGTACCTTGGTCTGTGGGTTGGCATTGACCAGTCCCAGCTGAAGTCCTTTCATATCCTCCTTATGATAGTTGAACAGTCCGATCTGCAAACCTTTTGCCTTAGAGGCAAAATTGAACAGTCCCAATTGCACTCCGTTCATTTGTCCCCCGGTTACATTGGCAAGTCCGGAAAGTTGCAGTCCGTTCATTTCTTCTCCTACCACGTTGAGCAATCCCGACATCATAAGTCCGTCATATTCCTCACCGGTTACGTTGGCAAGGCCTGCCAATTGTACACCTGCGGCTTTATCTCCTGTGATATTCATGATACCACTCATCATCAGTCCGCGCATATTGTCTCCGGCAATGTTGCTTAAACCCGTAATCAGTACACCCTTTGCTTTGTTTCCGGTGATGTTGACAAGTCCCGAAACAGACAATCCTGCCAGATTGTTGCCGTTTACGTTACTGATACCTCCAATCTGCACTCCATGCATGCTTCCTCCCGCAAGGTTGGCCAATCCGGAAATCTGCACACCGTTCATATTGTTCTGTACCATACTTCCGAAGGCATTGAAGCCTACACCGTGCAACTTATGCATTGCCGAGAAAAGCCCCAGGTTGACATATGTAGTCTGTGTACTGTCAAGTGGTTGCGTACATGCTTTTTTCCATAAAGAAAGATTGATTCCCCCACTTTTGTTTCCGCCTTTATTCTGTGCAGGCAGACAGACTGCAGCCGAAAGAAGAGCTGCTACAAGAATTATTTTCTTCATAAGCTAAATTTTTAGAACGCAAATTACGCAGATTTGCACGGATTATCCTATTAAAATCTATGCAAATCTGCGTAATCGATGTTTTTTTAAGAAAGATAGAGACTGCTTTTATCCTTTTGCCTCTTGATATAAGAAGCGTTTGATACTCTTCTTCGGAGTCTTTTCAAACTCTTCCGGATAGATTTTCATTTTTGAAATCTGGCTGTAAGCAGGAAGCATTTCGTTCAAGGTAACCCGGTTTTCTTCCATCACCCGTTCCATGTCTTCATTTTTCAGACCATGCGCAAAGGCTTCGTCAAAATCCGGATAAACCAGTCCCACCAGTTTGTCATTCTGCTGTACGATAATACTTTCGGCCACGTACGGTAGATTGTTCAGCTTATCTTCTATTTCTTCCGGATAGATATTCTGTCCGCTGGCACTCAATAACATATTCTTGCTGCGTCCCTTAATTGTGATGTTGCCTTCAGCATCTTCTAGGGCAAGGTCGCCGGTATGTAACCATCCGTCTTTATCGATCACTTGGGCGGTAGCCTCTTCATTCTTATAGTAGCCTAACATTACGTTCGGACCTTTGCAGACAATTTCGCCTACTACGTTTTCCGGATCGGGTGAAAGGACTTTCACTTCCATGTTGAGTGCTGCTTTTCCACATGATCCCGGTTTGAAGCGTTTCCAGTCTTCATAACAAATGATAGGACCGCACTCGGTCATACCATAGCCCACTGTATAAGGGAAGTCGATCATTCTCAGGAATTGTTCCACCTCCTGGTTGAAGGCGGCTCCACCTACAATGACAGCTTCAAAGTTGCCGCCAAAGCCTTTTATCATCTCTTCGCGTACCGTTGCTTTAATCTTATCATTGATAATCGGCACTTTAAGCAGCAGCTTCATGGTAGGAGTCTCCAACTTCGGAAGTACGCTCTTCTTGATGATCTTTTCAATAATCAGCGGAACAGCCACGATCAGATTGGGTTTCACGTCGGCAAACGCCTGGAAGATAATCTTCGGGCTCGGCATGCGGGTAAGAAAGTAAATCTGGCAACCTACCGCAAATTCATACAGGAACTCGAAAGCCAGTCCGTACATGTGTGCCATCGGCAGCATGGATACGATCTTATCACCTGCTTTCAGTGGAAGTACCTCGAAAGCGAAAGCTGTATTCGACCATAAGCTGCGATAGGGGAGCATTACACCTTTTGAATAGCTGGTGGTTCCCGAGGTATAGTTGATAACAGCCAATTCTTCAGGCTGATCCTTATGATATTCGATATGTTCCTTACGGAAATTTTTGGGGAATTTCTTGCCGAACATTTCGTTGAGGTGTTCACGTGCGTGAGTCAGTCGTTCGCTACGTGATACCAATAACGTAAAATCGTTCATCATCAGGATACCTTCAAGCAACGGCATGGCAGACTCATTGAGGTTTTCCCAGACCACGTCTCCTACAAACAGGAGTTTGGCCTCCGAGTGATTGACGATGTTGTGTACGTTATCAGCTTTGAATTCGTGTAAGATGGGGACGATAACCGCTCCATAAGTGAGAGTCGCGAGGAAAGTAACTCCCCAATGGGAACTATTTCTTCCGCAAACGGCTATTTTGTCTCCTTTGCGGATTCCGCTTTCTTCAAAGATGATGTGGAGCTTTTCTATTTTGCGGGCTACGTCTTTATACTGTAGGGTGGCACCTTTATAATCTGTCAGGGCGTCCAGATCCCAATTATTCTTAATACTATTTTCAATGTAAGCTATAAAACTTTGTTCCATTGCTTTTTGCACATTTGATGATAAATTGTGCAAATATAGCTATTTAATTGAGATTTGAAAGCTTGGAAGCTATTTAAATTTTTCTTTTGCAGGTTTCACTGTATTCACTACAGGGTACACGGAGGACATAGAAGTTCTGTTTTCTTTTCTATTTTATCACTCTGTATCCTCCTATGCCCTCTGTGGTGAATGATTATCCCAGATACCACTCGTACATTCTCTGTACCCCCTCTTCAATATCGATCTTATGATGCCATCCGAGGTTGTGCAATTTCGACGGATCGGTAAGTTTTCGCATGGTTCCGTCCGGTTTACTGCTGTCAAAAGTCAGTTTACCCTGATAGCCGACTGTATTTACAATCAGTCCGGCCAGTTCGCGGATTGTAATTTCTTTGCCGGTACCTATATTGATGTGGCAGTTGCGGATGTCTTTTGCACCGGCTTTGTAGGTATCCTTGAAGTCCACATGTTCCATTACGAAGACACTGGCATCTGCCATTTCTTCACTCCAAAGAAATTCCCTTAGAGGCGTTCCTGTTCCCCAAAGTGTCACCTCCGTTTCAGTAATGCCGTATTTCCGGAGAATCCGGAGGATCTCTTCGTTGGAGTTGGCACCACTGATGCCTTCTACCGGACGCAGGTTCATATCTTTACGCACGGCCTCCCAATCTCCTTTTTTCAGGCAGTGTGCCAAGTGAACTTTACGGATCATGGCAGGCAGCACATGACTGCGTTCCAAGTCAAAGTTATCGTTCGGCCCATACAGGTTGGTCGGCATCACGGCGATGTAGTTCGTTCCATATTGCAGGTTGAAGCTTTCGCACATTTTCAGTCCGGCTATTTTGGCTATGGCATAAGGTTCATTGGTATATTCCAGTGGAGAAGTGAGCAAGACGTCCTCTTTCATCGGCTGTTCGGCATCCCTCGGATAGATGCAGGTACTGCCCAGAAAGAGCAGTTTTTTCACCTGATGCCGGAAACTTTCTCCGATCACGTTCTGCTGTATCTGTAAGTTCTTATAGATAAAGTCCGCACGGTAGATACTATTGGCCATGATCCCTCCGACAAAAGCGGCAGCCAAAAACACGTACTCCGGCATTTCCTCATCAAAAAACTGCTTTACGGCCGCACCGTCCAATAAGTCCAGTTCCTTATGTGTGCGTCCCACCAGATTCGTATACCCCTTTTCCTGCAGGTTTTTCCATATAGCCGAACCCACCAGTCCGTGGTGTCCGGCTACATAAATTTTTGCGTTTTTATCCATTCTGTCAATCATGTTTAGTCGCAATCATTCTTTTCACTTTGGCCATATCGTGGCGTACCATGATTTTTACCAGTTCCGGGAATGGTGTTTTGCATGGATTCCATCCCAATACGGTTCTGGCTTTGGTCGGGTTACCGAGCAATTGTTCCACTTCGGCAGGGCGGAAGTATTTCGGGTCGACCTCTACCAGTACTTTGCCGGTGGCCGTGTCGATTCCTTTCTCATTGACGCCTTCGCCTTCCCAACGCAGGTTGATGCCTATTTCGGCAAATGCCAGTGTACAGAATTCGCGGACGGTATGCATTTCGCCGGTAGCGATTACGAAATCTTCGGGTACATCATGTTGCAGGATCAGCCACATACATTCTACATAATCTTTGGCATAGCCCCAGTCACGCTTGGCATCCAGGTTACCCAAATATAATTTATCCTGTTCGCCTTGTGCGATGCGTGCTGCTGCCAGCGTGATTTTACGGGTTACGAAAGTCTCGCCACGGCGTTCACTCTCGTGATTGAATAAGATACCGTTTACGGCAAACATTCCGTAACTTTCACGATAGTTCTTGGTGATCCAGAAACCGTATTGCTTGGCTACTCCATACGGAGAACGCGGATAGAACGGAGTCGTTTCGCTTTGCGGCACTTCCTGTACTTTTCCGTAGAGTTCGGAAGTGGAAGCCTGGTAGATGCGTGTCTGTTTTTCCAGTCCCAGGATGCGGACAGCTTCAAGCATACGCAATGTACCGAGTGCATCCGCCTCGGCGGTATATTCCGGTACGTCGAACGATACTTTTACGTGGCTTTGTGCCGCCAGGTTGTATATTTCGTCGGGTTGTACTTGCTGGATGATGCGGATCAGTGAACTTGAGTCGGTCATATCTCCGTAGTGCAGGTTGACTGTACGTTTCTGTTTCATATCGCGCACCCATTCATCAAAGTACAAGTGTTCGATCCGGCCTGTATTGAAAGAAGATGAACGGCGCAGGATGCCGTGTACTTCGTAACCTTTCTGAAGAAGAAACTCGGCGAGGAATGAACCATCCTGTCCGGTAATACCTGAAATAAGAGCTTTTTTCATGTCTATTGTTTTGAGTTTATAATCTTTTTGACGATGCAATATTCGGTATTTTCATAAGAACGGGCAATCTATCTGCTGAATTATTTTCTTTTTTCAACGGAAAAAACTTATCTTTGCTGTAATTTATTAAAATAGAAATAAATATTATGCTTTTTAATATTAAAATATCTATTTTGTTTTATATAATGAATTTTATTTTAAATAAATTCGTGTATGAATGATATATTTGATGAATTGGTATCATCCAACTACTGGAATGGAAAACTTCCGAAAGTGGAATTTGCCCGTAAAAGTTACACAAACCGTATATTCGGGTATGTAGGTAACCGCCTTGTAAAGGTCCTGACCGGACAGAGAGGGGTAGGTAAAGGATGCCTGTTGCGGCAGATCATCTATCAGTTGATTGCCGATGGTGTTTCATCACGGAACATTCTATATATAAGTAAGAAGTTCACAGATTCGGGCGTGCTTTCCGGCTATCGTGATCTGGACGACTTGCTTTTTATCTATCGTGAGAAAATCCATCCGGTAGGTAAAGTCTATATTTTTATTGAAGAAATACAAAAAGTGGAGGGCTGGGAACATTTTGTCCATTCCCATTCACAGGATTTTGTAGATACTTGCGAGTTGTTTATCAGTGGTTCCAACCAGGATATGCTTTCGGGTGAAGCCGAGAAGCTTTTGGCCAGACATTACGTCAGTTTTGAGATATTTCCCTTTAGCTTTTCCGAGCACAGGATATTGGAGAGGGTAGAGGCTACCGGCAAAAATTACGCGGAATATATGGGTAAGGGGGCACTACCCATTCTTTTCAATCTTCCGGATGCGGAGGCCGGATGGAAAGCCATTTCCGCTCTCCGCGATACGATTCTGTTTCGTGATATCATCCGTCGATATCGGATTAAGGATGCCCGCCTGCTCGAAGATGTGTTCGTCTATTTGTGCACCCATCTCGCTGAGTTGATTACCATCGGTCAGCTGGTCAGTCACTTTGCTGCCCAGAACCGGAAGACGAGTTATGATACGGTTGCCAATTATATCTGCTATCTGGAAGACACCTCTCTGATTCATCGCGTGGAACGTTATCAGATCCGCAGTAAAGAGATTCTTCTGGGTAGCTGCAAATACTATATTAACGATTGGGCATTTATGCGCCATCTGTATCCTTTTTTTGCCGGTTCCCGAAAATCCTGCTTTGAGAACCAGGTTTATCTGGAACTGCGGCGTGCCGGATATACCGTTTTTGTAGGTGTGCTTCGAGGAGGCAAACTGGTCGATTTCGTTGGCAGGAAGAAAGACCGCATTGTGTATTTGCAATGTGCACCTCTGCTCAATGATGATTTTCAAGTGGAGCAAATGTACAACACGCTGGAGATGATACAAGACAATTATGAAAAGTGGGTCGTTTCTATGGACGATACCACATTGCCCTCCAAAGAAGGGATTCGTCACATACAAGTCTGGCAACTGCCTGAAATACTATAGTCTGACAATCTTTTTTGATTGCTTTGATGTCCGGATGATGCCGTTTACGAAGTTAACATCTTGTTGTTTACGAAGTTAATATCATAATTTTACGAAGTTAAAATCGTATCTTCGGGAAGTTAACTTCCTGAAGTCACGATTTTAACTTCGTATTAGTGCTTTTTGAATCGCTTTTCAACCCCTTGAGAATCAGTGCCCGTTTCCGGAGGAAAACAGCTGCGTTCTTTAATTGACTGCAAGCAAACAGCATTTTCCAGAATATAAAAATGTACTGTTTGTCAGAAAAGTTCTTTTTAGGTTCCGCTTCTTTTCTTTGCCCGGTTCAACGCTGCGATCATGTATTTTCCTTTTGCTCCGATGTTGCTCCAGTTCGTGCTGCAAATCAGTTTCCATACAGGGGTTCCTTTTCTCCCGTAATCCGACAGTCGCAGGATTGCTTCGATCTCTTTTTCGTCTGTTATTCCGAATCGTTCCAGGTTTCCCATTAATCCCACGTAGTTGTGTGTCATTGTATTAAATGCGTATCCGGGCATACTGACCGGCGTAGCATTGACTTCCTCTTCCTTCCCCCTTGGGGGAGCTGAGGGGGGAAATTCTCTACTTTGCTTTACTTTACTTTGTTCGGTATTGCATGCATTTTTTGCATCAGAGCCTGTATCCTGCTCTACATTTTGCGTGCAGACGGTCTTTTCTTCATTACATGTCTCTTTCGGTTTTATCAGTAGATAAGGCATGGCTGTCCAGTTCCTCTTTCTTCGCTTGGTTGCCTCTATCCATACTTTTTGTATTGCTTTAGAGGTCAGTACTTTATGTTCCGCATAGCTTCCCCTGTCTATCATTCCTTTCTCGATCATTATCTCGATAATCCCCTGCACCTCTTCTGCGTCTGCCTCTTTTCCCGTCTTGTTGGCGAAAATAAGGCATTGTTCCTCACCCCACGGAATATAATATCCTTCTTTATATATCTTGCATAGGAGTTTCAGTACAATCGCGAGTCCTTTCATGCCATATTTTGCTTCTATTACCTCCATTGCGTTCTCTTCCATAAAATTTACAGCTATCGGAAAGTAATTTATTCCATCGTATGTTGTTGCCATAATTGTTAAGTTGTTATGTTGCTGATTAATTGGTCACTGAAAGATTCTCCTATACGATCGCTCTCCATTCCATGAAATTCTCTATTTTGAAGGTCATCCACCTTTGTTGTTCCACATCCCGGTAGACCACTGTGTTTTTTATTTCCATCGGATCATACTGCTTTCCGAAATCTTTTTCGTATCCCACCAATGTTCCTTTCACCAGTTTGAATGTTCCGTCCTGTTTCATATAAGCTACGGCTGCATGTCCATATTGCATATATTCTATGAGGGCTTCCAGTCGTTCTGCCATCCATTCGGAACACTGTTCAGTGTAGTCCTTTTCGAGCATGATTTGTCTTTTCCATTTTCCTTTCATCATTTCGTTTTTCGATACTGCTTTCCTGTTCTTTTTCATAATTGATTTTTTTAAGTTTATTAATGAGTTATTGTCGGGCTTTTATTTTTACCCATGGCAAAGTACGGTAATAAGTTTTGAATAGACTAATCCTGTAAAAGTACTTTAGAAAGGGGCTTTTACAGGATTTTAACAATCGGTTATTCGCTTTCATCTCGCTTTTTCCGGAATGCTCTGGCATATTTTTTCAGCTCTGATAGAAAAGAACGTTTATTGGGCTCTGTAGCAATGCCTTTGCGCTGATATTCAAAGGTGAGATATTCTTTTATTGTTTCTTGTAGTTCTTCAATGGGTCTGTTTTCCATGCTGTTGATTCCGCCTTTGATAAAGCTTTCAGTAAGTGCCTCCATTAGCTTTCCTTTGCCTTTTGTGATGCGTAGTGGTTCTCTAACCTTTTGATTGAGGCTGAATTGCAAGTCAGCTTTACCCGCAAAGATTACTTTTCCATTTACTTCGATGGTTACTAAGTTATCATTCAATGAGATAACTACTTTTTTTCTTCCATAATGTTAGTTATTAAATGAATTTATGAAAGGACAAAGTTTGTATAAAAAAATATAAATATAAAAGAATACCGGAATTTTTTTAGTTTAAAGGGAAAATCTTGAAGTGTAAGGATCTTGTTATTAGTTATTTATCTTAAGATATAGGTGTTGTTTCAAAAAACGTTCGTCTTTTGAAACAGCATTTTTGAGTTTTTTTTCGATGAAAAAATGAATATTGTAAAGTAGCTGAACAAAGAACTTTTTTTGCTCTATATATATTTGAGAATCAGCAACATAAAATCTTTGATAAAATTTTATCCACTAAATATTTTGTACATTAAAACAGACTCCTTACCTTTGTTCAATCAAACGAACGTTTTTTGAAACACATTCGTTCGTTCTCAACTTCTAAAAATGTTTCGTAAAATTTGACGGTTTGAAAGAGAAAAGATGTCTCGTTCAAACCGCGAAGCGCACCCGAAATAAAGGAAAATTTCCCCAAGTATAAATCGTAAATGTCTGAACAACAGAAGTATTGGTTTGCCGCCCGTACCCGAGATAAACAAGAGTTTGCTATTCGTGACTCTCTTGAAAAATTGAAGACTGAACTTGATCTCAATTACTATCTTCCCACTCAGTTTGTCATCCGGCAGTTGAAATATCGTCGAAAACGGGTGGAAGTCCCTGTTATTAAGAATCTTATCTTCATCCAAGCTACCAAGCAAGATGCTTGTGATATTTCTAATAAATACAATATCCAGCTTTTTTATATGAAAGACCTGCTTACCAGGGCTATGCTGATAGTTCCTGATAAACAGATGCAGGACTTCATATTTGTCATGGATTTAGATCCGAATGGCGTCAGTTTCGATAATGACCATTTATCTGTCGGTAGCAGGGTTCAGGTAGTTAAAGGTGATTTCTGTGGTGTCGAGGGCGAACTTGCCAGCGAGGCCAACAAAACTTATGTTGTTATTCGTATTGCCGGCGTATTGAGCGCCAGCGTCAAAGTTCCTAAAAGTTATTTACGTGTCATTTAAGTTATGAATACACTCACTTCTCAAATTGAACAATTACAGAGTCTCGCGCACGAGTTACTCTATTTAGGTGTGGATGGTGCTCCTATTTATACCGATCATTTCCGTCAGTTGAACAAAGAAGTTTTAGAACAATCCGATGCGTTGTATCCTCAGCGTGGTGCTACTCCCGAAGAGGAAGCAAACATCTGTCTGGCATTATTGATGGGTTACAATGCAACCATCTATAATCAGGGTGACAAGGAGGAGAAAAAGCAAGTTGTTCTCAATCGTTGTTGGAAGATATTAGATTTGATTTCCTCTTCACTGTTGAAATGTAGACTTCTAACATATTGTTATGGAGAGGTTTTTGAGGAAGAATTGGCACATCAGGCACATCTTATAATAGAAGAATGGGATCATAAAAAATTATCAGAGAATGAAAAGGATATTATTGAGTGTTTGAAAATATTAGAAGAAAATCCATATCCTTTTATTGATCTTGACGAATAAATACTAAAAAATATATTAAAAAGATGAAAGCATGTTTTATGGGCTTAGGTTATATAGGCCTTCCTACTGCTATTATTGCAGCACATTATGGTATTCAAGTAATGGGAGTTGATATTAATCCAAAGGTTGTGGAGATGACTAACCAAGGACATTTGCATATAATTGAACCTGGTATGGAAGAGTTACTCCAAAAAGTGGTAGCAAATAATATGTTAAGTGCTTCTGTTACTCCAGAGGTTAGTGATGCTTATTTTGTTGTTGTTCCTACGCCTTTTAAAGGTGGGAACCATGAACCTGATATTTCTTATGTGGAATCTGCTACACGAACTATTATCCCTTTGTTGAAAGAGGGAGATTTATATGTTATTGAGTCAACTTCTCCTGTTGGCACTACAAATAAAATGGCAAATTTAATATTCTCTTTGCGTCCGGAATTAATAGATAAAATTTATATAGCATATTGTCCAGAACGTGTATTGCCTGGTAATGTTATTCATGAGTTAGTACATAATGATCGAGTGATTGGTGGTATAAATGGGATTTCGACGGATAAGGCTATTGAATTTTATAGCCAATTTGTTCAAGGTGTGTTACATCGAACTGATTGTAAGACTGCTGAGATGTGTAAACTCACAGAGAATTCTTCTCGTGATGTCCAAATTGCATTTGCCAATGAGTTATCTTTGATTTGTGATAAAGCAGGCATTAATGTTTGGGAGTTAATTAATTTAGCTAATAAGCATCCAAGGGTAAATATACTTCAGCCTAGTTGTGGTGTAGGGGGACATTGTATTGCTGTTGATCCTTATTTTATTACAGCGGATTTTCCTATTGAGTCGCAAATTATAGCGAAAGCTCGTGAGATAAATAATTATAAAGCTTTTTGGTGTGCAGAGAAGGTTGAAAATGAAATGTTGAGATTTGAATTGAAATATCATAGGAAGCCTGTTATAGCTATGATGGGATTGGCATTTAAACCAGATATTGATGATTTACGTGAGGCGCCATCTAAGTATATAACAACAAAAGTTATGCAGAGTTGTAATAATGCAGATATTCTAGTTGTTGAGCCTAATGTGGCAAAGCATAAGGTTTTTAAATTAACTAATTATAAGGATGCTTATGAGAAGGCTGATATTGTTGTATTTTTAGTAGCTCATTCGGTGTTTAAAACACTACCATATGACGAATCAAAAGTGATATTAGATTTTTGTGGTATTTATAGAAGATAAATATAGCTTTATGAAGAAAATTATGTTAGTCTTTGGGACCCGTCCTGAAGCTATAAAAATGGCTCCATTAGTAATTGAGTTCCAAAAATATTCAGAACAGTTCAAAACTATTGTATGTGTAACGGGACAGCATCGGGAGATGCTTGATCAAGTTCTTCATATTTTTAAGATTGTGCCTGATTATGACTTAAATATAATGAAACAAGGACAGGATTTGTATGATGTAACAGCTCGTGTATTAATTGGTATGCGTGACGTATTAAAAGAAGCTCAACCTGATTGGGTTTTGGTGCATGGAGATACTACTACTTCTATGTCAGTTTCACTTGCTGCATTTTATCAGCAAATTCCGGTAGGTCATATAGAGGCTGGGTTACGTACACATAATATTTATAGCCCTTGGCCAGAGGAGATGAATCGTTTGATTACAGGGCGTATAGCTACTAATCATTTTGCTCCTACTATTTTGAGTAAACAAAATCTTATTAAAGAAGGGGTTGATGAGAATCTTATAACTGTGACAGGAAATACCGTAATTGATGCATTATATATCGTAGTGGATAAGATCAAAACTGACTATCTATTGGCTACTAGATTAGGAGAAGTGTTAAGCATGGCTGGGTATAATATAAATCGTTTGAATAATAATAGGAAACTTGTTTTGATAACGGGGCATAGACGTGAAAATTTTGGTTTGGGATTCATTTCTATATGCAAGGCTATTAAGAAATTGGGAGACATTTATGAAGATGTTGATTTTGTATATCCAATGCATTTGAACCCTAATGTTAGAAAACCTATTCATGAAGTATTTGGTGAAGATTTATCTAAATTGGGTAATATATTTTTTATAGAACCATTAGAGTACTTAGCATTTGTTTATTTAATGGATAAATCTACTATAGTATTGACGGATAGTGGTGGTATTCAAGAAGAAGCTCCTAGTTTAGGAAAACCTGTTCTTGTAATGCGTGATACTACAGAACGTCCGGAAGCTTTAGAAGCTGGAACAGTGAAGTTAGTTGGCACTGATTATGATAAGATTGTGACTGAAGTGTCTTTCCTACTTGATGATCAAAAATATTATGGAAAAATGAGTAAAGCTGTAAATCCTTATGGAGATGGGTTTGCATGTAAACGTATAGTAGATAAATTTAGATAGATATGCTTAATAGTAAATCAGTCTTAATTACCGGTGGAACAGGTTCCTTCGGTAAGAAGTTTGTGGAAACAATCCTTCGGGATTATCCGCATGTTACAAGAATTGTCATCTATTCTCGTGATGAATTGAAGCAATTTGAACTTAAACAAAAATATCCGGAATCTAAATATCCCCAACTCCGCTTTTTTATAGGTGATGTTCGTGATGGTGAACGTTTGAAACGTGCTTGTGAAGGTATTGACGTGATTATTCATGCGGCTGCGATCAAGCAAGTTGATACAGCGGAATATAATCCGGAAGAATGTATTAAAACGAATGTTCATGGCGCTCAGAATGTAATAAATGCAGCATTGCAAACAGGCGTTAAGCATGTTGTAGCTCTTTCTACGGATAAAGCTTGCGCTCCTATTAATCTGTACGGTGCTACTAAACTTACATCTGATAAGTTGTTTGTTTCTGCGAATAATATAAAAGGTGCAAAAGATATTAAGTTTTCAGTCGTTCGTTATGGTAATGTAATGGGTTCACGTGGTTCTGTTATTCCCTTTTTTATAAGCAAGAGGGATAATGGAGCAACAGAATTACCTATAACCGATATGAAAATGACCCGCTTTAATATTTCTCTTCAAGCCGGTGTGGATTTGGTGATGTTTGCTATCGGACATCATTTAGGCGGTGAAATATTCATCCCTAAAATCCCCTCCTACCACATTGTGGATGTAGCCAAGGCTATTGCTCCCAACCTTCCTTTGGTTGAAGTTGGTATTCGTCCGGGTGAAAAACTCCATGAAGAAATGATTACGGCAACGGACGCCTTGAATACTATTGACTTAGGCCGTTATTATGCGATACTTCCCTCAGTGTCGTTTAATTATAGTAAAGAGGATTATATCCACCATCATCATGCCGTTGCTGTTCCCGGTGATTTCCATTACAGTTCAGATAAAAACGAGGAATGGGAAACGGTGGAGAGCATGCGTGAAAATATAAAGAAATATGTGGATCCAAATTTTGAAGTCAAATGATCAGTAAACCTATTCCTTATGGTCGCCAGTGTATAACAGACGGGGATATACAGGCTGTTATTGAAACCTTGAAATCTGATTATTTGACTCAAGGACCTAAGATTAAGGAGTTTGAGGCAGCTTTCGCAGAATATGTAGGTGCCAAATATGCTGTGGCCGTAAATAATGCTACTTCAGGTCTCCATTTATCGGCTACTGCATTGGATGTCCGTCCCGGTGATAAAGTAATTGTTACTCCCATGACTTTTGCGGCGAGTGCTAATTGTATTCGTTACTGTGGTGGTGAGGTTGTTTTCTGTGATATTGATAAGGATACTTATCTTATGGATATTCACAAACTTGAATCTTTACTTCAATTGTCTCCCAAAGGGACTTATAAGGGAATTGTTCCGGTCGATTTCGCCGGGTATCCTTTGCAGATGGAGACTTTTCGCAGGTTAGCAGATGAGTATGGGCTCTGGATCATAGAGGATGCTTGTCATGCTCCGGGTGGATATTTTGTAGATGGTAATGGGCAGAAACAGTATTGTGGGAATGGTTCTTTTGCCGATGTTTCAGTTTTCTCATTCCATCCTGTAAAACATATTGCTACGGGTGAAGGGGGGATGGTGACTACTAATAACAAAGAGTTATATGACCGACTGTGTCTTTACCGTACGCATGGCATTACAAAAAATCCTGATTTACTTCAAGAGCATCATGGTGGTTGGTATTATGAGATGCAAGAATTAGGTTATAATTATCGGCTCACTGATTTTCAGGCCGCTTTAGGCATTTCTCAACTGAAGCGTGCTGATTCAGGTCTAGCACGTCGTCAGGAGATAGCTCAACGCTATACTGAGGCTTTTTCCCAGCTAGAAGGTATTTGTACACCTCATGTGGATCGTGACATTTTCCACGCTTATCACCTTTATATTATCCAAGTGGCAGATCGTTTGGGATTATATAACTATTTGCATGATAATAATATCTATGCACAGGTCCATTATGCTCCTTTGCATTTGATGCCTTATTATCAGCAATTCGGAAATAAAAAGGGAAGCTTGCCTGTTGTTGAAGAATATTATGAGCATTGTTTAAGTTTGCCTATGTATCCAACTTTGACAGATGAAGAACAGGAATATGTGATTCATAAAGTGATAGAATTTGTGAGAAAATGAAAAATTTGGCAATAATTCCTGCAAGGGGAGGTAGTAAACGTATTCCTCGGAAAAATATTAAGCCCTTTATGGGTAAGCCCATTATTGCTTATTCCATTGAGGCGGCATTACAGTCAGGCATATTCGATGAGGTAATGGTTTCAACAGATGATGAAGAAATAGCTGAAGTGGCAAAACAATATGGGGCTAATGTTCCATTTATGCGGTCAAAAAGGGCTGCTGATGATTATGCTACAACTTCTGATGTGATAAAAGAAGTTTTGTATAATTATGAGAAATTAGGAAAAATGTATGATTCGGTTTGCTGTATATATGCGACAGCCCCATTTATCTCTTCAGTAAAACTAATAGAGGCTATGGAACTTATTAATAGTAAGAAATTTGATTCAGCGTTTACGTTAGTTCAATATTCTTATCCTATCCAACGTTCGTTATCTATTAAAAGTGAAAGAGTGATGATGTTATGGCCTGAATACTTGAATACCCGTTCTCAAGATTTAGAAGTTGTATATCATGATGCAGGACAATTTTATATTGCTACGGTGGATGCTTTCTTAAAATATAATGATTTTTGGGGAGAAAATACAGGTGCAGTAATATTGAGTGAGCTGGAGGTACAAGATTTAGATACCTTTACAGATTGGATTCTTGCAGAAATGAAATTTAAATTATTAAGGAATGAAAATTCCTAATATTTATTTTCGTGCTGATGCTAATGCTCAAATAGGGTATGGTCATTTTATTCGGACATTAGCTTTAGCAGATTTATTGTGTAATAGCTATAATTGTTATTTCGCTACAGTCAATCCAACAGAATATCAAAGGGAAGAAATTAGTAAGATTTGTCCTGCTATAGTGTTGTCTGAGAAAAATCATTGGACTGAGTTTTTGTCTCTTCTATCTGGAAATGAAATTGTTGTTTTAGATAATTATTACTTTACATCTGAATACCAAAAAACGATCAAGGATAAAGGTTGCTTTTTGGTTTGCATTGATGAAATGCATGACAAACATTATTGGGCTGATGTTATATTTTGTCCAGATCCTGTAAAGTCTTCTTTGTTTTCTTTAGAACCATATACTCAATTATATATTGGGCTGGAATGGGCTTTCTTACGTTCTCCATTCTTGAATGGGGATAGTTGGCAAGGACATGATAGTTTACAAAATATTGTATTGAGTTTAGGAGGGGCAGATCCTTGTCATTTAATGAATCGTTTATTAGATGTTCTAGTTCAATTCCCTATTTCTATAAATGTAGTTACTGGAAATCAAGTTGTGATAGATTCTCGCTTCTTTCAGAATAGTTCTATAAATATTCATATTGGAATTAGTGCCTCCGAATTAGTTTATTTATATCAAAATAGTGATGCTGCTTTTTTATCAGCAAGCACCATGTGTTTAGAAGCCTTTGCTATAGGAATACCTGTTGCTTCCGGCTATTATGTTAATAATCAAATTGCTTTATATGAATATCTGTGCCAAATAAATGCTATTTATCCGTTGGGAGATTTGAAACAAAATGATTTTGAAGCAAAAATAATTTCTTTATTTGCCGGTGGAGGAAAACTGAATCCATATGTAATTAAGTATTCTGATTGTAAAAGTGAAATAATGAATATATTTTCTTCCTTATTATGAAAAAAGTTTTAATACTGGGAGCAGGAGAGATGCAAATCCCTATTATAGTTAAAACAAGACAAATGGGAGCTTTGGCAATTGTTGCCGATATGGATTCTAATGCTCCAGGTTTTGAGTTTTCTGATGAACAGTTGATTATAAGTACACTGGATATTGAGAAACTCATGGAATATGCTGAAAAAAATAATCTTGATGGAGTCTTAACAACCTCAGATTATCCTGTAAATGTCGTTGCATCAATATCTAAAAAACTACATCTATCAGCAATGTCTGAAGATGTAGCTAAAATTTGTACGAATAAATACTTGCAGCGAGAACTCTTTTTGAGGAGTGGTGTTCATACTCCTGCTTTTTATTTATGCGATCAACAAACTGATTTGTCCTTATATCAAGAATTTCCTTATGTGGTAAAACCTGTCGATTCATCAGCTAGTCGTGGGGTTCAGCGTGTAGACAGTTTGGCACAATTGAAAGATGCTTTTGATTTAGCTTTGAGCTATTCAAGAAAAGGACAGGTTCTGATTGAGGATTTTATTGATGGGCGTGAATTTAGTGTGGAAACATTTACTCAAAAAGGAAGAACTTCCATTATAGCTGTTACGGAAAAGCTAATAATAGGTGAGGATGAAGGCTTTTTTGTAGAAGATACACATATTGAACCAGCCCGTATAGCTGCTGATGAATATGGAATTATTGCCGCAGAGGTTATAAAGGCTATAAATATTATAGGCTTAGATAATTGCCCGTCACATACAGAAGTAAAGTTAAATTCCGGAGGAGCTTTCATCATAGAGATTGCATGCCGTTTGGGGGGAGACTATATAACATCGGATTTAGTTCCTCTTTCGACCGGTGTAGATATGCTTGGGAATTTAGTTAAAATATCGTTGGGTGAAACGATCGATGTCACTAAAAAGAGGTCTCGCTATTCCTGTGTGCAGTTTTTGAATCCACAGAATTATACTCGTTGCGTGGAATTTATAGAATCACATGATGCCCATATCAGTCGGTATGATATCCGTCCTTATTCAAAAACGTTAATAAAGAGTTCTCTGGACCGTTTAGGTTACATTATTTTTAGTACGGATACTTTGGCGGAATTAGAGTCGATTTTAGATAAAATAAAATAGAAAATATGAGTAAATGTTTCATAGTGGCTGAGATGTCAGCCAATCATAATGGAAATAAGCAAGTTGCAATAGAGACTATTAAAGCTGCAAAACGTGCTGGAGCTGATGCCATTAAACTACAGACTTATACAGCAGATACTATTACGTTAGATTGTAAGAGTGAAGATTTTAAGATAAAACAAGGAACTATCTGGGACGGTGGCTATCTGTATGATCTTTATAAACGAGCTTATACTCCTTGGGAATGGCATGAAGAACTTTTTCATGTTGCCCAAGAAGAGGGACTGGTTTGTTTCTCTTCTCCGTTTGATAAAACAGCTGTTGATTTTCTTGAAGGCTTGAATAATCCTATTTATAAGATAGCATCTTTTGAAATAACAGATATACCTCTGATAGAATATGCTGCCCGAACAATGAAACCTATTGTTATTTCTACAGGGATTGCTATGCAGGAGGACATCCAACTGGCCGTGGAAACTTGTCGTGCTGTAGGTAATAATGATATCACTTTATTGAAATGTACTTCATCGTATCCGGCCCCTATAAAAGAAGCCAATTTATGTATGATCAAAGATTTATCAGAGCGTTTTGGAGTGAAGGCGGGACTGTCTGATCATACGATTGGAAGCCTAGCACCAATTGTTGCAGTTTCGTATGGTGCAGTTATGCTTGAAAAGCACTTTATAATAGATGCCTCTATAGGTGGTCCTGACGCATCTTTCTCCATGGATGAAAAGCATTTTGGCCGAATGGTGGAAGATATTCGTATAGCTGAGCAGTCAATTGGTGTGGTTTCTTATGAATTGACAGACAAAATGAAATCTGGGAGGGAATTTTGTCGTTCATTATATGTTGCTGAAGACATGAAAGTGGGTGATATTATAACAGAAGAGAATGTTCGTTCTGTAAGACCCGGATATGGATTACATCCGAAGTATCTAATTAATATTCTTGGAAAAAGAATAAATCGAAATATGAAAAAGGGGGATTCCTTGTCTAATATTGATTTTATATAAAAATGATAGATGTTCTGAATTTAGAGTGGGATGCAAGTTTGACACGTGACCGCCAAATGGCTTCATTAGTTTGTAACTATTTGAGATATATGGGACTTAGCGTTGTGGAGGATTCTCTGTTTAATTGGTATGGTGCCATACTTAAAAATAATCCTAGAATTGTACTGATATGTAATGCTGTGGGATCTAGAAAAAATATAGAGTTACTTAATTATTGCACTTGTAATAATATACCTTTTTTTTCAATGTGTTCTGAAGGTAATTTTAGAGAAGAAGATATAGATTGTTTTTTGTGGGGATGGAAAAAAGAGCGCTATTTAAAAGAAACACTGTTGTTTTTGTGGTCTGATAGAGTAAAAAAAATGGTAATTAGACACTATCCTCAGACCATTTCTCAAATAAAAATATCAGGTGGAGTTGGCTTTGATCTCTATCGTATACTTCCCAAAATAGATAAAACTGCATTTTTAGAAAAATATCAAAAAAAAACATTTTGTAAAATTATAGGAATTGGTTGTTGGGATTTTGGCTTTATTTATAGAGAAGACATGCGTTATGGATTTGCGGGAAAGCTTGTGGACGATCCTACTTTTAGTTATTTCGATCAAGAGAGAAGAGTGTTCAATGAAATTATATTAAATATTATAAAAAAAAATCCTGATATTTTATTTTTAATAAAAGAACATCCTGGGTGTTTGCTAGGATATAAAGGGTCTGCCATAGAAGGCTGTGATAAATTTCATAATGTTTTAATACTAAAGAATCAAGAACCCATTATAAATTGTATTTCAGTTTCTGATTTTTGGGTAACTTATGAATCGACTACGGCCTTAGAAGCGTGGTTATTGATGAAACAAACGTGTTTGATAAATCCTCAAGGAGGAAATTTTAAACGAGATAAAGTTGCTTTAGGATCACCTATTTATACGAATTTTGACCAAATACAAGATGCTATTAGATGGTTTGGTAAAACAGGTGAATTGATTGGTTTTAAAGAAAGAGAGGCTATTCGTAGAGAGATAATATGTGAGACAATCCAGTGGGACGATGGGCTAAATCATGTTCGAGTTGGAAATGATTTAATATCTTTTCTCAGTACGAGAAAAAAAGTTAAAAGGAAATATGGATTTTCATTTATTGGTGTTTATTCATTGTTGAGATGGTATTTATGTGAGTTTCCTATATTGAGGAATATTTTTAAGTACTATAAAAATAAAAAAGATCGCTTTAGAAAAAAAGATATTCAGTTATCTAGTGAGTATTTACAAAGATATCAGTTGAAATTTTATCAAAATAAAGATCTTTCTAATATACATTGTATTTAATTTATAGGCAATGCTAAATGATAAAAAAGATAAAAGCTGGTTATCATCATTAATAAATTATGGGAAATGGTATTTTATATCAAGTGTTCTTACAAAAGGGTTATCCGTTTTATTGCTTCCTATATACACTCGTTATTTATCTCCTGAGGATTTTGGTGTTCTCCAAAGTTTAAATTCTATAGCTATTTTCTTACCAATATTATTGTCTTGTTCATTGGATTCTGCTATAGCTAGGTACTATCATAATTTGAAGCATGATAATGCCAAATTGGCTATAATGTTTTCGACAATATTCTGGTTTGTAACTGTGTATGGAATTGCTTTTCTAGTTTTGTTTTTTTTAACTTCTTCTCTATGGATAACACCACTTCTGAAAATATCAGTTTATCCTTTAGCTTATTTGGCTTTTATACCTGCATTGCTGAATCAATTAGTCCAATTAGGACGTGCTTTTTTGGAGCAATCTCTTGAAACTAGAAAAATAACTATATTGGATGTCTTATCTGCAATAATAAATGGAGGTATTTCAATCTTATTGTTAATAGACTTTGGTTATGGTGTAGAGGCCCGTCTAATTGGTATTTTCATATCTTCGGTTTTCCTTTTGTTCTGCTATACTCATTGGTTTTATAAACACCATTTATTGCAATTTGTTTTTAGTTATAAATATTTATATGAATACTTAAGATATTCATTCCCATTAATACCTGCTATGGCAGGTAGTTGGATAGCAAGCCTATCTGATAGATTAGTAATAGCTAAATATACTTCTTTATATGCAGTTGGAATTTATTCACTAGCTTACCAATTATCTTATATATTATATATTATGGGGGATGCCTGTACGCGTGTTCTTGGTCCATTGACAATGTCTGGACTTGTGGAACGTAAAGAAGAAACTAAAAGAAAAATATCAAGGCTTGCATTGGTTTTATTGGCATTAATGTTGCAAACTAATTTATGCGTTTTTCTTTTTTCTAAAGAAATACTTAGTTTTGTAGTAGGAGCTAGTTATCAAGATTCTTATAGCTTAATTCCTGTTTTAGGATTTGTTTTTATAATTGGAATGCAACAAAGATTTCCAATGCAAATCATTTCTTTTTATAAAAAAACATGGATAATTTCTTTAGGAAGTATTTTAATGGGGGGGATAAATCTACTTTGTAATCTAATTTTTGTTAGTATGTACGGATATCTCGCTGCTGCATATGTTACTGTATTTTCGTCTCTATTTTATGCTTGCTGGATTTTCTTTTTTAGTCAGAAAATGGAATATATAAATTACAATATTAGTAAAATTTTATTTTTACTTGTGGTTTATTTTACATTCACATTACTTGGGGGATATTTAGATAATGGGATATTCTCTTGGATTACTGTTCTCATGAAAATATTTATTGCAATTTTAGTATTTGTAATTTTTGGATTAATAATTGGTAAAAATCAAGTTTTAAATTTTTTCTATCGAAAATGAGACTGATTCGTTTATTGAGTTCTATTTTTTATATTTGGAAACATAGGGATTCGAGTATTAAATCTTTGCATATCGATGGATCGGTACAGATAGGTTCATCTTGTATAATAAAACGAGGAGTAGGAATACTATCAGGAGCTAAAGTTGGTACAGGATGTAAGCTATTTGAAAATGTTCTTTTGGGTAGAGGAGTAGTGTTGGGAGATTTTACATCAATCAATAGAAATACTATCATTGATTGTGCGCTAATTGGAAATTTCTGTTCAGTTGGACCTAACTGTCATATTGGTGCAGGTAAACATGCTGTTGAATACATCTCTACGTCGCAATATATTTATGGTTCTGAAAATATTTTAGGATTAGATTCATCATATAATCCCTATGACAAGCCTGCAATGATTGGACATGATGTCTGGATAGGAACTAATGCTGTAATAATGCAAGGTGTGACTATTGGTGATGGTTGTGTGATAGGAAGTAATGCGGTCGTTACTAAAGATGTTCTTCCCTATACAATTGTTGGTGGAGTACCAGCTATAGAATTAAAAAAAAGATTTTCAAATGAGACTATTAATTTTTTAAATAATATGAAAATATTTAACGATTATAAAGCTAATATGAATCTAATAAGAAAAATAGCAGAATTGGGTTCTTATTGGGAAAATATATTGTGATGAGACGACTTTTTTATATAACAAGAAGTTACTATCCAGACAAATCTGGAGGTGCTATAGTACGGCAAGGGGCTGTAAAATGTCTGAGTGAATATTTTGACGTATATGTAGTGACTATTGGAGAACAAGAATGTTTTGATGCGGAAAATAAAATTTATAGATTTCCATATGGGTACAATACAAGGGTAATGTTTGCTTTTGAACGTGTAGGGTTATTAGAAGATTATTTGAAACCTTGGATTAATAATGTCTATAAAAAATTAGTTGAAATAGTTGATAAAAATGATATTGTCTTTTCTACTTCAGGTGGAGAACTTGCTTGTATTATTATTGGAGCATTGTTAAAAAAAAATATTGGTGTAAAATTTGTGGTAAACTATCATGATCCATTGATTTATTCAAGGGTCAATGGTATAAAGATAGATGCAAAATTTCATGTATCGCGAGAATTATCAGAAATGAAATATCTTTCTATAGCAGATTTAATAATTACTTCGTGTGAAACAAATAAAAAATCGCTAACGGAAAAATATCCACAATTGAAGAGAAAGATAGTCAATAATTATTTTGGTTATATTGAAGAGTTTAATTTAAAAAACAAGGTGTATACGAATAAATTACGATTTGCATATGGAGGACGTTTTGGAAAATTACAATCGCCAGAAATATTTGCTAAGGCTTTTGCCAATTATTCGAATACTGATATTGAACTGTTTTTTGTGGGTAATTATAAAGATTATCAGCCAATAAAGCAATATGTTGATAAATTTGTTTTTATAGAACAGTTACCTTATGAAGAGTATCTTGATTTTCTGCTCCATAATGTAGATGTTGGTTTATTGTCTCTTTCTTCTACTTATCTTGGTGCTTGTATTCCTAGCAAATTATATGAATATATAAATTTAGGGCTACCTATGCTTGGTGCTCTTCCTGATGGGGATGCTAAAAATATTATTAATAATAAAAAATATGGAATAGCTTGCTCTTATAATAGTATAGAAGAAATTAGAAAAGCAATAGATTGTTTTATGGATTCAAAATATTTATTTTCTTTTAGAAATGCTGTTCTTCAAGACCGTAATAAATGGAGAATGTCTTATTTAAGTCTTGAACTTGTTGATTTTTTAAATAATTTATAATATGCTTGAGTTGGTGTACAATGAAGATCAGATAGGTAAAGATTTGCCTATAACAGCTTCGGAAAAGTATTTAAAGGCTATCACTAATTATTCTTATGGATGGTTTTTATCTGCTGATTTTGTTTTGCCTTTTATTATAGAGAAAAGAGCTATTTTTAAAAGAATTGTATTTACACATGAAACTATTTATCTTAACGAAAATTTATCTTTAGTTGAAGAAAAAAAATTTTTGGATGATGTTGTACGATATGCTGAAAAAACAGATGCTGATTTTATATATCAACCTCGTCCAGGTGTTGTTTTTAGTATTTGTCCAAACAATTGTAGATGTGCACCTTTTGGATCATATCAAATTGATTTGACTTTAGATGAAGATGTCTTATTTGCAAATTTACATTCTAAGCATAGGAATGTGATAAGAAAAGCTATAAAAGATGGTGTGATAATAAAATTTGGAAGAGAATATTTAGATATATGTGCTAATTTGATGCAACAAACAATGTCACGTCAGGGTCTTCCATATTTATCTAAACGAGAGATGCTGTTAATGCAAAAAGAAATGGGGCAAAATTTAATTTTTTATGTTGCCTTCAAAGATGGCATACCGCAAGGTGCGGCTATGTTAGTATATAAAGCGAATTTTGCATGTTATTACTTGCATGGTGGGAGTATTACTTCTCCATCACCAGGATCTATGAACCTGCTGCATTGGAATGCTATGCTTGATATGAAATCATTAGGGGTTCGCATTTATGATTTTGTAGGCGCTAGAGTTACGCCTAATATTGATAGTAAATTAGAGAGTATACAGAAGTTTAAAAGCAGGTTTGGTGCTCAGTTAAAAAAAGGCTATTTATGGAAAGTTCCTATAAATAGATTTATGTATGGGTTATTCTATTTGTTTGCTAAAATAAATGCTATAGTTCATGGAGTTAAATATAAAGGAGATATAATTGATGAAGAGAACAATAAAGGCTATTTTAACATTTGATTATGAGTTGTTTCTTGGCTCAAATTCTGGTCGTTTATATGAAACATTGCTTAAACCTACGTATTCGTTACTCGATCTTTTGGAGGTTCATTCGGCTCATGCTATATTTTTTGTTGATGCATCATATTTATTAAAAATAAAGGAGGCTAACAGTACGGATTTTGAACTCCTAAGCGAGCAAATATGTAAGATGGTAAGTATGGGGCATGATGTCGGCTTGCATATACATCCACATTGGATAGATGCTAAATATAATGGTTCAGTTTGGGATTTATCTAATAAATCGAAATATTGCCTAAAGGACATGCCTAAAGAAACTGTCACGAATTATTTTAACTCCTGTTTTAAAGTGCTTTCAGACATTATTTATAAAGTAAAACCAGAGTATCGTATAAAAGCTTTTCGAGCTGGGGGGTGGTCTGTTCAGCCTTTTGACTTGATATATAGGAACTTTGTTGATTTAGGAATTATTTTAGATTTTAGTGTGTTGCCTGGATTGGCTTTGAATGAAGGAGTTTATGGTCACTATTATGATTATAGAAATGCAGTGTTGAATAAATGGGCATGGAGATTTCAACAAGATCCTATTTTAGAGTTTGAGAATGGGGAGTTTGTTGAGGTACCTATGTCTACTTATAAAATATCTTCTTTGTTGTTTCTACTGAACAAGTTAGCTTTTTCATCCTCAAAAAAAAGTATTAGTGGTGTAGGTAGCTCTAGGTCATCTTTTAAAACAAAGATGGCAAAATTGCTTAGATCTCAAAAGATTGCAGCAATAGATGATTTGTCTACTTCGTGTTTTAATGCTATGTTTAATGCTATTAAAGTTCAAAATTCATCAGTAATAACATTTGTCGGACATCCAAAAGGCTTTTCGGAGGATACATTAACTATATTAGAGATGATTTTAAGAAGATGTAAAACTATATCTGTTAAAAATGTACTTGAGGAATTGGAGATGTGACAGTCAGAGTCTACTGACAATATTATTAGTTATTTACTCTATTTCTAGCTTTATAATACCTATAATTGGAATTTCTATTGGTGTTGTTTATGCTATATATTTACTATTATTTATTCTATATGTTAAGGTTGTAAGACGATTTTGTGTAGGCAGGATAGAGAAAAAACTAATTTTTCTTTTTGTGCTATTAATTGCTATAGATAAACTCAATGACTTTTTTTATGCCTGTGAGTTGAAGCAATTACTTTCTTTGATAGTTAGTATTAGTATTGTGTTGTTTTTTGTATTTCAGATGCATAGAGCAAGAGAAGTATGGCGTTTAGTTCGATTCTCAAGTCTTTTTTGTGTTATAGTCTTTTTTATTATTAGTTTTCTTTATAAGATACCGTTAGATGCTTTAGATAGAGATGCTAGTTCTTTATTGTATATTTTCTTTGTGTCTTGTTATTCTTTATCCTTTTGGAAAAAAATACTACTTTTTTTCCCAATTGCTCTAATTGAGAATTTTTTATTTGAAGCTAGGTCGGTTGTTGTAGCATTAATAATTTATCTGTTAGTAGATGCTCTATTAAGTTTTAGTAATAAAAAATGGTTGAAGAAAATGCTGTTAATAACAGAAATTATTTTTTCCATGTTTGTAATAAAGATAGCAATTGATGTTGAATCTACTATTAAAACTCCTAGTATAATGTTTACTGGACGAGGATTAATTTGGGAACAAGCTGTATCTCACGTTTTTTGTGGGGGGAGCACTTATAATCTATTTTTAGGTTTTGCTACGACAAATGAGAGTCTAGAACAGAAATTTGGGAAAGAATTAATAGCAAGAGAAAAATCTAAGGATGAATATATGACTAAAATTCTTTTAGGGGGACATTTCCATAATGGTATAATCTATAGTCTGTATAATACTGGAGCTTTTGGGTTGTTTTTATTGTTTTTATGCTTTTCTCAGTCTTTTAAAAGGCTTGACTATAATAGAAAGAATATTGCGGCATTTACTGGATTTTATATAATTTATGTACTTAATGGTAGAAGTATATATGGTATATATGTATTAAGTATAATAATGTTGCTGATCATACTACTCCCTATGGAGGAGTATGAATAATATTGAGTAATTTAATTGTGTAGATATGAAAAAAATAATAGGCATATATCAAGTTATGCTTCCTTATAGAGTTGGAACATATGAACGGATTTCCCGTTTATCTGGATATGAGTTTGAATTGTTGCATGGGAAAACAAGTCAAGGTACCAAGAAGAAAAATTATGAAGGGACTGTAAGTTTTAATCATTCGGTAATATGGTGCTTTTATATTCCTTTTAAAACTAATAATAGTTCTTCTACTTTGCAGATTGCTCCCTTTTTATTCTTTTCTTTAATTAGGAAATCTCCTGATATTATTTTTTGTGAAGGAGTGTCTAATATTTTTAATGCTTCAATTGCTTTTATCTATGCAAAATTATTTCGTAAAAAGATAATTTGGTGGTCATTAGGAAGTTTGTATAATCGTACTTATAAGGGTGTGCGATTATATTTGCAATATTGGATTGACTTTGTTGAGCGAAGAGTAGATGCTATTTTTACTTATAGTACGCAGGGAGAAAATTATTTTCTTTCAAAATCTATCTCTAAAAATAAAATATTTAAAGGTATAAATGTGATTGATACTGATAAAAGGTTGAATGAAATTTCTCATTTGAGATATTTAGAAAAGAGGTCCGGTTTTAATATTGTTTTTGTTGGAGCAATTATTAAAGAGAAAAAAATAGAAATATTATTAGAAGCTGCTGATCGTTTATCTTTTTTATATAAGGATGTATATTTACATATCATTGGAGATGGAGATTATGTATCTGAAGTGAAAAAATATGCTTCTCAAAAGAAATATTTAAATGTAGAATTCTATGGGAATATTTATGAAAAACTTAGTTCGTTTTTATTGCAGTTTCATGTACTTGTCCTTCCTGGTTTGGGGGGACTGGCTATTGCGGATGGGATGATACATTCCTTGCCTGTGATATCAGGAATTGCAGATGGAACAGAGTTAGATTTAATCAATGATGAATGTGGCTTTGTAACAAGAGATATGAATCCAGATTATTTATTTAACAAGTTGAAATTACTATATGAGCATCCTGATTTAGTCAAAACAATGGGAGAAGCAGCATTTTGTAGAATTACAGGTAAGTATTCAATAAATCATTATATGTATAATTTAGATAAATGCTTTTATTATGTTTCGAATAAAAAATAATGCTCCTGTTAGTCTTTATAGAATTGGAAATTTTTTCTATAGAAATAAAATGGTATTAATAGCTAGCCTTATTAGCTGGTTTAATCGTTTAGTGTTTGCTGTATGGTTACCTTCTTCATGCTCGATTGGTAGGAATTTTAGATTAGGCTATTGGGGGCTAGGAGTTGTTATACATAAAAATACACAGATTGGTGATAATTGCACAATAGCTCAAAATGTTACAATCGGAAGAACGTTTGGTAATAAGGGAGTGCCTATTATTGGGAATGATGTTTATATTGGTACCGGTAGTGTTGTTTTTGGCAATATAGTTATAGGTAATAATGTAATTATTGGCGCTAATTCCTTAATAAATAAATCAATACCATCTAATTCTATCGTTGTAGGTAATCCATTTCGTATATTGAAATCCAACAATGAAAGATGTTATTATGAATTAGACAATAATATTTAATTTTATTTATATAATTGTTTATGGGTTATTTATTGCTCTATTTTAATACCCTTCGTTTTTTAAAAATGAAGCAATTATTTTATCAGATATTGTATCGATTCCGTAAAGTCTGTTTGAGATTATTTAATTTAAAGTGTAATGTCGTAGTTTCTAATGTTAATACAAACAATTTGAAATTACTTCCATGGATACCTAAATATTGTACCCTTTCTAATGTAGATGAATTTACATTTATAAACAAAACCTCACCTTTTCTTGGATGGAACGATGAATGCAATGGTAAATTGTGGAGTTATAATCTGAATTATATGGATTATTTGTTACAAGAAAACCTTTCATTTGAAGAAGGAAAAGGTTGGATCATGCGTTATATTGAAGACATGGATGATAATTTGAATGGATTAGAATCTTATCCAATCGCTTTGAGAGGAATCAATTGGATTAAATTTTTAGTTAAATATAATGATCGATTATTGGAATGTGAGAAAAAGAAAATAGATACTTTTTTATATATGCAATATTCAATATTATTTAATAATATTGAGTATCATTTATTAGGAAATCATTTATTAGAAAATGCTTTTTCTCTTCTTTGGGGAGGACTCTATTTTGGTGATAAAAAAATATATGATAAATCATTTGGGATATTGAGAGTAGAATTACAAAAACAAATATTGGAAGACGGCGGACATTGCGAGTTGAGTCCAATGTATCATGAGATATTATTGGATAGGCTTCTCGATTGTATAAATTTACTTAAGCACAATATTATTTTTTCTTCTCAACAAGCTTTTCTTCCTTTTTTAGAAGTAAAAGCGGGTAAAATGTTATCTTGGTTAGAAGCTATTATTTATAGAGATGGTAGTATCCCATTGTTTAATGATTCAGCTAATAAGATAGCTCCTGTAGCTAATGATATATTTAATTATGCGATGTTATTAGGACTTTCTTGGAAAAAGATTTGTTTGAAAGAATCTGGGTATCGTAAGATGATCTCTAAATGTATTGAAGCAATTGTTGATGTAGGGAAAATAGGTGCAGATTATATACCAGGGCATGCTCATGCTGACACATTTAATTTTGAATTAAGGATAAATGGGATTCCTTTCATTGTTGATACAGGTATTTCTACTTATAATAAAAATGAACGTAGGCAATATGAACGTGGAACTACTGCTCATAATACAATTTGTATTGATGAAATGAATACTAGTGAAGTGTGGGGTGGATTTAGAGTTGCCAATAGGGCATCGGTTTTACTTTTGAAAGATTTAGAGGAAAGTATTGTGGGGGTACATGATGGTTATAGAAAAAGGGGGATTGACATACAGCGTTCCTATACATTAAAAGATGATACATTTCATATTGTTGATAAGATAATTTCAAAAAAAAAATGTATGGCTGTTTGCCAATTAATTTTGGATCCTAATGTAATTATAGTTGCTATTGATAGTACGTTGGTTAAAACTTCACTTGGAGTGATCAGTTTTAATAATGTTAATAATGTAAGAATAAAGGAAGTTTTGATATCTAAAGAATATAATTCTCTACTTCCAACTAAGATGATATGTTTTTCTTTCATATCTCAAATGAGTTTATCTATAAGACCTAATTAAAAATGAAAATCTTATTTCTATCTTTTTATTTTGAACCTGATTTATGTGCCGGTTCATTTAGGAATACATCTTTATTTAAAGAATTGCTAAATCATATTGGGAAGAAAGATTTTATTCATGTTATTACTACTTATCCTAATAGATATCATTCTTTTAAAGTGAAGAGTTTAGAAGAAGAAATAGGTGTAAATTACAAAATAAATAGAGTTAGAATACCTATACATAAAAGTGGTTTTATTGATCAAGCTAAGTCTTTTTGTTTTTATTATAGAAAGGTTCTTTGGTTGATTAATAATGAAAAATATGATATGGTATTTGCTTCTTCTTCTAGACTTTTTACTGCTTTTTTAGCTAGAAAAATATCTGCAAAACAAAAGATTCCTTTATATCTAGATATTAGAGATATATTTGTTGATACGATTAGTGATATTTTTAAAGATAAAATTTTTATTCGACTTCCAATCGTTTTTTGTTTTAAATTAATTGAAAAATATACATTTGCAAATGCTTCGCATATAAACTTAGTCTCAGAAGGATTCAAAACATATTTTTCAGTGTATCCGAAACCGAACTATAGTTATTTTACTAATGGTATTGATAATATTTTTCTTGAAAAAGATGAAGGGGTTTTGGGATGTCCTTTTGAAATGAAAGATGTGAAAATAATTACATATGCTGGTAATATTGGCAGTGGACAAGGATTAGAAAAAATTATTCCAGAAGCGGCTGAAATTTTGGGGGATAGGTATTTATTTCGAATAATTGGAGATGGTAGTACAAAATCTTTGCTAGAAGATTCTGTGAAAAAAAAGAGGCTTACTAATGTTGAATTGATCCTTCCTGTCCCGAGGGATAAATTGATACAATACTATATGGAAACTGATTTCTTTTTTTTACATCTAAATGATTTAGTTGCATTTAAGAAAGTTTTGCCATCTAAATTATTTGAATATGGAGCGTATGATAAACCTATTATAGCAGGAGTGAGTGGGTATGCAGCTATTTTTATTCGAGAAAAACTCGGAAATACTCTTTTGTTTCAGCCGACAGACGTTAATAATTTCATTTTAGAAATGAATCATTATGTTTATAAATTGGTAGATAGAGTACAGTTCAAGAAAGAATATTCAAGAAATAAAATTTTAGAAATGATGGCTCAATCTATAATTTCTTATTTGGAATAGTATGAATTTATTAGTTACAGGTATACATGGTTTTGTAGGGTCTAATATTGTTCGGAGTTTATTACCTTACTACTCTATTTATGGTTTAGATATTATATTTTCTTTAAATAGTGATATAATGAAGACTTTTTCTTGGCGAGACATCGAACCCACATCTTTCCCATTACAAAATCTCCCCCAATTTGATGCAATCATTCATCTTGCCGGAAAGGCTCATGATAC
>UMGE01008380.1_pt1 | contig 50221 bp, 30 predicted proteins | sample 1965191 | NCBI WGS metagenome assembly UMGE01 (sample SAMEA4836065, study PRJEB28245) | human gut metagenome | biome: gut microbiome; material: fecal sample | place: Denmark | collected 2008 | reverse complement strand
CGACAACTCATGGACGTCAGCGATTGTTTAATCCCATACGTTGAGGATCAGTTCCCGCAGTATCGTATCCGGTTTATTACGAAACCCGCATCAGCCGCCATCAAAGAGCTTGATTTCGTTTTCAGAAAAATCGGTGCAAGTACGCATCGCAATGAAGATGAACTCATCGTTCGCGAACGACGTCTTGAACACGATGCATTGGTCCGCATTCTTGCCAGTCTGGCTGCTCGCTATGAAATGGAACTGCAGATCGCAGAACTTCCCGACGCCGAAAAAACAAAAGATTTCCAAGCCCCATTTTCGCCATTCGGCTTTGCCGAGGCCATGCAGTTATTTGGCCGATCAAACAGCTTAAACAACAGTAACAAGCTTGATCTTTGGAAAAATATTGCTGGCATTGAAGGAGATAAATTTTGCAAACTATAGATCAAGTTGAGGCGAGATGAATATCTCTAAATTAATAAATACAATGTAATTCAAGTCACTTTAAGCTGCATGCTCTCATTAAATTTCCCTCTAAAAGAGACATGATTAACGAGATCAACTGATATACGTGAAATCAATTCTGGAAATGCCCTCAAAAGTCGTAAGGGAGAGCTCAATAATGCATTTCTGTAGGGGTCAAGAATTCAACCACTTCAAGCTTTACGCCCTCTTTTTCAAGCTGAGGTTTGATGAAGTTGACGATGTCCGCATGGGGCACTGGCGTCACACCGATACGGATGACTTTATCAGCAGCGGCAGCGCCGGCTGAAAAACCGAACGCAAGAACAGCTGCGGCAGCAGCGCCGGTAAAAGTACGCGTAATGAGATTGGCAATCGACATTTGAGGTTCCTTTGAATTTGTTTCCTGCAGACTTTCGACAGATCGGCATCACGAAACTGTCAATGTTCTGCAGTCATTTGCATTTTGAATTTGACCGCTGGTTCATTCTGCAGTCCGGGTGATGACACCCATTCGGTCGACTGAGAAAACCTTTCTCGGAGCTGCGGTTGCCGGAACCCCTCGGGCGGCGAACAGCTCTCTTCTTTAACTCCGCAGGCGCGGAATCTGTTTTTAACGGTCTTTATGTCCTGTCCTTGGCTTATTAAACCTGAACCGTACCCCTCGGGCGCGTCGGACATAGGTTCATACTAGCCTCACAAAAAACGAATTGGGGGTGTGATGCCAAGATCACACCCCCATTTTGAAAACTCTCCTGCGGTATTACCCGCCGAGGTTCGACTTTCTTCGTAGACAACTGACACAGCTTTAAAGCACTGCGCCTTCTGACTCTTCTGCTTTCACGGGTTTAAGCACCTTCACGAACCAGTTAACCACCCGCTCAATGACGGGTTTTTGGAACCAAGGGAGATCACCGTGCTGAGCATTGTCAACCAAGACATATTCAGCATCAACGTTCTTTGCCTTCAGTGCACGGAAGAGCTTTGCGCTCTGCGTCGGGCTCACAAGCGGATCAAGTGCGCCGTGGAGGATGAGGAACGGAGGCTCAGATCCGTCAACGTGACCCAATGGGCTGGCGGCCAACGCCGCCTTCCGGTCAGCCATGATCGAAGCACCCGGATAGGTTCTGAAAGCAGGACCGTTCACTAACAGCGCCTCAGTAGATGCAGGCGATTCATGCACTTTATCAATTTCAGTACCGAAACCCTCACCGATCGTCGTCAGATCTGACAGGCCGTAAATGGTAACTGCCGCCTGAACATCGGACGAAACATTAAGCCAATCGCCTTTATCAAACTGTTTTTCTCCGTTGGTAACGCCGGTCATCTGCGAGAGGTAGCCGCCGGCAGAATCCCCCAAAACACCGATTCGATTCGGATCGATGCCGTACTCTTCTGCATGTGCTCGCAGATAGCGTACTGCCGACTTAGCATCCTCAAGAATGGCGGGGAACTTATCGGGCACCACGCGGTATTCCGCTGCAGCTACCACAAACCCTGCGTTGGCAAGCGCGCGCCGCATTTCAGAAAACTTTTCATGGTCCGCCGATGTGAAGCCGCCGCCCGGAAAATAGATCACCGCAGGCTTCTTTACCTTTGTGCGGGGAATTTCAAGGGTCATACGAAGCTGGCGAACAGCGCGGGTCGACTTGATCTGAGAATAAATAACGCCGGAAATCATGTCGATGCGCGGGGCTTTCCCTTCAACATGGATGACCTGCGCACCTTCGGTCCAGCCAGCCAGTTTCGCGGAGTCTGCATCCGCGGCCAGTACTGAAGAAGCAGCGATCGTCAATGCGGAGAGACCGACAACAGCTGCCGCGGCAGTCTGAAAAACTTTCTTCATGGTTCGTTTAATCCTGATTATTGTTCTAAAAAAGCTTGAATCGTTTCGAAAACCGTCAGCCGCACCTTGCTGCAGAAAACTGGCTTCTCAAGCGGCAGCAGCAATGAACGGTCCAACGTCCCGAAATCATGCACAGCATCAGAGCTGTGCCGCTACAATCCGCGGGATGAGGCTAAGCCGAAATCAAAATTCCAAATGTCGTCCAGTCAACACTTCCAGTATGGAATTTTCTTCAAGCGCTGAAAGCGGCACCGGCGGCTTGGGGTCATCAAGATGGTCACCGAGCATCTTCTGATACCAGTTGACGTCGTGCCATGCTCCGTTCTTAAAGCCCGCCTGAAGATAGGTGCCGACGAGTTTGAATCCCATACGCTTATGCAGCCGATCACTAGGCGGATTGGGAGACGTTACACAGCCGAAAACAGACAAGACCCCCTGAGCCTTAAGAAGCGTCATTAGGCGGCTGTAGAGCCCCCCGCCTAAACCGCAGCCCACTGCGCTCTTGGCGAGATAAACCGAAAGCTCAGCGTTCCATTGATACGCCGCTCGTTCCATATGGCGGTGGGCATAGGCATAGCCCATGCAGCGCCCATCCTCTTCGGCGACAATGTAGGGATAAAAGCCGGCAATGGTGCGAATGCGTTCGGCAAATTCTTCTGTTGTCGGCAGCGTGTATTCAAACGTAATCGTTGAATGAATATATTCGGAGTAAATCTGCAAAAGCGCAGGAGCATCTTCCGGCATAGCCAGGCGATAGTGCATGAGGACACCTTAAAGAAAACAAACATGCAGCTTTTGAGTTTATCCGGTGCTGCAAGGCTCATCCTTAGACAATGTCCTCAAGTCTGTGAGCTGCGGCTCAAGGATATGCGGCATGATCAGGCAGATTTCTTCCGGCTGAGGTATGTTTAGCGTCTCAAATGTCACCCGTACTCTTTGCATGGCTAAACGTAAGACCACCCCGCTTGACGACGCCGCTACTGATTCGATTTTTGATGTTTTAGGCACGACGCCCGATGAGGCTGCTTCATCCTCGGAATCATCATCAGTGCCGTCTGAAACTGCAAGGCGCTCACTGGAACCCTTGCCCTTACGCTCAGTTTTATCTGCTGCTGTGCCACCGGCAAACGCAAAAAGCCCTGCTCGAAACACAAAAGCCGACACAGCTCCTGAGACCCCAAAGGCACCGAAGCCTACAAAATCGATCAAGCCGCCGAAGACGCCTCAGCTGGAAAAGTCCATCAAAGAAGAAGCGCTCGCGCTCTTTCAAAAAGGCCTGACGATTGAGGAAGTTGCCCGTGAGCTGATGCTTCCGCCTTCGGCAGTACGCGACTGGGAAGCGCTTTATCAAGACGGAAAGCTCACGAAATTTGGCAAAGCACGAATTGCCGCCGATGAACGTGAAAAGCAAGAACCTACGCTCTTTTTTAAAGCGAAATAACGCTCCCGCGGCCGCGCAAGCGCGCTGAGCTTATGCGCGGCACCATCTTGTCAATCACGCTTCAATCGGCGTTTTCTCCACCTTGCGGAATCCCCCGCGTTCACGCCAGGCTTCAATCCAGCCCGTTAGCTGCACCGTATCATCCATATCCGCTTCAAGCCGCCAAGCGCCGTCTTCGAGCTGCTGAAGCGTTTGAGTCGGATTGAACGGCGTTTCGCTCAAATTCACGGCCGTCTCTGGATTGGTGAATTCAATCAGCAAATGAATCTTGCCGCCGTTCGAATAGTTAAAGTGGCGGGAAGCAACATATTGAGAAAGTGAAAAGTCCTGCGGCCTGACGGACGGGAAGGCGGTCACCTCAGCCTCGTCCATGCGGTGAAGCGCCAAGTGACGAATATTGTTGTAGCCCTCAAACTGGCAGATGAGATAAAGGCGCTGCACCTGCTGCACTAAGCCAAGCGGAGAAACCACGGCTTCGTTCTCCTCTCCGCGGCTATTATGGAATTTCACGCGAAGCTTGGAATCACGATAGAGCGCTTCACTCACGGCATTAAAGATGCGCGGTTTAATTTTGGGCGGCATCATCGGCACCGTATCCGAAACGAATGCCACTTTCTGCAGCCATTCCCGTGTCTTAGCGCTTTTGCCGTTTTCATTGAGCGCCGTTTTGGATGCACTGAAAAGCGGTTCCATTGCTTCCGTAATACAGGGCGGCAGCTGGTACTTGAGACGTTCCTGGCACAAGCGCAGAAGCAGGCTCTCCTGCGGCGTGAGCGAACTTTCGTCAAGTGTGGAATCGGGAGCATTTCGGCGGTAGCCGTATGGTTTTCCGCGGCGGTCCACTTCAATATGAAAAGCTTCGCACTCCACTAGAGCAACCAAAAAGCGCTGAAGACGACGGGGCATCAAATCGATACCCTCGGCAGCTAGCCCCTTGCGAATCTCAGTCGACGACACCCAACGATTCTTCGGAATGCGCTGCAGAACTGCAATCAGGAGGAGCACTTCGTTAATCGTTGATTGAGACTCTGCTTGATAGGACATAACCCGGCCCCTTTGCTCTGGTGGATGCTGACTGATGAATTTTAACCAAAGCTCAGTTGAGCAAAAGATCTCAATGTGAGTTTTAACTAGATTCACGAAGGCCTGGATCTGTCAGCGTTCAGCATCACGAATCAAATTCTTCGCGCGCGGCCGGCAACAGTTCCCGCTTGACCAGCCGCTTAAACTTAGTTAGTTGTACTCAATCGAATATTCCATCCGCTGTGCAGAGCACTTTTCCTACTTTTTCAGCAGCAGGGTCTGCAGTCCAACGTACTTTATTGCTCCTCAGCATCATCAGCGCCTGCATCAAGGCAATCGCCGATTCTTTCGGCATTCGCCTTGATAAGTCCCCTCAGCCATGCCATTGCAGGATCACGGTCAACGCGTTCGTGCCAAATGAGCCGCGCCCAGAAGGTCTCCCGTCCACGGCCAAGCTCCGTTTGCGGATGAAGCGGCATGACCGCAATCCGGCCTTCAGACTCGAAAAGCCGCGCAGTAAGGAGCGGCAGAACCGCTACACAGTCGGTTTCTTCCAAAATGCCGGGCACAACTAAAAAGAAAGGAACTGCAATCGCCCGGTCGAGAAGCTCCTCGCCCACGACCGTTTTTTCGTCCATCGAATAAATCTGATACTGGCTGCTGCCGCGATTGGATACCTGAATCTTGCGGCAGCGGTTCACATCCTTCCAAGGGATCCGACCGGTTTCGCGCCATTTCAGCGCAATCGGATGGTTCGGCCGCGTACAAAGCGCATAGCCCATCCGAATGAGTTTGAGCTCATGCATCCCTGCGGGAAGCTTGCGGCTCGAAGGATAGATGGCAGCGTCAATTTCCCCTGTTTCTAATTTTTCAAAGAGGTGATCATCGATTTGAACGAATTCCAAGCCGGCACGCGGCGCAGCTTCCAGAAAACGCTTCACGAATCCCCGCATCACGGCATAAACCGCATTGTCGACAACTCCAATTCGAAATGAACGTTCGAGATCGGCAGGACGAAAGACCTCGGGCTTCACAAGCGCTCCCGCAGCGCCAAGCAGTGCACGCACTTCGGGTTCGAGTTCAAAAGCTCGCTGCGTCGGGATCAGCTGCGGAGATGGCCGCAGAAAGAGCGGATCATCGAACACATCGCGGAGCATCTTCAGCACACGAGATGCCGTCGAAAGACTGATGCCTTGAGCCTTCGCCGCCTCCGTGAGGCTCTTTTCCTCCACTAGCCGCAGGAAAAACATCAAGTCGCCCAAGGAAAGCTCAGTCCATTTGGGATTGGCGAAAGAACCATTGCTCAGCATCTGCAAATTGATCTCGGAAAATCGGCATTTCGTCGAAATGAGCAGTTTCGTAAACTGCTCTTCGCCTTACGGGGAAACAAGCGGCGCACAAGGATTTCGACCAATCCGCCGTCGGTCTGTCCCCCAAGCCACACAAAAAGGAAACAGTAATGAAGTTCAAGTCTACCGTCATTGCGGCCAGCGTTCTCGCGGGCATCATGAGTCTCTCTGCCGGCGCTTATGCCATGGGCGGCGCTTCCGGCGCGCACGTCAACTATCCGACGACGGGCAAGATCGGCGCCGTCATGATGAATCCGTACGGCATTGCACCGCTGACGGCCGTGATTCGCAACGGCGGCTACTCCCTCTCCGACATCTCGGTGCGCATCGTCCCGAAGGACGGCGGTCAGGAAATCACTTATACGGTGAGCGATGCCAAAGCCCGCACGCACGGCGGCATTCCGATCTTCGGTCTCTATGCCGGCTACCGCAATACGGTTGAGGTTTCCTACACCAAGACCACCGAAGGCAAGAGCGAACGGGTTGAAAAAGAGGTTTACCGAATTTATGCCGGCCCTGCCAATATTGCTACTGCCGGCTACGCCGGCGTGACTTCAGTCTTCCCGGTGGCTGAAGTCAAAAAGGTTGATCCCGCATTCAGCGACCGCCTCTACCTCATCAACAACATGATCGCGGCGACGCCGAACACGACCCGCGCGGTCTGGAACAACCCGATGGGCGGCGCGCTCGAATGGAACCGTTATCCGCAGAACGCCATCTACGACACGAAGGGTGAGATCCGCTGGTACATGGAGCCATCGAAGATCTACGACCCGAACAATATCTATATGGCCGGCATCATGATGGGCTTCCGTCAGAACAATGACGGCGCGTTCACCTGGGGCTACGGCCAGCGCTATGTCAAGTACGATCTGATGGGACGTGAAATCTTCAACCGTCAGCTGCCCGACGGCTATGCCGACTTCTCGCACGCCATGGATCCGATGCAGAACGGCAATTACCTCGTGCGCGTTGCCTCTGCCGACCATGCTCGTCCCGACGGCAAGCATGTCCGCACGGTTCGCGACGTGATCATCGAAGTCGATCAGAACGGCACGGTGGTTGACGAATGGGCGCTCTGGGACATCCTTGATCCCTACCGCAACAATGTACTGAAAGCGCTCGACCAAGGCGCAGTCTGCCTCAACATTGATGCGACGAAGGCCGGTCAGACGATTACTGCCGAACAGCTCGCCGAACTCGATAAGACCGACAACTTCGGCGACATCGTCGGCGCAGGCGCCGGCCGCAACTGGGCGCACATTAACTCCGTCGACTACGACCCGACCGACGACTCCATCATCATCAGCTCCCGTCATCAGTCCGCGCTCATTAAGATCGGCCGCGACAAGCAGGTGAAGTGGATCATGGGTTCGCCCGAAGGCTGGGGTCCGAAGTTCGCTGACAAGGTGCTTAAGCCCGTCGACAAGGACGGCAAACCCATTAAGTGCGAAGGTTCTAAGTGCGAAGGCGACTTTGACTGGACCTGGACGCAGCACACCGGCTGGCGCGTCGACTCTAAGTCCGATAAGGATGTCTTCTACCTCTCCGTTTTCGACAACGGCGATGCCCGCGGCATGGAACAGCCCGCTCTTCCGGAAATGAAGTATTCGCGTGCGGTCGTCTACAAGATCGATCAGAAGAAGATGACGGTCGAACAGATCTGGGAATACGGCAAGGAACGCGGCCACGCTTGGTACAGCCCGGTGACGTCGCTTACTGAGTACTATCAGGATAAGAATTCTGTCTTCGTTTACTCCGCCACGGCCGGCGCTCAGTTCAACTTCAAGACCGGCGCGTTTGAATCCGCTCCGAACCCCTACATTGATGAATTCAAGTGGGGTGAAAAGGAACCGGCCGTTGAAATTCAGTTTAAGAATACTTCGGGCTATCAGGCCATGCCGGTTGACCTGAAGAAGGCATTCAACTAATTCCTCTTCCTTCTTTATTTGCCGGACGGATGAAGCGTCCGTCCGGCTCTTCAAACAACTCCTTAACCGTCCGTATCAGCAGTCTGTACGGACGGATTTTTTAGAACTTCCAACTCGCGTGGGCTTGTGTGTTATAGCCTTTGCGGACACCAGTGTACGCATTGAGACCAATTGAGAGGTCAAAGGTATTGGCGTAGTTCTGATACGTCCATCCAAGAGACGCAATACCCGTACTGCCTTCCAAATCAGCTTCATTCAAGACCAATGTCCCGTAACGATCCTGAGCATGTCCTTTGGCATCGGCCTTGAAGGCGTACTCATAGGTGAGCGCCGCATACGGATGCATCCTTCGGTCATACTGATACTCCATCAGAGTGCCTAACTGTCCTCGATGAGCGTTAAGCGAATTAAAGTGGAAAGTCGCGCCTGAAACCTCCGACGAGCCGGCAGCCTTGTATGACTCGCCTTCACGGCCATCATAGAAGTAATTCAGGAAGGTGCGGTTCTTCAGTTTTTTGGTCAGCTGAAATTCGCCGTAGGCGCCCGCATGAGCCCCCCAATAAGCACTGGTGCGGTCAAATTCAGCCTTCACTCCAGCAATTGGCACATCGAATTCGCTCCGAATCATCCCGCCCTTCACGTAACCCGTGAAGTGCAGCCAATCAACTGCCGCGGCACAGTTGCCGTAAATACCGACGCCGACATAGTTATTCTTGCCGTCTCCCTTGACATGTCCTATCGGTGAAGTCGTAGGAGAACGCGCATCATATGTGCCGCGCCCCATTTCCAAGAAGGCACCGACCTCTGACTGCTGCAGTTTGAAGGCGTATCCCAGCAATCCGGACACAATTGTCTCATCCAGATCGCCGCGAACATCCAACTCGTAGCCGCCTACCCGTGCCGCGGCGAAGGGACCAGGCTGCCGAGTTCCTTTCCGAGACTTGAGCGTTGAATCAATAAGAAGCTCATCCGCAGCAAAAAGCGCTGCTGCTGAGGAAAGACTCGACAGCATCAAAACATTGGTTTGGTCGTTCACCTTGTCTTTGCTCGGCCGCCGATTCTTGATCTTCGCAATAAGCATTTGCTCTGTTTTCATCGAAAGATCGTAATCGTCTTGAGTGAGTTCACTCTTTTCGACGCGCGCTAAAGACTTAACGGATTCCACATTGAGATCCCGTTTGAGTTCACTGACGGAAGTCCCCGCTGCCAGACGATTGGTCAAATCATTTAAAGCAATGCCGTTGGAGCTATTGACCAACCGAATTTCATCGCCCGCCTTCAAATTCAATGCAGTCCCGGAAAGGGTGATGCAGCTGGACTTGCCGGCATCGGAATGCAGCAAAACAGGGGATGAACCCTTCACAGAAACAACCGCCTCGTCTGGACCGAGAGAAGACAAGAGCGCTGGGGTCAGCAGAAAGTTCAAACTTGCACTGGGTGCTACAGAGAGTTCAGTGAGCTGAGACCGATCGGTAATATTCCAGTATGCGTTTTTATCCGCAGTACCAGAACCGACATGCATAGCAATCGTACCGTTGTCGTTTATGCGAGCATTCCCCGAAAACTGCACCAGTCCCTTTTTTGTGCTGTTGATGTAAATGCGGGCATCGTTTTCTGCAGATATCTCAGACTGACTCAGCGTAACAAAGTCTTTTTGAATATCCGCTACGGAATTGTCGATGCCTACCAAAGCTTGGGAGGCATTGGTTGTCAGTGAATCCGTCACCGTCACCTTAGCCGCATTCTTCAGATACACAGCTTGTGTAATGCCTCCGGACATTTGAATATTGGCCGCTTTAGCCGTGACATCTGCTCCGCTCGCAGCACGAATGCCGATCGCTTCAGTATTGTCACGAAAATCCATCGTCATCTCATCCAAAACGTTAACCCTATGCAAGGCATACAGTCCATAAGCGGTCTTGGCTTTACTGACTGAAATGTCAGTTTTGCCTGCAATGGAATAATCGCGATTAGAAAGGAGCGCTAGCGCGCAGCCTCTTGCATTAGGAGCATCCTGAATAGAAATGCGTATTGGACCCGAAATCGTAATTTGCTCGGCAGGATTTTTATATTTGGATTCATCACCCTGTCCCACGTACAAAGCATCAATATATTCCAGATTCTTCGAACCGCTACCATTTAACTGCAGCCTGAGCGATTCGGCAGAGAATCTGCCTCCATGCCAGACCCTGATGCCATTCATTTTTGGATCTTGGGCTCCAGCAGTCATTGTTATGTCGGCGAATTTCGTATTCAGGCATCCGTCAGGCCGAACGTCCGCTCCAAAAGTTCGCTGCGGACTCAAATCGACTGTGGATCGATCTACGTTCATCGTAAAACCCCTAGTGAAATATCCCGTTCCGGACAGCACGACTCCGCGAGCTACAGACCCTTCCATCACAGTACTTTGAGTATCGACGGTAAGCAAAGCGCCCTCAGAAACACGTATGAAGTGTCTGTTATAGGAATCACTGTCGCCGTAATTTGTTGAGTCATCAGATTTTTGCAAAATCAAATTACCGCCGAAAAAATGCAATACTACCTTTTTCGGATTTAATAACCCTTGACCCCTTCTCTTTATTCGTGTTTTGTAAAGTCAGCGTTTCCTCGGGATCTATTTTTATTTGCACAAATTGATCTGCTCGTTTCGAAAGAACCGTATCGACATCGTCAACAGAATAAGTTTTGCTTTCCTTAAATTCCGTACTTTCCTTAATGCACGGGTTTGCCGCAATAGTATTACTACCGAACACTAGGCTGACAGCCAGTGTTACAGATGAAAGATTTCCCTTTTTCATAAATCATCCTTAGGTTGAAAATTCATCAGCTCTGCCAAAAGGGCTTTGCTTCAAAGCACAGAGCCGTAGGCACTTCAGGGAAAAATGAAAACGACATTCATATTTACATTGAAGACGCCCATTTTCACCCTGCGCATTTTTCAATCTAACAGACAAAATCTTCCATTTTTTGATAAAAAATCAGCGTAAACCCTAAATTAAAATTCAATCAAAAATTAGCGAAATAACAACAATGACAAAGAAATTTAACTGAAAAACAAATTATTACAATAGATTAATATTTAGAAACTCGAATAATATCGTTAATTACGCTTTGAAGATATTAAAGATCCAGATTTATCATTCTCTGGATATTATTCAAGCTCGAATATTTTCGATTGATGAGAGGAATTTTCTCGCGTTTAAAACCGGCATTCCTCATGGCGTGAAGAACTTCGAAAAGTGCAATGAAGCCCTTAACTGCGCCGTCATACAGATACGCAAAGATAAAATCGTCTGAACGCTGGCCGCCAATCCCCGTTTGAGAGCCTTTCCGCTCTGAAGGACGGAAATTCCCTGCGGAGCCCTTACGCGTTTTTTTTGGTGCTTGGGGATCTCTTCGAATGGGTTCCTGCTGCTGACCTGCACATCTCTTGCAAGAAGGCCGGTTCGCTTGAGGAGCAGCAGACCGCTGCTCCGGATAGGCTCTTAGGAGCGACCCGCGCCTATGTTGTTATCGGCCACAACGTAGGAGCCGCACGGAAAACCGTACCTCGGACAGCAGAATCTTGCCCGAGTCAGGCCGACATCCAAGGTCGCTTGATGCTGAGAGACCTCCTCATCCTTGAGGGGCGGCCCGAAGGTGTCAGGGAAATCCGGATATATTTTTAATATTTCATGGGAAGAATAAAAATATCGGCGGACTTCCCCTTTTTAGTAAGCAAGCCTCCCGTCATTCACGGCAGAAACAAAACCTCATGTTTCCTCGTTCCTCCCGCTGGGACTGTATCAGCGGGAGGATTTCGCTTTCGCCAGTGAAATCAGGAGGCAGTCATCCACACTAGGGCTTCCCGGCGATGATTCCCTCGATCTGCTCTTTAATGGCAGCAATGAGGGTGCTCACTTCCATGCCGCTGCGGGCACTGATGTCGGCAATCTTCACGTGAGGCAGCATGACGCGGGCGAGCGGCGTCTGCAGGAGCTTAAATTTGGGCGAAATGCGCGCCATGCGTTCCTTAAGCGCCGGGAAATCCTTGATGAGGTCCTTTAAATAAGTCTCGGCAGTGATTTCCGGAACGGTTTTCGCTCCGTCTGATGGGGCAGCAGCGGCGCACTCCGCAGCCGGGTTCTGCGCAGCCGGGGCTTCGGGCTCCTGAATCTGATGGAGACGCTCAACGCTGTTTTCCCAATTTAAAAGCGTGCGGGAACCCTGCATCTCGCGGATCTTAGTGCAGTCCTGCATCATTTCCAGCACGCCGCGGAACTTGCCCTCTGCATCGCGCACCGCGACATAGATGATGTAGATGAATTGACCGGGCTTATTGATCCAGAACTCTGCTTTGCTTTGTTCGCCGGAGCGGAACTTCTCGATGGTCTCCATGACGACAAACACGCTCGTGCGCGGATGGCAGTTCTGCACCTGGCGTCCGATTACATTCTTGCTGCGCGGGAAGACGCGGTGTTTGGTGTCGCTGTAAAAACGGACGATCTCGTTTTCATCGACATAGGTGATGTCGACCGGCAAGTGCCGATAGATGAGATTGATCTGATCGAGCGTGAGGTTTCCGGTGCTGACATCAAACGTCTGCTGAGGCGAAGCTGTCTTGTGCCCGTATTTTGCAAGCAAGACAGCCAAGTCAGCAGCCAAATCACCATCGGCTGCCTTCGCTTCCGGCGCTGCCTTGACGGGCTCGGCTTGCTGCGCGGTCTGTCCCCAGGCATAGCCGATTTCCCGATCGCCCGCCTTCATCTGCTCGAATTCTGCGGCCGGAATGAGCGCTAAGGAAGTGGGATAGAGAATGGTTTCTTCCTTAGCCATCAAGTCTCGCAGATCATCAACAATGGTCTGCTGCATGGCGATGAATTCATCATCCTTGTCAGCATCGAGGAGCGAACGGGCCTTATTGATTTCATCGCGGATGAAGTCATCCAAGAGCCACATGGTGTCGGTCGGGCGATCAAAGCCGTGTCGCTCCAAGGCCGAATAGAGCTGATTCTGCTTGCGGCTGAAGTGGATCTTGTACTTTTCCAGTCGATCGTAGAGCTCAAGCCACTGGTTCTTAATCAGCGGGTACTGCACCAGATCCTCGATCTCCTTCAGGATCCCCCGCAGCGTATCGTTTTCTTGGTAATAGTGCGAGAGCGGATGATCGGCCGTGAGCTCCGGGCGTTTCGTGGAGAGCACGTCGCTGAAGAGATCAATCATCGCCTGAATGTCTTCCTTGCGGCATGCATCGGGATCGAGCGATTGCTGCCCCTGTTCGGCCACGGCAAACTCATAGGGCTCCAAGGTGCCCAATTCTGCCTTGGCTCTCTTGCGGCCCTCTTCGAGAGTGATTTCGCCCGCGTTGTACGCGCGCTTCAATTCCATCATCGCCTGGAGCTTCTTCTCGTCAATGGATTTGCCGAGGTTCTCCCGCACTTTTTCGTTGCTGTAGGTAGTCATTTTGTCCTCATCGGCCCGCCTGCTTGCCAGTCCATTGGCAGCAGAGCGGAATTGAGTCTCAATTTTATTGACGGATGAAATATTGTTCCATGAATACATTTGTGTCTGAATTGGGCTGGGTTTCAGGCAACACAAAATGGACGGACGCGGATCGTCTGCCCTCAACGAAGAAGCGCCGTCTTTGCCTCCGCGACGGCAGCCTCAGTAAGGCTCATGATGATGAATCGTGCCAAGACTCAAAAGACTGCGGGTTTGAAATTCCTGGATCGGCGGTGCGTCAGTGAAAAAGCAGCGCGATAGGCTCGCGCTGCTTGGACTGAAACGGCCTCCTAAAAACACTCCGCTCACGGACGGATCCGTTAACCGGGCGTTCAGGACGCCAAACGCGGTTATTTCAGCAGCCCGCGGCCGCCCTGCCCGGGGTCAGAATTTCCAAGCTGCCTGCAGCTGCGCACTGATGCCGCGGCGCTTGCCGGCGTATCCGTTCATGCCGGCATCAAACTCAAAGTCTCTCGCTTCGTTCTGATACGTCCAGCCCAGGGAGACAATACCGGTGCTGCCTTCGAGATCGGTACCATCTAAAGCCAAATCACCGTATTGATCGGCGGCGCGCCCTTTTGCATCGGCCTTGAATGTGTATTCATAAGTTAAAGCAATATAGGGCCGCAAGTCAGCCGTATAAGCATACTCAAACACCGACCCCAACTGTGCCCGATGCGAATTGAACGACGCAAAATGGAACTTGGCTCCAGCCACCTCAGCAGAACCAGAAGCTGTATGCATCTCACTTTCTCGGCCATCGTAGAAGTAATTGAGGAACGTACGGCTCTTTGACTTTTCCGAAGCCTGAAATTCACCATATGCACCGAGGTGAGCTCCCCAATAATTGCTGGTACGGTCAAAGTCAACTTTTACCCCTGCTAATGGCACAGAGAATTCGTTGCGCAGCCAACCGCCCTTGACATACCCCGTGACATGCAGCCAATCCATTGGTGTTGTGTAATTGCCATAGACGCCGAAGCCCACATAGTTGTGTTTGCCGTCGCCCTTCGTTTCTCCAACGAGAGTCGTTGCGGCTGTGCGGGTATCGTATGTTCCATGTCCCATTTCCAAGAAGGCCCCGACTTCAGAATCCCGCAGGTTGAAAGCGTAGCCGAGAAGTCCTGAAGTCACTGTGGTGTCTAAAGCTCCGGCAACATCCAAATCGTATTTCCCTGCTCGTGCCGCCGCAAAGGGGCCGGTCTGACGCACACCCTGCCGAGACTTCATTGTGGAATCGATCAAAAGTTCGTCGGCAGCGTACATTGCTGCTGCTGACGCGATGCTCGACTGCATCAGCGCATTGGTCTGATCGTTAACTTTGTCAATATTCGGACGCTTGTTCTTGATAGTTGCCGTCAATAAGTAACTGCTCTTCATCGTGAGATCGTAGTCATCCTTGGTGAGGTCACTTTCTTGCACGCGAGAGAGGGATGCCATGTGCTTTACATTGAGATTGCCTTTAAGTTCATTCAAAGAAGTGCCGGCAGTCAAAAGATTATGTTCGTCATCCAAAGCCACACCAGCATAACTTTCGATAAGACGAATTTCATCACCGGCCTGCAAATTAAGACCAGCTCCTGACAACGTGATAGTGCTTGCTCCGGCAGCTGAAGCAGACGAATGCAGTATTACCGGAACCGTTCCGTAAGTCGTTATCAAAGCCTTGTTGGCCGTTAACTCAGAAAGTGCTTCGGCAGTCAAGAGGAAGTTTAAAGAAGCATTGGGCGCAATTGTGAGGGTTGAAAGCTGAGAAAGCCCAGTCACATTCCAGTAAGAATTCTCATCAGCATTTCCCGAACCAACGGTAAGGTAAAGCCCTCCAAACGTCCTGCCGACGTATTGAAATCTCGTAACACCAGTGAATTGGACTTTTCCTTTTCCTAAACTATTTATAATGATAGTTCCGTTATTCAATGCAGAAATCATCGATTCTGCTGTCGTGACGAAGTCTCTTTGTACCTCAATAATACCTTGGTCTCTTGCGTACAAGGCTTCTTGAGCATTGGTTGTAAGCGATTCTGAGATAATTGTAACTGAATCATCTCTCGTCCAAACAGCAGTGGACTTTCCTCCTTCATTATAAATAGCAGCAGTTTTAATTTTTAATATATTCTGATTTTCTTCATCATCAGGAGAAATGCCATAATAATAATTATAATTAGAATTAAAAATACCATATGATTCAGTATTCCCGCTGAAATTTATGGTCAGATCATCGTTCAAATTCACTGCGTCAGCGTAGGCGACATACAAGCCATAAGCATGATGAGTATTCTTCACTGCAAGTTGGAGTGAATCGGCAAAATGATAATCGTACCAACCTACCAATCTGAGTGCTATCGCATCAGTATTGAGAGCATCTTGAAGCGAAATCTTTATTGGAGCTGAAAAGTTCAAACCCTCCTTACGGGATCTATCGTTATTGATATTAAAACCATAAAATTTTTTTAGAGATTTTGAATTACGGCCATTAATGTCTATATTGAGCTTATTCGCACTAAAAACACCATCATCCAAAATGATGCCAGTCAAACTAGAATCGCTGTCTCCAGCAGTTAATTTTACGTCAGCAAATGTCGTGTTCAAATGAGCTCGCTTCGCTAATCTCAATCCCACCACATCTCGCCCCGTAGTGCTTCCTGAACGATCAAGATTGAGCGTAAAACCATCAGCAAAGTCGACAGCGCTTGACTTGTCTGCATCGATGCCTCTGGATGCGGTACCGTTTAAAAGAGTACTTTCAGTATTAAACGTCAAAGCCGAAGTCGTCTCGCCATTCGCCCGAATGATCACGCCATCCCCTTCACGGCGGAGTATTAGCTTTCCGCCGTTGAACGCTATGTCAGAAGCGCCTGTCAAACCTGTCTCAACCACCGAGGCTTGGTCATTCGTTGTATTGTTGTTGATTAAGCGAAGTTCAGCATCTGGAGCAATTGTTATCGTTACTCCTGATCCAACAATAGTTCTCTTATCTGAAGTGATCGTTTCATTGTTGGCAAAGTTTCGGTCAGAGTTTATTTCGATGTCATTATTATGACCCGCAAATGCAACACCATCGAAAACCAAATTAAGAGCCAATACTAAGGCAGTAAACCTTCCGTACTTCATCTACTCTCCCCTTATAAAATATTTAAATAAAAGTCTTTGAATCTGGAGAGAAATAATCAACTTCGTATCCAAGTTCAAAAATTTGAACTACGAAAGAAAGGCATCAGCAGCCGCACAAATACAGCCATCCGCGCAATTTTTCTTAGGTTTTCTAAAGACGAAAATTCATTTTCGCGCTAGCTGACTTTATAGATACGAAATTTCTTTGTCAAGGAAAACAAATACAAGCAGAAATACGAAAAGAAAACACCATAGATTACTTGTCAACACTTCTAAATCGACGCCCCGATCCACATCTCCTCTGACCATTAGAAGAATATTTTGCCATCAACGGTATCGTATTCATCAAAGGAATGAATACACAAGAATATCCCACCTTGGAATACTTCTGTTATTTGATAAACAGGTGCCAAAAAATTTAACGAACCAGTGCACCATCAACAAATATTCTGTTCCTAAATATTTTCTGTGGAAAAGAGCTTAATGATTCCCATTTAAGGAAATGGTCTCGGTTATTCTTATAAAACAGAAATAACCCTCTGCGATCACAGAATAAATTAAAGCCAAAAGAAGGATAGTTTTAGTTATAGACTTTCCAGGCATCAAGACAAAAAATATCGCAGCTTAAAAAAGCGATTATCGCTTTCAAAGCTTTGCACTTCCGTACATCATTGATGTTTTCCTGCCATTGACCCGGCTCTAATGCCGGCACACTGAAGGAAACTCACCTAAAACGGAATACTGAAGATGTAAGAGCGTTCTTCTATACGAAGAACCGAGGCCACCTCGGCGTCTTCCCACCCATGCCCCATGCCAAAGTCTCCAATGCCGCAGCGCATGGAGGAATAAATGGGAAGACTTTATTGTTTGTTATTTATTGATTTTCCAGTGCCTTATTTTTATTGTTGAGAATATCAATCTCCAGACGGTTGTATGGAATTTCGATGCCGGCTTCAGCAAATCGGCGAAGCAGATTCATCATGATGTCGGTCTTAATGCCTGCCGTGCCGTTCACCGGATCTTCAACCCAGAAATTGACATTGAGATCAATCCCTGAACTTGCAAATCGCGAAACGGAAGCCCAGGGTTTGCGGTCCTTCGGAATACGAGGGCGATCTCTGCCGACTTCATCGAGCATCAGTTCAAGCGCTTTTTTCACATCGGCGTTGTAAGCCACTGAGATCTCAACCGTCTGAAGCGTCGGCGAATCCGAATAGGAAAGGTTCTGTACCTGCGAGGTAACGAACGACTCATTCGGAACGATGCTTTCAACGCCGCCCGCACTCCTCACGACCGTAAAGCGCGTATTGATTTCCGTCACCTTGCCGGTGAAACCGCCGACCGTTACGAGGTCGCCGATCTTCACAGACTTGTCGAGCAGGATGATGAAGCCCGACACGTAATTCGAAGCAATCTTCTGGAGTCCGAAGCCTAAGCCGACGCCAAGCGCACCGCCGAAGACCGAGAGAATGGTGAGATCAATGCCGACCGTACCCAAGCCGATGATGACCGCGATCACCATCAGGAAAATTCGAACAACGCGGCCGAGCACAACCTTGATGTTGCCCGTCAGACTCTTCGCATCGCTGATCGTCTGTTCGATCATCTCGCTGATCCAATTAGCAGCAGCAACGGTGAGCAGGACCGAGCAGACTGCCATAAAGAGCTTCCATACGGTCATGTTGCCCGAACCGATTGGAATGGCCGTCGCGTCAAGCACATCAACGAGGTGCGTGAGGACCCCGAAGAACTGCAGAATCGCCAAAATCCAGAACGTGACGACGATCGACTTCGTAATGCGGGGTGAAATGATGCTCGAACCCACCATTGCCTGCAGAAGTCCCAAAACGATTGCAAGCAGTGAGTAGGCATAAAAGAAGCTGTAGGCGACCTTTAAGAGCACCAGACTGGATGCCTGATACCCCATCATCACTGCGCCGTAGGCACAGCACGCCGTTACGGAACCGGCCGCAAGTCCGAAAGCAATGGCATTGACAACGCTCAGCGCAAGACGCTTCATGCGCTGCGTAAACCGCTCTTTAAGCTCATGCGGCGGCATATGCCGGGCAACGACGCTGCGCACAAGCTTCGAACACATCAGGCCGGCCAATACGGCAACGACGATAACGCAGAGCTGGAAAAGGACATTGCCCCAAGTGAGGCCTTCCAAAAGCTTTTCAAAGAAAACGACAAAGTAATTGGTCGTATCGGCAATGGCGTCAGTGAGGTGTTCCGTACCCATCGACAAATCAGGCCCATGCACAGCAGCATCGGCCGCTTCTGCTGCTGCGGATGAGGCTGCAGCGGTTTCAGTAATTGCCATATATTCAACTCCAATCGGTGTCTAAGCTGATGAATTGCAAAAAATAAATGTCAGCCGCATCTCTGCAGGCAAAGCGGGCTGTCCAAAAGCTGCACGGATCATAACGGCACAGTGCGATTTTTGGCGGATACAAATGATTGGGGTTTAATTACACCCCTGTCTTCCTTTCTGCTCGCTTTCCCGAAGATGGTTTACAAACACAGCGCCATTGCAAGGAAAAAACCATATTCACGGGAAACCCGCCGAACAGCAAAAATTCTGGAACAAGACATTGTTAAGCACAAACTATCAGGGTCTGTCACTTCTATCCTAACAACGCTGACGCCATCATTGAACATTCTGGCTCTATAGTGGAGTCAGTTCCTCACTCTCATCGCACCGAGCCGCCTCATGCGACGCATCTTCGAGCAGCTTCCCTACTTTCTGCCGGCCGAGCCCGCTCCTTTCGCACGGCTTTTCCTCACCGAAGGCATTCGCCGCGAGGTTGCCAAAGGCGAACTCCTCAAACGCGGCGGAGAATCCCGGCGACTTTTCTTTTTGGAGTCGGGGCTTTGCGCTTATTACGCTGCGGAAGCGGAAAATCACCGTCCGACGATCCTCTCTGTTTTGCTCCCCGGCCGCGCGATGGGTGACCTTACAGCCAGCGTGGGCACACGCTGCAATGTATTTACGCGGGCGCTTGAAAAAAGCGTCGTGCGCGTCGTGCCGCCCTCGGTGCTCACCGCCGCACTGATAAAGGATCCGGCACTTGCTCAGCTTGAAATCCGCTCCGTCATTGCCAAAGAGGAATCCATTCTGGAAGGCATGACGGCGAACTTCATCCGTCCGCCGGCCGAACGAATCGTGATCTGTGCCAAGGCCCTCTGCCGAGCAGAAAATGTGTCGCCCAGCAGCGGCTGGCACAGACTGCCGCTTATGATTTCTGCCGAGCGCATCGGCGAGATTGTCAACCTCAACCGCGTGAGCGTTGCCCGACAGCTGTCCTTCTGGATGAAAGCAGATCTTGTTCGCCGAGACGGGCGAAAACTGCTTTTTTCCGACCAGCTCTTTGCCGCCGTTGACGACTGGATTGAGAATCCCGTGCCGAAATGCCCGCTGCCGGCCTAAACGGCAAACGGCTCCGAGGTCATGAGACCAAGAAGCCGTTTGAGCTTAGCCGAATGAAGATCGAATGGCTTCGATCTGACTGGAATGACGTTACTTCAAAGTGCGGATGTACTCTGCCGCAGAATCCACGGCGATGCGCCCCGAATTAACGGCGAAGCCGACCGTCGAGCCCGCCATCAAAAGATCATACGAGTCGCCGTACATGCCGCCCACATCGTTTCCGGCCGCGTAAAGCCCCGGAATCGGGTCCTCTTCGGGCGTAACGACTTCAAAGCGTTCATTGGCCTTAATGCCGCCCAAGGTCCCGAGAGAGCTCGCCACGGACTTGATGGCGTAGAAAGGACCGGTCTTCACTTCGCGCAGATATTTCGGATCCTTGGCAAATTCCGCATCGTGACGAACGTCACAGTAGCCGTTATATTCCGCCACTGTCTTCTTGAGCTTATCGGCATTCATGCCGGTCGCTTTCGCAAGACCGTCAAGCGTATCTGCCTTAAACGCCCAGCCAGCCTGCACCGCACCATCCCAGTCCTTCTGGAACTCGGTTAGCTTAGTGCCGACCGGCACCATTACGCCGACGCCGAGGTCAATGCCCTGATCCTTTTCCATATGATCAAGCGTCTTCTGGTCATAGACCACGAACATTGTTCCGCCGATGCGTTCCAGGGCGTTGCCGGCAAACGGCCATTCGAGCATGATTTCTTCGTTGCAGAACCGCTCGCCCTTAGGCGACAGCCACAGATGCGGCTGCTTGGCGGTAGCGCTGACCTGATTGGTCGTGGAAACGCCGCGGGGCCCCGGACGATAAGAGGCCTGCACCTCCGTGCCTTCCTTCCCGCCGCCAACGGCCCAGGCCATCTGGATGCCGTCGCCGGTCTTGCCCGTCTGCGCGAGGCCGTCCGCATCGACAAAGCGGAGATATTTCTCACGCATGGTTTTGTTGTCAAAGAAGCCGCCCGTCGCAATGATGGTCGCCTTGGAACGGATGGTGATCTTGTCGCCCGCTTTGTTCGTCGCTTCAACGCCGACCACGCGGCCGTTTTCGGTAATGAGCTTCTGTCCCCAAGTGTTCGTCAGAAGCGTCTGCCCGGCTTTCTTGTACTTGTCGATAAAGAGGTTGATCCAACCCGCACCGCGGCCCTCGTAAATGTGCCAGGTGTACAGACCGTTGGGATAGTTGGAAAAGAGCTTTTCGAACTTCACGCCGTTCTTGATCATCCAGTCAATCGTGTCGGCTGAGCGGTCAACGAAGGCCCGGACCATGCGCGCATTGCCGCGCCAATGACCGTAATTCATGATTTTCATGAATGCTTCGTCTTTGGTGAGACCGTAGTTCCAGTTGCGCTGCATAGCACTCTCAACGGCAAAGATGCCTTCGGAATATTTGCCGGTGCCGCCTGGAAGACCAGACTTTTCAAGCGTGATGACCTTCATGCCCTTTTCGGCGGCTGCCCAGGCAGCTGCGGTGCCGGACGCACCCGCGCCGATTACGCAGAGGTCGGCTTCATAAGCCGCATCCGCAGCAAATGCAGGATTCATCATCATGACTGCTGCCGCGGCAGCAGCCGTCATCGCGAATTGTTTCATTCTTGCTCTCCTTTGAATCAGCGGACGTCCCTAGAGACGCGGGCTCTTTTTCAAGGGAAGAGTGTTGATCAGCAAGACAAATTTCGTCTGTAGCACAAACTACAAAATGAGCTCAGGAAAAACGCGCAGACCGCAAACGGATAAACGCATCCTTCACCATCTGCGCCGAAAATGAACATATGCAGGCTCCCTACTGCCTGCGGCCATTCAAAAGGAGAATGACATGCCGAACCTCTCTCGGCGCAAGTGGCTTAAAACCGCTGCGCTCACCACAACACTCTTTGCCGGCGCTTCATCCGCATCTGCCAAAGCATTTGATCCGTTGCCCGAAAAGTGGGATGAAACGTTCGATGTTGTCGTCATCGGTTCTGGGTTTGCCGGTCTTGCCGCCGCTATTGAAGCTCGGCTGGCCGGCGCTTCGGTCTGCGTATTGGAGAAGATGCGCGTCATCGGGGGCAATTCCATCATCAACGGCGGCATCATGGGCGTTCCGGGAACGCCCATGCAGAAAAAAGAAGGCCTGGAAGACTCGCCAGAACTCATGGCCAAAGACATGATGACCGAAGGGGGCGGACTCAACCAGCCCGAAAAAGTGAGGCACCTCTGCGAAGAGGCGCTCCCAACCTGGGAGTGGACCATCCAAACGCTCGGCGTTGAATGGGTCGAGGAGCGTGTGGCGCAGGAAGGCGGTCATTCCGTGCCGCGCTGCGCGATTGTTAAAAACGGCTCCGGTTCCGGCATTGTCCTCAAGGAAGCTGCCAAGCTTGAAGCGCTTGGAGTCAAACCGCGCACCCGCACTTATTTGGAGCGCATCATTCGGGATGCCGACGGCCGAGTGAAAGGCGTTCAAATTCGTGAGGGCTACAACTTCCCGAAGGCCGATTCGGGGAAGGTAAAGTTCATCGCCGCCCGCAGAGCCGTTGTGCTCTGCCACGGCGGCTTCGGAGCTGATATCAAATACCGCTCCATTCAGGATCCGAAGCTCACGGAGAAACTCGGCACCACTTGCCAGCCGGGCGCTACCTCTGAAGCCTGGCGCGAGGCTGCCCGCATCGGCTGCCAATTGATTCAAACGGACTGGATCCAGTGTGCGCCTTGGACCTCGCCCGTCGAAAAAGGGATGGGCATTGCGCTTTTCTTTGCTCAGGGCGCTGCGGCCATGTTCGGCGTGTGGGTGCAGGATAAGACCGGAGAACGTTTCGTGGATGAACTTGCCAACCGGAAAGTTCGAGCCGACGCCATCATGACGCTCCTCAATGAAGGCATTCACTGCTACGCGATAGCGGATGCCAAAGGCGTCGAACCGATGGGCATTTCTCGCCCCGGCCTGCTGCAGAAAATGCTCGAACGAGGCTGCGTGAAGCAGTATGAAACGCTAGAAGCGCTCGCCGCCGGTGAAAAGATCAATATTGAGGGTCTTCGAAAGAGTGTCGAGGAATGGAACAGCGCCGTTAAGAGCGGCACAGATGCACATTTCAAACGCTATGTCAATAAGAAGGCCCAGCCAATGGGAACCGGACCTTGGTACGTTTCGACAATGGTGCCTAAAGTTCATCACTGCATGGGCGGGATCTATACGGATATGCAGGCGCGGGCGCTCGATATCTCGACCGATGAACCGATCCCAGGCCTTTTCGCTGCCGGCGAAGCGACGGGCGGCGTGCACGGTGCTGTTCGCCTCGGCTCCTGCGCCGTCACAGACTGCTTGGTCTACGGCCGCATTGCGGGCCGCACAGCGGCTCAAAATGAAAGCTGGATGTGAATAAACAGCGTTCTGAGAACGGCTGAATCGAGTTTGGCCTAAGGGCTTTGAAGGCGGTCTGCGCACTGCACGCGGCCGCCTTTGCCGTCAGCGTTCGTCGATCTTGGCAAGCTCCGCTGCAGCGCCCATCTCCATGGAAAGGAAAGCATGCCCGGATTCGTGGAGAAGCGTCGAGCGGTCGACGTTATTCCAGCGCGCGATCACCCGTTGCTCGGGGAAGAAGTCGCCCTTGGAACCTTGAGAAAGCTTGCCTTTGTGCTTGCTCAAGTCTTTTTCCCAATCGGGCGTGCTATCTTGCGCCGCGGCAGGCTGGGGCATCCACGGACTGCGGCCCCTGGAAACAGCAGAAGTGGCGACTTGGTTCTGCGGCCTGCCTTTTTCGTAAACAGTTATGATCCACGTGCTCTTGCTGTGCTTGGTCTCTCCTCGCCACACCTTCGTCATTGCCAGCAAGTAAACGCCGTCAGTTAAAACAACTCGATCTGGGTCCGTGTTGGTCTTACTTAAACGGGCATCATCAGCATCTGCAACGTCAAGAAACCGTTGGATCTGATCAGCCGCCCCGGGTGCTTGGCATCGATGTGTGACAAACCGTAGCCACCTGCGTACTCTCTGTTGGGGTTCCCGGGCTTGCCGTACATGATCCCGATATCCCCATACTTTTTGTGGTGGAACAGCGCAGGAACTGCACCTGTTTTCGCTTGCCTCAGACGGGCCAGCCCTTCAGCCGGCTTGCCGTTGTACTCCGGCATCATGGGGCCCAAACCGTCCGGCGACTCCATGGCCGCTTCGGCTTGTTGAAAACTACCGGCAAATGCCTCGAGAGAAGAACCGCGGATCTGGATCTCCCCAGCATCGTTGCGTGTGATGTCTGGTTCTCCAAGGATGCGCGGCCCGAACTGCGTCCATATCTGCTTCGGGCTCATGCCGGTCCGTCGAGCTACGGCTGCCGCTGCGGCTTGATAGATCGCCTGAAGCCCAGACGCTTCTTCATTTGTGATGCTGGAATCTCGCAGCTCCTTGCTGACGATTCGGCCAACCTCTGCCAACTCGGGGCGGATCGTCGAATGAGCTGCTTGCTTGACTGAAAAAAGCTGAATCGAGTCCGGCCTAAGGGCTTTGAAGGCGGCCCACGCACTGAGCGCTGCCGCCTTTGTGGTCAATCTTCGCCGAGGCGCTTGCAGTCGGCGATGGGTCAGCCGCAGGCGGGGCACGCTTCAATCGGTCAGGGAGCGACGCATCTCTCGGTAGGCTTAGGGCAATGAATAAGCGCGCGACTCAGGTTTCGGGCGTTGCGCCGCACTCTAAGTCCAAATACTGCAGACACCGTCTGCCGCTTCAAATTCCGCTCCCGAGGAATCCCTTATGCAGCTCACAATCCCTCATACCATTGTCCTCATCTCCCGCCCCGTCCCGCAGGCCGCACCGGCCAATGAAATAAACGCACAGACGCTTGCGGCCGAGTTCTTTGGCGATATCCAAAGGAAAATCGTGAGGCTTGAGGGCGACCTCGGTCTTCGCCTTTTGAAAAACCTCGACTTTAAAGGCGAGGATGCCATTCACAAACGCTTTCGCTTTGCTGCTGCCTCAAGCGAAAACCCCGGTCTGCGCCGTCGGGCGGCCTTTGCCGGCTCCCTTACGCCCGCGATTTGGACGAGTCTTGCTCAAGATATTGACTACCGCACTCGTTTTGCTGTTCTTCACGATCCCCGTGCCGTGAAAGTCCTTTCCAACTGGTCGCTCGCCGCAGCTGTCAAAGGCGATATCACTGCTGCGCAGATGCTGCTGAAAAGTCTTGCGGCGAACGGCTGCGAGCCTCGGCATATGGAAAAGCTCATGACTGAAGTGGATCTCTCGGGCAACAAGACTTTTCGTCTCCAGCTCAAACGCCTGCTCTCTAAAGATCTCTGGAGCGGCAGCTCCTTTACGCTCGACGATGACGTTGAGCGTGATCTTGCGCTCGAAGCGGCTTTTGCTCAAGCATCCAACGCCTTGACAGCAGGCAAAGACCCCCATCCAATCAAAACCAAGGGCGAGGCGGCAAACCAGAAAAACGAGACAAATGAAACAAACGAGACAAAGGAAAGGCTGCTCTCGCCGATTGCTTTCGGTCTCATTGACCGCATGGCATTTCTGACGAGCTTCTTCCAAAACGGAGAGCTGACGGAGACTCTTCAGAAAATGCTCCTCGACGCAGCCGTACTGCCCCTCACCTGCTCCGAAATCGCCGCACTGATACGAGTACTGCCTAAAGACACTCATTTTGATCCGATACTCAACAGCGCTGCCGAGCTTCAGGATCCGGAAATCAACATTGCGCTCTCTGAGCGTCCCCGCCTGCCCAGACTTGCGCTGAAGTATCTGCGCGACGACTGGAGCTATGCCGTGCGGCGCAACCGGCTGGCCAATCCGCAAATGCTTAGAAACGTGGAGCCCATCGATATTAAAAGACAGCTCGATCAAGACCCCACGCTCATCGATGATGCGGCCGAATTCGAGATTGAAGCCGTCGTGTCTGCCGCTCCTCACCTAGTCTCCAGATCCTTTTTCTAGCGGGATACGGGAAAAAATCCAAGCCAATTCCGAATGCATGCTGTGCTCCTGCCCATCCTGAGAAACTGCAGGATTTCAAGGCTTCACGGCACCCAGCAATATGGAATAACCGTTTGCTCACATTTGCGCCTCAGCGCATCGGCTATACTTGCCCGCTATTGCAAATCGGGTGCGGCCGGCATGCCGCCGCGCCCAGCACTTGCTCCCCGCCTTCGCCGATGCCCGCTGCTCGAAAGTGCGCAGACCCTTCACGACCCAAACGGCCGTGAAATCCTGATAGCCGTGAAGTCCGGGAGCATGAACCCAACTACATCCGGGAGCTGCACCTTCAGGAGCAATGCGGTGCGCCTCCCTTCAAGGAAAGAACGGACGATGGCCCAATTCAACACGGTGCAGGAAGCTCTTGGAGATCTCAAGAACGGCAAGATCATTCTCGTCACCGACGACCCGGATCGCGAGAACGAAGGTGACTTCATCTGCGCGGCGGAATTCGCCACCCCTGAAAATGTCAACTTCATGGCAACGCACGGCAAAGGGCTCATCTGCATGCCCATGTCGGCTGAATATGCCAAGAAACTCGACCTGCACCAGATGGTCGAGAACAATACAGACAATCATTCGACTGCGTTCACGGTCTCCATTGACCATATCGACACGACGACCGGGATTTCTGCCTACGAGCGCTCTGTGACCGCGATGAAGTGCGTGGCCGACGACGCTCGTCCCGAAGACTTCCGTCGTCCCGGTCATATGTTCCCGCTGCTCGCAAAGAAAAACGGCGTGCTTGAGCGCAACGGCCACACCGAAGCAACGGTGGATCTCTGCCGCCTTGCCGGCCTTAAGGAAGTGGGGCTGTGCTGCGAAATCATGCGAGACGACGGCACGATGATGCGCACGCCCGAATTGATTGAGCTTGCTAAGCAATACAACCTGAAGTTCATTACCATCAAGGATCTTCAGGCCTACCGCAAAATCTACGAGAAGCTCGTCGACCGTGTGGCCGTCGTGAAGATGCCGACGAAGTACGGTGAATTCCGCGCCTACGGCTACGTGAACCGCTTGAACGGCGAGCACCACGTTGCGCTCGTCAAGGGCGAGATCGGCGACGGCAAGGATCTTCTCGTCCGCGTGCATTCCGAATGCTTAACGGGCGACTGCTTTGGGTCGCTGCGCTGCGACTGCGGTCAGCAGTTCGCCGCCGCAATGACGCAGATTGAGAAGGAAGGCCGGGGCATCCTGCTCTATATGCGTCAGGAAGGCCGCGGCATTGGTCTCATCAATAAGCTTCGTGCCTACGAGCTGCAGGAAAAGGGGCTCGATACGCTCGAAGCGAACCTTGCGCTCGGCTTTAAGGGCGACGAACGAGAGTACTTTACCGGCGCGCAGATTCTGCGTGACTTGGGCGTCAAGAGCATGCGTCTGCTCACGAACAATCCCGACAAGGTCTATCAGCTCGAAGAATTCGGCATCGTCATTACTGAGCGTGTGCCCATCCAGATGGACGCCACTGCCTACGACCTCTTCTATCTGAAGACCAAAGCCGACCGCATGGGGCACCTTTTCAAGTATTGATCCCAAACTGCCCCTAGGATCCCCCTTCTCGGAAAATCGCGAGGACAGGGGCACACCCAACAGGTTAAAGAGATCTCGGATTTTCTTCGGGATCTCTTTTGTTTTACAAGCGTTGCGGTCTGTCGGTTTATTGGCCTTCAGATAAAGCAGATGCATGAAGGCCTTCGTCAAGGACTTGTTGGGAGACGGTTCGCAGCCGTTTCGCTGCGCTGACATGTCATACGGATTATTAGGCAAAGTGACTGGGCTAATACCTGAACAAACAGCTTGCTCATAGAGCAGCACGCATCTGCCGCTGCAGCGGCATTGCGCATCCCGTGCTGCAACTCCTTTTGATCTGGTTCCGATGCAGTTCTCTGAGCTGCTCCCGATCTACTTTTTTCCTTGGCTGAGACCGTCGATCGTTCCATCGAGAGGCAATAGAAAGACTCGTTTCAGCTCAGCCCGCAGACAGCCCTCCTGATCTTTGTTGTGGATGGGCTGCCCCCGCCTGCGCTGTCTTCCTGCCGCATATCAGTCGTGGTGCTCGCTGCCGCTTCTAGACGGTCATTGGTAAAAGCAGGGCCGTCACGGGAGATGCGGTGTTGATCAAAGAGCCGCCGAATAGAGTCATCGGCTTGGGTTGCGCCTTGGACGAATTTTTAATCGATCCCAGCCGCAAATGGCTGCAGCCGAGCTGTGCGCCCAAATGCCTCTTTGCGCCTTGCAAGCTTTTCCTCCAGAAGCGCAGTTTGCCCAGCATCACCATCAGAATCGACGCAGCTTCACCAACATACAGATTACATGGCAAAGACCACAAAAGAAGCGGCCAAGCCAATCACCCAATTGGAAGCAGAAGCTTGCTCACGCTTAAATGGCCGTTAGAAAACACTTTTTCAGCACTCGCCATCAAAGAACAAAATTGATCGGCACCGATACAGGCCGAATCTCTTTTCAAAGAATGGCAATGGTTGCCGGAGCCGCTGATGAAACTCAATCCAGATCCGAAAAAAAGACTGGCAGAGAAGGCAACGCTAGATAACTAAGCAAAAACAGATACACTGTTTTTAACTCGTGATACCGTTTCACACGAGAGCTTAAAAGCATCGGATTCGTCTTTATATAACGATAATTGATGATGACGTGCGTAAACCTATTGCAGACATTTTGTTTAAATATAAACATATTTCGGCGGATCAGAATAGGGTTGATCACCGCTTTCGTTTCAGCCTTTTGTCAGCGGATATTTTTTTATTATCCACGGTTGCTCTGCAAACAAAAAAGAGCTACATAGTTTGATGGGTAGTTCCACCAAATATCTTCTGTTGACAATGCGAACGCTTAAATTACGACTTAGGATTGGAAATAATATCTTGTAATATATTCACATTATTTTTTGAATATTTCTCAAGGAAAACAAAATGTTACTCCACAAATCCCACTTAAATGATTGTTCCGTCGCACTTCCTTCTTTAGCAAAATTAACACTTTGCGCTGCCGCCATTCAAGCGGCCTACTTTTCTTTTCCGGCTTTAGCAGCCGACAATCCTGTCGTCGAGAAAACAGCTTATTCTGACATCATTTCTCCAGATCCTTCCAATCCATCCAATTGGGTCGTTAACAGAGGAACCGATGATCCTGCGAAAGGTCCTGCTTCCATTTCTTGGCGTCATGGTGCCGCCACCTCAACTCTCACCATCGGTGCATCTTCCGGCCAAACGGTCAAAATTCTAGGCGGCGAACCATTAGCAGCAGTTCTCTATTACAGGGCAAACGGTGCCAATTTCACCAATAAAAAAACGGGAGAACTATTCCAAGTCACGAAGCGCAATGGCTTCGGCTTTCTCGCCCGAGAGGGGAAAATGGGCAGCTTCATCAACAACGGCACGATTGAAGGCGGCTTCACAGGGGTGCGTTTCGATCAGACAGCGATAACCACAATTGTCAATAACGGCACGATCATAGGTTCCATCAAGGGCGGTAATGCAGACCGAACATGGCGTAGTGCCGGTATGGAGATCATGGCGCAAAACATCGGTTCTTTGGAAAACAGCGGTAGGATTCAAGGAAACACCGGCCTGTATTTGGAAGATGTTTGGATGAAAGAGATTGTGAATAAGAGCGGCGGCGTTATTGCCGGTACGGGAGCCCTTAGTTACGATAAAGTGTGGAATAACAAGCCGGGAGCCGCTAACGCCTCTCCCGGGTCCGGCATTTCATTCGGCTACAACAAGGTTGAGACCATCCGTTTGGAGTCCGGCAGTAAGACCACCAGCCAAAACGCGGCCGGTTTATTCGTGGGTACCCAAGGCAATTTGAGTACTTTGGAATTAGAACAAGATGCTGAACTCTCCGGCAATTGGGGCGTGGAGGTCTATCAAGGCAAGATAACAACCGCCAAAATCGACGGTTTGTTAAAAAGCACGGGCGGCTCCGCGTTTTATAACCACGGCACCGTGCAGGATCTGAAAATTACCGATAACGCGACTATCGAAAGCACGGTCGGCATCAACAACACGGGCAAATTCTCCTCGATCGACATTGCCAACGCCGCCGCGCTCAACGTTGATTCTGCGGTCGTCGCTAATTCCGGCGCCATCGGTACAGCAGACGACCAAGTGGCTCTGCATATCGGTGCGGACGCCACCCAAGCTAAGGAAGCGCTGAACAATACCGGCGTTATTACTGGCGCGGTCGCCGTTGAAAACGGCGGTACACTGACCAACACAGCCACCGGCATCATCAGCGGCACCATCATCGCCGGCAGCGGTACGAATACGGGCGCTTCCAACCTATTGACCGTCGACAACCGCGGCATGGTCAACACGAGCGGACAAGCAGCTGACATTCACATTGAAAACGGCGGACAGGTTAAGGTACTCAATTGGGGCGTAGGCGTCACAGGCAACCGGGTGGGCGACGGACAAGGAATTAAAGTTTCCGGAGACAATCTGAACGCCCGGTCGATTAGCGTGGAAAAAGTTCAAATTTCTTCCATCACTGGTTACCAATCCGGAGACATCGACTTCAACAACGCAGTACAAAACGCTTCCGGCCAGGCCTTATCGGGTGTCACCGGAAAACCCACGCAAGACGTTGAGTTCGATGAAACACTCAAACAGCAATACGGCTTGGACGGTTATTACGACCAAGGCAGCGGCTACTTCAAACTGTGGGTGAACGCCGTCAAAGGTGTCGGTGCGCAGTTAGCCGAAACGCTGGCCAACCGCTTGAACCGCCGCGCCATGTTCGTAGAGGCGGCTACTGCCGACGTGTCCCAAACCGGCTATACGCACCGCATGCAGGACAATCAGGAATGGCTCACATTCGTCAAACCCTACACGTCCTACGACAAATTCGACCTCTCGGCTGGCGGCACAGTTAAAGGCCACACCACAGGCATCCTGCTCGGCATCAGCAACATGTACCGAAACGAGCACCTCTTCACCCTGTATCTTGGCTACGAAACCACGGACGACAGTGCGGACTCTCTCGACTTTGACATGAACACGGTCTACGGCGGCGCGAAGTTCGCCCGCGTCTTCTGCACGGCAGGGAACGCGGCGTACTACGGCAAAGCCGAGGCCATGTTGGCTCATACTTCTACAGACGTCACCCGCAGCATCGGCGGACAACAATTCACGGGATCTGCCGACACGCTTTCCTATGGCGGTGCCGTGCATATCGGCATGAACTACTCGTTGGGGAAAAGCAGTGTCTTCACTCCTGAAATCGGTGTTGGATATTCCGGTGGCCGCATGGGTGATTTCGACATCAACGGCAATATCGCCGCCGTGAGTTATGAACACTATGACTCCCACACCTCCAACATCGGTTACGGCGATCTGTCGCTCAAATGGTTCCAAAAGTGGGGCACGACCGTAAACACGCTATTGGGCGGCGGCACGCGCGTAAATTTCAACCGTGATATGGACGTCTCGTCCAACATCTCTGGTGTCCAGGGCTCGAGCACGGTTAAATTACCTCGTTCCTACCAATGGGTGAACGCTTCTCTCATCTTGGATGTCAACAGCAACCTCGACCTGTCCTTCGGGTATGTGGGTATTTTGGATACCAACGGTTCGTCCCACAACATGACGGCGAAACTCACTTACACGTTCTAATTCGCCTTTCATCTGTACTGATAACACGGGCATCCTGAAGCCCTCCGTGTGGTGCATCCAATCCCGGAAAAAACGCGAGGGCAAGGGCGGACACAACAGGGTAAAGAGATCTCGGATTTTCTTCGGGATCTCTTTTGTTTTACAAGCGTTGCGGTCTGTCAGTTTATTAGCAGCTGCATGAAGGCCTTCGTCAAAGAATTGTTGGGCAAACGGTTCGTCACCTTATCGCTGCACCGACATGCCATACGCATCATCCAGGCGCAGTGACTGCGGCTAATACCTGCAAAAACAGCTTGCTCATACAGCGGCCAGCATCCTCCGCCGCATCGGCATTGCACATCCAGTGCTGCGGCTCCTTTTTGATCAGGTACCGATGTAATTCTCTCAGCTGCTCCGAATCCACTTTTTCCCTTGGCTGAGACGATCAATCGCTTTGCTTTGTTTTGCCGCAGAGCAAAATTCGCTTGACCATTGCACCAGCGGCATACGACTGCGCCCTTAAGATCGTATGATCAATATCGTATTTCTAAATGGATACGCACTCACCCTCGGAGCTATTTCAATGAGCACCTTCAGCATCATGGGGCCGCACAATACGGATCTGCCGGATCCCTTTGATATTTTCCCGATTGACGATACGGCCGTCTGTTTTATCAAGAATGTTGTTACAACGCCCAACGTTGAAGTGGGCGAATACACGTATTACGAAGACGACGAGAATCCCACGGAGTTTGACCGCAAAAACGTTCTCTACAACCGTCCGGAATTCGGCGACAAGCTCATCATCGGCAAGTTCTGCGCGATCGGTGCGAACACCAAGTTCATCATGGGCGCAGCGAATCACAGCGTATCGACGGTGTCGACCTATCCCTTTAGTCTCTTTGGCGGCAAATGGGCAAAAGCGGCCCGGTCCACTTACGACCTGACGCCGCATAAAGGCAACACCATCATCGGCAACGACGTCTGGATCGGCCGCCGCTCAGTCATTATGCCGGGCGTGAAGATCGGCGACGGCGCCATCATTGCCGCATCTGCGGTGGTGACGAAAGACGTTCCGCCCTACACGGTTGTAGGCGGCAACCCGGCTGAATTTATCCGCCGCCGCTTCAACGACCGCCTGACGGCCATGCTCCTTGAGCTCAAATGGTGGGATTTCAAACCCGACGATCTCATCAAGGTGCTTCCGGTTCTTACAGATCCTGATCTGGAAAAAGTAGAACGGGAAGTTGAGGCGCTCCTCAAGAGCCGCCGCTGATTTTCGGACCGCACTCAAAGACCGGCGCTTCGCATACCCCTCGAAGCGCCGGTCAACATTTATAAACAGGCCGATAACCTGTCGATAACGGCATCAATTGTTCGTCGCTTGCGCCCGATTGACCCAAATACGCCTTTTCTCTCATTTGCCGTATTTTGGCCGCAGGTTTTTGCTGTTAACTTGTAAAACATCGAACGATAGAGGCGCGGACGCGAGGAGCCTCGGGCGAGCCGGCAGGCCGGCAGCGACCCCGAGGGGAGGCAGATCCGCCGAATTCGCCGGCATCCTCAGCCTGGGGGACGGCGGATGGGCCTGCGGGAGATACCCGCCGGACTGTCTGCCTGCAAAATTGACGAAATTGATTGATTTTCGTGAATTTGTGAGCAGTTGCGCTATCTTGACCGGTCAAAGCAGCGTGCACTCTGCCGGCACGTTGTTTTTTGCGCCAGCAGAGATAACGCTCTTTGCTGGCGCTTCTTTTATGAATTTGAGGCTGTCGGCGAGGAGCGCTGAACGTGCAGCAGGACAGGTTGCCTGCTCTTGAGATCGATACTGCGATTTTTCAATCCGTTTCAAGCGCCCGCGGATCTCAGGAGTGACCGCACCGCTTCGCCCCTACAATTCCACCCTGCAACCCCAACTACGCACGGTATTCAGCATGTCTCATCCGACAATTCGCGGCTCACTGGTCGCACTTATCACACCTTTCAATGAAGACGGTTCCGTCAATTTCGACAAGCTCGGCGAACTCATTGACTTTCATCTGGCCAACTGCACCGATGCTCTGGTGATCCTCGGCACAACCGGCGAATCTTCAACGATGTCTCACGAAGAAGACAACGCTGTCTGCGAATATACCGTCAAGCGCGTGGCGGGCCGCATTCCCATTATTGCCGGATCGGGCTCCAACTCTACGCAGACGATGCTCGAAAAGTCGCTCTCCTATGAACGTCTGGGCGCTGACGGTCTGCTCCTCATTACCCCCTATTACAACAAGACCAACGAAGAAGGGATGTACCTTCACTTCAAGACCGTTGCCGACGCCGTGAAGATTCCCTGCATTCTTTACAACGTGCCCGGCCGCACGGGCTGCTCCATATCAGTGCCCAATGTCGCACGCCTCTCGCAGCACCCCAACATTGTGGGCATCAAGGAAGCGAGCGGCAATATGTCTTATGCGGCCAAGGTCGCAAAGTACCTCTCGGACGATTTCGCCATGTATTCGGGCAACGACGACATGATTGTGCCGCTCCTTTCCATCGGTGCCTCGGGCGTCATTTCGGTGCTGGCCAACATCGCTCCGAAGGAGACGCATCAGATGGTTTTCGATTATCTTGAAGGCCGCACGGACGACGCACGACGCGCGCAGATTGAACTTCTCGATGTGATCAACGATCTCTTCATTGAAGTGAATCCGGTTCCTGTCAAGGAGGCTATGAATCTCCTCGGCATGGATGTCGGCGGCTACCGTCTCCCGCTCACGCATATGACTCAAGCCCACCGCGAAACGCTGCGTTCGTCGCTCGCTGCCGCGGGCTTTCTGAAGTAAGGAACTCTTCGCTATGAGAATCGCTCTCATCGGTATGGGCCGCATGGGCCGCATGATCCGAGACTGCGCCGCAGACCGCGGCATCGAAGTTGCGGCCGAATTCAATACGGCAACGATCGCTCAGCTCGCCCAGTGCGACCGTATGGATGCTGTCATTGATTTTTCCGCTCCGGCGTCGCTGCCGGCACTGGCGGCCTATGTGCAGCGCACCGGAACGCCCCTCGTTTCCGGCACCACCGGCTATTGCGACGAAGAAGCTGCCCGCGTCAATGCGTTGGGCAGCTACGCGCCCGTAGCGGTGAGCGCCAACTTCTCCATCGGCGTTGCGGTCTTAAAGCACCTCGCTGCAGAGGCTGCCGCCCTGCTGCCGGACTTCGACATTGAGATCATCGAAACCCACCACCGCATGAAAAAGGATGCGCCGAGCGGCACGGCGAAGCTCCTCCTTTCAGCCGTCAACCCCGACGGCACCCATCCGACGGTCTTCGGCCGCGAAGGATTCGCACCCCGCACAGCCGATGAAATCGGTGTCCACGCTGTCCGCGGCGGCACCGTGGCGGGAGTGCATACCGTGTCCTTCTTCGGCGACGAAGAAGAGCTCTCACTCACCCACCGCGCGGAATCCCGCCGGATCTTTGCAATTGGCGCGCTTAAAACCGCCGAAAAGCTCAAGGATGCCCCCGTGGGTCTGCACACCCTTGACGAACTGCTTTTCGCTCGCCGCTGAGTGCTGCACTTCAACTTTCTAACACTGGGGATTGAATCACCATGATGAACGCACAGGAAATCATTCACTACATCGGCACGGCTGAAAAGAAGACGCCCGTGAAGATCACGCTTCGCGAGAAAGCCGGCGAAGCCCCGATCAGCTTCGGTTCGGCAAAGGTCTTCGGCGTCGGCGACAAAGTGATTTTCGGCGACTGGAAGGAACTCGGTCCGATTCTTGAAGCCAACCGCAGCAAGATCGACGATATGGTCATCGAAAACGACTGCCGCAACTCCGCCATTCCGCTTCTTGACCTCAAAGGCATCAACGCCCGCATTGAACCCGGCGCAGTAATTCGCGATCAGGTGACGATCGGCGACGGCGCAGTGGTCATGATGGGCGCCATTATCAACATCGGCGCGGTGATCGGCGAAGGCACCATGATCGATATGGGCGTTGTGATGGGCGGCCGCGCCACGGTCGGACGCCGCTGCCACATTGGGGCAGGCACGGTGCTCGCCGGCGTTGTTGAACCCGCTTCCGCGCAGCCCGTCATCATCGATGACGATGTGTTTATCGGCGCCAATGCCGTCGTGATTGAAGGCATCCATGTGGGCGAAGGCGCCGTCGTCGCCGCTGGCAGCGTCGTCATTGAAGATGTTCCGGCCGGTGCCGTTGTGGCAGGAGTGCCTGCCCGAATCATCAAGGCGCACAAGGACGCCGGCACTTCCACCAAGACCGCTTTGGAAAGTGCTTTGCGTCAGCTCTGATCCGTCAAGGCAGTGAGGGATGACCCCCATTCCTTACGGCCATCAGTAAAACAGCCGCATGTGAGCTTTCCTCATTGCGGCTGTTGCTTTTTTTATATTCTGAATTTTTGGCTCACTTCAATTATTAATGTTTTCAATAAGAAAACAATATATTGAGCATTGACGAAGCTCGCTCAAATTGGGGATTCCATTCACAGGACGGGTAATTTCATCTACTATATTTACAAATTAAAGAAGTAGACTTACTCTTTCATCGAATTGTCGGTAAAGAAACATAATAAGTAAGGGCCGCAGCAGATGCTAACCCCCCCCCCGCTCCGTCGATCTCACCTGACATCGCAGCTCTTTCAGCCGCCTATCATATTTCAGCGGCCGGCTATGTTGATTTAGCAGCCGTTAACCGCCGCGCAGTTCTTTTGCGCACGACGCCGTTCTTTCAAACGCTTTCCAATGAGGAAGTCCGCACAAGCCGTTTGACTGAAGGCTCTCAACTCAACCCGCCTCTCGTCGGCACAACGACGAAGGAGATTCGCCATGCTGGCGGTCTTTCTGGGATTGCGTGAAGGAGCCGGCGCCACGGTATGCTGCGCCTCGGCGGCCCGCGAAGCCAGTCTTTACCGTCAGCCCGTGCTCGCGATAGACGGCCGGCATTCGGACGCTGGTCTCAGCAGTCTCTTTAATCGTACCGACGGCGATGGTGAAGATTGGCTTGGTGCGCTTCGCGGCGGCCGCAAAGCCCTGTCTGCTTTATGGCAGTACAGCGAGAATCTGTATTTTCTGCCGCTCAACCCGCCAGAACCCCAGACCGCACCGTTTACGGGCCCGGAAATCGCCAGAGTACTGTTAGAGACACAGCGTTTCGGATTCTGCGACGTGATGATTGACGCGGGGGCGAGCTCATCAGCGACCGCTTCTTTATGGCGCAAATGTGCCGATATCGTCGTTACGGTAACTGAAGCTGATCACAATTCACTGCTTCGTCTCAGCAGAACGCCTCTGGAAGACAACGATGTTCTCCTGCTCAACAAAATTGAGCCTGAGAGCACCGTCATGCGTGAAATCATCACCTATCTCTCCACAGAAAAGCGATTTCAGCCTCACCTTGCGCCCATGCGCATCCTTTGGGATGAAGCCGCTGCGAGGGCCGGTATTTATCGCTCGCCTGTTGCTGAGGCTGCTCCTTTTTCACAAAGCGGACAGGCGCTCGGAGCCTTTGCGACGTGGCTGAGACTGCGCGCAGCCGGGAGATGCCAATCATGATTGCGTCATCTCTGCGCCATTCCATCCGTACACTCCGCCGCCGTACCTCCAGCTCAGTGTCTTTGGCGATAAACGGCCTCTTTTTGCTGCTTGCATGGACATTTCTGCCGTTAGAAAACGCCCAGTGGCACGCGGTAATGTCGCGCCGTGCAGTGCTCTTTCCTCAAATCGACTTTAAGCGCCTTAAGCCCCTCGACGGACTGCGCATGTTTGTGCAGAGCGTTTATCTCCTTTTTTTCTATATCACTGACGAACCGCTCGTAAGCAGCCGCTTGGATCAGGACCATGCCGCTCACGACAGCCTTCTGCGACGAGCCGGCGCCGCCCTGCGAAATGCAGGGCTCTCGCTTCGCGGTTTTATCGCTGCAAAAGGCGAAGCGCTCACAGAGGCCTTTACCTCACGCATTGCCTCCTGGCACCTGACCAGAACCGAGACGGCTCAGAACAGATCTTTTCGAAGGGAATGGATCGCCGCAGCATTTTTTACTCTGCTGGCCGCGACGCTCGGGTGGCTCTGCATCACGCAGCCGCTCGACCTCTGGAACCAGACGATCTTCTTGATGGCAACGGTTTCAATTGCACTCTTTGTGCGCCATATCCGGTCGCACTTTACATTCCTGCTGTTAATCGTTCTCTCAACACTTGTTTCCGCACGATACATGTGGTGGCGCTGGACCCAGACACTCAATCTGGATTCGACGGCAGGCACCGTCTGCTCGATCCTTCTGGTTTTGGCCGAAACCTATGCCTTCGTGGTGATGCTGCTCGGCTACTTCCAAACCTTCTGGGTGCTGGATCGTCCGCCCGTTCCTATGCCGGCGAAATTGTCAGCATGGCCTCATGTGGACATTTGCATCCCGACCTACAACGAACCGCTTGAAATCGTCAAGACCACTGTCTATGGTGCTCTTTCGATGGACTGGCCGACGGACAAACTCCATATCTGGATTCTTGACGACGGCAGCCGCCCTGAATTTCGCGCCTTCGCCGAAGCTTCCGGCGTCGGCTACATCGAGCGTGAGAAGCACGACCATGCCAAAGCCGGCAACATCAACCATGCTCTCGGGCTGATGCACGGGGAATTTGTTGCCATTTTCGACTGCGACCATGTCCCCGTACGCAGCTTCCTGCAGATGACTGTCGGCTGGCTTGTACGCGATCCGAGAATTGCACTCGTCCAAACGCCGCACCGCTTTTATTCGCAGGATCCTTTCGAACGCAATCTTGGCCTTTCGTCAGCCGTGCCGGTTGAAAACGCGCTTTTTCATGACTTTATTCAGAAAGGCAACGACACTTGGAACGCCACGATGTTCTGCGGCTCCTGCGCCGTCATTCGCCGCAGCGCGCTTGATGAAATCGGCGGCATTGCCGTCGAAACGGTCACGGAAGACGCACATACCTCTCTGCGCCTCAATCGCCGGGGCTGGTCCTCAGCATTCATCGGCATCCCGCTGGCTGCAGGCTTGTCCACAGAAACGCTCGCTGCTCACATCGGACAGCGTATCCGGTGGGCGCGCGGCATGATCCAAATCTTCCGCATCGACAATCCGCTTTTCGGCAGGGGCTTGTCGTTCGGTCAGCGGATGTGTTTTCTCAACGCGATGATTCACTTCCTGCACGGACTGCCGCGCATCATCTTTCTGCTCGCGCCGCTGCCTTACCTCTTTTTTCACGTTTATGTCATCGAGGCGTCTGCAGCGGCCATCTTCGTCTATGTACTGCCGCACATGATTCACTCCATCATTACGAGCAGCATCATCGAACGCGGTCACCGGAGTCCGTTTCTAGGCGCTGTTTATGAAGCCGTACTTTCCTGGTACATCCTGCTGCCCACGACAGTGGCGCTTTTTGCTCCCAATTACGGCAAATTCAATGTGACTTCGAAGGGCGGCACAGTTAAGGAAAACTACGTCGACTGGAACATCATCAAGCCGTACTGCATTCTTATTGCACTCAATGCCGCCGGGTTTATTTTCGGTTCCTGGCAGCTGCTCAGGACGCCTCACCCGGAATATCTGACTCTGGCAATCAATGGCGCCTGGATTCTCTACAACCTGATGATTCTCGGCGTGACGGTCTCCGTTGCTGTTGAAACAGTTCAGGAGCGTAAATTCCCCCGCGTCAGAGTAAATACGCCTGCCGTTCTCAAACGTGCGGACGGAACGCTCTATGACGCCGAACTCACCGATTATTCCCAGAAGGGCGTCAGCCTGAAGCTTCATGACGAAGCTGTCGACCAATTCTTTACGGGCAACGCTGTCGAATTGATACTCGAAAATGACGGCTTGACATATGCCTTCCCTGCCGTTGTAAGACGCGCCCGCGGCGCTCGTCTCGGGCTCGAACTCACTGAGCTGTCGCCCGAAGCCGAACGCGCATTTATTGCGGCGACTTTCTGCCGGGCGGATGCCTGGGTACAGCCCAAAACCGCTGCCCCCGGATTTTTAGACGGCACGCACGCACTCCTTTCCTTCGCCTGCAGAGGCTACAGCGCACTTTGGCAATACGCACCGCCCGCGCTGCGGCGCATCGCCCGACCGCCTTTGAAGCTGGCGCAATGGATTCTGAGTTTTGCGCCGCGCAGAAGACCGAGAGCGCCCTCGCTCATTCTCGGCGTCGGACGAGGCAGCTCAAACCCGGGAATGCTTATTTGAACCTCACATACCATCACGTTGATTTCATGAAATTGCTCCATTTCTTTGCGGCTGTTCTCTCAGCTTTGGCCTGCGCAGCTCCGGCAACGGCCTCCTCTTTAGAGGCTGCCGAGCATAAAGAAGCGCCGCAGATGCAGCCGCTCGCACGCATGATCGACGGCCCCTATGAGGCCAGAGAGTCTGTCGTTACGCCCAATACAACCCTCAGCCGTCTGTCGGATCTCTCGGTTCGTATTCCAAGCGATACGCTCACGCTCACCGGACTGCGTCAAAAGGCAGTGGTTGAGTTTCCTATGCGGCGAGATGAAATCATCATCCGCGCTCAGCTGCATCTCAATTGGACTCCGTCGCCGTCTCTGATTCCCATGCGTTCGCAGCTCAATCTGCGTCTGAACGGGGAATTTGAACGAACTCTGCCCATACATGCGGAAGACCTCGGTAAGCGCGTCACCACAGACATTGAACTTGACCCCAAAAAGCTCAAAGATTTCAATCAGCTGGAGTTCGAATTCATCGGTTCCTATGCCGATGTCTGCGAAAATCCCGTCCATCGCACGCTGTGGCTGACCATTGACCGATCGAGTTCGCTCTCGCTGACTCGTCAGAAACTGCGCGTTGCCGATGAGCTCGCTCAGCTTCCTGCACCTTTTGTCGATTTTGCCGACCACCAGCGCATCAATCTGCCGATTGTGCTGCCCGATACACCGACGAGCAATGAAATTGAAGCTGCAGGCATGACGGCTTCCTGGGTCGGCATGCTTGCCGACTGGCGCGGCGCCGAATTTCCGGTTTACTTTGATGAAGAACCGGCCGAAAATCACTTCATTGCGTTCATGACCGAGCACCATCGCCCGTCTTTCCTCAAGGATCGGCCCAGTCCTCAGGGGCCTGAAGTGGCCATTGCCGATGCGCCGCACTCGCCCTGGGCCAAGATGCTCATCGTTGCCGGGCGTGACGAGGCCGAACTGAAAACGGCCGCGCGGATGCTCGTGCTCAATACCAAACTTTTTTCAGGCAGCCGTTCGCGCGTTGAGCGAGCGTTCGAACCTCACCCAAGAGCGCCTTATGACGCGCCAAAGTGGGTTGACATCACCCGCAAAGTCCGTCTCGGCGATCTGACGACTTACCCGATGCAGCTGAGCGCCAGAGGCATTGAACCGCCAGCCATCCATGTGGATATGCGGCTGCCTCCCGACTTATTCCTGCTCACCCGCTCTACGATTCCTTTCAGTCTCAAGTACCGCTTCACCGCGCCCGACGAAGGCGCTGCAGCCATGATGACCCTGCGGATTAACAATCAGATCACAGAGTCAGTGCCGCTCTCGGCCGAAAACAGTGCGCAAGCTCATGCGAGCGTGAGACGCATCCCGTTGGTTGATGCCTTTTCAACTCTGCTGCAGGAAATCAATGTCCCAAGCATCTATTTCAACAATGCCAACACTGTCCAATTCAACTTCGATTACGCATTGTCCATTGCCGGCGGATCCCCAAACGACTGCCGGACCGTTACGCTGCTTGAGCATCAGGCTGACATCGATCCAGATTCGAGCTTTGACTTTTCAGGTTTCTATCATTTTGCGCGCATGCCCAATCTGGCGCTCTATGCTAAGAGCGGGTATCCCTTCTCCATACATGCTGACTTAAGCCGTACGCTCGCCGTGCTGCCCGCCGCCCCGGAACCCGGTGAGGTTTCGCTGCTGATGACGGCCTTGGGCCGCATCGCCGCACAAACCGGCGCGGTCGGCTCCGCTGTTGAGGTCAAGACCGGACCGACGCCTGTTGAACTCAAAAATAGCTCCAAGGACATCCTTTTCATCGGCGAAAATCCTGAGCTGCTCCTCGACGCATCGGCATCAGCATCTGACAACAGCCCTTCGGTCGAGAGCACGGCAGCCTACCTTATTGAAGGGGTTCAGCGCCGCCTTGAAGTGCCGCTCTCAGTTTCAGCCTCCGCCAAGGCTCGCCGTGATCCAGTCGACGTCAAAACCAACGCGGCACCTGCGCTCCTCGCGGCCAACGGCGGTGCAGCAGCAATCGTCGGTTTTGAAGCCCCGTTCGACGGGCAGCGTTCGGTCGTTGCCTTGCTGACGACGCCTGGAGACGGCACGCGCGTTCTTCTGGACAAACTTGCCAGCCCCCAAGAGCTCTCTGACGTCGGCGGCAGCGCTTCATTAATTTACGGCGCCGACACCGTCACTGCCTATACGGGACCGCTCTACTACATCGGCGACCTGCCTTGGCATCAGCGCCTTTGGTACGCCATGCTCGAACACCCGCTCCTGCTCGTGCTCGGAGCGCTCTTATGCGCCTTGGCAGTCGCTGTCATTGTCTATGCCGTCATGCGGGTATTTGTACGCCGTCGATTGAATGGAGGTGCAGCATGAAGCGCCTGAATCGATTCGCTCTTAATCTGGGGATCACGCTGATATTGAGCGCTGCATCCGTTTCGGCAGCCCCGGGCCGTAATGCTGAGCAATGGCCCTTATGGGAAAAATTTTGCAGCTCTGCGCTTTCAGAGGACGGCCGCATCATTGACGCTGGCGATCCCCGGCAGATCACGACTTCTGAAGGACAGTCCTACGCCCTCTTTTTCGCTTTAGCGGCCAATGATCAAGAGCGCTTCACACGCATTCTCGATTGGACCTCGAGCCATCTCTGCGCAGGAGACTGCTCAAAGCATCTGCCTGCTTGGCTGTGGGGAAGAATAGAGGAACCCGCTGCCAAAGGAGAACCGCCGCGAGTTCGCTGGGACGTCATTGACAGCAACAACGCTGCAGACGCTGATCTATGGATGGCCTATAGCCTGCTTGAAGCCGGCCGCCTCTGGGAACGCAGTGATCTAACCGCATCGGGCCGTGCCCTGCTTGATCTCATCCTAAAGAAACTTGTTCTCAGCCATTCCGGATTAGGCCAGGTCGTTCAGCCAGGCCAAACCGGCTTTACTCACGACACCGAAATAACGCTAAATCCGAGCTACCTCCCTATCATGCTTCTGCGGCGGTTTGCTCTGGAAGATCCCCGCTGGCGTCCGGTCATTTCTGCGAGCGTGCGCTCCATCGTGCGCGCATCTCCCAACGGACTGGCCCCGGACTGGGCGCGGTTTGACCAAGACGGAAGATTAACGTTCCGCGACAACACGATCGGCGGGTGGGACGCCATCCGCGTCTATCTTTGGGCCGGCATGATATCGCCCGACGACCCCGCCGCAGCGCAGCTGCGCAGTCATTTCAATACCATGAGGCAGGCTGTTGAGGCGCGGCTGCTGCCGCCCGAACGATCAGATGCCTCAACGCTTTTTGTTTCTGCGCCGGGGCCCGATGCTTTTTCCGCAGCCTTTTTAGGGTGGCTGCGCAATGAGCGCGTCGGAGCTTTCACCCGCACTTTGCTCGCACGGCCGGAAGTCGGAAGAGCGAACTACTACAAAAGCATGCTGATGCTTTTCGGCCTTGGTTTCGACAGCGGCCGGTTTGCCTTCGATCGGCATGGCCGCCTCTGCTTCCCAATGCGTCTGCCATGAAGAAAAGTTTTGCCGCGTTCCTTTTGCTGCTGATCTGCGTTCATTCTGCGCATATCGGAGCCGCCCCGCAAAAAGGGGAGGCTCCGCGCGCCTGGCTGTCCGATCAAGTCATGCGCTCGCGAACCAGCGGTAATTCCGGGGTAGAGGCCGATGCGCTGGCCCGTCTGCTCAGCATGGACCCGAATGATCCAGCCACCAAGCTCGAACTGCTGCGGCTTAAAGTCCGAGATCCCCATATTGCTTTCAAAGAGCTCGAGCAGCTTGTCGATCAAATCTGCACTTCGGAGAACGTCCATTCGAACGCATGTCGGCAAGGTCGGATTCTTCTGGATGCACAGCAGGGAAACATGGCCGACCAGCTGGCCTCGGCAAGACTGATGGCGCTTGCCGGACAGGGCGAAAGCGCGCTCGCAACGTTTGAAGAGCTCTTTGGCGGGCTGCCCGAAGAAGAAAGCCTGCAGCTTGAATATGCACGCATTGCTTCGGCAGTGCCCGATAAACAAGCTGTCGCCAAACGCATTTACGAGCAGCTGACCCGCTCTGACTCGCCGGTCATTTCCAACACCGCCCGCATTGCCTTGAATTCACTGCGGTTTGAGCAGACCTTAGCCAAAGCGCTTTCAGTCGTATATACAGATGCGGGCCGCGCATCTGCGGTTCCCGTTCTGGAAGCGGCGCTGAAATCACATCCGGATGACAGTCGTGCCGAACGGTGGCGCAATGCTCTTCTGGATGCCCAGTTTTGGCTCGCGGTTGAACGGGGCGATGCGGCCTTGAATGCCAAACGTTTTCAGGCAGCCGAACGTGCCTATCGCGAGGCGATGCCGTTTAAACCGAGCAGCCCCTATGCACTCCTTGGTCTCGCCAATGTCGAACAAGCCCGAGGCCGCTATAAGAACGCACGCGATCTCGTCCAAAAAGCGCTTGGCAAATCTGATGTCTCCGGCTCTGAACGTTTGCGGCTGCTCCGTCGAATTGACCGCCTCAACGCATTGGAAGTCAGCGCAGCAGCCTCACGTCTGGCGCCGGATATGACGCCGGAAGGCGATTTCGCGCAGCCGCCTACCCAGACTTTCATCTCTGCACTGCGGCACGAACTCACCGTCTCCAAAGGTGACCCATGGGTTCGGCTGCGCCTTGCCCGCAGTCTCCTGGCACTTCATCAAAAGCGTGAAGCCGATGACTTGTGGGAGGCTCATGCCGATGACGGCACTTTGGCCTATAAACACGCAAAGATTCTTTACTTCGTCACCTCCGGACAAAACGAGAAAGCGCTCGCGCTGCTTGACGAGGTGATTCCAGAGCAGTCCAACGCTGCGGACGGATGGCTCGCCCTCTCGCCTTTAAGCAGACTCTCTCGTGCAGATACTCAGTCGCTCCTGGCGCTTGCCGCAATCCAGCAGCGGCTGCGAAGCGAATCGGCACTTCAAGAAGCCGAAGCACTCGCCCAACAGAACGAGCCCGCCGAAGCGCTGAGAACGCTGCTGCCTTTTTCTCCTGAGGAACCTTACCTGCGCGCCCGGATGGCTCGTTGGGCTGAAGCCTCTGGCGACGCAGCACAGGCCTTTAGGCTGTGGAAATCTCTTTCCGCCGTTTCGGGCTGGGAAGATGAGGCTCTCTTTGGTCAGGTGCGGGCGCTCCTTCGTCAGGACGTCCCGGCTAAGGAAGCCGCAGTCGAATTAATGACCCAAGCCGTTGAAGCTCGCCGGGCAGCTCAAACGCTCACACCGGATTTCCTCATCCGCATTACCAGTTTCATGGATGATGCCGGCGCCTCCAATGAAGCCGATCAAATGTGCGTGACTGAAGCTCAGATGCTCGGCTCGGCCAAAGGTGAAAATGCCGCCATGCTTTTACGCAGAGCAGCTCAGCACCTCGAAGCTGCGGGCGATGCTCAAGCCGCGCTGAAAGTCTACGAAGAAGCCTTCCTCGCCGCTGGTCTGCTGACTGAACCGGTGCCGTCGGCCAACGTCTTTACGCGCGCGATGCGAACCGCATCGCTGCCTGAACGCGCTCCGAACGACGAACCCAACGCTCTCGATGCCGACGGCTGGCTCACACTCTCCCTCAAGTCGCGGGCGTCCGAACTGTATCAGCACAATCAAACGGAGATCCGTACGGGGCTTGACTTTAAACGTGATCCCGGCACTTCGGGCTATTCAGATCTGACAGCCGTGACATCCATGACCGAAGCAGAATTTCCAGCATTCAGCGGCCGTGCACGGCTGCGCACTGATTGGGTCTGGTACCGCGTCGGCAGCCTGAAGGGTTCGCCAAAGTTCGGCACGATCACAGAACGCCCCGGAAGCGGTTTGCAGACGTCTTCGGATATGGGCGCTTCGCTGGCCTTCGCCTGGACAAACGATCAGTTTGCCTTTGATATCGGAACAACGCCGATCGGCTTCCTCTACACCGACCTCGTCGGCGCTCTGGCTTGGTCTTGGGATGTGGGAGAGGTCGGCCTTACCCTTGAGGTTTATCGCCGCCCGGAAGAAGGCTCGCTCCTTGCCTTCGGCGGTCAGCGAGATCCAGGGACAGGGCGCACTTGGGGCGGCGTACGCCGTCTCGGCACGTCGCTCAATGCCTCTTGGGATCAGGGAGAGCGAAACGGTTTCTGGGGACGAGCGGCGGCGAATCAAATTACCGGACATCATGTCGCTGACAACAGCAGTATCGAGCTGATGGGCGGCTGGTATCACCGACTGATCAACCGCCCCAATCATGAGCTTCGTACAGGTGCATCGCTCCTTTTCTGGCACTACCAAAAAGACCTTTCCGACTATGTGTGGGGACAAGGCGGATACTATTCGCCGCAGGCTGCCGTCTCCTTGGGCAGTTTTTTGGAAGACCGCGGGCGCACCGACAATTGGTCATGGACCGTTGAGGGTCGTCTGGGGCTCTCTATGTCGAAATCTTCCGAACGCGACCGCTATCCGCTCAAGGACGAGCTGCGCCGCGAAAATCTTCCTGATCTGTATGCCAGAGAAGCATCGTCAACCTCTTCAGGCATCGGTGTCTCGTTCAAAGGCGCAGTTGAAAGAAGATTAGGTCCGCAAGCATTCGCCGGAGTCTCATTCGCTTATACGAATGCGGACGGCTATGCCCCGCTTTATCTCGGTTTTTGGCTGCGATTCCCATTGACCCCATGGGAAGGAGACCTGCCTATGCCGCCAGAACCCATGGTGCCCTATGCCCGCTGGTAATCGTTTGCCGTGCAGATTTCCCATGCCGTCTCTCATCATTCTCACCTTCAAGTTCATCTATGTCCCTTCTGAGGGCATCATTCCCGGAGGGGATCATGACTAATCCGCAATTGCTGCAGCCTCAGCACTCTCAAAGCATCCGATCATCGGCTTTGAAGAGCAACAAAAATGTCTGCACAGCGGACAAGCTAGGCTTCGTTCTGGATACGTCCACCCATACGCTTGAACTGTCTGAAGCGTTCACTGAACTGCTGACCGAAGCAGCCAAGCACCCAATTCGCACCCAAAACGATTTGCTTGAAGCCGCCGCTTCAGAGCTTGATCGCAATCTGCTCGACCATGCGCTGACCGCTCATGATTCACCGTTTGAATACGTGCGGTTTAAAACAGGAAATCAAGTCTCCTGGACTCGCATCGCCCTGCAGACACGCATCACCCCTGAAGGCAAAACATTCGTTGACGGATCTGTTACTTGGTATGACGCCGGACAAATCATCCATGATCTGCTTCCGGCCGCATCACCTTCTGGACAGATGCTTCGCTCGCTGCAGAAACTCTTTTTGCTTTCATTCGAACACCCCGTATTTTTTGCCGCGATCAGAGCCGAAACGCCAGTGAAGAGTGTGAGGCTCGTGGACTATATCGCCGCACGACTGCGTGAGCTCGGCTGCTGCGCAGAAGTACTGCCGGGCGGTCATTTCTTCTTTGAGCATCAGTGCAATCCTGAGAAAAAGGGGGCTGACAAGGATCTTTTGACAGCACTGAACACCTTTCTCAAGGAAGCCGATCCAGATGCTTCGATTGAAATTCTGGAAAGCAAACGAAGTGCTGCCGCCTCGGACGACAGCCGATTGTCGTTTTGGCGGACCGCAGCAGCCTTGCTTGACGACGAAGTCAAGGCAACTCACCCGGACGGTGAAGTCACCTTAAGCGACCTCATCATCCTGGCTGAAGCCTGTCTCAACGACTTCAAAGCTTTTTATTTGGATTTTCAGCCCATCATTTCATGCAGTGACGGCTCCTACATCGGCGGGGAATTTTTAATTCGTCTTGATTCAGACAAAATCAATTTTGGCCCAGACAAATTCATTCCTTTATTTTCAGAGTCGAACTTCATGTCAGTCGTTGATCGAAAAGTATTTCTGATGGCGATAGGCACTATTCGAGAATATTTTAAAAACACCAAGAAATCATTTTGCTTCAACATCAACATCAGCCCCAAGCAAAGCGCCAACTCTCAATATCTTCATTTCGTAAAAGAAACCCTGCGCTTAACTCCAGTTTACAATCAAAAATTGATGATTGAAATTACAGAAACAAATGCTATCAGCCGAAAAACTGGGAGTGCCTTTATAGATGGGCTGCATGCAATGGGAATTCAAGCAGCAATAGATGATTTTGGAACTGGTTACAACAGTTTAGAAACACCGCTGTCAATGTCTTTTGATATGGTGAAATTTTCTCGATCACTCATCAATAAGGCATTGATATCCAGACGATCAAAGAACTTTCTGTCGCAAATAACCAAAGCCTGCAGAACGCTTGACGCAGAACTCTGCGCCGAAGGCATTGAAACGCTTGAAATGAAGGATGCTTTGTCTCCATTCTGCTTTGACAAGTTTCAAGGTTATCTCTTCGCCCGCCCGATGCCGGTTAAGGACGCTGCCCGCCTGCTGCTCGCAGCAGAACTCAAGGAGCTCAAGGAGCAAAAGCAATGAAACCGCTGCGCGTTCACCCTCTGTGGATTGGATCGGTTCTGGGCTTCATTCTGCTGCTGATCGTCTGGAACTGTTTCGTTCCCAATCAGGCCGCCATTCCGGACGTCATCCGAATAGGCGTGGAGGACGACTACGTTCCGTTCTCCTATACAGATGAAAAAGGACAGCGCGTAGGCTTTGACGTAGATATTTCGTCAGCGCTGTGCAAAAAATTAAATTTCCGATGTGAAATTCTGCCGATGCCCTTTGGAAAGCTCCTGCCGGAACTCTCCAAAGGCAATTTGACAATGGTTGTAGCAGGCATAGGCATCACCCCGGATCGTGCGAAGCATTTTTTATTCACTAATGTTTACTATCGGTCTCGAAGCTTTTTTATCACAAACAACCGAAAGCTCGCGCCGGCCAGCACCGCCAATGCTGCGAAGCTTGTTATCGGCGTACAAAAAGATACGTTTCAACAAGAAGTCATCGAGAAACACTTTATTCCTGCCGGTGCAAAGATGAAGACCTATGCAAAATATGATGACCTTAAACAAGCTATTTTGCGTAATGAAATCAATACCATGTTCACTGACGGGCTGCCTGGATATGCATTCCTCAAGAGTCCACAAGGCGCATCGCTCTTTATTAGCGGTCAATATGACGATTTCGACCCATCACTTACCGATGCTGTCATTGCCGTTCAAAAGGACGCCGAAGAGCTAAAAAACAAGCTCAATCAAGCGCTGATGCAGATTAAAGCTGACGGCATATACCAAGAAATCAGTGCGAAATATTTCCCATTCATGAATTATTGATTGACCACAGACAGACGGACTATGTCTAAATCCATCCCGCAAAAACGCCAAGCGCTGCATTTCACGACCTTCGTCAAACTGACGATCTGGCCGTTGATTGTGCTGCTTGTCTGCTGCATGGCGCTCAGTCTGAAGCTTTATTTCGATATCGGCAAAAAAACCGAAAATTTGACTGACGAGACTGTCAACAGTCTTTTATTGTCACAGCGCACTGCAGTGAACCTTGAAGGTCTGCGGTTTTCTCTTGACATTATTGCCAACGCCAGTGAAGCCGAACGGGCCAGAGATGCATATGTCAATGCCTGGGCGATGCTCTCAGAGTCAGCGCTGGATCGGCACGATGACACAAGGCTTGTTGTCAAGCAGGTTCTCGAGAGTCTTCAGCAAACCTGGCAGGAACGGAAAGCACTCGATGCCGATTTTGCGCGAGCCCAGAAAGTCAGTGCGCAATTCGGCAAAAATCTGTTTGACCTCTATTCACAAGCTTCCGGCCTGCCGCGGCTTGCCGAACTTCCCAAAACCCGCCTCTTCCGTGCCAAAGAGATTACAGATCAATTACGCCTTTTCAGCCAGACTGCGGCCGAAATCCGCGCGGCTTGCGCTCAGATGCACTCGGATGCCGATTCCCGCCTGAGTTCCATTTCGTCCGAAAGCTGTCCGAATCTGCTGCAGACCTCTGCCACCCTTGAAGCCGCACTGCAGGAAGCCCAGCGCACTTTGGAGCGCTTTGACACTGCCGTCTCGCTCATGAACGACGACATGGCAAGGCTTCAGCACATTTTTTCAGCTAGGGAAGCGCGTGAGCTTTTGAGCGAAATCTCCGCCATCAACAAAACCTCTGCCAGTTTTGTGCCTGTGATCATTGCGTTCATTTTGATTACCGTACTCACGCTCTTTTCAATATCCCTCTGGTTCAACACGCTTGTCGATCCGCTGAGGGAGGTCATGCAGGCCATGAAGGATTTCTTGGATCGGGGTGTCATGCCTCCCAAAAACATCACTTCTCACGTCACCGAGCTTAATCAAATGATTGAATGGCTCATGCTTTTTTGCAGCATGACCGCGAGTGAACAGCATAAAAATCAAGTTATCGCCGAACAGTACAAAACGCTCATCAAACCCAAACTCCCGGAGACTAGCTCCGGGAGGTCCTGATCTG